>Ga0265327_10000250_pt1 | contig 107090 bp, 98 predicted proteins | sample 41621metaG_FD_202089 | JGI IMG/M metagenome (GOLD analysis project Ga0265327, IMG submission 202089) | Rhizosphere microbial communities from Carex aquatilis grown in University of Washington, Seatle, WA, United States - 4-16-21 metaG | ecosystem: Host-associated > Plants > Roots > Rhizosphere...
TTATCGGTGTCTGTTTTTGAGAAAACCCAGCTATCTCAAGCCTTCGCGGGCAGTGGGCAGTTCCAAGATCAGACGGATATTTCCAACCAACTAAATTTGTTCAATTATTAACCGGACACTACTGATTAAAAACAGCAAATAATCGGGCCCACTGCGACGGGTTTCGCGAAGGTGGCAGGGGGTCAGAATACGCTGCTGTTTAATTGGAAAAAACCAATGTCCGCTTATTCTGTGGCCAATGCGGGTTATCAGGCAATGCTGCGTGGACGTGCGGTAGTCGTGCCGGGCTTGATGAACAAAATTTTGGCGATTAGCCCCCGTTTTTCACCGACGGTGATTGCACTGTCGATCAATAGGTGGCTCACCACTCAGCGACAATCATGATTGACAATGTGTTCGCAGCGTCTGGAGAAATGTAAAAATGGTCTTTAGACGCTCGCTATCATTTATTCCAGAACATCCCTTACGAAAATATATCAGGGAGCGAAACCCTGTTTGCGTGGCGTATTGGACGCTTGAACATACCTCCCTGGCTGTGGCTTAAATGACTCCCTGATGAACTGCCAAAGCTTGCCAATCGAGCTCATGGTATTTTCCTCATGAATGAAGCGGCAACAAACTGCAAAGAAGGAAGCAAGCAAACAGAAATGACAAACAAGCAAATTGAATTTTCAGAGTTCGGCAAGAAGTTTAAGACGTTGAATCTTTCCGGAAGGCCCTTTGGGCAACTCATCCATAAATCGAAAAAAACGGGGGGTTTTATAGGCACCCAATTCTTTTTTACAGTATTCCCGCAATTCATTTTCAACGCAAATTGCATTGGGTCTTAACACAATGCACGCCAGTATTTCCTGGCCGTAGCGCTTGTCCGGAACGCCAACCGATGCCGCCTCAAGCACGGCTGGATGGAGAATCAGAACTTCATCGATTTCTCTCGGGGCGATATTTTCGCCGCCCTTAATAATTAACTCCTTAATCCGGCCGTTAACAAAAACGAACCCCTCCTCATCCAGATAACCCAGATCGCCCGTGTGCAGCCAACCGTCTGCGGTAAGTGTTTTGGCCGTTTCTTCAGGATTTTTGTAGTAGTGACTCATGACATTCTCACCCCGGATCATGATCTCTCCTGATTCGCCGGGAGGAAGCATGTTGCCGATTCTGTCGACAATTTTTGCCTCATTCCCAAAGGCCAGTCCCGGACTTCCGATCTTGCGTTTCGCCGGATCCAGCGGATTGGAAAAACACGGTGCGGCAGTCTCAGTCAAGCCCATGGTTTCGATCACACCAATATTAAATTTATCCTCGAAACTCCGGTGCTGATTGGGGGGGAGAGGTGCTGAAGCCGATCTGCAAAAGCGAACCGCTGATATATCCAATCCCCGTGAGCGCGGATCGTCTCCTTCAATGAGGTAGGCGATGATCGTTGGTACAACATTGATCCATGTGCAGTGGTGCTGTGAGACAAGCTCCCAGAATGCAGATGCGCTAAAGCGATGCGGCAACACCAGACTGCCCCCATGTATCAAAGGAGAGGTGGCTGTAACAATTTGAGCATTGATGTGATACAGGGGAAGCGTGGCCATTACCCGGTCACGGGGTTCCAACTCGTGCGCGGAGGAAACGAATTGTCCGCCCGAAATGACAGCACGGTTGGACAGCACCACCCCCTTGGGTTTTCCTGTAGTGCCCGAGGTGTACATCATCAGGGCATCGTCTTCCTCGCCGACTTCCGGCAAATTGCCTTGCTCCGGAGGCAGAAATTCTTTCGCATCGACATTGCATTCGACTATTTTAATTTCATGCTTTAATTTGGACATTGCAGCCCGCAATCTTTCCATCTGGTCGGAAGCCGCGAATATAATTCGCGCATCGCAGTGATCAAGAACATATTCGAGCTGGGACGGATGCGCGCGCAAATTGAGGGGCGTTACGCAATAGCCACCGTAAATCACCCCCACAAATAATCGGCAAGTCTGATAGCCGTTGTGCATCAACAGAGCAACCTTCTCGCCGGGCTTGATGCCCTGACCGGACAAATAATGAGACAGACTGCGGGATGCTTGTGCCAACTCGGCGAATGTCATGGTCAGCGCCGGTTCGGGCGCAATCATATAGACTGCTTCAGGCCGCACCGCAGCCTGAAAGTCCACATACTCGCGTACGGTTCTCAGCATGGTTAATTTTCCCTGGTCACTTCAGGCTTGCTGGAATATTTACCGGTTGCCCGCACCTAACCGTACTTGCGCAGGTATTCACCGAATATTTCCTGTTCGGTGGGGATGCGCTCGGGTATCTTGTGCACAATCCGGGTGATATTCAGATAGTGTCTGAAATTCAAGTTGTCCGAAAAATTGTTGCGTCCCCAGGAGCCGCAGCCCATGGAAAGTGAGAATGGCAGCCCGTTGTCAAAATTACCGCCTGTCGCAAAACAATGGGCCTGGTTTACGATAACGCGACATACGGGCAGCTCAAGGCCCAAACGGGAAATGTTTTCGGTATTTTGCGAATGAATTCCGACCGAATGACCGGCGCCCTGATAGGCATAGATGGCTTCGACAATGCTACAAGCCTGGGCAAAATCACGGGCACGATAAATCGCAAGCACGGGCGAAAGCTTCTCTCCGGAAAACGGATGATTCGGACCGTAGCCTGATTCCTCAACCATCAGGAATCTTGATTTTTCGCGGTTGGCTGATATTAATCCGGCCAGCTTGGCAAGCTGTTGGGCGGACTGTGCGGTTACTTCAGGATTAAGCTTGCCGTTCGACCACATAAGTGCCTGCAGACGGCTTTTCTCTTCACTATCCAATAGCATGCCACCGGCATCGCTCAATGCTCCCAGAGCCTGTTCATAAACGGAATCGAGAATCACCAGACTATTTTCGGAGGAACAACTGGTCGCGTTGTCGAATGTCTTGGAGCGGGCAATGTTTATTGCCGCCTCGCGCAAATCGGCTGAAGTGTCGATAATTGAACAGACATTTCCGGCTCCCACCCCGAACGTTGGCGTGCCACTGGCGTATGCAGCCCGTACGTTATTCTGTGAGCCGGTCGCTACAACCAGATCGGACTGGCGCATTAATTCCAGCGTTGCCTCCCGGGTTACCGGAGGGGGAAGATACTGCACCAGATCAAGCGGAGCACCTACTTTCCCAAGTTCATCGTGTATAAACCTGACCAGTGCGGCACAGGTTCCCAGTCCCTTGGGCGAGGGGGCGATGATGATTGCGTTGCGCCCTTTAAGAGAGTTAATAATTTTGTTGGCGGGTGTAGCCGCCGGATTGGTGGAGGGGGTTATCGCGGCGACAACGCCAACCGGACGCGCGATCTCGACAATGCCTTTATCGGGATATTCGGCGATGATGCCAACACTCTTGGCCCCTTTTAAATCACGGAGTAAACCTAGCGTTTTGCGATAGTTCTTGACGATCTTGTCTTCGACATTTCCCAATCCGGTGTCCCGCACTGCCATTTCAGCCAGCAGCCGGTTGTGCTCCGGTTGCATGATCGCCCAAGCGGCCGCCGTGACTACCTCATCAACCTGTTCCTGGGTAAATTTCTGATAGATGCGTTGAGCGATCCTCGCCTTGCTGATGAGCTCGGCGGTAACGTTTCCTGCTTTAGTTTGTGAGCCTGAACCGGGTGAATCAATCGACATGGAGTGTCTCCTGCCTCAAGTTATATGTTCTCTTCAATCATACCCTACACAGCCCATACCACTCATATCGAAAATCATGCAATGGATATGAAAATATATTGTTTAGATTTGGATATTGATGGCTATAGACTGTTTTTTAATAATTGATATCCGCTTTGTGTCCCCCATGAACAACACGACCCGTACCAAGCGAACCATTCTATCCGGCAAGCACAGAATGACCTCCAGCGAAGCTTTCGTGGAAACACTGGTCGCCAACAACGTGACCGATGTATTCGGGATCGTCGGTTCGGCATTCATGGATGCGCTCGATCTTTTTCCCGCGTCCGGCATCCGTTTCATTCCCACCGTACACGAGCAGGGTGCGGCGCATATGGCGGATGGTTATGCGCGGGTAAACGGTCGCCACGGAGTATGCATCGCTCAAAACGGCCCGGGGATAACGAATTTTGTGACTGCGGTAGGCGCCGCGTACTGGGCACACAGCCCGGTAGTCGTGGTTACTCCCGAAACCGGAACCATGGCTGTCGGTCTGGGCGGCTTTCAAGAAACTGAGCAGTTACCGATTTTTTCCGGGATCACCAAGTATCAGGGGCATGTGAACAACCCTAGGCGCATTGCCGAGATCACGGGCCGCTGTTTCGACAGGGCATTGCTGGAGATGGGACCGGCACAGTTGAATATTCCCAGAGATTACTTTTACGGCGATTTCGAGTTCGAGATTCCGTCACCGATCCGCATTGAGCGCAGCGCGGGGGGCGAACACAGTTTAAATCAGGCGGCGGAGCTGTTGGCCTCTGCCCGTTTTCCCGTCATTGTTTCGGGCGGTGGCGTGGGTATGTCCGGCGGAATTGATGCTTGCGTAGCTTTGGCTGAAATGTTGAATGCGCCGGTGGTGAATAGCTATCTCCACAATGACACCTTTCCTGCTCATCACCCGTTATGGTGCGGCCCGCTGGGTTATCAAGGTTCCAAAGCTGCCATGCAATTGATCGCGCAAGCCGATGTGGTGCTTGCGCTCGGAACACGCCTCGGTCCATTTGGTACGTTACCCCAGCATGGTCTGGATTACTGGCCGAAAGAAGCCAGGATTATTCAGGTTGACGCGGATGCCCGCATGCTGGGTTTGGTGAAGAAAATATCTGTTGGTATCTGCGGTGATGCCAAGGCGGCTGCAGAAGCACTGATCAGACTACTAAAAGGCAGGTCGCTTGTCGGAACTGCAAACGTTGTGCAGCGGCTCGATCAGATTCGCAGTGAAAAACAGTCATGGGAAACCGAATTGACGGATTGGATCAGCGAGCGCGACGAATGGAGCCGCAATGCAGCCCAAGACAGTCCTTATTTGCATCCGCGACAAATGCTGCGCGAGCTGGAGCAAGCCCTGCCGGATAACGTCATGGTTTCCACCGATATTGGCAACATCTGCTCGGTCTCCAATAGTTATTTACGCTTCAACCGGGCCAACAGTTTCTTTGCGGCAATGAGCTTTGGCAATTGCGGCTATGCCTTGCCGACCATAATCGGTGCCAAATTGGCAGCGCCGGATCGTCCGGCGGTGGCCTATGTGGGCGACGGTGCCTGGGGCATGAGCATGGGTGAGATTCTCACCTGCGTACGCGAAAATATTCCGGTGACTGCGGTCGTGTTCCATAACAAGCAGTGGGGCGCGGAAAAGAAAAATCAGGTTGATTTTTACAATAACCGTTTCGTGGGCAGCAATCTGCAAAATCCCAGCTTTGCTGCCATAGCCCGCTCGATGGGTGCTGAAGGCGTTGTCGTTGATCAACTGTCGGAAGTCGGCCCAGCGCTGCGCGCTGCCTGCGCTGCACAAAACGAGGGGAAAACAACGGTTCTGGAAGTGCTGGTTACCCAGGAACTGGGCGATCCTTTCAGGCGCGATGCACTATCAAAGCCGGTACGCTTTCTTGCCAAGAATCAGGACTTCCTTTGAATACCATATCGGGTGCAAAACTCTTATGAGCCTCATCTCCCGACTATCAAGAAAGTCATTGCGCTCAACATTGGCACCCTGGGTGGTGCCGACTACTTTGTTGTTGATATGGGAAATCGCTACGCAAGTCGGCTGGCTGTCCAGCCGTATCTTGCCGGAACCTTGGGCAGTGGCAAAAGCAGCGTGGTCGTTAGGCGTGTCAGGCGAACTTTGGACTCATTTCAGTATCAGTTTGTGGCGCGCAGTCAGCAGTTTTGCGCTGGGTGGAAGTTTGGGCTTGTTGCTCGGTCTGTTGACCGGATCATTCAAGACTGCCGAAACCTTGCTCGATACCACATTACAAATGATCAGAAATATTCCGGCGTTGGCATTAATCCCGATGGTCATCTTGTGGTTTGGCATTGGGGAATCAGCCAAATTGTTTCTGGTATCACTAGGGGTATTTTTCCCGATTTACCTGAACACATTTCATGGTATCAGGTCGGTCGACAAGGGGCTGATCGAGATGGCCAAAAGTTACGGGCTTTCCGGCTGGCCGCTTTACCGTGATGTGATCCTGCCGGGGGCATTGCCTTCTATTCTGGTCGGTGTGAGATTTTCGCTCGGTCTGGTATGGGTACTGTTAATTGTTGCCGAAACTATTGCGGCGCAATCCGGGATTGGCTATATGACGATGAATGCCCGCGAGTTTCTTCAAACGGATGTGGTATTGGTCGGAATACTTTTATACGCTCTGTTGGGTAAATTGGCAGATATTCTTTCGCGTGTTTTGGAGCGTTATTTTTTGCGCTGGCATCCCGGCTACAGGTAATCAGGAATGAATATGCGAACGGGCAAAATTGAACTGACCAGGATGGTGGCAGCAACCTCGAAGCGAGGCATCCGCGTTGCGATTAGCAGCTTGTCTAAATCCTACAATGACCGCCAAGTATTGAAGGAAGCCGAACTCACGATCGAGGCGGGTGAATTCGTGGCGGTGGTCGGGCGGAGCGGTTGTGGCAAAAGTACGCTATTGAGACTGGTCGCTGAACTCGAAAGTGCCGATGGCGGCCATATCGAATTTGCCGCTAACAATCATCGTCCGGAAACTCGCATTATGTTCCAGGACTCACGCTTGCTTCCCTGGAAGCGTGTACTCGACAACGTTGCGCTTGGATTGAGTCAGGCTCGCGAGGCAGCCTCTAATGCATTGCGTCAGGTTGGTCTGGAAGATCGTGCCCATGAATGGCCTGCGGTATTATCTGGAGGGCAGCGTCAGCGTGTCGCGCTGGCTCGGGCGCTCGTGCACGACCCGGAATTGATGCTGCTCGACGAACCTCTGGGTGCGCTTGATGCGCTTACCCGGATCGAGATGCAGCAGTTAATCGAGTCGATTTGGAGGCAGCGCGGATTTACCGCAATTCTGGTGACGCATGATGTTCAGGAGGCCATCGCGCTGGCTGACCGGGTAGTGCTCATTGAAGACGGCAAGATTACCCTTGATCAGCATATTGATCTTGCGCGCCCGCGTTCGCGGGGGAATGCCGCTTTCGCGCAATTGGAAGAAAGCATTCTGGCCCGGGTGCTGAACTTGCCAAATACTAACCCGGAGATTTTGGTGGACGAAGCGCAGCAAATGCAGGCATAGGTAAACGTCAGGAACAGGCCGGCTATTCTTTGAACCGGCGGCTATTCTTATCTTAACCTAGTGGTGCGGTACCCAAATAGGATTGTCGCTGATGGTAATTTTTTTCGGCAGCAATCCTGCCGCAGTAAATTGATCAGCAATTCGCTGCTGTTCTGCAACAGCCTGCGCATCAACCAGACGAACTTCCAGACTGCGCCTTGAATTGGCAACGGCAACCGTTGCAGCATCAATGCCAACCAGGGGGCCAAGGAATTCTGCGGCTTCCTTGGGGTTCTGCTTTACCCATTCACCGGTCTTGCGTAATTCATCGACTACTAATTTAAGAACATTTGGATATTGGTTGGCAAACGAAGTGGCGGCCAGATAATAGCGTCGATAACCCACTTTGGCAAAATTGCCGTCAGTTAATACCCGTACGGATGATGAATTTTGTATGGCAGCAACAAACGGTTCCCATACGACCCAAGCGTCTACCGCTCCCCGCTCGAAAGCGGCACGACCGTCAGCCGGCTGCAGGTAAGCCGGTTCAATATCCTTCCACTCCAGTCCGGCCTTTTTAAGAGATTCCAATAGCAGATAGTGAGAACCCGATGCCTTCGCAACGGCTACTTTCTTGCCTTTAAGATCTGCGACCGAACGGATGGGAGAATCTTTTGGAACCAGGATAGCTTGAGCCGAGGGCGAAGGGGTTTCCTGCGCCACATAAGTCAATTGAGCTCCGGCTGCCTGGGCAAACAAGGGAACCGGATCGGCCACATCGGCGGAGAAATCGATACTACCCACATTCAGCCCTTCAAGCAGCGGAAGACCGGAAGTAAATTCATTCCATTGCACTGTAATTCCGAGAGGGGCGAAGGCTTTTTCCAGAATGCCCTTGGCCTTGATAATTATTATCAGGGTAGAAGACTTTTGAAAGCCAATGCGCAGAACCTGATCAGCGGCGAATACTTTGAATGGGAAAACGGATGCCAGTGCAACACCGATGGCAGAGGAAAGCAACAAACGGCGTCTGGGATTGAAGGTGTTTTTTTTCATGAGTGTTCCGGTCCGGGAAGAAGAATTTGAGCTCAAATACATGCGCTCTTTAAATATGATCCCTATTCTAGGTGAGCCAGATTGACTTCCCAACCAAGAATAAATGCTTTGCTTATGAAGAAATATTCATTCAACTCGATTAATTCATTGCAAATATTTTTATTATGAATTATCCGGGCTCATAGAACTTTAAAGTGATGGGTGCCGTCTCTTGCCAGCTGTTCGACCAGTCCAAACTCCCAGTCCAGGTAGCCTTGCATGGCTACGCGCGGATTGTCCGTGCCTTCGTAGGGGCGCTTGTAGCGGTCGATGGGTTCGGAGGCAAGCCGGGTGAGTCCGCTTTCGCACGGAAATCCAGCGCTACGCCAAGCCTGTGTCCCTCCATCCAGCACCATTATTTCGGCTTCGTTGTTTGCCAGAATAGCGTCCAGTTCAGCAACAACAAATGGCGCCAGATCGCCGTTTTCGCAGGTGAGCACATAGCGTTTTGCTGCGGGAATAATTTGAAAATCCTTAACCAGGTTTGAACGCAAAATAAACCGTGCGCCTGGCAGGTGAGCCTGCCGGTAGCTTGTGCTGTTGGATACATCAAGAACAACGGTTTCCCCTGGGGATAGTAGCCAGTCATTTAATATTGCGGGGGTAATTTTGAGCACATTAGGTAAAGGCGGAAGGCGTCGCTGAAAGTTTCCTTTTTCGCTAAAGTCAGCCGGGCCTGTTCCGTCAACCACGAAAGTATCCCACCCCATTTGGGCCAACCATGATGCGCTCATATTTGCGCGTACACCATCGTTGTCGGCCACCACGATGCGGGCGCCGCGCACCGGAGCGACCATTTCCGTTTCCTGTACCAACTGTCCACCGGGAGCTGAACAAAATCCCGGGAGATGGCCGGAGGTGTATTCCTCCCGGGTACGCACGTCGAAGAAATAAGTCGTGCGTGATTTCTGTTTGTTCCAGACGGTTAGCTCGGTCAACAGAACCCGTTTAACGCCGGCCCTGTTTGCAATTGCGCGGGCGGCTTCTGCGGCTTGCAGTCGGTTGGATTCATGGGTATCCCCGAAGCTGCATTCCCGACCATGATCGAGTTTCTGGCCCGCAAGTTTCCATCCGATGGTGCCATTGCGCAAGGCGGCAACCGGGTTCGCCAGGCCGGCATTGATCAAAGACTGCGTGCCAATGATGCTGCGGGTACGTCCCGCACAATTCACAATAACCCGAGTTTCAGACTTGGGGGCGAGATCGCGTATTCTCAATACCAGTTCGGCCCCCGGTACGCTGATTGCGGTGGGAATACTCATGGTCTGATATTCGTCGAAACGGCGGGCGTCTACAATTACCACATCGGCTTTCGAGTCTATCAGTGCCTGTACTTCCTCGGCGGAGAGCGAAGGTGTGTGACGTTCAGCTTCGACCAACTCTCCAAAGGCCTTGCTCGGCACATTCACGTCGCGGAACAGTTCGCCGCCTGCTGCCGCCCATCCGTTCACGCCACCGGCCAACACGGCCACTTGGGTATAGCCGAGTGCGAGCAGTCGTTGTGCGGCGATTTCTGCAACCCCCTCACCATCGTCAAGCGTGACAATGGGAACATCAAGCCGTGGTAACTTCGTATAGGCGTCAAGCTCAATGCGCGACAAAGGCAGATTGGCCGCGAACAGGGGATGGGCTTGCGCATGCGGATGTTCTTCGCGCACATCGAGCATGGCAATCTCTTGCCGGGCCAACAGGGCGGCACGAATGTCGGCAAAAGCTCGTAACGGGATATTGTTGCTCGCCGGGGTCACGCTTGAATCACTTCCAAAGGTTGGGAACGGCGTTGTTCGCGTAGCCGGATACGAATGATTTTTCTTCCCCTGTAGCCGGGTCGAATACATGTCTTTTTACCCGACCGATATTCGCACCATAGACGTGGATGCTGATGGAAACCTGGTCGCTCAGGTCGTTGGCGACTTCGTGAACATCGCCGATGGCGGGAGACACGGCTGTGGTCTGGCCGGAGTGGAGCACGCCGTTTCCTGTTGGCTTGTAGGTGCCGTTTTCCTGCTTCTGATAAGTCGTCTCACGTTCGCGGCCACGCAGCACGCCAACCAGTCCCCAGGTCAGGTGATCATGTACGGGCGTTTTTTGCCCCGGCCCCCAGACAAAACTGACAATGGATAGACGATCCAGCGGGTCGGCATACAGCAGATACTGCTGGTAATACTGGGGATGGGGTTGGGCGTAAGCCTCGGGCAACCAGTCATCGTTTCCGACCAGCGTGGAAAGAAACTTGCCGCCATCCGTCAGGATTTGCTCTTCTCCGGGATGAGTTTCCAGCAGACGGATAATATCCCGGGTGAAGGTCAGCAATCTTTCAGTGCTCATGATGGTATGCCTCTCTTGTTGGATTGGATTGAGAGTCAGGTTCCCTATTCATCTCTCGACGGGACGCGTGCTATCTGCGCACCACTCGCTCCAGCTTCCTGCATATAAGCGGGAGCCGTCAAGGCCTGCATTTTCCATTGCCAGCAGGTTGTGGCATGCTGTTACACCGGAGCCGCATTGATGGATTACGTCTTCTGCCCGGGCGCTTCCCAGCAACTCAGTAAATTCTTTCCGAAGTGTTTCAGGAGATTTGAATAGTCCCGAAACCAGATTATCCTTAAAAAAGCGATTCAATGCGCCTGGAATATGGCCCGCTACCGGATCAAGCGTTTCATTTTGCCCATGGAATCGATCCGATGCGCGGGCATCAAGAACCTTTTTATTCTGTGGGGTAATATTTTCCAGAACCTCATCAACCAAAACCAATCCTTCGTATTCCAGCGGTTGGAGTTGCTCCGCAAGGGGAAGGGGGGCGCCTATTATCGTGCTAAGCTGCCCTTTCCATGCGTCCAATCCGCCGTCCAGCACTTGCACTTTTTCGTGGCCAATTGCACGCAGCATCCACCATAATCGACTTGCATAGACCGACCCCTGACTGTCGTAGGCAATAACATGGGTATTAGGCGCAATTCCCAGACGCTGTCTTGTTTTTGCCCAACAAACCGGATTCGGAAGCGGGTGACGTCCATTTGCCCCGGTTTTTGTACCGGATAAATCATTATCCAGATCAATATGTATAGCGCCCGGGATATGACCCGTAGCGTAAGCCTCGCGCCCGGCAGATGTTTGACTCAAATCAAACCGGCAGTCGCAAATCAGCAGGCTCAATCCTGCGTCGCGTAAATTATCCAGCTGATTTGCAGTAATAAGAGGCAGCATATTTACCTTTGTTTAGGGTGGTCAAAAAATTTGGAATCTATAGCAACCTCTAAAATTACTCAAGTACATTGGCCCGCCAATTATGTACGCTTACTTTTTATTGCCTGACAAATCTTTCAAACGGCCTTGCGGTAATATTTACAATAACAGAACAAGAATTAGCCCAATCACTGCGGGAACACCTTGAATAAATAGTATTTTGCGATTGGCTGTTACTCCTCCGTATACTCCGGCGATCAATATGCAGCTGAGAAAGAACACTTTTATGCCCAACCCGTTTGCACCAAGAATCAGCCCCCAAAAAAGGCCCGCCGCAAGAAATCCGTTGTATAAGCCTTGGTTCGCGGCCAGGATCTTGGATGCAGCTGCCGCCTGTTGGGAATGTCCGAATGCCCGCAACCCGGCTGGCTTGTCCCATAGGAACATTTCCAGCACGAGAAAATATATATGCAAACATCCCACTAGAGATACAACAATATTGGCAGCTATCGACATGGCTTCTCCTGTGATTTAATTCGGGCTGACATATCCGTTTTCGCTGTCAATATTATGTCCAAAATTACGTGACAAAAAATTTATTGCCCAGCATGTATTTTATACCTCTTGAAATCCAATTCTACGACACTTAATATTTGTTCCCATTAAGTAAATATTGCGTTTTATTACAATCTAATATGTAAACTATCCCGGCAAATTTAGTTCGATGCATTCTAATTGATGATGCTTTTGACGATCAATTTCCCAGTTTTTCATGCGTCCTGTAAGAATGAAAGATGCTCCTAATGTTAAAATCAAGCTGGATGTAAGGTATGACGACAAATCCTGCACCGCTCATGCCAAGAGTCCCGGCATGAAGAAGAAAGATATTCATGTGGTTATGGATGGCAGTCCATTTTCTATCCGCCCCGATGTTAAAAATGTTAGATTTGCCTAAAATCGCGATGGGGTATTTCGCAGTGAACGCTACGGCAAGGTGTCGCGCTTTTTACTGTGGCGTACGACGTTGATGAGGACTCTTCCCGGGCAAAGTATAATAACGGTGAGTTGGAGCTAGTTTTGGCGAAGATGCAGCAGCAAAAACTGAACGCTTGGACAATATATATGTAAATTTTTACTGCAACACGGACCATCCTCTAGTTCGTTTTACGTATTACTTTGTTAGCGACCCGCGTTTTGGTGCGACTTACACGGCTCAAACTATAAGGTTTTAGACGTCAACATTTTTTCAACTTATTATAAATTTCAGATAGGAGACAACCATGGCTGAGGTTACTTCCAATAATTTATTCAATTTAGTGGAACAGGCTTGGGATTTAAGTAAAGCCGCGAACGACTATGTCAAGAATGCAGGGCGCGAAGTGCCCGCCCAGGAAATTTTGAATCAGGTTTTCTTGCCTAGTGGTTTTGTGGATGCGGATAAAACCCAAAAGGAAGGCGGCACTCCACCCAAGGTTTTTTTAAAATCGCCTTATGGTCTGCAATATCGTCCTGATTTTAAGGATTGGATACCTTTCCGCCACGGACCTCTTCCAACGTAGGAAATTTACTCTGATTTGACTTTCGGTAACGTGACCAGTGGAAATGATAACTGGTTGTGTCGCTGTACTTGCCTTGCTGACGGGATTACGCGTAACCAGCGCTTAATCCCGGCTACCTGTGTCTTTTCCGAGTGTAGTTAATGGTAACGGGACAACCGGGCAATCCGGGGGATATACACAGGTTTGAGTTGCTGATTTGGATTTTAGTCCGGTTTGTTCACCTGCTTCCACCTTGACACTTTCTTGAAACTATTTCGCTTAAATATAGTCCAACCCCCGAATTTCGTGCGGGAATTTCTGCTCACGCCCGATTATCCAAGATAGCCAATTAACCATACTTTAATTTGAGAAGACTTTTATCCCTACTTTCCGGCAAAAAATCGCCCGTCGAATTTAAAAGCCAAACTACGCGGGTAGGGGACTATTCGGTGGTACGAAAGATTGGTTCGGGAGCGACGTCTGATGTGTATCTTGCCATTCATGACAAAACTTTTGTCTCGGTGGCAATTAAACTTTTACGCAAGGAAATCAATTCTGACATCCATAAACAGATGTTTGCTACCGAGGCATCGCTACGCGGTTTACTGGAACACCCCAATATTGTGGGTATCTATGATGCCGATTTGAGTGCCGAAAGCGGTTCGTACTTGGTGCTAGAATATGTTGATGGTAATTCGCTGGACAAGTATGGAAAGGCAGACACCCTTTTGCCCATAGATACCGTAATCGATGCGATACGCCAGGCTGCCGAAGGATTGAAACACGCTTCCAATCTGGGAATTATTCACCGTGACATTAAACCTGACAACCTGATCCGAACAGTAGATGGTCTGGTTAAACTCACCGATTTTGGATGCGCGCTGACTACCCAATCCGGCTCATCGCCCATTGGAGTAGCCGGCAGCGTGGCTTATATGTCTCCGGAACAGTTGACCGGGAAAGCGTTGAATCACCAATCGGATATTTATGCTCTCGGTGCCGTGTTCTACCGCCTGTTGACCGGGCGCTATTCATTCGAGTCTGACACAACCGATTCGGCCATAAATGAAATATTAAACAAACCCCATATTCCCGTTGAATCTCGTCGCGATGGTCTTCCCAGGGAATTGTCTTCGATCATTAATCGTTCGCTTCAGAAAAGCCCCGGAAACCGCCATGATTCCTGGGATGAATTCATCAGGGAAATTGACGAATTGCGAACCGCAATGCGCGCAAGTTACGACTATGACTTCGACATGCTCCGCGGCTTCAGTGAATCCACGCAGTCACAGTATCTCGCGGTAACGCGGGAATTGGCAGCCACTAGGGAATTGGCGTTGCATGCCAAAGCTGCCACGCGCTGATTCACAGGGAGCTATTTTGTGGTGGAAATATTACTCATCCATTCGGCCAATTTGTAGTCGCGGCGCACGAGTTCTTGCAGAAATGTATGGAAATCATCCGCAATTCTGGCTGAGGCCTGATCAGGAAAGCAAACATAATGTATGCTTTCATCCGCAGGATTAAACGCGTATCGGTTACCTGCACTGTCTCTCGCAAAAAATACATGCCCCGCCAGTCGTCCCGCGTCAATCACGGAAAAGAATTCTTCCCGAAAGCTCAACGTCTCGTCAATGTCGCCGTAACCGGCAATTCGCAGCCATTGGGCTATCCCCAGCGCGAATTTGAATTTCATTTCCGTAGCGATACGGAATAACTCTGCTTCCGAAGCCGGTGCGAAGCGAACAAATACAGGGCGACTACTCAGAAATCGCCTCCGTTTGGCAGTCAATATCGTTTTTGCTATTTCGTTCATTGGTATGTATGCACCGGATTTATGTGTTGCGGATGCCGTCGCTGATCCTGATTGTGCTGAAATGTAGACTCTAGCTATTGTCCGCTGTGGCGTCAATGGTGTACAAAGCTATTTCGAAATATTTGATCTGCGCCATGTCTAATTCCGATTTGTTAATTCGCTCCCGCACTTCCGTGTGGCATCCCTGTTCCCAGATGAAACGGCATGAAAATTTGGCTTTGGTCCCAATCCGGCAGGGCAGTGGAATCTGGCTGTACGATTTTGAAGGAAACCGCTATCTGGATGCCGTTAGTTCCTGGTGGGTAAATCTGTTTGGCCACTGTAACCCGCATATCAGCTCTGCTATATCCGATCAGCTGGGTAAACTGGAACATGTCATGCTGGCCGGATTCACGCATGAGCCGGTGGTGCAATTGTCAGAAAGGCTGGTTCAGCTGACCCCTCCCGGATTGGGCCATTGTTTTTACGCTTCGGATGGTGCATCCGCCACCGAAATCGCACTAAAAATGAGTGCGCATTTTTGGCAAAACAGTGGTCGCCCCGGGAAAACACAATTCCTCAGTTTACAAAACAGCTACCACGGGGAAACTCTGGGGGCACTCTCGGTCACGGATGTTGCTCTTTTCAAGAACGCCTATGGAGCTTTGGTGAAGCAGAACGCCGTTGTACCCAGTCCGGATTGGCGTGCGGCGGCAGCGGGTGAAAATTCCCATGATTTCGCCGTGCGGTGTGCGGAACAATTGGAGTTGCATTTGCAGCAATACCACGACCGTATTGCAGCATTCATTATTGAGCCGCTGGTGCAGGGAGCAGCCGGCATGGCTATGTTCCACCCGGTTTATCTGCAGCGTGCGCGTGAAATTTGCAACCGCTACGATATTCACCTGATCGCGGATGAAATTGCGGTCGGCATGGGTCGAACCGGAACGATGTTTGCCTGCGAACAAGCGCATGTTGCGCCCGATTTTCTGCTTTTATCCAAAGGAATTACAGGCGGCTACCTGCCTCTGTCGGTAGTTCTCACCACCGATATAATCTATCAGGCATTTTATGACGATGAGCTAGCGCGCGGCTTCCTGCATTCCCATTCCTACACCGGCAATCCGCTCGCCTGCCGGGCGGCATTGGCAACGCTGGACATTTTCCGAGATGACGATGTGATAAATAGCAACCGCTCAAAAGCGGCATGTTTCAATCGCATCGCCGAATTACTGCGACAACATCCGAAAGTACGAAACTTCCGCAATACGGGGATGATCTGGGCTTTTGAAGTCGATACGCAACAAGTCGATTTTGCACAGCGTTGTTTTACTCAGGCGCTAAAGCAGGAAATATTGCTGAGGCCGATGGGCAATACCGTTTATTTTATGCCACCCTATATTATTGCCGAGGAAGATATGAAATTGCTGATTCAGAGGACATTATTCGTCATTGAGCAATCGATCTGAAAGTAATTCGTGCTATCACCGATTTGTATCCCTGTTTGTCTTGTGGGTATTGGTTGATTTGACATTCATGGGACACCATGCATAATCAGCCTATATTTCTTACATTTGTCTTGTCATGCAGTCTATTTTTCTGTTTGTGGTCAGCCTGTGCATCGCGATATTTTTTGTTCGGGGTGAATTTATATTTTCTACGGCCAATGCCGGAACCCTGATTGCCGAATCCCCGGCCAAATCTGGTGTTAAGAGTATGACCACAACGGAAGGGTTGGCCCTCGCTCAGAAAAGCAATTGTCTGGCCTGCCACTCTTTGGACAAAAAGGTAATCGGTCCCGCCTGGATGGATGTGTCCAGAAAATACAGGGGGGTAGATGGAATTGAAGAACGCCTGGTAGTCAAGGTATCCACGGGCGGATATGGAAACTGGGGCAATATGCCCATGCCCGCTCTGGCTCCCGACGTAAAAGAAAAGGACATCCGGACATTGGTCAAATTTATTCTGGGACTCTCGCAATAACGGCTTGCCACCCGTGCAGGAATGTTATCCGGCCCTGTCCCTCAATCGTCTCCCTGCTATAATCTGCTGTCCCAATCCCAGACTCGGCACTTAACTGTATGAATACCCTTATCTGCGGTTCCATGGCCTTTGATACCATTATGGTGTTTCAGGATCAATTCAAGAACCATATCCTGCCTGACCAGATCCATATTTTAAACGTCGCCTTTCTGGTGCCGCATATGCGCCGTGAATTTGGCGGGTGCGCGGGAAATATCGCCTACAACCTGCAATTGCTCGGCGGCAATCCTTTGATTATGGCGACTGTCGGAGATGACTTTGGGTCCTATAGTACGCGTCTGGAAAAGCTCGGCTTGTCGCAAAGGCATATCCGCCCCATTCCGGAGTCTTACACCGGTCAGGCCTTCATCACTACCGATCTGGACGACAATCAAATCACAGCCTTCCATCCGGGTGCAATGAGTTTTTCGGAAAAGAATAGTGTCGCGGATGCGACGGATGTCACGCTGGGAATTGTTTCGCCGGACGGGCGCAGCGGCATGTTGCAACATGCGCGAGAGTTTCATGAGGCCGGCATTCCGTTCGTGTTTGACCCGGGGCAGGGCATGCCGATGTTCGGCGGCGAAGAATTGTTGAGTTTTGTTGAGCAGGCTGATTACGTTACCGTTAACGACTACGAGGCGAAGTTATTGCAGGACAAAACCGGCAAGACCATAGAAGAGATGTCCAGACACAAACGTGCCTTCATCGTAACCCTGGGTTCACAGGGTTCTGTCATTTACGCCAATGGTAAAAACATTCGAATTCCCGCAGCGGCCCCCCGGGAGATTTTGGATCCTACCGGTTGCGGCGATGCCTACCGCGCCGGACTGCTGCACGGAATTCAGCTCGGTTGGGATTGGGAAACTACCGGGCGTCTGGCTTCGTTGATGGGCTCAATCAAGATCGCAAGCCGCGGCGGACAAAACCACAGACCCTCACGAGACGAAGTAGGTGAATTGTTTAACCGGCACTTTGGTTATTCCATAATTCTTTAGCAGCTTTCACAGCCTGCCTGACGCCCGAGTATTTCGTAGTAAAATACGGCGTCAGCCTTCACACCGATATCTATTCAACGCATTCATGAACCCATTACTTGATTTTTCCGGACTGCCCCGTTTCGCAGAATTTAAACCCGAATTCGTTGCCCCGGCGATAGAACAATTGTTGTCCGACAACCGTGCGCTGGTGGCACGTCTGCTGGCGGATAACTCGCTTCCCTCCTGGGACGGTTTCATGCAGCCGCTGGACGACGCCAATGAACATCTTTCGCGTGCATGGGGACAAGTGGGCCATTTGAACGCGGTAATGAATAGCCCGGAACTGCGGGAAGTATATAACGCTTATTTGCCGAAGATCACCCAGTATTACGCCGAGCTCGGGCAGAATCTTGACTTGTTCAACAAGGTAAAGTCAATCCGCAACGGCAGCGAATTTACTTCTCTGAGCACAGCGCGGCAGAAGATAATCGAAAACGAAATACGCGACTTTCGCCTGGGCGGGGCTGAGCTTCCGGATAACCAGAAAGTGCGCTTTCTTGCCATTCAGGAAGAATTGTCCACGCTGTGTTCGCGTTTTTCAGACAATGTGCTGGACGCCACCAATGCCTATTCCTGGCTGGTCGGCGACGAGGCTGAATTGTCCGGAATTCCGGCGGATGAACGTCAGGTCGCCGCTGAAGCAGCCCGGGAAGAGGGGAAATCCGGCTGGCTGTTTACACTGAAAGCGCCGTCCTACGGCCCCCTGATGCAATATGCCGACAACCGCGCCCTGCGCGAGCGGTTTTACCGTGCCTATGTAACGCGCGCCAGCGAATCGGGAACGTCCGATCTGGACAACACCCCGCTGATGACGCAGATATTGAAACTGCGTGAGGAAGAAGCACAGATGCTGGGGTTCGCCAACTATGCCGAATTGTCCTTGGCACCCAAGATGGCAAGCACCCCCCGGCAGGTGATGGAGTTTCTGCGCGAACTGGCTCAGCGTGCCCGCCCCCATGCTGAACGTGATCTGGCCGAATTGCGCGATTTCGCCAAAGTGCAGTTGGGACTATCTGATTTGCAATCGTGGGACGTGGGCTATGCAAGCGAACATTTACGCAAACAGCGCTACGCTTTTTCTGAACAGGAAGTGAAGCAGTATTTTCCCGAGGACAAAGTGCTGCCGGGAATGTTCAAGGTAGTGGAAAGTCTGTACGGCTTGCATGTTAGGCCATCGCAGGCTCCCCTATGGCACGATGCGGCATCCTTTTTTGACATTCTTGACGGGGATGGCAAACTGGTCGGTCAGTTCTATCTGGACTTGTATGCGCGCAACAGCAAGCGCGGCGGCGCGTGGATGGATGATGCCATCACCCGTCGCCGGGTCGCGTCCGGTATCCAGACCCCCGTTGCCTATTTAAACTGCAATTTCGCCGCCCCGGTTGGCGGCAAACCCGCATTGTTTACCCACGATGAAGTCATCACTTTATTCCACGAATTCGGCCACGGCCTGCATCACCTTCTGACCAGGATTGAAGATTTGGGCGTATCCGGCATTAGCGGGGTGGAATGGGATGCGGTGGAATTGCCCAGCCAGTTCATGGAAAACTTCTGCTGGGAATGGGATGTATTGCAGGACATGACGCGCCATGCCGAGACCGGCGAAAAGTTGCCGCGTACGCTGTTCGACAAGATGATGGCGGCAAAGAATTTCCAGAGCGGCCTGCAAACGCTGCGGCAAATCGAGTTTTCTTTATTTGATATGCGGCTTCATTGCGAATACGATCCGGTCAGCGGCAAAACCATTCAACAATTACTGGATGAGGTGCGCGACGAGGTTGCGGTGCTGATCCCCCCCGCATTTAACCGTTTCCCCAACAGTTTCTCGCATATCTTTGCGGGAGGCTATGCAGCAGGTTACTATAGTTACAAATGGGCCGAAGTTCTATCCGCCGATGCCTATAGCCTGTTCGAGGAAAACGGTGTGCTCAATATGTCGGTGGGGTTGAGTTTCCGCAATGAAATTCTGGCCGTTGGCGGCAGCCGCGATGCGATGCAATCTTTCGTTGCATTTCGCGGGCGGGAGCCAACTATCGATGCGCTTCTGCGGCATAATGGTTTGGTGGACGAAAAACTCGCGGCTTGATTCAAGTGGGGAGGATCGCTAGTGAAACACTCTTTTTTTATTGCCGGAATTTTATTGGCGGTTCTGGGTAGCGCGCAGGCCGAAACTTTTCGATGGCTGGATAAATCCGGTAACGTGCATTACGGCGACCAACCATCCGAGGAAGCCACGCAAGTTGAACAAAAGAAATTTAGCAATATTAAAGACCTAGAACAGGAAGACCTGCCGTATGCAACACGTATGGCCCAAAAAAACTTTCCCGTTTCTTTTTACGCCTTCAGCAAATGCGGCAATCCTTGCCAGCAGGCCCGCGATTTTTTGAACAAACGCGGAATTCCGTTTGCGGATAACAATCTGGTAAGCAAGGAGGAAATGGATGCTTTCAAGAAGAAATCCGGTACTGATTCCGTGCCTGCGCTTAGCGTGGGGAAAACCTGGCTCAAAGGTTTTGAGGCGGACGCATGGAACAGTGAACTCGATGCGGCAGGTTATCCCAAATTTCCCCCTTACCGCCCCACTCCTGTCAAACAGCCCGCAACCAAAAATTAAGGTCCCTATTTTAAGGAACGCGCTTATGAATATTTCCCCCGAAAAATTTAACCCTGTGTGTGAATTAATTAGTTACGCACCGCTGCTTAGCGCTATGATTATCCTCTCCGGTTGTGGAGATAAACCTTCCACTCCGCAGTCGCCGCCGCCTAAACTATTTCAGGAACAGCGCGAGGCACTCGACAAAGCCAAGAGCGTAGGTCAGACCGAAGCCAAAAGCGCCGAGGATTTGAGGCGCGAAGAAGAAAAACAGACCAAGTAAGTCATTAAAGACCGATAGTCCATGCGCATAGCAACCTGGAACGTCAATTCGCTCAAGGTACGTCTGCCTCATGTATTGGAATGGCTGGCAGCCAACCAGCCGGACGTATTGTGTTTGCAGGAACTCAAGCAGGAGGACAGCCAGTTTCCGGTGTCCGAATTACAGCAGGCTGGTTACTATTCAGCGTTTAGCGGCCAAAAAACCTATAACGGAGTGGCGATTCTAAGCAAGTCAGTCCCCGCTGACATTCAGCGCGGCATGCCGAAATTTCCCGATGAACAGAAGCGCCTGATTGCTGCCACGTTCGACGATCTGCGTATCGTGTGCGTGTATATTCCCAACGGACAAAGTCTGGATTCGGACAAATACCAGTACAAATTATCCTGGCTGGCGGCATTGAACGGGTGGCTGGCCGATGAGTTGCTGCGCTACCCGAAGCTTGCGCTGTTGGGCGATTACAATATCGCACCCGAAGACCGCGATGTGTACGACCCCCAAGCATGGGCTGGCAATATTCTGGTCAGCCCCGCCGAGCGGGATGCATTCCGCTCATTTGAGCAACTTGGTCTGTGCGACAGTTTCCGACTGTTTGAGCACCCGGAAAAATCTTATTCCTGGTGGGACTACCGCATGATGGCTTTCCGCCGCAATATGGGACTGCGCATCGATCACATTCTGCTAAGTAATCCGCTGGCGCAAGATTGTGTGGACTGTGCAATTGACACGACACCGCGCAAATTGGAGCGCCCTTCCGACCATGCTCCCGTGGTCGCGAATATTAAATGTCGTTGACGGAAAAAAAGTTATGAGAAACAATACGCAATATGGCTCAAAATTAATCGCAGGGGAAGTTCATGAGTAAAGGAATAAAGTTCAATATCCATATGCTGTTGATCGCCCTGTGTTGCGCGGGGGTTGCGCATGCAGCGGATGGAGACCCGGCAGCGGGTAAGGATAAGTCTGCGCTGTGCCAGGGATGTCATGGCGAGGACGGCATCAGCGTCAATCCGATGTGTCCCAATTTGGCCGGACAGTTTCCGCGATACATCGAGAAGCAAATCCGCGATTTTCAGTCCGAGAAACGCGTTGACCCCATCATGACCGGAATGGCGCAAAGCATTGAAGAAAAACAGGATGCCAAAGATATTGCCGCATATTTTGCGAGCCGTAAACGTATGTCCGGCAGTCCCGTCAACAATAAGAGAGGACAAACAATTTTCCGCGAAGGCAATCCCGAAACAGGTTTGTATGCTTGTGCCAATTGCCACGGCGAGAATGGTAAAGGCAAGTCTGAGAACAACAATGTATTTCCTGTAATCGGCGGGCAAACCAAGGATTACATTGCCAAACAGTTGCGTGACCTGCGTAGCGGCGATCGCCACAACGATCCGGCCGGCATGATGGGCAATATCGCTAAAAAGATGAGCGATGAGGAAATTGATGCCGTTTCGGAATACGTTACGGGGTTATAGTCCGAATTTCGCCTAAGGCAACCAACAACTGCGCCGCTTAGCGGCGCTTTGTTTTACACTGGCAGGATTATTTGCTTAACAGCACAATGGGAAGGCACTAGGTTGCGTAAATTGATGCATTTCAAGCTATCCGTTTTAATCTTTTTAACGTGGTTTGCTTATCCTTCGTTGGCCCAACCTTTGCCCAGACCGGATCACATCGTGCTAGTGGTCGAGGAAAATAAGACCTTTGCCCAAATCATAGGCAATCCGGCTGCAAGCTACATCAATGAATTGGCAAGGCGAGGGGTCTTATTCACGCAATCCTACGGAGTAGCCCATCCCAGCCAGCCGAATTATCTTGCCCTGTTTTCCGGTTCTACCCAAGGGGTTCGCAGCGATATCTGCCCGCTGGAATTCAGCGGAAATAATCTTGCCGCTGCCCTCACAGAAAAGGGATTAAGTTTTACTACCTACTCAGAAACCATGCCGCAAGCCGGATTTGACGGCTGTTCTTACGGCAGTTATATGCGCAAGCACAATCCGGCGGCCAACTGGAAAGAGCTGGAAAAATTGAACCAGCCTTTCAGCGCTTTTCCGCAAGACTACTCCCGTTTGCCGACGGTAAGCCTGATCGTACCAGACCAACTCAATGACATGCATGACGGCAGCATTTCGCAGGGCGACAGTTGGCTGGCAAAAAATATTGAGTCCTATGCGCAATGGGCAAAGACTCACAATAGTTTGTTGATTATTACATGGGACGAAGACAACGGGACGGCAAACAACCATATCGCCACGCTCTTCATCGGGCCCATGATTCAATCCGGGAGCAGCATGCAACACATTAATCATTATAATATTTTGCGCACTTTGGAAGAAATGTTAGGGCTGGCTTACGTGGGCGAAAGTGCCAACGTCGATTCGGTTTCCGGTGTGTGGCTGGACGCGAAGGAAAGCTTCAAAAACTAATCCGGTTGGCTCAACTGATCTGGCATCCAACTTTCCAGATTGGAGGTAGCCAGCAGAAATTCCCTATTACTTCCTGAAGACCTATCTTTAGAATGCGAATTCGGCTACACTATCGTGCCGTATTTATTCGTCGCATTCGTCAGCCGGAAAATATTCAGCCCAGCCCTGGATGCCCTTCAGAAAGTCTTCCGATATGTTTCCATTTCGACCGATTCCGTGTTTTTCACACCAGTTAGATTCCGGCTTTTGTGACATCTTCATCAGAAAGGCGGGTATAAAGAAATCGTCACTTTGGTATTCTTGCATGTAATTCTCCAATGAAATATTTTCTGGAAACTACAGTAGCGAATTTATGTTGCAGGAAGATGGGGGTTTTGTTTCAAAAAAATGAAGTATTGCTTCCTATGGTGCTTACAGAGCATAGGATTTATTCATACCCTGACCGTCACCAATCCGATATAAGTTAATCCGGCCTTGGCTACGGGTGTCGCGGGCAGTGGAAATCTATCAAAAGGCACCCAACATCCCTCGCTTCAGCGCTGGCTAAATTTGCCTATATCTTTTCAGAAAATATATAGGCCTTTCGGCATATATAACTTTTCCTGTTTTTCATGTATTCTCGACAGTCGGTATGGAAACGATTCCATCAATTGGCGTGGTCAGTTGATCAACACACAGGAAGATTACCTCATGCAAAGCAAGCTGCCGCTGCCTACAATTACAAAGCTGACCGTCATACTCCTAACCTTGGTCTCCCTATTTATTTCTGGGTGCGGCGGCGGAGGGGGCGGTAGTGGTGGCGGACCTTCGACATCCGGTACATTAAGTGGCGTTGCGGCTGTGGGTAGCCCGATTGTGAACGGCAATATACACGTCATTTGCGCGGCAGGCAGTGCGCCGGCTTCCACTGCAACGAACAGTACAGGCTCATGGTCAGTCACTCTCTCTGGTCAAACCCTGCCCTGTGCGGTGCAGGTATCTGGCGGCACGATTAATGGATCAGGCAACACCACGTCCTACCATTCCGTTGCGTTAAGCGCAGGAACCGTCAACGTCACACCGCTTACCGATTTACTGGTAGCGAACCTGACCGGTGCGGCGACCCCAGCCGCATGGTTCGCCGGGTTGGGCAGCGCACCCGGCCCCCTCGCATCTATTAACCAGACAAAAGTGGACACCGCACTCGCCAACCTGAATGCCGCGCTGCCTGCTCTGCCGCTATATACCTCTACGACCAACCCGATCACCGCATCCTTCACGCCGGTCGCGGGAAATACCTACGACGATATGCTGACCGCACTGCATACTGCGATGACCAATGCCAGCATCACTTATCCGGCTTTGCTCGGCAGTGCGGCCGCATCCGGCTTTGCGCCCCCCTCCGGACTTGCGTCGGCACTGAGCAGCGCCTATCAAGGCACGGCCAGCGGCGGCAGCGCCACTTATTTTCCAGTGAATGGGCCGATCACTACATTTAATGCCAATTCGGTAGCACTGACTATGATGGCCAACGTTAACGGTCACAACCTTGTTTATACGGTCACCGACACACTGAGCGCCAGCCAGATATTTTTGGGGCAATCTGCGAACACGACCGCTACGACCGGAACTGTTGCCGTTGATGGGTCGCTGATAGCAACCCTATATAGCACGAATTATTTTAGCGTTGCTCCCTACAAGAATCTGGGAAGTTCGTCGCCAGGAACCGGACTCTACACGGTTTATGCAAACCAGATTGCGCTTCCGGCTACCGCTACGATAGGTTCTGGCGGCGACATGGATACGGGCACCGATTACACCGACAATACCCAATCCGTCATTTTGGATACCTTTACAGAGACATGGGCGCTGACGACGGGGCTATTCGGGACAGCAGAACTTTGTGTTTACACCGTAACTACAGCTGTATCCAGTTCAGCGACCTCGGGAAGCTCGTATTATTGTCTGAATATAGACAACAACGGACAAATAATCAGCGCGCAAATATCGGGGCCACTAATTGACACCAACCTAACTCTGACGAGCAACAGCATTATTACAACTCCCGGCGCTCCGACAATTAGCTCAGTTATTGCCGGGGCAAGTTCTGCGATTGTCTACATTACCCCCCCAACCAATCTTGGCGGGGCACAAATTACTGGCTATACCGTGACCGCAATTCCCAGTCCTCCGACACTATTGGGAAACGTCACTGCTACAGGATCTTCAAGTCCAATTCAGATAACTAATTTGACAGCTGGCACGTCTTATACCTTTACTGCAGTGGCTACTAACAGTATGGGTTCTGGCGATAGTTCGTTGCCATCCTCTTCAGTCACACCCACTGTGGGCACACCCGCTGGTTATGTCTCGCAAGGCGGACTAATTTGGATGCCGTTAACATCGACCTATTACACCTATGCTCAAGCAGTTACATTGTGTTCTGGAACCTTTATGGGGCTAAGCGGCTGGCGCCTGCCTACGGAACAGGAATTGATTAACTTGGCAAACTCGGGAGCGATGAACGGGCAAGGTTGGGTTCTTGGTACGTACTTGTGGTCGTCGACCTCTACTAGTGTTGGCTCCTACGACCTCGTGTATTTGCCAATTCCCTACTTATTTGGATCTTTCAGTGCAACAAATTCTTCGGCCGCGACGTGTGTTCACTAGAGCCGCGTGGGCAGCCCCTGCCCACCTCTCTTAACCGTCAGTAGCACAACTCCATTTGATGGCCGGATCAAATTTGAATTATCACTCCAAATTCCTTATGCCAATTTTTTCTGTATCAACTCGATCTTGTATCCGTCCGGATCTTCGACAAAGGCAATCACTGTGTTGCCGTGTTTCATCGGGCCCGCTTCGCGTACTACTTTGCCGCCGCGTGACTTAATTTTTTCGCAGGCGGCGTAGGCGTCGTCCACTTCTATGGCGATGTGACCAAAGGCAGTACCTGGTTCATATTTTTCCACGCCCCAGTTGTAGGTAAGTTCGACAACCGCGCTGTGTTCTTCATCATCATAGCCGACAAAAGCCAGGGTAAATTTCCCCTCCGGGTAATCTTTTCGGCGCAATAATTTCATACCCAGTACCTCGGTATAAAAAGCAAGCGACTGTTCCAGATCGCCCACACGCAGCATGGTATGCAGGATACGCATCAGATTTCCACCATTTCAAAGTCTTCTTTACGGGCCCCGCATTCGGGGCAGGTCCAGTTCATCGGCACATCTTCCCACCGGGTTCCCGGAGAAATACCGTCTTCCGGCAACCCGCTGGCTTCGTGGTAAAGCCAACCGCAGATTAAACACATATATGACTTATATTCCGGGTTCAGGGTCATGGTCTGGGATTTAAGTTAAAATACTCCTTTTACGGTACCCATTTTACACCGATGCCAACCAATCTGCCTGAAACGCCTCCTATTGTTCTGACTTTCTCCGCCACCGACCCCAGTTGCGGGGCCGGGATGCAGGCCGACATTCTGACCATCGCCAGTATGGGCTGCCATCCCTTGTCTGTTGTTACGGCAGTGACGGTACAAGACACCAGCGGAGTGGATGATGTAATGCCGATTGATGCCGAATGGGTGGCCGATCAGGCGCGAGCGGTACTCGAGGATATGCCCGTTGCCGCCTTCAAGATCGGGCTGTTGGGCAGTGTGGAAAATATCGCGGCAATTGCGGAAGTCATTTCGGATTACCCCGACATTCCTTTGGTATTTGACCCGATTCTTGCATCCGGTCGCGGCGATGAGCTGGCCAATGAGGATATGCGTGATGCAATGCGCGAACTGCTGTTGCCGCAAACCACTATCCTGACACCCAATAGTATTGAGGCGCGCCGCTTGATTCAGGACGAGGAAAACGACGAGGATAATCCGAATCTGGCCGAATGTGCCAAGCGCATTATGCAGCTGGGTTGCGAGTATGTGCTGGTCACCGGCACGCACGAAAATACCCCCAAGGTAATCAACACGCTTTACGGTGCCCGGGGTATTGTTCGCAGCGATAATTGGCCGCGTTTGCCGGGTATCTACCATGGCTCCGGCTGTACTCTGGCTTCGGCCATTGCAGCTTTGCTGGCCAACGGGCTGTCTATTGAGGAAGCAGTAAAGGAAGCGCAGGAATACACCTGGCAAGCTTTGCAATTCGGTTTTCGTCCCGGCATGGGACAGCATATTCCGGATCGTCTGTTCTGGGCGCGTGACGAAGGAGAGGATGATGAGCCGGAACGGGAAGACTCCAAGACTCGTCATTAGCGGTTTGTACGCCATCACGCCAGACAGCACCGACACGGCTGATTTGCTGCGCCGGACTCGACTGGCTCTGGCGGGGGGTGCCCGCATGCTGCAATATCGCAATAAGGCTGCGGATCAAACACTGCGGCTGAAACAGGCAGCCGCCCTGCGCGAGCTAACCCGGGAATTTGCCGTTCCCTTTATTGTAAACGACGATGCGCAATTAGCTTTCCAAGTGGAGGCCGATGGCGTCCATCTGGGGGCCACGGACGGTGAATTGAAATTGGCCCGCCAATTATTGGGCAGCAACAAAATCATTGGTATCTCTTGCTATAATTGTATGTCTTTGGCTCGGGAGGCTGTTGAAGCCGGAGCAGATTACATTGCCTTCGGTGCTTTTTTTCCTTCCACTGTCAAACCCGCTGCGGTAACTGCAGAAGTTGAAATATTGCGCCAGGCACGCGATGAGCTTAATGTGCCATTGGTGGCAATCGGTGGGATTACAGCGCAAAATGCTCCTATATTGATCGCTGCCGGTGCCCGTGCACTTGCTGTGATTTCCGCGGTATACAACGCGGATGATGTTCACGCATCTGCACAAATTTTTACTAACTTATTTATTCGGGATACGGCAACATGACTTCACACAATCAGGAATTGTTCGAGCAATCGCAGCATGTCATACCCGGCGGGGTAAATTCGCCCGTGCGCGCTTTCAAGTCGGTGGGCGGCACCCCCCTGTTTTTCAAGCGCGGGCAAGGTGCCTATGTGTGGGATGCCGACGATAAACGCTACATTGATTATGTCGGCTCATGGGGGCCAATGATAGTCGGACATTGCCATCCCGATGTGGTAAGGGCTGTTCAGGATGCAGCCGCCCAAGGTTTGGGATTTGGCGCACCCACCGCGACCGAACTTGAAATGGCCGAGTTGCTGTGCAAGTTACTGCCCAGCCTGGAAATGGTTAGACTGGTAAGCTCCGGAACAGAAGCCACCATGACCGCTATCCGTTTGGCGCGCGGTTTTACCGGACGCAGTCGTATCATTAAATTTGAGGGCTGCTATCACGGCCATTCTGATGGATTGCTGGTCAAAGCCGGTTCCGGCGCATTGACTTTCGGTCAACCCAGTTCATCCGGAGTTCCTGCTGAAATTGCCGCATTGACTACCGTGCTGGACTATAACGATGCCGCCGGTCTGGAACGGGCTTTTGCTGAAATGGGCAAAGAGATCGCCGCTGTTATTGTTGAACCTGTCGCGGGTAACATGAACCTGATTGTGCCGAAGCGCGAATTTCTGGATGCCTTGCGCAATTTGTGCACGCAATACGGCGCCGTGTTGATACTTGATGAAGTCATGACCGGCTTTCGCGTGAGTCTGCAGGGTGCACAGGGATTTTATGGCATTAAACCCGACCTGGTCACCTTGGGCAAAGTGATGGGCGGCGGCCTTCCTGCAGCAGCTTTCGGCGGACGCCGCGACATTATGCAATGTCTTGCTCCTTTGGGTCCGGTATATCAGGCCGGTACTCTTTCCGGAAATCCGGTTGCAGTTGCTGCCGGTTTGACTACCCTTAAACTGATTCAGGCCCCCGGATTCTATGAGAGATTATCCCAATTGGCGCTGCAATTGACCGCAGGATTGACAGCCAGCGCTGCAAGACACGGCATTCCTTTCTGCGCCCAATCGGTAGGTGGTATGTTTGGCCTTTATTTCAGCAGCACTTTACCAACCGGCTATGCCGAGGTCATGAACTGCGACAAGGAGGCTTTCAATCGTTTTTTCCATTCCATGCTTGAGGCGGGTGTTTATCTTGCTCCCTCTGCTTTCGAAGCCGGCTTTGTCTCCGCAGCTCACACTGATGCCGATATCGCTGCGACAATTGCCGCTGCGGATAAGATTTTTGCGGCCTGGTAATGGGCCTATTTTCCAAGGCGGTTTTTTATACCACGGTCAACCATCTGCGCGACCTGCCGTTGCACGGCGGCAAGGAAGTCGCTTTTGTCGGTCGCTCAAACGCCGGCAAGTCTAGTGCTATCAATACGCTGGCTAATCACACACGTCTTGCATACACCAGCAAAACCCCGGGTAGAACCCAGCACCTGAATTACTTTGACCTGGGCGATAGTCGTTTTCTAGTGGATTTGCCCGGGTATGGCTATGCCAAAGTTCCGCCGGATGTTAAGGCGCATTGGGAAAACTTGCTTAGTGTTTATCTCCTGTCTCGCGAGGCGCTATGCGGTCTGGTCGTCATTATGGATGCGCGCCATCCATTGACTGAATTGGATGAGCAAATGTTGGCTTGGTTTGCAGTGACCGGAAAACCGGTGCATGTTCTACTCACAAAATCCGACAAGCTAAGCCGTCAGCAAGCAACTCAGACTTTAAAACATGTTAAATTACACCTTGATGAGCATTTCCCTTTTTGTTCAGTACAATTATTCTCCAGCCTGAAAAAACAGGGTATGGAGGATGCCGAGGCGGTGATAGCCAAATGGTTCGGTACGCTGAATGATTCAAAAAATACCCCTAGCCAAGGGGAAGGCTAGGGGCCTAAGATGTCTTAACTGGCGTCAAGGCTACCCGCTCAGGGAGGGGAAACGGGAGATGACTTACATCATCTGAGCAGTTCGATTGAGAGTTTTTTCAAAAGTTCCTTAATAACCTTAAATTTCTAAGGTTATTATATATAGCCTGCAGGAACTTGTGTAACATATTTTGGAAAATGGGAAAAAAAATGCCCCCAGCCAAAGGGGGAGGCTAGGGGCGAAGGTTGCCTCAACTAGCGTCAAGGCTACCCGCTCAGGGAGGAGAAACGGGAGACGACTTACATCATCTACTGCGTTGGATAGGGACATTAATAAATAGTTCCGGTAAAGTTGAATTTTTTTAGAGGCTATTATGCAAACACTAGGACAATACCCACAGAAAAGGATGCGTCGGATGCGTCGCGACTCATTTTCCCGTGACTTAATGCGAGAGCATGTACTCACTCCGGCTGATTTTATTTATCCTGTTTTTGTGCTGGAGGGAAACAAAAAGTTTGAAGATGTTAAATCCATGCCGGGTGTACAACGCAAAACTTTAGACTTGCTGCTTAAAGAAGCTGAAGAATGTGTCAAGCTTGGAATACCAGTGATAGCCATTTTCCCGGTGATCGATACACCGTTGAAAAGTCTTGATGCTCGTGAAGCGTTTAATCCTGATGGACTGGTTCCCCGCGTAGTCGCAGCTTTAAAAACCAATTTTCCAGAGCTTGGCATAATGACCGACATTGCCCTTGACCCGTATACCAGTCATGGACAAGATGGATTAATTGACGACAATGGCTACGTGCTTAACGACGAAACCGTTGCCGTGCTGGTTCGGCAAGCACAGGTTCATGCTGCTGCCGGTGCTGATATTGTTGCTCCTTCGGATATGATGGATGGACGTATTGGTGCGGTGCGGGCCGCACTCGATGCCGACCATCACATCCACACCCGTATCATGGCCTATTCGGCCAAATATGCGTCCAGCTTTTACGGTCCCTTCCGTGACGCCGTCGGTTCAAGCGGGAACCTTGGCTCGGGTAACAAATATACTTACCAGATGGACCCTGCCAATTCCAACGAAGCTTTATGGGAGGTTGGACTGGATCTGCAGGAGGGTGCCGACATGGTTATGGTCAAACCCGGCATGCCTTATCTGGATATCGTCCGCCGTGTAAAGGATGAATTTAAGGCTCCCACATTTGTATATCAGGTCAGTGGCGAGTACGCCATGCTCAAGGCCGCGGCCCTGAATGGCTGGTTGAACGAAAAGAATTGCGTGCTGGAGTCTCTGCTTGCTTTCAAACGCGCCGGGGCGGACGGTATATTGACCTATTTTGCGCTGGATGCAGCTCGCTGGTTGAAGGAATAACCGGCAGTTTTACCTGTCAACAAAAAAGCAGCCGGGGCTGCTTTTTTGTTGCAACCTGAAATTATCTTTTTATCTGCGAAGTTTTTGAATCGCATGCAGTTGCGCCACCGCTTCGATCAGTTCGGCTTGAGCCTGTGCATAATCGATATCGGAAGCACGATTTTTAATGGCTTCTTCAGCTGCACGTTTTGCTTCGAGAGCACGTCCTTCATCCAAATCGACGCCACGTATGGCGGTGTCTGCCAATATCGTGACTACGTTGGGCTGCACTTCCAGCATGCCACCGGAAACGTAGATCAACTCTTCCGCATCCTGATTCGGCAACTTGAGCCGCACCGAGCCGGGTTTGATGCGCGTAAGCAGCGGGGCATGACGGGGATAGATTCCCAGTTCGCCCATTTCACCGGGTGCGACGACGACTTCTGCCGCTCCCGAAAACAGGGATTTTTCGGCGCTTACCACATCGACGTGTATCGTTAATGCCATGTTTGAATACCTTAAACGTTTGCCTTATTGCGTCGGCCATTAAACTGATTAAAGGCGCTTTACCGTAAGCTGGTGGTGAGTCAACGAACCCCAGCGTTCGTTGACTTCGACTGCCGGGGTTCGCCTTGCTCACCACCAGCCTACAAAAGCTGACTCTACAAATTACAGCGTCTTGGCCTTTTCAACGGCTTCTTCAATGCCGCCAACCATGTAGAACGCCTGCTCGGGCAAGTGATCGTAATCGCCGTTGACGATGCCCTTAAAGCCCTTGATGGTTTCCTTCAGCGTGACATACTTGCCGGGGCTGCCGGTAAATACTTCGGCCACGTGGAACGGCTGCGACAGGAAGCGCTGAATCTTGCGCGCGCGTGCCACAGCCAGTTTGTCTTCCGGCGCCAATTCGTCCATACCCAGAATCGCGATAATGTCGCGCAATTCCTTGTAGCGTTGCAAAGTTTGCTGCACGCCGCGGGCTACGTTGTAATGCTCTTCTCCCACCACCAGCGGATCCAGCTGACGCGAGGTGGAATCAAGCGGATCAACCGCAGGGTAAATACCCAGCGAGGCGATGTCACGCGACAACACCACGGTGGAGTCGAGGTGCAAGAAGGTGGTGGCAGGAGACGGGTCGGTCAAGTCATCCGCAGGAACGTAAACGGCCTGGATGGAGGTGATCGAACCTACCTTGGTGGAGGTGATACGCTCCTGCAGGCGGCCCATTTCTTCGGCCAGCGTAGGTTGATAACCCACGGCAGAAGGCATACGGCCCAGCAGCGCGGAGACTTCGGTTCCGGCCAGTGTGTAGCGATAGATATTGTCCACGAAGAACAGAATGTCACGGCCTTCGTCGCGGAACTTTTCAGCCATGGTCAGACCGGACAGCGCCACGCGCAGACGGTTACCGGGCGGTTCGTTCATCTGACCGAACACCATCGCAACCTTGTCCAGCACATTGGAATCTTTCATTTCGTGGTAGAAGTCGTTACCTTCACGGGTACGCTCACCCACACCGGCAAACACCGACAGACCGGCGTGTTGTTTGGCGATGTTGTTGATGAGTTCCATCATGTTCACGGTCTTGCCCACGCCCGCGCCGCCGAACAGACCGACTTTACCGCCCTTGGCGAACGGACAAACCAGATCAATAACCTTGATGCCGGTTTCGAGCAGGTCAACGGAAGGAGAAAGTTCGTCGAATTTTGGTGCCTTTTGGTGTATGGAGCGGCGCTCTTCGCATTGAACTTCGCCGGCTTCATCAATCGGGCGGCCCAGCACATCCATGATGCGGCCCAGTGTGCCATGTCCGACCGGAACAGTAATTTGGTTACCTGTATTGGTTACCAGCATGCCACGGCGCAGGCCATCGGATGAACCCATGGCAATCGTGCGCACCACACCGTCGCCGACCTGCTGTTGCACTTCGAGGGTCAGCCCTTTTTCAGCGACAGAAGTGTCGTCCCCCGGCACAATCAGTGCATCGTAAACTCTGGGTATCTGGTCACGCGGGAATTCAACGTCAACAACCGCACCGATACACTGAACAATTTTTCCATGACTCATCTTGAGGTTCCCCATCTAAATCTAAAATTGGCTAATCTAAATTGATTCTTTATACCGCCGCTGCGCCGCCGACGATCTCCGAAATTTCTTTGGTAATTGCGGCTTGGCGCGCCTTGTTGTAAACCAGTTTGAGTTCGCCAATCACGCTCTTCGCGTTGTCCGATGCGGCCTTCATGGCAACCATACGCGCACTCTGTTCGGACGCCTGATTTTCCGTTACCGCGCTATAAACCAGAGACTCGACGTAGCGCATCAGCAATTCATCCACCACCGCCTTTGCATCCGGTTCATAGATATAATCCCAAGTTACTCCATTGGTGGTTTCCAGACTGTCGCCGGTCAGTGGCAGCACTTGCTCTATTGTCGGCTCTTGCTTCATGGTGTTAACGAAACCGTTATAGCTAAGGTACACGGCATCTATTTCACCGGCCACGTATGCATCCAGCATCACCTTGACAGCGCCAATCAACTTTTCGATATGAGGGGTATCGCCCAAACCGGTCAGGTGAGATTTCACGTTGGCACCAATACGGGACATAAAGCCCAAACCCTTGTTGCCAATGGCGCACACATTGATGCCCTGCCCCTTGCCTTCCCACTCTTTCATGCGACCTACCACCATACGCAGGATGTTGGTATTCAAACCGCCGCACAGACCTTTATCGGATGTAACCACAATTACGCCGATATTTTTGATGGTTTCGCGTTTAACCAAAAAAGGGTGCTTGTATTCCGGGTTGGCGCGAGACAAATGGGCCGCGACCTGACGAATCTTTTCAGCGTAGGGGCGCGCGGCGCGCATCCGTTCCTGCGCTTTGCGCATTTTGGATGCTGCCACCATTTCCATCGCACGAGTGATCTTGCGCGTGTTTTCTACGCTCTTGATCTTGGTACGTATTTCTTTGCTACCGGCCATTATCAGGCTCCAGCTTATAAGCAACCACTAGTCAGCCTTTCGAAGTTGACTGGCGGGTTGGCTTTATGTTTTTCAGTAAACAGCAGTGGACTTGAAAGTCTCGATTGCTGCGGACAATATCTTCTCATTGTCGCCGGACAAATCCTTGCTGGTTTCAACCGCATCCAGCAAATCTTTGTGTTGGGATTTCACATAGGCTTGCAAGGCGGACTCAAATGCCAGAACCTTGTTCACGGCAACACCGTCAAACGAGCCTTTGTTAATCGCAAACAGCGTTACCGCCATTTCGGCAACGGACATCGGTGCATATTGCGCCTGCTTCATCAGTTCCATAACCAGACGACCGCGCTCCAACTGCTTGCGGGTAGCCTCGTCCAGATCGGATGCGAACTGCGCGAACGCGGCCAATTCACGATATTGAGCCAATGCCAGGCGCACGCCGCCGCCGAGCTTCTTGATGACTTTGGTCTGTGCTGCACCGCCAACGCGGGACACCGAAATACCGGCGTTAATCGCGGGCCGAATCCCGGAATTGAACAAATCCGTTTCCAGGAAGATCTGGCCGTCGGTAATCGAGATCACGTTGGTCGGAACGAACGCGGAAACGTCGCCCGCGGCGGTCTCAATGATAGGCAAGGCGGTCAATGATCCGGTCTTGCCTTTGACTTCGCCGTTGGTAAATTTCTCGACATAATCTTCATTCACGCGTGAAGCGCGTTCCAGCAGGCGGGAGTGCAGGTAGAACACGTCGCCGGGATAAGCTTCGCGGCCCGGAGGACGACGCAACAGCAGAGAAATCTGGCGGTAAGCCCAAGCTTGTTTGGTCAAGTCATCGTAAACGATCAAAGCATCCTGACCGCGGTCGCGGTAGTACTCGCCCATGGTGCAACCCGCGTAAGGTGCGAGAAACTGCATCGCGGCGGAGTCGGAAGCGGTAGCGGCAACCACGATGGTGTATTTCATCGCGCCATGCTCTTCGAGCTTGCGCACCACGTTGGCAACGGTCGATGCTTTTTGCCCGATTGCCACATAAATACAGGTTACACCTTGTCCAGCCTGATTGATGATCGCATCCACCGCCACCGCTGTCTTGCCGGTCTGGCGGTCGCCAATGATCAGTTCGCGTTGACCGCGGCCAATCGGCACCATGGAGTCGATGGACTTCAATCCTGTTTGTACGGGTTGCGACACCGATTGACGGTCAATCACGCCCGGGGCAACTTTTTCAATCTTGTCAGTAAGCTTGGCATTGATCGGGCCCTTGCCGTCTATAGGCTGACCCAAAGCATTGACCACGCGACCGATCAGTTCGGGACCCACCGGCACTTCAAGAATGCGACCGGTACATTTAACCGTGTCACCTTCGGTAATATGCTCGTAGTCGCCCAGCACCACGGAACCGACCGAATCACGTTCCAGGTTAAGCGCCAGACCAAAAGTATTGCCGGGGAACTCCAACATTTCACCCTGCATCACGTCTGACAAACCATGTACACGCACGATACCATCGGTTACGCTGACCACGGTACCTTCGGTACGCGCTTGCGTCAGTGATTCGAAATTCTCGATACGGCTACGAATTAAATTACTAATTTCAGAAGGGTTGAGCTTCATCTGCTTTTCCTTAATTTCGATAAATCTGTTATCAAGCCAGGGTATTGGCCAGCTCGGAAAGTCGGGTGCGCGCGGAGCCATCAATTACTTTGTCTCCGGCGCGGATAATTATCCCGCCCAGCAATTCGCGGTCGGTTTTACAGCTCAGTCGGATCTCGCGACCCATACGCTTTTTCATCGCTGCAGCAATTTTTTGCTTTTGCGGTTCGTCCAGATCAAACGCCGATGTCACCACTACGTCCACGCTTTTTTCTGCTTCAGCGCGCATAATTTCAAACATCGCCGCGATTTCCGGAAGCAATACCAGGCGCTGGTTTTCCACCAGCAACTTGATGAAATTTTGCTCTGCCGTACCCAATTTGTCCCCGCAAAGCGCGAGCATCAGGTCATCCAGCTGGCTGCGCAAAACGCGGGGGCTGGTAATGAGCGCATACACTTCCGTGTTAGCCGTTACTTCCGCAGCGGTTAGCAGAAAGTCCGACCAGCCCTTCAGGTTGTCCAGTTTGCTCGCTTCGTCAAATGCTGCGACAGCGTACGGGCGTGCGACAGAAATAGCTTCAGCCATAATGATTAAATTTCCGCAATCAGTTTTTCAAGCAGCTCGTTATGCGTCTTGGCATCAATTTCACGCCCCAGAATTTTGCCCGCACCCGCCAGCGCAACGCCGGAAACCTGTGTGCGCAATTGTTCTTTGGCACGGAATACTTCCTGGTCGATTTCCGCCTTGGCTGCCGTAACGATGCGTTCGCCTTCAGCATGAGCCTGAGTTTTGGCTTCTTCCACAATTTCGCTGGCACGCTTGTCGCCCAGCGCAATAATGTCGGCAGCTTTTTCCTTGGCCTCGCGCAGGAGTTCGGCAGATCGCTTGGCTGCCAAATCCAGGTCGTGCTTGCCTCGCTCCGCAGCAGCCAACCCGTCGGCTATCTGTTTTTTGCGGGCATCCAATGCCGCTATGATGGGCGGCCATACAAACTTCATGCAAAACCAAACGAACATCGCAAACATGATCGTCTGGCCGAGAAGGGTCGCATTGATATTCATGCAAGAACCTTTACTTGTTTGTTAAACACGTTGTTAAAACGGCTTTCACCCGAATTACTTGGCTACGGCAAACAGGACGTACATGGCGATACCAACCGCAATCATTGGAACCGCATCTACAAGACCCATGACGATGAAGAACTGTGTGCGCAACATCGGGATCAGTTCCGGCTGACGCGCTGCGCCTTCCAGAAAACGACCGCCAAGAATGCCAATGCCTACGGATGCGCCAAGAGCGCCAAGACCCATCATCAGTGCGCCGGCGATGTAGAGCAGGGGGGTTGCGAGTTCCATCTTTAAATCTCCTATTGGTAAAAGTAATGCAAAAGTAAACCGGGTTTATAAATTAGTGGTGTTCCTGATGCGCCATGTCCAGATACACAATGGTCAGCGTCATAAAAATAAAAGCCTGCAAGGTCACAATCAAAATATGGAAAATTGCCCAGGGCAGCGAAAGTGTCCATTGCACATAGAACGGCAACAGAGCGATCAGAATGAAGATCATTTCTCCCGCGTACATGTTGCCGAACAGACGCAGGGAAAGTGAAATCGGCTTGGCAATCAGATTCACAACCTCCAGGAAAATATTGAACGGGAGGCCGAATTTGCCAAACGGTTGCAGCGTCAACTCACCAATAAAACCGCCGAGCCCTTTCATCTTGACGCTGTAAAAAAGCACCAGAACAAACACACCGAGGGCCATGCCTATGGTAGCGTTCGGATCAGTGGAGGGCACAACCTTGAAATGACCGATGCCCATTTGTTCCGCGACAAACGGAACATAGTCCACCGGAATCAAATCCATAAGGTTCATCAGGAAAATCCAGATAAAAATCGTCAGCGCCAGCGGAGCGACCAAAGCACTGCGCCCGGTAAAAGAACCGCGCACGCTATTGTCGATAAATTCGACCACCCACTCAATAAAATTCTGGGCTCCGTTCGGAATTCCCTGTTCGGCGCATTTAGCGACATTGCGGAAAAAAAACAGAAACACCAGCCCGAGAAACAGGGAAACGCCCAGTGTGTCTATATTAAATGCCCAAAAGCCCATTGCTTTTGCTTCTTCCACATTGTGGGCGCAATGAAATTGCCCGCCCTGAAAACTGCAGGTCAGGTTTTGCAAATGGTGCCTGATATATTCCGTCGAAGTCAGCGCTTCAGTTGTCATTTTTTGATCTCAATTTCATCCAAATCGGGAGGAGCAACCATGCCGCCTGTCCCGTTACAAACCCCGCCAGCATCCAGAGTGGCGCAAGCTTTAGTGCACCGAATCCAACCGCCAGCATCGCGCCTGTCCAAACGAATCGTTCAATTTCGGTCCGGTATGCCTGCCGCAAGGCGCTTGCCGCATCCAGATTTCCCCCGCGCGCTCCCTGCCTGAACCTCCAAGCAAGAAACAGTGTGGATGTCAAAGCTATACAACTGCCAAACAATAGCGATTTTGCCGCCGGGGGAGTAACGATCATGCTGGTTAAACAAGCGCCAATTATTGTTATCGCGCCCTGTAAAGAAGCCAAACGAATGTACTCAGGACGCATGGAGTTTTTTAAACCTAGCTCTTCATATTAACAATATATAAAATTGCTGTCAATTCACTCGTTGCCGTTAACCCCTATGACGGCAAGGATTCCTTCCAATTGATCCAGCGTTTTATAATCAATTATCAACTTACCGGCACCCTTGGAGCCGTGTTGAATGGACACCTTTGCACCCAGCTTGTCCGCCACTTTTTCCTGCAAGCGTGCAATATCGCGGTTGGCTGCGGATTTTTTCTCCGCCTGTTTCAGAACTGGCGCCGCTTCCTTTTGAACCAGTTTTTCCGCCTCACGTACTGAAAGCCCGCCCAATACAATTTTGTTTGCTGCCGCAATTTGCGTCGCGCCTTCCAGTCCCAGCAACGCGCGGGCATGGCCCATGTCCAGTTCGCCCTCCATCAGCATCGCCTGAACAGGCAGGGACAGTTTAAGCAGCCTCAACAGGTTGCTGGCCGCACTGCGTGATCGGCCCACCGCATCTGCCGCCGCCTGGTGCGTCATTTGAAACTCATCTATGAGGCGCTGAATGCCGATCGCTTCTTCCAGCGGATTCAAATCCTCGCGCTGAATATTTTCTATCAAAGCCATTGCCAGAGCGGCATTGTCTGCCACTTTGCGCACCAATACCGGAACCTGATTCAGTCCCGCCAATTGCGCTGCCCGCCAGCGCCGTTCCCCGGCTATTATCTCGTGGCTGCCATCTTCCAATATACGCGCAAGAATCGGCTGAATGACACCCTGTGCCTTGATCGAAGCAGCCAGTTCATTAAGCGACGCCTCGTCCATGCGGCTGCGCGGCTGGTATTTGCCGGGTTTGAGTTGGCCCACCTGAAGTTCACGCAAAATTTCTTCCTGCTGTTTGACGTTGCCGGACAGCAATGCGTCCAGTCCCCGTCCCAATCCTTTGTTTGGCTTTACCATGTTTATCCTTAAGCTTGTTAGTCTGATGCAGATTTTGCCGCGTTATTCAGCAACTCGCCCGCCAGCGCGAGGTAAGCTTTTGCTCCCTTGGAAACCTTATCGTGATATAGCACCGGCAGACCGTAGCTGGGAGCCTCGGCCAAACGCACATTGCGCGGAATGACCGTGCGATAAACCTTGTCGCCGAAGTGCTGCTGAAGTTGATCCGACACCTGTTGCGCCAAAGTGTTGCGCGGATCGAACATGGTGCGCAGCAAGCCCTCAATTTCAAGAACCGGATTAAGATTTGCCCGTACCTTTTGTATGGTATTGACCAAATCACTCAGCCCTTCCAGGGCGTAATATTCACATTGCATCGGGATCATCACCGAACGGGCGGCACACAAACCGTTCAGGGTTAGCAAATTCAGGGCGGGCGGGCAATCAATCAGTACGTAATCGTAATCGTCATCCACCGTTTGGAGCGCGTTTTTAAGACGCGTTTCGCGCTGCTCCAAATCAACCATTTCAATCTCGGCGCCTGCCAGTTCCCTGTTTGCCGGCAATACATCATATTTCCCGACTTCGGAACGGCAACGCACATCGCGCAATGAATTGCTGCCCAGCAACACATGGTAGACCGTTGCCGGCAAATCGCGCTTTTCGATTCCGCTACCCATGGTCGCATTGCCTTGCGGATCCAGATCAACCAAAAGCACGCGTTGCTTTGCCGCTGCCAGGCTGGCTGCCAAATTTATGGTGGTGGTGGTCTTGCCTACTCCACCCTTTTGATTGGTTATCGCTAATATCTTGGTCATCGATCGTACCCTTAAATTGCTTTCAGTAAAACCAGACAACGGGCAGCGTCCAAACAGGGCACTTGCAACGAAATGATGCGCTCCAGTGCAATTCCTGCCGGCAATCTCTCCAACTCTTCCCCGGGCAAGCCCTTCATGGCAACCCAGCCCCCGTTTTGCAAAAGTAAATGTCGGGTCAACCCGGTAAACTCGGCAACTTCGGCAAAAGCGCGGGAAATGATCCCGTCAAACTTGTTTTCCGGCCGCCACTCCTCAACCCGCGCACAGCAAACGCTGACATTTTGCAATCCCAGTTCAATCACCGCCTGTTGAACAAAACTGGTTTTCTTGCTGTTGCTGTCCAGTAAAGTAAAAGACCATTCCGGGCGCATAAGCGCCAATACCAAGCCCGGCAAACCTGCGCCCGACCCCACATCCAGCCATCTTCCCGGCCACAAGTATGGCAATACGGCAAGGCTATCCAGTAAGTGAATACTTACCATTTGCTCCGGCTTGCGGATGGAGGTCAAGCTGTAAACCTTGTTCCATTTCTGTAGCAAAGCCAGATAGTTCAGCATTTTTTGTTGCACTTCCGGTGTTGCCTCCAACCCCAGTTGCTTAATTCCGCCTGCCAAAATTTGAGCCGTACTCATGCGATTTGCCGTTCTTTCCCTTCCTGATGGAATCCACGTTTCAAATGCACCAACAAGAGGGAGATGGCAGCCGGGGTCATTCCGGATATGCGCGCAGCTTGCCCGACTGTTTCGGGCATATGCTGATTCAATTTTTGTTGCACCTCTATAGATAAGCCGTGCACGGTGCGGTAATCCATCTTTGCGGGAAGCGGCATATTTTCATGGTGCTCGTTACGGGCTATTTCTTCTCGCTGGCGTTCAATATATCCCGAATATTTGGCTTGAATTTCAACCTGCTCCGCCACTTTTTCATCTGTAACTGCTACGCCCGCCCCGGGCAAACTCATCAAGCCGGCATAGCTCACGTCAGGCCGGCGCAATAGTTCATACAGCGCGTATTCGCGCTCTATTCCTTTGCCCAGCACGCGTTCCGCTTCTGCTTGCGGCAGATCTTTTGGATTAACCCAAATCGCTTTGAGACGTGACTGTTCATTGTTAATCGCTGTGTGCTTTTGCTGGAAGGTTTCCCAGCGGGCATCGTCCACGACGCCCAGCTTGTGCCCAATAGCCGTCAGGCGTAAATCCGCATTGTCTTCGCGTAGCTGCAAGCGGTATTCGGCACGGCTGGTAAACATGCGGTACGGTTCAGATACCCCGCGTGTAATCAAGTCGTCGACCAGAACCCCCAGATAGGCCTCATCGCGGCGCGGACACCAGCCAGCTTCACCCCGGGCCTGCAATGCGGCGTTAATTCCCGCCAACAGCCCCTGGGCCGCAGCCTCCTCGTAGCCGGTTGTGCCGTTGATCTGTCCCGCAAAAAACAGTCCGGAAATAGATTTTGTTTCCAACGAATGTTTTAGATTCCGCGGGTCAAAATAGTCATATTCAATAGCGTAACCGGGACGGGTTATATGGGCATTTTCCAGTCCTTTCATTGAATGAACCAAATCCAGTTGCACATCGAACGGAAGACTGGTCGAAATCCCGTTCGGGTAGATTTCATGGGTACTCAGTCCCTCGGGCTCCAAAAATATTTGATGTGAATCCTTGTCGGCGAAACGCGTGATCTTGTCCTCAATTGAAGGACAGTAGCGCGGACCTATACCTTTGATTGTGCCGGTAAACAAGGGAGAGCGATCCAGGCCGCCGCGAATTATTTCGTGTGTTCTTGCGTTGGTTTGCGTGACCCAGCATGGAAGCTGCTTCGGGTGTTGCGACGCACGCCCCAGAAATGAAAAAACCGGCACCGGTGTATCACCGTGCTGTTCGTCCATCACCGAAAAATTTATACTGCGGCCGTCAATGCGCGGTGGCGTACCGGTTTTCAACCGTCCCACCGGCAATTTGAGCTCGCGCAAACGCTGGGCCAGGCTGACAGACGAGGGATCTCCCATGCGCCCGCCCTGATAATTGGCTTGGCCAATATGGATCAATCCTGACAAAAAGGTTCCGGTAGTCAGCACCACTGCTTTTGCGGAAAAACGTAAACCCGTCTGCGTTGTTACTCCGCTTACCCGTTCACCCTCAACCAGCAAATCGTCCACCGCCTGCTGAAATAACCAGAGATTGGGCTGATTTTCCAGCCTGCCCCTAATAGCTTGCTTGTAGAGCGCGCGATCCGCCTGAGCACGGGTTGCCCGCACTGCCGCACCTTTGGATCCGTTAAGAATTCGGAATTGGATACCCGCCTCATCGGTTGCAGCCGCCATGGCCCCGCCCAAAGCATCAACTTCTTTAACCAGGTGTCCTTTGCCTATTCCGCCTATTGAGGGATTGCATGACATCAGCCCAAGCGTTTCAATGTTGTGCGTCAGCAATAACGTCGACCGCCCCATACGAGCGCTGGCAAGTGCGGCTTCGGTACCGGCATGTCCGCCGCCAATGACTATTACATCAAAAAATTTCGGGAAATCCATGAAACGCGCCCAAACTGTTGCCACAAAGGCGCGCATGATACCTCAAACGGAGTTGATGCAGAAATTGTCCGCCTAAATGTTTCACGTGAAACATTATAAAACAGCCTTTATTTACCAATACAAAACCGGCTGAATATCTCTCCCAGCAAGTCATCGGCACTAAATTCGCCTGTGATGGAGCTTAGGTGTTCCTGAGCTTGCCGCAAGTTCTCCGCAAATATTTCCGCCCTGCCCGCCTCTTCTGCGGCACGTCGCAAGTAATCGCGGGCAGATAACAGTGCTCGCACATGGCGTTCACGCGCCATAAATACCCCGGACTCCTGATGCCAGCCTATCAGCGTCAGAAGTTTATCCCGCAATATGTCCAGCCCTGCTCCCGACTTGGCGGACAAATATATATGGCATTCGGAATTACTTTCTTCCAAGTGCGCGGTTTGATTCAGCAAATCTATTTTGTTGAAAATGTGTAGGCGAGGAATTTCGCCGGGTAATTCATCGAGAATTTTCCGGTCATTTTCACTCATTCCGCAACTTGCATCCAGCAACACCAAAATAACATCTGCCTTTTGCAGTGTGCTGCGCGTGCGTGCAATTCCCATCTGTTCAACGGTGTCCGGCGATTCGCGCAGACCTGCGGTATCAATGATATGCAACGGTACACCGCCGATCTGAATCGCCTGACGAATTACATCACGGGTAGTGCCCGGAAATTCACTGACCAGCGCAACTTCTTCGCCGCTTAGCCGGTTGAGTAAACTTGATTTACCTACATTGGGTTGTCCGGTCAGAACAATATGCGCACCTTCGCGCAACAAGCTCCCCTGCCGCGCAAGATTGAGTATGATTTCCAATTCGTTGCACAGTGCGGCAAGTTGCTCCGAGCCTTGCTGCATATCGGTAGCATCGATTTCCTCTTCAGGAAAGTCCAGCATCGCCTCGACCAGCATACGCAACCGGATCAACCCGTCAACCAAATGACGAATTGCTTGCGAAAATTCTCCCTGCAACGAGCGCATGGCACTGCGTGCCGCCTGGCCGGATGTAGCATCAATCAGGTCGGCAACACTCTCCGCCTGTGCCAAATCGAGTTTGCCGTTAAGAAAAGCGCGCTGGGTAAATTCGCCCGGCCGGGCAAGACGCGCACCCAATTCCAAACAACGCTGTAACACCAGTTGCAACACAGCTGTTCCGCCGTGACCTTGCAGTTCGAGCACGTCTTCACCGGTATAGGAATGCGGCGCGGGGAAAAACAAGGCGATACCCTGATCCAGAATCTGGCCTTGGGCATCCAAAAAAGAAACATAATTTGCGTGACGGGGTACGGGTCGTTTCCCCAGTATGGCGATTGCCAGCGGAACAACATTTGTCCCGGAAACCCGCACCACGCCGATACCCCCCCGGCCGGCAGCAGTGGCAATGGCCGCGATGCTATCAGGCTTTGGCAACACCTTTGGTATCCGCATTCAGGCGGCGCGTGATAAACCACTGCTGGGCAATAGACAGAACGTTATTTACAACCGAGTAAAGCACCAATCCGGCCGGAAAGAAAAAGAACACAATGCTAAATACAATAGGCATGATTTGCATCACTTTTGCCTGTATCGGATCCGGCGGTGCAGGGTTCAACTTGCTTTGAATGACCATACTTGCACCCATAATGAGGGGCAAGATGTAATAGGGGTCGGCAGCTGATAGATCGGTAATCCAGCCAAAAAATGGAGCGTAGCGCAATTCAACACTGGCAAGAATTGCCCAATACAAAGAAATAAACACGGGTATTTGTATCACCATGGGCAAACAGCCGCCAACCGGATTGATTTTCTCGGTCTTATACAGCTCCATCATCGCCTTATGCAAGCGCTCTTTGTCTTCACCATACTGCTGCTTGATTTTCTCCAGTTTGGGCGCAACCACCTTCATTTTTGCCATGGAGCGATAGCTCGCTGCCGACAACGGAAAGAACGCCAACTTGATCAGAACCGTCAACAGGATAATGGCAATACCCCAGTTGTGTACCCAGCCTTGCAGGAAAGTGAGCAGCCAGAACAGCGGCGCAGCGATAATGGTTAACCAGCCGTAATCTACCGTCAAACCCAGTCCAGGCGCAACTTTATCCAATGCGGACTCCGTTGGGCCGGCATATAAAGGCACACTGACTTTTCCAGTTTGGCCCGGTGCAATGGTATTTACCGGCAATATCACGCCGGTCGCAAATAGCTCGTTCTCCAGCGGTTTAATATAAAACTCGCGTTTGACTTTATTCTGGGGCAACCAGGCCGCAACAAAATAATGTTGCAACATCCCTACCCAGCCATTGTCAGAGTTTTGGGGATATTTGGCTTTACCCTTTTCAACATCGGAAAAGTCAACTTTCTGAAATTTCCCCTCCTCAGTATAGACGGCCGGTCCGGTGTAAGTGGGTACAAACTTCGAGCCGCCCTGCGGGGGGATTTTATCCCGCACCAGTTGGAAATACGCAGAAGGAGAAAGTGGAATTGCGGTTGTATTTTCAATCTCGTAGCCCACATCGATCAAATAGCTGCCACGGTGAAACACATAGACTTTGTTTACCTTTGCCGCCGTTATATCGGTAGCCGCCAAGCGGACTTCCAGAGTATCTTGCCCTTCCGTCAGTTGATATTCGTTTGCCGCAGTTGCAAATATTGTGTTGTGCGACGGCAGCCCGTTACCCAGCAAGCCCGTTTGGGCTATATAGGTGTGGGATTCCTGACCCGGCATTTGAGATGCGCGGGGATCCAGTTCCTGCAATAATACAAAAGGCTTATTCCGGTCTTTAGCATCAAATTGCTGCAAAAATTTCAAGTGGCGCAGATCCCCCCCCACGGTACTAATTTCTGCAACCAGCCAGTCAGTTTTTACCGTAACCTTCTGTCCCGACAGGTGCTGCTGCTGTTCAACAACCGTACGCACAGGGGAGTTGGAAACAGCGGCAGGATTAACATCATTCAAAACGGAAGAGGCCGGAGTGCTTGCTGACGGCGTTGCCGCAACCGATGCGTTTTGAATAACCGGATGATGGGTCCGCTCCCAGTTATCCCATAGCAGGAAAACCGAAAGGGAAAATATAAGAAACAGAAACAGCCTTTGTAAATCCATGTTTTTTGCCTATGAAAAGCTATGGGGCAGGGTCGTAGCCGCCCGGATTCCAGGGATTGCAGCGCAATAGTCGTCTAATACTCAACCAGACCCCCTGCCAGACACCATGTTTGGAAATAACCTCGCAAGCATAGTGGGAGCACGTTGGTGTAAAGCGACAAGAAGGCGGTTTGAGCGGGCTAAGCAAGTATTGATATACACCTATCAAACGGATTAACAGCCTGCGTATCATGTCCGTATTGCCTGTAGTAATTGCACCAATGCCTGCCGCCCTTCTGCCGCATTTTCAGGCGCTATTTCCCGCCGGGCACGCACCACTACGTCAAGTGCATATTCTGCAGGAAAAACGCACCTGAATATTTCTCTGACCAAACGCTTGGTAAAATTTCGGGCTACTGCTTTGGGCATAATCTTTTTGCCGACAACCAAACCCAGTCGCGCAAAAGCACCTCCGTTATTGCGGGCATAGACGACAAACCATTTATTGGTTAAACGGTTTGCCCGAAAAGCAAGCTCAAACTCGGCCCGTTGCCTTATCCGCCGGCCTGAAGATAGCGTTTGTGCAGGGAGGTCAGACTGCAAGACTCGCGCGGCCCTTGGCGCGGCGGGCCTTGATTACCGCTCTTCCCCCTTTAGTCTTCATACGGACCAAAAAACCATGGGTACGTTTTCTTTTAGTAACGGAAGGTTGATATGTGCGCTTCATTTTGATGCCCCTAAATAGTTAGTTCGTTCTTGAAAACCCGCGATTACAATATTTACCGGCCCTTATGTCAAGCTTAATTTTATCCTGTGGATAACTTTCCGCCTTACCTGTAGAATAATGAGAAGACAATTTTTCAATAGCTTCCAGAATCTTATGCCGGATAAATCATTATGGGATTCCTGCCTTCATTTTTTTGAAGACAGTCTTCCAGCTCAACAATTTAATTCCTGGATTAAGCCGCTTGCCTTTGATATCAAGGGTGACCAAATCACATTGACCGCGCCCAACAGCTTCACACTGAAGCTCGTACAAGAACGATTTTTGCCGGAAATTTCAAGGAGAGCGGAATCATTTCTTTCCGGTGTACCCAACTTTGAATTTCGAATTGGAAAAAAATCTGCTTCCCCGGTTGCAAAAAAAACATCCGCTTCTCCTTCTTCCGCAGCAGAATCCGCACAACCTGCTCCCAAAGTACAAAAAAACCAGAATAAGCTTAATACTCTGCTTTCATTTGAAAATTTTGTTACAGGCAAAGCCAATCAACTCGCTCATTCTGCAGCCATTCAAGTAGCGGACTCTCCCGGCACCACTTACAATCCCCTCTTTATTTATGGTGGGGTGGGATTGGGAAAGACTCACTTGCTACAGGCAATCGGAAACCATATCCGGCATGAAAACCCGCAAGCAAAAATTTGCTATGTGCACGCAACAAATTATATTTCCGATGTTGTGCGCGCATTTCAAACTAAAAAATTTGACGAATTCAAACAGTTTTATAATTCTCTTGATTTGCTACTGATTGACGATATTCAGTTTATTGCGGACAAACCGGGAACCCAGCAAGAATTTTTCTATACGCTAAACTCACTGATTGATTCACATAAACAGGTAGTTATTACTTGCGATACGTTTCCCAAAGAGATTTCGGGAATGACTCCCCGCCTTACCTCCAGATTCAGTTGGGGATTGACCGTAGCTATTGAACCGCCAGGCTTGGAAATGCGGGTAGCAATCTTATTGCAGAAGGCGGCACTTACAACCAGTCCTATCAGCGAAGAAGTTGCTTTCTTTATTGCCAAGCATGTTCGATCCAATATTCGCGAACTTGAAGGTGCGTTAAAAAGAGTTGATGCTTACTCAAGATTTCATAAAAGATCTATTACCGTTGAACTGGCCAAAGAAGCACTGAAAGATTTGCTTGCTTCCCAGAACAAACAGGTTTCGATCGAAAACATCCAGAAAACGGTTGCAGATTTTTATCGTATTAAAGTTACCGATCTGCTTTCTAAAAAGCGTACCCGTATCATAGCCCGCCCCAGACAAATAGCCATGTGCCTTGCCAGGGAGTTAACACAATTAAGCTTGCCTGAAATAGGTGCCGCTTTTGGAGATCGCGATCACACTACCGTCATGTATGCATGCAAAACCATAGAAAGTCTGCGAAATACCGATTCAGGATTAAATGTAGATTTTAATTTGCTTAACCAGACATTAAGAAATTAATAAGTGTGTTGATTAGTTGTTTACCAATTGTGAATAACTGCAATAAAAAAATGTTTTTAAAAATTGTTATTAAAAATTACACAGCCTTAACAACAACGATACACACCTTTTTATAATACATAACTTATTATATTTAAATAAAAATATTAGTTGTTATATGATTTTCGCCGCCTCTTATTATTAATCTTAAGGATATATAAGAATGTTTATTGAAAAGATCGAAAGAGATGTTCTACTCAAACCATTACAAGTTGTCATTGGTATTGTTGAACGCAAACAGCCACTTCCTATCCTGTCGAACGTATTGATTGAAAAAACAGGGTCCTGTCTGAGATTTGTGGCAACCGATCTTGAAATCCAAATTACCACTCAACTTATCGATGAAAGCCAGACTGGAACTGATGCAGCCATAACTGTGGGCGCAAAAAAATTACAGGATATTCTGCGAGTTTTACCGGATCAAAGCAAAGTTACACTGGAAATATTGGATAGTCGGCTGCAAGTAAGGGTGAACAAGAGCAAGTTCAGTTTACAAACTTTACCGGCTCAGGATTTTCCCAAGGTATCCGAACAACTTCAACATTCAGAAAAAGTGCAAATTGAGCAGCAGCAATTAAAAAAACTCATTGGAATGGTTCAGTATGCCATGGCTCAACAGGACATTCGCTACTACCTCAATGGTGTGCTACTGGTTGTTGACGGGTATTATTTAAAACTTATTGCCACGGATGGGCACAGGCTGGCTTTTACCAGCGCCAAGTTGGACAGAGAATATACAAAGCGGGAAGTTATCTTGCCAAGAAAAACAGTTAACGAACTGGTTAAACTACTGGCAGATACAGAAGATAAAATTACATTCGAGCTAGCGGAAAGCCAAGTAAAAATTTCCTTTGCTGATATTGTACTGACTTCGAAAGTTATAGATGGGAAATTTCCTGATTATGAACGCGTGGTTCCAAAATATTCGAACCATCTAACATTCGACCGGATGGCAATTTTGCAAGCTCTGCAAAGGGCAGCTATTTTATCCAATGAAAAATTCAGGGGAGTTCGTTTTGTTCTTACCGAGAAAAATTTGAGGATCGTAAGCAGCAATAGTGAACAGGAAGAAGCGCAGGAAGATATTGAAACTGATTATCACGGGGTTGCGCTTGATATTGGTTTTAATGTTAATTATCTGATGGATGGATTAAACAACTCTTCAGCAGAAAATATTACTTTTTCTTTTGGAGATCCCAATAGCAGTATTCTGATAACTTTACCTGGAAATGACGAATTTAAATATGTTGTTATGCCTATGCGGATTTGATATATAAAAATTAATTGATGAAATAAATATTTTGTTTCACGTGAAACAAAAGAAAGAAAAATAATGAGTGAATATAATTCCGACAGTATCAAAGTATTAAAAGGACTCGAAGCGGTAAGAAAACGTCCGGGTATGTACATTGGTGATACTAATGATGGAACGGGTTTACACCATATGGTATTTGAAGCAGTCGATAATGCGGTTGACGAAGCTCTGGCAGGCCACTGTAACGAAATTGACGTTATTATTCATGCGGATAATTCAATTAGCGTATGCGATAACGGACGCGGAATTCCTACCGATATTCATAAAGAAGAAAACAGGTCGGCTGCAGAAGTCATTATGACTATTTTGCATGCGGGCGGAAAATTTGACAGTAACTCGTACAAAGTATCCGGAGGCTTGCACGGTGTTGGAGTCTCGGTGGTAAACGCACTTTCCGAATGGTTGAAATTAACTATTTACCGTGAGGGTAAGGAACACTTCATGGAATTTCGTCACGGAGAACCGGTTGCTCCCCTTAAGGTGGTTGGAACATCCTCAAAAAAAGGCACGGTTGTCCATTTTTTGGCGGCAAAAGAAACCTTCGGATTAATTGAATTTCATTTCGATATTCTCGCCAAACGGCTGCGTGAACTGTCGTTTCTTAACAACGGAGTAAAGATTACCCTGAATGATCATCGTACGGGAAAAGAAGAAAATTTTGCGTTTAGCGGAGGAATAAAGGGTTTTGTTGAGTATATGAACCGCAATAAAACACCTTTGCATCCCACGGTATTTTACGCAATAGGGGAAAAGGACGGAATTACGGCAGAAATTGCCATGCAATGGAACGATACCTATCAGGAAACCGTGCAATGTTTTACCAACAATATTCCCCAACGCGACGGCGGCACACATTTGACGGCGTTGAGAACGGCAATGACCCGCACGCTGAATCAGTACATTGAAACCGAGCAGTTGGCAAAAAAAGCCAAAGTGGATACTAGTGGCGACGATATGCGGGAAGGATTAACAGCTGTATTGTCGGTAAAATTACCCGATCCCAAGTTTTCTTCCCAAACCAAAGACAAGCTGGTTTCGTCAGAAGTCAGGCCGGTAATTGAAGATCTGATCGGCCAGCAAATGAGTTCATTTCTTCTGGAAAAACCGCTTGATGCAAAAATAATAGTCAATAAAATAATCGAGGCAGCCCGGGCCCGGGAAGCGGCACGCAAAGCCCGCGATTTGACGCGCCGCAAAGGGGTACTGGATGGCATGGGCTTACCCGGAAAACTGGCCGATTGTCAGGAAAAAGATCCGGCACTGTCGGAACTCTATCTGGTCGAGGGAGATTCCGCAGGTGGCTCGGCCAAACAAGGCCGCGACCGCAAGTTTCAGGCAATTCTGCCGCTTAAAGGCAAAATATTGAATGTTGAACGGGCCCGTTTCGAGAAGTTGATTTCTTCCCAGGAAATTGCCACCTTGATTACGGTACTGGGAACCGGTATAGGCAAAGATGAATATAACGCGGACAAGTTGCGTTACCACCGCATTATTATCATGACCGATGCCGACGTGGACGGTGCCCACATTCGCACCCTGCTGCTTACTTTTTTCTACCGGCAAATGCCGGAATTGGTCGAGCGCGGTCACATATACATTGCGCAACCCCCGCTGTACAAGATCAAGCAGGGCAAAGACGAGCGCTATCTCAAGGACGACCAAGAGATGAAAATATATATGCTCAAGTCGGCGCTTAATAACGCGGCACTTTATCCCTCTGCAAACGCCAACCCTATCCAGGCTGAAGCGCTGGAAGAAATAGCAAAAAAATATTTCCTCGCCGAAGCCGTGATCGATCGACTTTCGCGTTTTACCGCTCCCGAAGCCAGTCATGCCCTGTTAACACTGCCGACCCTGTCACTGGAAGATTTGGAACAAGCCAGACTCAGCGCCGAACAACTGGAAACAGCCTGCGGTGGCAGTATCAAAGTCAGAGTGGAAACGGATGAGAATGGCGAACATAAACTGCGTCTGGACAAACTTCAACACGGAAATTATTCCGTCAGTTACATGGATCGCGATTTTTTGAAAGGCAGCGATTATGTACAAATCCGCCAGACTGCAGATGTATTGGGCGGATTGCTTCGCTCGGGTGCACACGTCGTCCGGGGAGACCAAAAGAGGGCCGTAAGCAGTTTCAAACAAGCCATCGAATGGCTGCTTGAAGAAGCCAAACACGGTGTCAGCATTCAGCGCTACAAAGGCTTGGGAGAAATGAATCCCGAGCAATTGTGGGAAACAACGATGGATGTAACAAACCGGATTTTGCTAAAAGTAGGTATTGAAGACCTTCTGACAACCGATGAAATATTTACCACTTTGATGGGTGATATTGTCGAGCCACGCAGGGCATTCATAGAGCAGAATGCATTGGGCGTAAAAAATCTGGACGTGTAATTGTTAACATTTCTGAAAATTCTGTGTTTGACGTTTTTGCTATGGGGAAAGGGGTTTGCATACGCAACCCCGGCAATTGAGGTGGGCGCTCCCGAGAATTACTGCGTGGTCTATTGCTATATCAGAATTCCTTTTACCATTGCCAATTACGATGTTGCACACAAGATTGGGCGGGTCTTCTGTGATGTTGATGCTGAAGTGAGCGCGCAACTCCCTATTTATAACGGGGAAACAAAAACAAAAAACATGCAGGAGTCTGCTATAGGAGTATTCAAAAATGAAGCCGGGAAAGCCACCGGAGATGTGGAAATGAGTACCGGAATCATAAAAAAATATTTTGTAGGTGCCAAAGTTAAAAGCGTGCATTGTCACCTCTAGACTGACAAAGCGGAAATATGACCAGTCAACAACGCAACAATCCGTTACACGGAATAACTCTAGAAACCGTTCTGGAACAATTAGTTGCCCAATACGGATGGGAGGTATTGGGCAAACTTATCGAGATACGCTGTTTTATAAGCGACCCCAGCATTAAATCCAGTCTGAAATTTCTAAGAAAAACACCCTGGGCAAGAGATAAGGTTGAAGAGCTGTATCTTCGTTCGAAGAAGTAGTACAAAGCTACAAGAATCCGGCAGCCAAATTTGTAGTTATCCAGAAAAATGCTCGAAGGACCAAGAAAAATCAGGACGTTTTGTTTTCATCCAGAAAGTTTGATATTCGAGTGTATGTTGCAGCATCAATGTTTTCTGCGCGCAATTGCGCATCAATTCCGAGCGTTTTAAAATCTGTTTCGTTCAAATATCCCCGTAGCGTGTTGCGCAATGTCTTGCGGCGCTGACCAAAGGCGGCTGCAACCACCCCGGCGAAAATCTGTTTGTTGTGCACCGGCACATCATTAGCAGGCAGCGGGATAATACGCACAATGGCGGAATCAACTTTGGGGGCGGGGCGGAAGGATTCCGGCGGAACGTCGAGCAATTTTTCCATGTAGAAACGGTATTGCAACATGACCGACAAACGACCATAAGCCGGTGTGGAGGGCTCCGCAACCATCCGTTCGACCACTTCATTTTGTAACATGAAGTGCATGTCAGTAATACGGTCTGCATATTCGGCGAAATAAAACAATAAGGGTGAAGAAATGTTGTAAGGCAAGTTGCCAACAATTCGTAATGGAAAGGGCAATTCATTCAGGTTAAATTTCAACGCATCCCCGGCATGGATAATGAGCTTGTCTTTAGGATAATCATTTTCCAGACGAACAATGATATCGCGGTCAATTTCAACCACATGCAGATGATCCAGGGCTTTTAAAAGGGGGCGAGTTAAAGCACCCAGACCGGGACCTATTTCGACCATATTATCGGCGGGCTCCGGACGGATAGCCCGGATAATGTCGGCGATAATCTGCTCATCCACCAAAAAGTTTTGACCAAACCGTTTGCGGGCTTTATGTATCATGCCGTGCGCTCATGAAGTGACATCAGCCGGGCGGTGTCAATGGCCTCCAGCAAACTGCCAACATCCGCCCGCCCGCTACCGGCCAGTTCCAGTGCCGTACCATGATCAACGGAGGTGCGGATAAAAGGTAGTCCCAGCGTTACGTTTACACCGTGTCCAAAGCTAGCATGCTTTAAAACCGGCAAACCCTGATCATGATACATAGCCAGCACACAATCGCATTGCGACAGCCGATGCGGCGTAAACAGGGTGTCGGCAGGTAAGGGGGCGCTTACATTAATTCCTTCGGCACGCAATTTATCAAGCACGGGTATCATTATTTCGATTTCCTCTTTGCCAAGATAACCGCCCTCCCCTGCATGAGGATTTAAGCCTGCAACCAAAATGCGTGGGTAAGTCAGACCAAAACGGCGCGTGAGATCGCGCTCGATGATACGTAGCACTCTTTCCAGCAAAGCAGAAGTAATTGCATCAGGCACGGAACGCAACGATAAATGAGTGGTGGCCAATGCCACACGCATCCCGCCTCCTACAAGCATCATTACAACCTGTGCGGATTGGGTTTGGTCGGCGAGAAATTCGGTGTGACCGGTAAAATAAATCCCTGCCTCATTGATTACTTCTTTATGCACGGGTGCGGTCACCATCCCGGAAAATTCTCCTGATTGGCAACCCAGTACCGCACGAGTCAGCAAATTGAGCACATATTGACTATTGGCAGAATTCAGTCGGCCAGCCTGTACCGGCTGAAACAATGAAATATGCTGCACGTACACATGTCCCGCCGGAAGGGGAGAAAAATGCCGGGCATCATAATCATGCAGCTGAACATCCAGTCCCAGCGAGGCGGCGCGCTGTTGAAGCAGACCCCTATCGGCAAGAACAACCACATCCCGCCCCTGTTCATACCGGGCCAATTGCAAACACAAATCGGGACCGATGCCAGCAGGCTCCCCGGAAGTAATGACCAATGCGGGAGAATGCAGCATTAGGAAGCCTGAACATTCAGGCTAAATAGAGGCTGCCAGTAAATTGCGCAGTGCAAAAAGGTGAAAGTCATCGTTACCCGGTTAGATACCCGCTCAAAATTCATTGATTTTTAGCATCAAGGCGGTATTCAACATAAGCCCGATCGCGCAACTGGCGCAGCCAATCCTGATAGGCCTCTTCTGATTTAAAACCACGAATCGACATGCGAGCCTGCTGCTTTTTCTGTTCAATACTGACATCCGCATTGCGGCGTTCGATTACTTGAATCAAATGCCAGCCAAATCCTGATTGCACGGCACCGCTGGTTTGTCCGGGTTGAAGTGCATTCATGGCATCCTCAAATTCAGGCACCGTGTCACCCGGTGAAATCCAACCCAAATCCCCCCCCTGCGAGGCACTGCCATCCTCTGAGAAATGCTTGGCTTGTTCGGCAAAATCAGCACCCGTCTCCAAACGCTGTTTGATTTCAAGCAGGCGGTTTTTGGCTTCGCTCTCGGAAACCAGCTCGCTGGTTTTGATCAGAATATGCCGGGTATGGGTTTGAGTGATTACGACCGGGGTATCCTTGGTGTGCTTATCGATAAGTTTAAGAATGTGAAAACCGTTGGGACTGCGCAGCACAGGACTGATTTCGCCGGGTTGCAATTTTTGCAGCGCATCCAAAAACAGGGAAGGTATGCGATCCGCCGGCCGCATACCTAAATTTCCACCCTGCATCGCATCTTTGGCATCGGAAAATTCGGCTGCAACCTGGGCAAAATCCGCACCACCATGCAGACGCGCCAAGGCTTGTTCGGCACGCTGGCGACTACTCTGGATTTTGTCGGAGCTGGCTTGCTCCGGAACCACTACCAGAATATGTGCCAATTGAAATTCCTCGCCTTTACCCAGTTGCTTTGCCTGGGTCGTGAGATAATTTTCGATTTCGCCGTCGCTGATCACCAGTTTGTTATCCACTTCCCTCTCGCGCAAACGGGTGGTAACGATTTCGGCACGAATTTCTTCACGGAATTTTTTGAAGTCCACCCCATCCTGCGCAAGCCGGTCCCGAAAATCTGCCAGAGTGGGAAATTTGTTTTCCTGGGCTATACGCTGCATTGCCTTGTCGAGTTGCGTGTCATCCACATGAACGCCGGTTTCCTTGGCAAGCTGTGCTTGCAACATATCAATGATCATCCGTTCCAGAATTTGCTTTTCCAGCGCATCGGGTGCGGGCAAAGTTGTCCCCTGCTTTTGCAATTGCTTGACCACGGTATTAACACGCTCATCGAGCTCATGACGGGTAATCACATCGTCATTTACCACGGCGACTATCCGGTCTATAGGTGCAATCTGATTTTGCGAACCCGCCTTTGAAGGTAAGTCTGCGGCATAAGAATTCGTTGAGCATGCAAACCACAACAGCATCCAAAGCAAAAATATTTTACGTAGCATATGCAACCTTATTCATGGATAAAGTAAACGGGAAGGTACTTGCACCCCCCAAAGTATAAATCTGTAAAAAACATTAAACCGGATGATTCATCCGCTTCACATAATGTTATTTGCCGACAACGACCTGCGCTCCGGAATTCCCCGGACTGCGGGAACAGCATGCGCGCATGGCGCAAATCTTCGCTATTTCTGATCTTGTTCAGGTGTGTCGAGAACAGAAGCCCCCAATTTTGTATAGCCGGGAATGCTTTGGCGTAACAGAGACAACGGATCTGCACCTACGGCTACCAAATCGTTTAATTCAAGCTGTATAAAAAAACCGGTTGCGTCCTGTTGCGTTGCAGTGGCAAAACGCTGCGCAACCATGCGCACAGTCCAACAGCGTTGATTATACTCAAGCCCGCCCAAAGCCTCCAGAATACGTCCATCCTGTATAGAATAATTCCATCTTGCCACCCCGCGCCAATGAACGGAAACAGGCCATTGGGCGGACAGATCCAACTGGCGCAGACTATTGCGTGTAAAGCGGTATCCCAAGTTTAGCACCTTACCGGCTTCAGGTTGGTAACGTGCCGAGGCATTGAATAGTTGCGTCTGCGACTGGTTGGGTGAAACCTGATAGGTGCTATCCATAGACCAAAACCGATTAATTTGACCCGAAGCGGCGAGCAGGATATCGGATTTATTGGTGGAGGATGTGGGAGTGACCAAATTTACCCGGGGCGTATTGGCGCTGAATCGCTGGCCGATAGCTATCCTTAAACGTTCTGCACCGCTATCGGGTTCCAGCAGACGCGATGTCAATGCCAGCGTTACCTGATTGGCATCCCCGATGCGGTCGCTTCCCAGAAAGCGGTTCTCGGTAAACATCTGGGCGAAGTTAAAGTCGCCTTGAACCGAATCGAAATTCGGGAGCAGGGATTGGTCATGGTATGGGATATAGACATAATATGCGCGCGGTTCCAGCGTTTGTACGAAATCATGTCCGGTCAAAGTCCAGTCACGTTCCATGGTCATGCCACTGTCCAAGCTAAAAATCGGCAAAGCACGCGAAGTATTTGTAAAAGAGCCGAAATTATTATCGCCCATCGAATAATTGGTGTAATGCAACCCCAGTTTGGGTGTCATGTAAAATGACGGTTGCGCGACCAGCGGATAGCTTACACCCGGATAAAGTACCAATCGCCGTCCGTTCACCAAAGTCGGGTGGTGAAAATCCACGAACTCTCCGGCAAAAAGGATGCTCGCCTTGTCTATTACCCGCTGCGCACTCAGGCTGAATTGGGGAAGGCGATTATAAGGGGGGGTTACAGGTGCTGCAGGATCCTGCAAAGTCTGAAAGCTTTGTACCCGTGTTTGGGCATCCCACCAGCTTCCGGCATAGGACAGCACTCCTTCGCGCAGCAGCGTGGTTTGTGACGTGCCGCTAACCGTGTCGGACAAATCCCGAAAGTAGGCATCATCGGACACACGGGTGAAATTGATCGAATCGGAAAGCCCGTTCCCCAGACTTTGCACATGCTTTAAAGTCAGTCGTGATCGAGTACTGCCGGCAAGATGATCTCCGGGTAAAACATCCAGATGGGCTTCACCGGAATAAGTCGGTTCCAGATATCGCAGTTCATTGTTGAACAGAATCCCGCGCTTGGTCATGATGCGCGGGGATAAGGTTGCGTCCAGATTGGGGGCAATATTCCAGTAATAGGGCAGGGACAAATCACTGCCGCCGCTGACGGTGCTGCCGAATACCGGACCGAGAAAGCCCGACTTTCGCTGGCTGTTAAGACCGAAGTCCATCCAGGGCGTATACAGGATGGGAACACCCATGAACTCCACACGGGCACCGTGCGCGATGCCAAGCTGGTTGTTGCGGTCGATCTCAAGTTCACGCACTTTCAGCAGCCAGTCATCCTGATCTGCCGGACAAGTAGTGTAATTAACGTTATGCAAAATATAATCTTCCCTGCCCGCCAGATGAAGATTATCCGCATTGCCGCGTGCATGGGTGTCACCAAACCGGAATACAGGCTTGGTCATATCTCCCGTGCTGGTATCCAGATTAAATTTAAGTTGAGGGCTTAGAATGACATTGTTATCCTGCTCTACCCGCACCGCACCGACTGCCGAAAGATCTTTGCTTTCTTTGAAAAATAAAATCCGGTCCGCATAAATCGCCTGCCCGCGCTTGCGTAACTCAACTTCCCCGAGGGCTTCAATCTGGCCGTCTTTGTGGCCTTCCATTCGTTCTGCAGAAATGAAAATGGGCGAATTATCCGGTCCCTTTGCAGGATGATTTTCCTGAATATTTACGGGGACATTATCTAGTTTCAGTGTCAGCTCATCATTCTCATCGGCATAAACCAGAGAAGTAAAAGCATACAAAAGCAAGAATGCTATGGGATTGAGACGAAAGCGCATGGTGCGGGATAGGCAAATTAAGGTGGTAAAATCGCATACATTCAAGATTAAAGCAATCCCGAATCCAATACTCAATATACTTGTCATGCAACGCTTACAGCAACTTACCCAATGGCTACAAGGCCAACATCCCGATTCTTCGTTTGAACTGGCTCCTGCTTCCGCTGATGCGAGTTTTAGGCGTTATTTTCGGGCCACCTATCCGGATGGATCAACCCGTATCGTGATGGATGCGCCCCCGTTGCAGGAAAACTGCCGCCCATTCCTGCACACAGCTAAATTGTTCGAAGCGGCCGGTACGCATGTGCCGCATGTGTATGCGGAAAATTTGGAGCAGGGATTTCTGTTGCTGTCCGATCTGGGTAACACCACGTATTTGCAGGCGCTTGAAGCAAATCGGGGTACTGCACGCGAACTTTACGGGGCTGCCACCGATGCGCTGATACTCATCCAGCTTGCCAGCCGCGAGCATGAGTTGCCGCCTTACGACGAGACATTGCTCATGAGGGAAATGCGTTTATTTCCGGAATGGTATATCGCCAGACATCTCAATTGCATTTTGGACGAAAAGCAGAGCGCAAAGCTGGAAGACGTATTCCGGCGCATTCTGCAGAACAATCTTGCCCAGCCGCGCGTATATGTACACCGCGACTACCATACGCGTAACCTGATGGTGACCGAGCCGAATCCAGGCATTCTGGATTTTCAGGACGCGGTATACGGACCTATTACCTACGATCTTGCCTCGTTGTTCAAGGATGCCTACATACACTGGGAAGAGACCGAGGTGCTGGACTGGCTGATCCGCTATTGGGAAAAAGCCCGCAAGGCCGGTTTGCCGGTGCATCAGGATTTTGCCGATTTGTACCGGGACTACGAATGGATGGGCGTGCAGCGCCACCTCAAGGTGCTCGGTATTTTTGCGCGCCTGTATCACCGCGATGGAAAAGACGGCTATCTGAAGGACATGCCTCTGGTAATGGACTATCTCCGCCGTGCCTGCACGCGTTATATCGATCTTAAGCCCTTGCTCAATTTGCTCGATGTACTGGAGCAGAAGAAGCCGGAAACAGGGTTCACGTTTTGATGCTGCGCATTCCCTCTCCCCAAACCTCACCCGCCTGCGGGCGGGGGGGCGAACGTGAAAGGTTTACTCCATGAAAGCCATGATTCTGGCTGCAGGCCGTGGCGAACGCATGCGCCCGCTCACCGACCATACTCCCAAACCTTTGCTGATGGCCGGGGGCAAACCGCTTATCGGATGGCACATCGAAAGACTGGTTCGCGCGGGGATTACCGAAATCATCATTAACCACGCTCATCTTGGCATGCAGATAGAGACAGTGCTGGGCGACGGCAGCCGGTATGGCGCCCGGATTTTCTATTCACCCGAAGCGGCGGCACTGGAAACAGCGGGTGGCATCGCCTTTGCGCTGCCTTTGTTGGGCGAACAACCGTTCGCGGTGGTCAACGGCGACATTTACTGCGACTATGATTTTACGCAATTGCCCGTGCGCGCTAAGGCACTACATGACCGCGATGATGCCGCGTATCTCGTGCTGGTCAGTAACCCCGCACATCACCCAAATGGTGATTTCATTTTGCAGGGAAATCGCATACTCCCCTCCCCCGCAGGCGGGGGAGGGGCCGGGGGAGAGGGTCTAACAACGAAGTTAACGTTCAGCGGTATCGGGGTATACCAACCCGCCATGTTTGCCGCTATCCAACGCGGAGCCAAAGCTCCTCTTGCCCCTCTGCTACGCGCTCAGATTGCATTGGACAGAGTTGGAGCCGAGCATTTTCGGGGGAAATGGGTGGATGTTGGCACCCCCTTACGTCTGGAACAACTCGACAAGGAGCTGTTCGCGTCGCAAAATGTCGACCATGTTTAATCCCGTCAACTTTGCCAGCCGGCGTGCCCGTCTCATCGAGCAGATGAAACGCGGTATCGCGGTCATTCCCACCGCGCCGGAAGTTGTACGCAATGCCGATGCACATTTCCCGTATCGGTTTGACAGCCATTTCCATTACCTGACCGGTTTTGGCGAGCCGGAATCGGTACTGGTACTTATTGCGGGCGATGCACCGCAATCTATTCTGTTTTGCCGCGAAAAAAATATGGAACGCGAAATTTGGGACGGTTACCGCCATGGCCCGGACGCGGCAAAAACTTTGTTCGGTTTTGATGCGGCCTTTTCCATCGCGCAACTGGACGAAAAATTGACGGAGCTGATGGGAAACCAGCCGGTATTATTTCATCCGCTCGGCCATGATCCGGTTTGGGATGCGCGCCTGCTGGGTCTGCGCAGCCGGGTTCAGGAAAAGGCGCGCAGCGGAATCAGCGCTCCCGACGAAATTCACGATATACGCATTTTTCTGAACGAAATGCGTTTATTCAAAGATGCCGATGAACTCGTCACTATGCGTCGTGCGGCCGAAATTTCCAGTACTGCACATATCCAAGCCATGCGTGCCACGAAACCCGGCATGCGGGAATATGAAATTGAAGCCGGGTTGCTGTACGCGTTTCGCAAGCATGGCGCGCAAGCTCCCGCTTATACTTCCATCGTCGCGGGCGGTGCCAATGCTTGCGTATTGCATTACGTCGGGAACGATGCGCCGCTCAAGGATGGCGACCTGCTGCTGATAGATGCGGCCTGCGAAGTGGATGGCTATGCCGCCGACATTACGCGTACCTTTCCCGTCAACGGCAAATTCAGTTCCGCGCAAAAGGACGTGTATGAAATGGTCTTGGCCGCGCAAATTGCGGCGATAGCCGCTTCGCGTCCGGGCAAGCACTGGAATGATCCTCATGATGAGGCGCTTCGGGTAATCGCGCAGGGTCTCATCGATTTCAAGTTGTGCAGCGGTAGTGTGGATGCCGTGCTGGAAAGTGAAAGCTATAAAAGATTTTACATGCACCGTACCGGCCATTGGCTGGGTATGGACGTGCATGATGTGGGCGCGTATAAAATTGACAACAACTGGCGCGAGCTTAAGCCCGGGATGACCTTTACCGTGGAACCGGGTTGTTACATTCGTCCGGCGGAGGATGTACCTCAAGCCCTGTGGAACATCGGTATTCGAATCGAAGACAATGTAGTCATCACCGCGCAAGGCTGCAAAGTGATGACCGAAGCCGCACCGAAGACGGTGGCGGCGATTGAAGAATTGATGCGCCAACCATGAAAACACAACACTGCGACATCGCTGTTATTGGCGGCGGTCCCGTCGGTGCTTCGCTGGCACTGGCATTGCGCGATAGCGGCCTGCAGGTTTGTGTGCTGGAATCCCGCCCCGCGAATGCTGCCAGCACCGATGCGCGAGCCCTGGCCCTGTCCTACGGCAGCCGCCTGCTGCTGGAACGTATCGGAATATGGAACGGGCTGCGCGAAATTTCATCCATTCGTACTATCCACATTTCGCAGCGCAGAAGCTTTGGTCGTGCCCTGTTGCGTGCCGCCGAGTTGAATGTGCCCGAACTCGGATATGTGTTGCCCTACCCCGTTCTGCAGGACACGCTTGATCATGCTTTGCAGCATGGAGGAATCAACGCAATTTACAATGCGAATGTCACCCGGCTGCAGGGCGAAGAGAATTGCGCCACCATAGGCTATCAGCAGAATGACGGGGAGCACATGCTGCATACCCGCCTGGCTGTGGTTGCCGACGGGGGTAAATTACTGGCGCAACAATTTCCGCCGGAAATTCGCGACTATGGTCAAAGCGCGCTCATTACCCACATTACTTGTTCAGCACCGCTTGCGGGGATGGCCTATGAACGCTTTACCCCGCAAGGACCGGTTGCGCTGCTGCCATTTCAGGATGGTTATGAACTGGTATGGACTGCACCGCATTCCGTTGCACAGAAAATGCTGGAATGGGATGAAGCGCAATTTCTGGATGAACTCCAGCATCATTTTGGCGACCGCGTTGGACGATTTTTGACAGCGGGTAAGCGCACGTGTTTTCCACTCGGTTTGAAACGTGCCCTTCATCATTCACCCATGCCGCATACCGTGCTGCTGGGCAACGCTGCTCAAACCATGCATCCGGTGGCCGGACAAGGTTTTAATATGGGGTTGCGCGACTCGTGGGAACTGGCGCAGGAAATTTTGAATGCGGCACCGGAAACTTTGGGCACGGATGCGATGCTTGCCCGCTACCGCAGCCAACGCCGTACCGACCGCGAAGCGGGGATACGCTTTACCGATGGGTTGGTGCGACTGTTTTCCAACGATTTGCCATTGGTGAGTGCGGGTCGTGCCGCCGCGCTGAGTGCGCTTGATTGCCTGCCTGTCGCCAAAAGTTTCGTGGCGAGGAGAATGATGTTTGGCGCGAATGGATGATGTCAAAGCGGGTCTTTCCTTGATGTAGTAATCTCGTATCAGTTGGGTAAAACCCCGGCTATGCCGGTGGTAATTTAAAAGCGCGGCTTTTGCTATACTCCGCCATCTCTTGAAAGTCGGACATGGACTCATTGAATATTGTCATTCTTGCGGCCGGAAAAGGTACACGCATGCATTCGGATCGTCCCAAGGTACTGCATGCCTTGGCGGGTTATCCGTTGTTGCAGCATGTGCTGGATACGGCGCTCCAGCTAGATCCCGGCAAGACTTGCGTGGTGTACGGTCACGGCGGTGAGGCGGTGCCGCAGGCTATGGCAAAATATGCGGCCGACTTTGTGTTGCAGGAGCCGCAGCTCGGCACGGGTCACGCGGTACAGCAGGCTTTGCCGTGTTTGTCCGACCATGGCCTGACATTGGTGCTGTATGGCGATGTACCGCTGATCCGGCATACCACTTTACGTCAACTGCTGTCCTCCCCGGAGGCGCTCAGCCTGCTTACCGTGCACCTGGATCATCCTGCCGGTTATGGGCGCATCGTGCGCGACGGGGCGGGAAATGTAAAAAGTATCGTTGAAGAAAAAGATGCCACCTCCGTACAGCGCGAAATCAGGGAGGTGAATACCGGAATTTTGGCTGCGCCGACGCAGTTGTTGCGCAACTGGTTAGCCAAATTGCAAAACAATAATTCCCAGCGTGAGTTCTATCTGACCGACATTGTCGCCATGGCCGTGGCCCAGGGTGTTCCCGTGCATACCGCACAGGCGGCCCATAGCTGGGAAGTGCAGGGAATAAACAGCAAAGCACAACTGGCCGAACTGGAAAGAACTTGGCAACGCGAGCAGGCGCATCATCTGCTGGAGCAGGGAGTTACGCTGGCGGATCCCGCGCGTCTGGATGTGAGAGGCAAGCTGGTGTGCGGTCGGGACGTCGGGATTGATATTGGCTGCATTTTAGAGGGAGAAGTCCATCTGGGGAATGGCGTGCAAGTAGGCGCTTACTGCGTGATTAAAAACTCGACTATTGCATCGGGAACTCATATTGCAGCATACAGCCATATTGACCAATCTGAAGTCGGCAATAATTGCCATATCGGACCCTATGCCCGGATACGTCCCGGCAGCAAATTGCACAATGACGTGCATATCGGTAATTTCGTTGAAGTGAAAAACAGCGAAATTGCGGCAGGTAGCAAGGCCAACCATTTGAGCTATATCGGCGACAGCACGGTAGGCAGCCGTGTCAATATTGGAGCCGGCACGATTACTTGCAACTATGACGGTGCGAACAAATTTCGCACCGTCATAGAGGATGACGTGTTCATCGGTTCGGACACGCAACTGGTCGCGCCTGTAACCGTCAAGCGCGGAGCAACCATAGGTGCAGGCTCCACGATCACGCGCGATACGCCTGAAGGCGAATTGACTTTGTCGCGCAGCAAGCAAGTAACGGTGCCGGGCTGGAAGCGGCCGCTTAAACAGGCGAAAAATAATAAATGAATCCGGTTGCCCCCTTGCCCCATATCCCTTCCCCCTTTACAAGGTTTTAATCATGTGCGGAATAGTCGGCGCAATCGCGCAACGCAATATTGTTCCCATTCTGCTGCAAGGTTTGCTGCGGCTGGAGTATCGCGGCTACGACTCGGCGGGGCTGGTGGTGGTCAACAACGGTCGCTTGGAACGGGTACGCAGTACCGGGCGTGTGAGTGAACTGACGGAAAAGAGTGCGAGTACTCACGGTCACCTCGGCATTGCGCACACGCGCTGGGCTACCCACGGCGTACCCAGCGAACGCAATGCGCATCCGCACATCAGCAGCGATCAGATTGCGGTGGCACATAACGGCATCATCGAAAACTACGAAGAATTGCGCACCCGGCTGACCGCGCAGGGCTATATTTTCACTTCCGACACCGATACCGAAGTGATTGCGCACCTTATTCACAGCCATTACGCGCGCGGCAACAGCCTGCTGGTCGCCACTCAGACAGCGCTTGCCGAGCTAGTGGGCGCTTACGCTATCGGCGTGGTGGCGGCGGACAATCCCGACCTGTTGATCGGCTCGCGCAAAGGGAGTCCCCTGCTGCTCGGGGTAGGCGAGGGGGAACATTTCATCGCCTCGGATGCATCGGCCTTATTGCAGGTCACCAAAAACATGGTGTATCTGGAAGAAGGCGATGTAGTTGAAGTCGGCCTGCGCGGCTATCGGATTTTCAATGCGCAGGGCGAATCGGTCGAGCGTCCCGTGCATATCAGCGAATTGACCAACGAAAGTGTGGAGTTGGGGGAATACCGCCACTACATGCAAAAGGAAATCCACGAACAACCGCAAGCGTTGGCGGATACCCTTGAAGCCGTATGCAACAGCCAATCGCTGGTACCCGGAATCTTTGGTGCCGAAGCGGCGGCGACTTTTGCCGAAATCGACAGTATTCTGATTCTCGCCTGCGGAACCAGCCACCATGCCGGATTGGTTGCCCGCTACTGGCTGGAAGAAATCGCGGGGATTCCGTGCAATGTGGAAATTGCCAGCGAATACCGCTATCGCGTGAGTGTGGCCAATCCCAAAACACTGGTGGTTACCATTTCGCAATCGGGTGAAACGGCCGATACTCTGGCCGCACTCAATCACGCCAAATCCCTGGGGCAGTTGCATACCCTGTCCATTTGCAACGTGCCGGAAAGCGCATTGGTGCGCCTCTCCAAATTGCGCCTGCTCACGCGCGCCGGACCCGAAATCGGCGTGGCTTCCACCAAAGCATTTACCACCCAACTGGCCGCTTTGTTTTTGCTGACGCTCGTCCTGGCCAAACTACACGGCAGGCTGAACAAAGAAGTGGAACAACAGCATCTGCACGCCTTGCGCCATCTGCCGAGCGCGGCGCAGGCCGTGCTGAAACTTGAACCGGAGATTGCAAAGCTGGCGGAAAATTTTGCCGACAAGCACCATGCCCTGTTTCTCGGGCGCGGCCTGCATTATCCGATTGCCCTGGAAGGCGCACTCAAGCTCAAGGAAATTTCCTATATTCATGCCGAAGCTTATCCCGCGGGCGAATTGAAACACGGCCCGCTGGCGCTGGTGGACAAGGACATGCCGGTCATCGCCGTGGCACCCAACGACACGCTGCTGGAAAAACTCAAGTCCAACCTGCAGGAAGTGCGCGCGCGCGGCGGCGAACTGTTTGTATTTGCCGATGCCAACACCCGCATCCATTCCAGCGACGGCGTAAACCTGATGCAAATGCCCGAACACGCGGGGTATTTAAGCCCTATTCTGCATACCATCCCGCTGCAACTGCTGGCATATTACGTGGCATTGCAAAAGGGAACGGATGTGGATAAACCCAGAAATCTCGCAAAATCAGTCACAGTGGAATAAACACGCTGATTGTTTTCCGGGATCTGCGGTGTGTGGCTTGAACATTTGAAGTGCAAGCCACCACTCCCCTGCATACGTTCCGCAACCGTAGGGGTGTTCAAAATGGCTGTTATCGCCGTATTCAATCAAAAAGGCGGGGTGGGTAAAACAACCACTTGCCTGAATCTTACCGCAGCGTTGGCGCTGGCGAAGCGCAATCCTATTGCGCTTGATATGGATCCGCAAGGCCATCTGAGTATGGCGTGCGGGGTTAAGAACGCCACCTCGCCGAATGCCGGTCTGGAAGTATTTTTCAAACATCAAACACCGCTGGCCAGACTATTGCGCGATACACCGGCAGGCTGGCAAATTATTTCGTCCTCCTTGGGGCTGGCCAAAGTTGACGCGCTCTACGGTAGCGATCCCAAGGCCGCAACACTGCTCAAACAGGGTTTCGGGGAAGATTTGGGATTGACCGGAGCACCGATTCTGATTGATTGCTGCCCCATGCTGGGCGTGCTGACACTCAATGCACTGTTGGCGGCGGACCGGGTGTTGATTCCGGTTTCGGCAGATTACTTGTCCATGCAAGGCGTACACCGGCTGGATTCGGCACTCAATGTACTGGAAACCAAACTCAAGCGTCGCTTCGAACGGCGCATCGTGGTGACCCGGTTTGATTCGCGCAGAAAACTGTCCCAGGAAATTTACGACAAACTCAAAGCCCGTTTCGGAACGCGGGTCTGCAATACCCGCATAGGTGAAAACGTAGCTCTTGCCACCAGCCCCATGCACGGCAAAGACGTGTTCGCCTACTCGCCGAATAGTCCGGGCGCCGCGGACTACAGGGCATTAACAGTGGAACTGGGCAACAGCGGATTTTTTGAGGCGGGAGAAATGGCCTGCCATTGAGCAAGACAGACAGATAGAGCTGCCGATGTAATGCATTTATAAAGCGGCCATTGAAAATACCAACTTTCAAAACGGTTGAATGACGCTTGCTAACCCGAAGCCGTCATTTCTCTATGCGAATAGATTGCCAGATAGCTGCCTTTCACTAAGGACAGCTACTGCGAGACACTGCGGAACTTCTATGTTCAAGTAATCTGCGAATCAGCTCAGTTTTAATAACGCCTCAAACTCCTCGATTGGCACAGGCTTACTGAACAAATACCCCTGATAAGCCATACATCCTGGCCACTGCACGTCGTTATGGAACACTGGCGTATGTACTTAAACCCGAATTGCAGGATGTATTAATCGAGGTTGCTGCGGGCAACCCTGTGCTGGTGTTACAGAATCTTGGGTTGAGTTGGTACCCGGTGTGGCATTACTCTGTCGTGATCGGATACGATGTTCGTAATGAAGAAATGATTTTGCGTTCTGGTACAGATCGCAGGCAGATCATGCCGTTCTTTACCTTTGAGCACACTTGGGCGCGCAGTGCGCATTGGGCCATGGTTGTACTGCCACCAGGACAGATACCGCAAACTGCCAGTGCTGAAGAATATATCCGGAGCGTGATTGCGCTAGAACATTCCAGCCCTGCAAGTGATGTGTCATCTGCTTACAGTGCAGCAATGCTGCGGTGGCCCGATAATCTGGTGGCAGAAATGGCGGCAGGGAATTATGCCTACAAACGTGGCCAGTTTGATCAGGCGCAAGCAATTTTTCTTGATGCCACAAGAAAACATCCTGACTCGGTTGCTGCGTATAACAATCTGGCGCAAACACTTAGCGATGTCGGCAAGCACGAAGCAGCGTTGCTTGCTGGGCGCCATGCCGTAGCTATGGGAGGAACGCTAAATGCGCAGGCACGCAGCACTTTAACTGAAATTGAAAAGCGCATTAAATAAAGACAGTCAATCAGATGGATCGGGGGATCGGGAGTGTGCATCGGCAGTTTTGGAAAACAGACGCTCACGCTGCCATAAATTTCGTATCTCCAAGGAATAACTCAGCGTCCGGTGTGGCCGATGAACGTTCGATGAACACTTGTTACTTAGCATAAGGAACTACCACCATTGAACTTCTTGGCTCATGCGCTGCTCGCTGGTGACGATCCTGCCTTGATAATAGGGGGGTGTCATTGGCGACTGGATCAAAGGCACCTTGCCTGGAGTTTTACCTGCCGATCTGGCTAGGTTGCCCAATTTCCACGTCCTCACTACTTGTTGCGTCTGTCTTGAACTGAGGTTCCTTCCCTCCACCGGCATTACCCGGTTTCAGCAGTACTACGAACCTCTCCGTCACCCCAAGATGCCCGGCCTGTCCCTCGCGGGCTTCCGGTTGATCATCCCTGATCACACCAAGGGGCTTCCCGTGTTGCCGCGCTTTCCTTGTGTACATGCAGTCGCCATTACCCCGGCGCAGCGACTGGCGGCGCTGCTTTGCTCATTCGTCCAGCCGTTTCAGCCTTCCCCGAAAGGGTTACCGGGTCGGTCTGCGCATCGTCCTTTTCGAGGATTGCTCAGCGTTCACTCGCGTTACGGCCTGCACACTCGCGCTGTCACCAAATTTTGTGACACGCTTTACCCGAAGGCTTCAACCATTTCGTTACCTCCATAGTTGCTCCGGTTGCTTCCGGCTGGAGCATTTTGCCGGGTGGGACTTGCACCCACTGGAAAAGCGCCGCCTTTGCACGGCGCACACCCCTAACGGACGGATATTTGGCCGCTTTTAACTTCGAGAGGCACACTCTGTAGGGATTCTCCTTCGCAATCCCCTGCCTCACAGAATCCGTCCTGCCACCTAAACTTAGCATAATGAACATTGCATTTGACCCAGCGATTTGGCTCGCATATCAGTTGAGAATCGCATTCGGCAAGCGGCATACCTAAATGAGGACATCTATTGATGTAGCCATAACAACAGTCACCACTGCGCAAAACCAACAAACTAAGTGTCCCTTGGTAAGTGGGGAGCTGGAATATACGCCCGCCACCATTAGGAATCTCTCCGAGCGCGCAGACCTTAAGGTCGGAAGTAGGAACGAGAGTATCGGACATTGCACTTACTATAGGTTATTCCATTGCAAGCTAAACAATTAATTGAGTTTGATGGTAGGGAAATAAGTTGTTTTTTCTCAGCGAGAAGGCTACTACTCTAATACTGCCTTGACAAGTTGAAGGTCAGCTTGTGGCCGATTCCAGACAGATTTCGTCATCGAACATATTTATCCGCTCCACAGTTGTTACCGGCCATTCGCTTTTCATTTCAAATTCCGGCTTAGATTACACCAAAGCCTGAGTCAATCATATATGCCGAAAGGCCTATGCATTTCTCAGAATATATAGGCCGATTCAGCCGGAATTTGAGCAAAGGAAGCTGATTTCCTGAATATATGAGAATAGGGCGTTGCGATAGACAGCTTTGCGTTGAATTGCCGGCTGGACGAAATCCCAGGCTGGTGCCAAGGTTGAAGTAGCCTCCAAATAGGTGCCGCGCTTCAAAGCCGGTAAGAAATTGAAAGAACGTGTCAAGTTATGAGGAATTGTGCCGACATAATCGGTATCTCTCCAGTTCCGAAAGAAATGACATGTCGTTTTCGACCATGAAACTTAGCGCGCGGTTAACTATTGTTGTTGCAATACCACTTTTATTATCCGCCTGTTTTGGTATGTGGTTATGGTATGTCATGGGGCAAATTGATTACTCCATGGAGGTAGTCAAAGGACAGAATATCGAAGCATCTTTGGCTTCGGAAATGGGAAAAGATGTCATTCAAGTTCAGCAATATATATCCGACATCTCGGCAACCCGAGCACAAGATGGCCTGAATGACGGGCTCGAAATGGCAAAAAAGAGCCATGACAGTTTTATAGAAAAGGCGGACAAGTTTCAGCAATCCTTTCTGGAGCAAAACGACCAGAAAGGATTGAATACGATTAATAGTCTCAAATCCGACTTTGACGTTTATTACAAAGCCGGTAAAAAGTTGGCGCAAGCATATATTGATGGCGGTCCCGCCTCAGGCAACAAGCTGATGAGCGATTTCGATCATGCAAGCGATTCATTGCAAGCTACGCTAAAGCCCTTTGTACAAGAGCAGCTTGATGAATCGAAGGCCGCACTTGATGAAACCAGACGATCCGCGTTCAGGGTGCGAATGTTTGCAATGATATTTAATATTGGAGCCATTGCATTTTCCATGACCTTGGCGACGGTTCTCATCCGATCTGTACTCAGCCAATTAGGTGGCGAACCTTTGGTTGCAGTTGAAATTGCACACGCCGTAGCAAATGGAGATATGACGGTTTCTGTACCAGAGGCATCTGCCGACAGCCTATTGGGAGCCATGGGCAAGATGAGAGACGATCTGAAGGAAGTTATCGGCGCATTTGCCGGCGGTGTGGAAAAAACACAAGATTGCGCAACGGACTTGATTACAGCGGCAGGTGCGATTAATAGCAATACCAATGTACAAGCCGATGCTACATCCAGTATTGCAGCTACCGCCGAAGAAATCTCCTCGTCCCTGCAATCGCTATCGGTCAGCGCCGATTCAGCGCGTGACCTTTCCAATCAGGCCGGTCAAGAGGCGGTACAAGGTGGCATATTGATAAAAAATGTTACAGCTGACGTGACTGGGATAGCAGATCACGCCCAAGCGGTTTCGTCCGTAGTGGCTGAATTGGAGCAGCATCAGCAAAATGTCTCGCAAATAGTCAAGGTGATTGCGGAAATTGCCGACCAGACCAATCTGTTAGCATTGAACGCGGCGATTGAAGCTGCACGTGCAGGTGAACAAGGGCGCGGGTTCGCCGTAGTGGCGGACGAAGTTCGCAAACTGGCTGAACGTACCTCCCAATCTACGCGCGAAATTCGTAAAACGATTGAAACAATGCATGGAGGGACTTCCGCAGCAACGAGTCAAATATCCATAATGTTGGACAGCGTCAAAGAAAGTGCGGCACGCGCTGTTATTGCCGAACAGTCGATAGTCCGAATAATCGAAATGACCGGCCGCTCCGACCAGGCTGTTGCAGAAATAACCGGCGCCTTGCATGAGCAATGCCATGCGGTGGAGGACATTGCCCACAAAATCGAAAACGTGGCACAGATGAGCGATGACAATCGTTATAAGGTCGTAAAACTCAGCGATAGTGCCGACAAGCTGAGTGTCATCTCAGGTGACTTATACAAACAGATAAAACGCTTCAGGTTACAAAATGATAGCGGGGTTGAACTATTTTAGATTGATAAATCCCTTTCAATCGCTCCAAAACTTCGTTTAGTTTGGTCAGAAGGAAACAAGCTTCCATTCGCAGCCGGCTTAATTGATTGCCTCCGGACGGATGGCGTCGCCGGAAATATTGGTCCGTTCATCATGGATACCAGCCCTTTACCCGTATTGAACCAGTGGCAGGCTACACAATTCAAAACTCAATACGGGGGCAGTGATACATAACTTATTGCTTAATGAGCGGCAGCAAACGCATCGTTGAATTTTCTGAAGAAACTGTCGTATCCGCCGTTTGCTTCGGCAAAACGAAGCGGCTTCACACGCTCCACGCAAATTTCGGTAACCTCGGGCGACGTTATGAGAATGTTCATGACTTCGGAAATATAATCCTTCAGCGGCATGGCGTTGGGGTCGCTTGCTTGGCCCGGCCCCATCAGTTCCGTCTGCACATACGGTGGTATCAGTTCGAGGACTTGTACGGCCGTGTCCTTGAGTTGGTAGCGCAGCGATTGCGTGTACGAATGAATCGCGGCCTTGGTTGCGCAATAAGCGGGAGTCGACGACAGCGGCAAAAAGGCCAACCCGGACGAGACGTTCATAATGGTTGCGTGCGGCTGGCTCTGCAATAAAGGTAGCAGTGCCGCTGTCAGGCGGATTGGCCCGAGTAAATTGGTAGTAATGGTTGCTTCGGCATCCGCCAGCGCGCATTCCTGTAGTCTCTCCACCCGCATGATGCCGGCATTATTGATGATGACGTTCAGAGCCGGATAATCGCGCTTCAGTTGTTCGCTAAAACCGCGTATAGCGTCGGCATTTTCGATGTCCAGAATCGCTGCCTGCATGCCGGGATTGGCCGCAACTACCTCGTCGAGCACTTCCTTGCGGCGCCCGGCGATGATGACCTGATTACCGTTTGCGTGAAAAGCTTCGGCGAGTGCGCGACCGATACCTGAACCACCGCCTGTGATCAAAATAGTGTTGTGACTTGCTTGCATCAGATTTTTCCTTAGTCGGGTTAAAAAACAATCGCGAGCAAATGGTATGATGATCACGCGCCAAAGGGAAGTAGGCACCCGAAAGTTCTATACTTACCAAAAGGATTGTTAGTCATGAACGATAGAATCGATCACATCAAAACGGCATTGCACAATGAAGCACGGTGTCAACAATTGCCGGAGCAAGTTGACCCTGCGCTAACTGCGCTGGTACGCGAAATCATCGGGCGGGTTGCCGACAAGTGGACGATGTTGGCGCTGGAGGTGCTTGCCGAACACGGACGACTGCGTTTCACCCGTCTGGGCGAACACATTGGCGATGTCAGCCAGAAAATGCTGACGAAAACATTGCGTCAGATGGAGGCGGATGGGCTGGTGTCGCGCACCGTTTATCCGGTGATACCGCCGCGCGTAGAGTATGAATTGACGGAACTTGGCCATAGCCTCGGTGCGGCCTTCTGCGGCGTGTGGATCTGGGCGGAACGTAATCGGGAAACGATCATGAAGGCCCGCAGAGATTTTCAGGAACGGATTTCGTCGTGAGAACCGAATAACTTGCGCCAGCAATGGTGCACGTACCAGGACTGGCAAATTCAGTATGGCAACCCGGAAAAGGGAATTGGCCTTCAGGGAACTTCAAACCAATAATGCTATCCCGCAAAGCTCTTTAGCAATTTATCATGTATTCCGCCGAAGCCGCCGTTGCTCATCACCAGCACATGGTCGCCGGGGCGGGCACACGCGGCAATAGTGGAGACCAACTCATTCAAATCGTCTTTGACGACGGCTTTGTCGCCCATGGGAGCAAGTGCTGCGGCTGCATCCCACCCCAGATTTGCACCGTAACAAAAGACGGCATCGGCGTCCTTGAGACTGCCGGGGAGCGCATCCTTCATCACACCGAGTTTCATGGTGTTGGAGCGCGGTTCCAGTACCGCAAGGATGCGGGCATTACCGACTTTGTGGCGCAAGCCGGCAATGGTTGTGTCAATCGCGGTAGGGTGATGGGCAAAGTCGTCGTAAACCGTAATTCCGTTTACCTCACCTCGCACTTCCATGCGGCGCTTCACGTTCTTGAATTCGGCAAGTGCCGCCAATCCCTGCGCAGCCGGTACACCAACGTGGCGGGCGGCGGCCAAAGCGGCCAGGGCATTCATGCGGTTATGTTCGCCCATCAAAGACCATAGCAAAAAGCCCTGTTCAACACCGTTCAAGATTACACGGTTGTCGGAATCGATATTCCAACCGGTGTCGATGCCGAATTTCTCAACGGGCGTCCAGCAGCCACGATTGAGTACGCGCGCCAGAGAGTCTTCCCGGCCATTACTGACCACAAGTCCGTTTCCCGGGACGGTGCGTACCAGATGATGAAATTGTGTCTCAATAGCGCCAAGATCGGGGAAAATATCGGCGTGGTCAAACTCCAGATTGTTAAGTATGGCCGTGCGCGGATGGTAGTGCACAAATTTGGAACGCTTGTCAAAGAAGGCGGTATCGTATTCATCTGCTTCGATCACGAAGAAACCGCCTTCATAGCCCCCCCGCCCGCTTGCGGGAGAGGGCAGTCGCGCCGAAACACCGAAATTCTGAGGTACTCCGCCGATCAGAAACCCCGGATTCAGTCCGGCATATTCCAGTATCCATGCCAGCATGGAAGTGGTGGTGGTCTTGCCATGAGTCCCCGCCACAGCCAGTACCCATTTGTCACAAAGCAGGGTATCGGCCAGCCACTGGGGACCCGAAACATAAGGTAAGCCGCGGTTGAGTATTTCCTCCATCAGCGGATTGCCGCGCGAAACCACATTACCAATAACAAAAATATCCGGCTTCAATTCGAGTTGATCAGACCCAAATCCTTCGATCAGCCGGATACCCTGTGCTTCGAGTTGGGTACTCATCGGAGGGTAAACATTGGCGTCGCATCCGGTGACACGATAGCCTGCTTGCTGGGCGAGTACTGCAATGCCGCCCATGAATGTGCCGCAAATGCCCAGAATGTGTATGGACGGTATTTTTTCTGTACCCATGAACGTTAATTACCCCGGCGCAACCATTCGGCATGGACGGTCGATTTAGAGTAAAAGAACAAACCTGCCGCCGCAACTGTGCCCAAAATAAGGAACGACCAGGGAAAACCGTTTAGATCATGCCCGAAAACCAGCAAAGCCAGTAGAAAAAGCCACATCATACCCATGCAGATCGCCGTTAACATACCCAACCAGCCTATGAGGACGCCCATGGGAGAACGCCGGGTTAACCGGGTGGCCCCGCACTTTTCACAACCAACCGCGTCGGGGCTGAGTTCACTTGAACAGATCGGACATTGCATAAAATTTCCCAAATAAATAATAGCGAAATACGTACTAGGCACTGCGAAAAATAAAATACACGGCACCCAGTAAACAGGCTGCAGCATACAGATAATCCATCTTCAACGGTTGGTTCATGTACAACACCGCAAAAGGAACAAACACCGACAACGTAATTACTTCCTGCAATATTTTCAATTGACCGAGGCTTAGCTCAGTATAGCCGATACGATTGGCAGGAACCTGCAGCAAATATTCAAACAGTGCGATGCCCCAGCTAACCAGCGCAGCCGCATACCATGGCGAATCCGCCATATTTTTCAGGTGTCCATACCAGGCAAAGGTCATGAACAGATTCGACACGGCGAGCATCAGGGCCGTGACCAGCAGCGGGTTTGATATCTGATTCATTACGCGCTTTCTCTCCCACAGGGTGAGATAACCAGCCACTTGGCAATCGATTTCTGATTGCCAAGTGGAATGGCTGGCAGTGTCATCAGGGCTGGGGAGAAGGTGAAATCATTCACTATCTCCGGCATCTGTTTAGCGTACGCCCAGCAACTCGACATCAAATACCAGGGTGGCATTCGGTGGAATTACCCCGCCCGCCCCGCGTTTGCCGTAGCCCAGCTCGGGCGGAATGATGAGCGTGCGCTGGCCGCCAACCTTCATACCGTCAACGCCCTGATCCCAGCCCTTGATGACATGACCGGCACCCAGTGGAAATTCGAAGGGATCACCGCGATCGCGCGAACTGTCAAACTTGCTACCCTTATGCTCGGGTGCGCTTTCGTCATACAGCCAACCGGTGTAATGCACGGATACATCGTGTCCCTGGGTGGCCTCGGCTCCTTCGCCGTGTTTAATGTCGGTTTTGATAAGTTCAGTCACTTTGCTATTCTCCATGGTAGTGGTGAGAGATGCAGCCCGTTCGGAACAGGCTGCGGTTAAAAATAGGCCGGTTGATAATAGCAAGGCCGGTGCTAAAAATCGCATGAGTTTCATTAAATGTCCTTGTGGCTATTGCAAGCATATTCAGAGTAGCGTTAATAGCTTAACACCGGTGCCAGCCATCGTTCCGCTTCTTCCGTACTCCACCCTTTGCGCTTGGCGTAATCCCCGACCTGATCCCTGCCCACCTTGCCCGCGGCAAAATATTGCGCCTGCGGATGCGAAAAATAGAAGCCGCTGACGGCGGCAGCGGGTAACATGGCGTAGTTTTCTGTAAGAGTGATTCCCGCATTGAGCGGGGCCTGCAGTAACTCGAATAAAGCGCCCTTCTCGCTATGCTCGGGGCAGGCAGGATAGCCGGGTGCGGGGCGGATACCGCGATATTTTTCCTCGATCAGCGCGGCATTATCCAGCGCTTCATCGGCCGCGTAACCCCAGAATTCACGCCTCACGCGGGCGTGCAGCAGTTCGGCAAAAGCTTCGGCAAGGCGGTCGGCCAGAGCCTTGAGCATGATGGCATTGTAATCGTCATTCTCCCTTTCAAATTTGGCCACGCGCTCATCGATGCCAATGCCGGTGGTCACGGCGAAGGCACCGATATAGTCTTTGACCTTGGAGTCTTTGGGCGCGATATAATCGGCCAGACAGTAGTTCGGAATGGTGTCCGGCTTTTTGGTTTGCTGCCGCAGGTTATGCCAGGTCATCGCGACTTTGCTGCGCTTCTCATCGGTGTAGATTTCGATGTCGTCGCTGTTCACGCTGTTGGCCGGGAACAGGCCGAACACAGCATTGGCGGTGAGCCATTTTTCTCTGATGATTTTTTTCAGCATCGCCTGCGCATCGGCGAAAACCTTGCGTGCTTCGTTACCCACCACTTCGTCCTGCAGAATTTTCGGGTAACGCCCCGCCAGTTCCCATGCCTGAAAGAAAGGTGACCAGTCTATGTATTCGGCGATCTGGGCTAGCGGGTAAGCTTCGAATTTATGTACGCCCATTAGGTGTGGTTTTGGCGGAACGTAACCCCCCCTCAGTCCCCCCTTGTCAGGGGGGAAGCTAGACTCCTCCCCTGACAAGGGGAGGTTGGGAGGGGTTAGGTTTTTGCTCCAATTGGTTTTAAAACCATGCGCGCGCGCCTCTGCCAGCGTAACATGCACAGCCTTGCCTATTTTGCCTTCGTGCTGCTCGCGTGCCTGAACGTAATCCGCCTTGATCTCCGCAACATAGTTGTCCCGCAGACTGTCGCTAAGCAAGTTGCTGCACACTCCCACCGCGCGCGAGGCATCGGTGACGTACACCGTGGTACCGCTCGGATAATTCGGCTCGATCTTGACTGCGGTATGCACGCGGGAGGTGGTCGCTCCGCCTATTATTAAAGGAATGGTGAATCCCTGTCGTTCCATTTCCTTCGCAACGTGTGCCATTTCTTCCAGCGACGGCGTGATCAGGCCGGACAGACCGATCACGTCGGCCTTGTGCTCACGCGCGGTATCGAGAATCTGCTGGCATGGCACCATCACGCCCATGTTCACCACTTCGAAGTTGTTGCACTGCAACACCACGGTGACGATATTCTTGCCTATGTCGTGCACGTCGCCCTTAACCGTCGCCATCACGATCTTGCCCTTGGCACTGGTGTTGCCGGAGCGCAGTTTTTCCGCTTCAATGTAAGGTACCAGATGTGCCACCGCCTGCTTCATCACGCGCGCCGATTTCACCACTTGCGGCAAAAACATCTTGCCTGCGCCGAACAGGTCGCCAACCACGTTCATACCGGTCATCAGCGGCCCCTCGATTACTTCGACCGGGAATTTCGCCTGCAGGCGCGCCTCTTCGGTATCTTCGACGATGTAAGTAGTGATGCCACGAACCAAGGCGTGGGTCAGGCGTTCCTGCACTGTGCCCTTGCGCCATTCCAGATCCTCGACCTGTTCCTTGCCGCCGCCCTTGACGGACTCGGCCATCCTGACCAGCTTGTCGCCTGCTTCGGGGTTACGGTTGAGCACCACGTCTTCCACCGCGTCGCGCAAATCACGCGGGATTTCTTCGTAAACGCCGAGTTGTCCGGCGTTTACGATGCCCATGTTCATGCCCGCCTTGATGGCGTGAAACAGGAATACGGTGTGGATAGCCTCGCGTACCGGTTCATTGCCCCGGAAGCTGAATGAGACATTCGACACGCCGCCGGAAATTTTCGCATACGGCAGATTTTTTCTGATCCATGCGGTCGCTTCGATGAAGTCTACCGCGTAGTTGTTGTGTTCCTCGATGCCGGTAGCAATCGCAAATATGTTCGGGTCGAAGATGATGTCCTCGGGCGGGAAGCCGACCTTGTTTACCAGAATGTCATAGCTGCGTTTGCAGATTTCGGTCTTGCGCTGGTAGGTGTCGGCCTGGCCTTGTTCGTCGAATGCCATCACCACGGCCGCCGCGCCGTAGCGGCGCACCAGCGTGGCGTACTTGATGAAGTTCTCCTCGCCCTCTTTCAGCGAGATCGAGTTAACGATGGGTTTGCCCTGAACACACTTCAGCCCCGCTTCGATGATGTTCCATTTGGAGGAATCGATCATCAGCGGCACTCTGGAAATATCCGGCTCCGAGGCGATCAGGTTGAGAAACTTTACCATTGCGGCTTCGCCGTCCAGCATAGCCTCGTCCATGTTGATGTCGATCACCTGCGCGCCGGTTTCCACCTGTTGCTTGGCGACTTCCAGTGCCTCGTCATACCGGCCTTCCAGTATGAGACGCTTGAATTTTGCCGAGCCGGTGACGTTGGCGCGCTCGCCCACGTTGACGAACAGCGTGTCGTCACCGATGTTGAAAGGTTCCAGCCCGGACAGGCGGCATTTCCTTTCAATGTCCGGGATGCGGCGCGGGGGAACGTCTCGCAGCGCTTCGGCTATGGCTTTGATGTGGGCGGGCGAAGTGCCGCAGCAGCCCCCCGCGATATTAAGGAAGCCGCTGGTGGCAAATTCCCTGACCAGCCTTGCGGTCTTTTCGGGCAGTTCGTCGTAGCCGGTTTCTGACAGAGGATTGGGTAACCCGGCATTGGGGTGCGCGCTTACAAAGCACGATGCCACACGCGACAGTTCTTCCACATAAGGCCGCATTAGTTCCGCGCCCAGCGCGCAGTTCAGTCCGATGGACAAGGGCCGCGCGTGGCTAAGGGAATTCCAGAACGCTTCGGTGGTCTGTCCTGAAAGCGTGCGCCCCGAAGCATCGGTGATCGTGCCGGAAATCATGATCGGTACCCGCACCCGATGCCGAATGAAATACTGGTCTATGGCGAATAGCGCAGCCTTGGCATTCAGTGTGTCGAAGATGGTTTCTACCATCAGAATATCGGCACCGCCGTCGAGCAGGCCGCGTATCGCCTCGGTGTAACTTTCCACCAGTTCGTCGAAGGTAACATTGCGCGCGCCGGGATCGTTCACATCCGGCGAGATGGAGGCGGTGCGCCCGGTTGGCCCGAGCACGCCTGCGACAAAGCGCGGTTTTTCCGGAGTGGAAAATTCGTTACACAAACCGCGGGCGAGCTTTGCTCCCGCCACGTTCAGTTCGTAAACCAGATGTGCCAAACCATAGTCTTCCATGGAGACCGATGTGGAGTTAAAGGTGCAGGTCTCCAGAATGTCCGCGCCTGCTTCGAGATACTCGCGGTGTATGCCGCCGACTACATGAGGCTGGGTCAGCAGCAGCAAATCATTGCAACCCTTCAAATCCACGGGGTGGTCGGAAAAATTTGAGCGGGTACCGGTGTAATCGCCAAATGGCCGGGTTCCGCGATAATGCGCTTCCGTTAGCTTGAAGCGCTGGATCATGGTGCCCATCGCACCGTCAAGGATCAGGATGCGTTGCAGGAGTAGTTTTTCAATAATATGGGGCACGTGACTCATAGTGATGAAGATAAAAATCAAGCGCCGATTTTACCATGCGAACGCGCGCGCTTCTAACGTGAAACACCGGTAACCGGTATTTATTCGCTACACTTGCTTGCGGGAAAGAAAACAAAGCTTGTACCGACGGATGCGCTGACCGGGTGCATTTTCAGAATAGAATAAAAAACTTTTTTCTTTTCCGGTAAGTTAACAACCACGACCCTAAAGTTAATGTCCACGCGATGAGCTTAATGATTAGCGAGTTAAAAATAATTATGTCCAACTGTATCACTATGGCGAAGGCGGTGAAGTTGCAGGCGATCATCGCATAAATTATGGATTGCGGTAGCTTGAGCACAACAAATTTCCTTCTGTTTGACAGGCTGGTCTATATTATGGGGAAGTACCCCTTGCCGGGGATTACCGGGCAAGCCCCGCATAGATAAGCAGTACCTTTTCCGGCAGGCATTTTACATGGTCGACCACCATGTAGTTTGAGTTCCCGAATATTCGGGACACATACTGGTCCGCGTCCGGATCAAGGCTGATGCAATAGCTATGAATACCGTTGCGTCTGGCATCCTCGACGGATTTCTTGGTATCGTCATGCAAATATTTCCGGTTGGGAGCATCCACGTCAGACGGTTCACCGTCGGTGAGTATCAGCAATAGTTTTTTTCCGGATTTTTGATTGTTGAGATGAAAGGTCGCGTGGCGAATTGCAGCGCCCATACGGGTGCCGCGTCGGCCTGTTATGCCGGCGATGCGGGCTTTCGGAACTTCATCATAGGGCTGGTCGAAATCCTTCAACCTGAAATATTCGACAAAATGACGGCTGTCGGAATAGAAACCATGAATGGCAAACGGGTCACCGACCGTAGTAATCGCTTCGGAAAAAAGAATGCTGACCTGGCGTGTAAGCTGCAGCGCAGTGAGATTTCGTTCTTTAATCTTGTTGTTCATCGATCTGGAAAGGTCCAGTAACATCAACACGGAAATATCGCGCGTCTTGCGTTGCGTGCGCATCATCACCCGCAGATCCGGCGGCATCCCCTGGCTGATATCGATACGCGCGCGGATGGCGGCATTGATATCCATTTCGTCGCCGTCTTCGAGTTTCCTGATGCGGTGCGCGGCACCGTCCCGGATGGCACGGATCAGGGCTTTCATGCGTGAAATAAGATGCTGGTTTTCCGCGATAATACTATCGATAATAGCCATGTCTCCGGCTACGGGGATTCTTTCCCTCAGGGTCACCCAGGACTGGTCTTCGGTACGGCTGCGGTAATTCCATTCCGGATAGAAGTAGGTCGCGGAAACCGGTTTTCCATTTTCCGCCTGATCGGGTATCGGTGCTGTGCGGTTTTTGGATTCTTTGTCGCCATCCTCCTTTCCAACGGAAGACCTGGACTTGAAAAACGGGGTGAATATTTCAAGCGGTTGCGCTCGACGCCTCCATAAATAGCGGTTGTCGTCACGGTAGAGAACATTGGGGCGATCCAGAGAGGCATTGAACTTGATTTTCTTTTCCCTGAATGAATCGGCAAGCTTAATGCCGATGACGCGGGCAATCTGCTGGTCTTCGAGATCGCCAATAGAGTTGAAGAGCGCGCGCCCCTCCTTTATCCAGGCATCGTCATCCTGATAGGCATCATCCAGCAAGGCGCGCGCAAGCCGGTTGATATAGTCGCCGGTACTCGTGTTGTCCTTTGGGGTGGCTGTATGCTGCATGGCCCAAAGAGATTTCAGGCCGGGAAAGCTTCGGATAGACAGAGCTTCAACTCGCGCATCTTCTATCACGGAAATAATGGCCATGGGGAATTTGTCGAGCGAGCGCGCAGAGAAAGGATTTTTTGTGAAAAGAAGATGGGCAGCCGCATGGGTGGCGGCTGCACGATATATTTCCCGACCCGGGACGGAACCGGCGGTATCCGGCGTGCAATCAAAAAAAGCCCGGGGCAAATTGATGACGGAATATTCGATAAACGGTCTGTCTACCGCCTCCCCGACGGAATCAACACCGGCTTCTTTGATGACAAATTCACAATCCCACAAAGCGCGCAGATAAATACGCAGGCGGCGCTGCACGTCGACAAAACGGGATTTCGCGCGCCCGTCGTCCGAAACTTCCACGGAGCCCGGGTCGAGGTAATTTTTTAACTCTGATGCAAGACGATTGAAGACGACTCTCATGGGAACTTGGCGACCGGCCCGTATCGTTCGGGACTAGGAAAAATAAGTTGTCACCGCCGCATCAAGCGCGTCGCGCATGTCCGGGTCGTCGGTGATCGGGGATACCAGCGCGACACGGCATGCTTTTTTGGCTTCTACATTTCTGGCAATCAAATTGCCCGCATAGATCAGCATACGCGTGGAAATGCCTTCATCCAGACCGTGCCCTTTGAGATTGCGTGCCATTTTCGCTATTGAAACCAGTTTTCCCGCGACTTCCTGTGTCACACCGGTTTCATGGGAAACAACCTCCTGCTCAATTGCGTGTTCGGGATAATTGAAATCGAGTGCACCGAATCGCTGCTTGGTCGACTGTTTTAGATCCTTCATTATGGTTTGGTAGCCGGGGTTGTAGGAAATTACGAGTTGAAAGTCGGCGTGCGCATGAATGAGTTCGCTGGTTTTTTCCAGGGGAAGTACTCTGCGGTTATCGGTGAGCGGGTGTATGACTACTGTCGTATCCTGGCGCGCTTCCACCACTTCATCAAGATAGCAAATCGCACCGAAGCGGGCTGCGAGAGCCAAAGGGCCATCCTGCCAGCGGGTGCCGTTGGCATCCAGCAAAAAGCGTCCGACCAAATCGGAAGCGGTCATATCCTCATTGCAGGCAACCGTAATCAATGGTTTCTGAAGCTTCCAGGCCATATATTCTATGAAGCGTGTTTTTCCGCAGCCTGTCGGGCCTTTAAGCATCATGGGCATGCGTTCGGAATATGCAGCCTCATAAATGGCCACTTCGTCGGATACGACGCGGTAATAAGGTTCGTTCTCGATCCGGTATTGGCTGATGATATCCTTCATTAACAGTTCCTCTATTTTTGCGATTTCATCGCGGATTCAATACGCTGACATAGGGTCTTGAGCACTTTGATGCGCGCAAAGTTTTTGTCGTTGGCTTCCACCAGGGTCCAGGGTGCAATTTCGGTACTGGTGCGATCGACCATGTCACAGATTGCTTGTTCGTAGGCATCCCATTTCTCACGGTTGCGCCAGTCCTCGTCGGTAATTTTGAAGCGTTTGAAGCCGGTTTTCTTGCGTTCCTCGAAACGGCGCAACTGCTCATCCTTGCTGATGGTCAGCCAGAATTTGACCACGACAATACGGTGCCGTACCAGTTGAGCCTCGAAATCGTTAATTTCCTGATAGGCGCGCATCCAGTCACCCGGTGAACAAAATCCCTCCACCCGTTCAACGAGTACCCTGCCGTACCAGGAGCGATCAAAAATAGTGATACGCCCCCTGCGCGGAATATGCCGCCAGAAACGCCACAAATAGGGCTGGGCACGTTCTTCCTCGGTCGGTGCGGCGATCGGTACGACCTGATATTGGCGTGCATCAACCGCACCGGTAATGCGCCGGATGCTGCCCCCTTTGCCTGCTGCATCGTTTCCTTCGAAAACGGCAATAACAGTCACGTCTTTGAATTTTGGATTGCGGGTTAGCAATGCAAGTTTGCCCTGATATTTTTCCAGATCGCCCTGAAATTTCTTCTTTTCAATCTTCTGGGTAAGATCAACCGCTTTCAGGATATGCATGTTGTCGATGGATGGCAGCAGGGGTGGCGTGTGCGATACCAGAGCTTTTTTCTTGCCTTCTTCGCCCAGCCGTTTGCGAATTGCTTCCAGAACAACTTTGCCCACGGTCAGGCTGCGGTAACGCGAATCGGCCCCTTCCACGATAATCCATGGCGCCTCGGCGGTACTGGTATGACGAATCACGCTTTCATGCACAGAAAGAAATTTATTGTAGAGTTTGTAATGTTCCCAGTCGCGTTTGGTGACATGCCAGCGAGTTTTGGGATTATTCTCCAGCAGCTTGAGGCGGGCTTCCTGTTTTTCCTTGGACAGGTGCAGCCAGAATTTGATAATCAGCGCCCCTTCATCGGTAAGCATTTTTTCAAGACGCCGGGCACGTTCCAGACTCTGATCCAGATCGGCAACCTTGGTCAAACCATGCACCCGGCTAAGTATAGGCCAGGTATACCAGGAGCCAAGAAATATGCCGATTTTCCCTTTCGGGGGCAATGCGCGCCAGAAACGCCACATCATCGGTCTATCCATCTCTTCGTCGGACGGTTCCCCCATGCCGTGAGTTTCGACAAAGCGCGGATCCATCCATTCGTTCAGTAAATTGACCGTTTCACCCCGGCCTGCTCCATCCACGCCCCCTATCAAAATAATGACCGGGAACGTGGATTTTTGGGCTAATTCGAATTGTGAGTCCAGCAATGCCTCGCGTAGCTTTGGTACCTCGGCATCGTAAATTGCCTTGCTAATTTTGTGTCCAAGTTCTGCGGATTCGAACATGATAACCTCCTTATATAAAGTCAGGCGCCATGACAAGGCGCAGATTGGTCGCGGGATTGCCTGCGCGCACCCGGTGGCTGAACCACCAGATCGCGCCCTTCTTGATACTCCAATATTCAGCTCTGCCAGTCATGAGCAAGGAAGCCAGTTCACCCAACGCAGGCTGGTGTCCGACTATCAGGACGGCGCTGTCCGCATTTGGCCAGTTTGCTGCAGACAAGAGAGAGCCGGATGACATTCCGGGAGCGATGGAGGGTTCGATGTGAAATTTGTCGGTAAGAGCCAGCGCGGTTTGCCGCGTACGGTTGGCAGGGCTGACAAGTATATGTGTGTCGTGCGGCAGACGGGGGCGAAGAAAATCGGCCATTTTGTCGGCTTGTCTCTCGCCTTTTGCAGTGAGCGACCGCGCCAAATCGGGAAATCCCTCTTCGGCTTCTGCGTGGCGCCACAATATAAGTTCCATAATTTCGTTCTGCGACAAAATATTACAGTTCACTTCGCAGGATATACCGTATACACTGATTTTGCTACAACAAACAAAAGGAGTAAAACATGCCGGAAAAAAATAGTCCCAGTAAAGTAGTCGGTAAGAATAAAGCCACCTTGGCCAAATCAGTTGTTTCAACACGTAAACCCGTTGCGACAAAGGCAACTCCGGCCAAGACAGCGCCGGTCAAGGCGGCAGTAATTGCCAAAACGGAAAAGAAAAATCCCGAGAAAAAAATCAAGAAAGCAAATGATAAAGTGGATATCAAAGTTAAGGTTATCCGCGATAGTTTTACCATGCCGCAAAACGATTACGCTAAAATCGGGGAACTCAAACAGGCTTGTCATAAAGTCGGCTTGCAAGTGAAGAAAAGCGAATTGTTGCGTGCCGGCCTGCATGTGCTGAGCAAACTGACGGTTGAACAGCTCAAGAAGACCATTGTGCAGATCGAACAGATAAAAACGGGGCGTCCCAAAAAGAGTTAATCACCATGCCTTATGCAAGTCTAAATCCAACGTCCGGCCGGCTGATTCAGACCCACGATAGTTTGGATGACCGGCATTTGAATCTGGCTTTGGAAAATGCACGGAGCTCGCAACAATCGTGGGGACAGGCAAGCATCGGTGCCCGAGCCGAAGTGCTGCACAAAGCTGCACTAAATTTGCTCGCCCGGCAAGAGACACTTGCAAGGATCATTACCCGGGAAATGGGCAAACCTTTGCGCGAAGCCCGTGCCGAGATCGAAAAGTGTGCCGGTGTATGTGACTATTATGCCCAACACGCGGAAGATTTTTTGCGCTCGGAACCGGTTGTATCGGATGCCGGAAAAAGTTATATCGCGTATTTGCCACTCGGGGTCGTGCTGGCCATCATGCCCTGGAACTTTCCGTTCTGGCAGGTTTTTCGCGCTGTCGCACCCGTCCTGATGTCCGGGAACGCGCTACTGTTAAAACATGCACCGAATGTTCCGGAGTGCGCGCTCGCGATCGGGGACATTTTCCGCGCCAGCGGACTGCCGGAAGGTATTTTTACCAACTTGATGATCGAAGTTGAACAAACCGCCGCCGTTATTGCCAGTCCTGCGGTGCACGCCGTCACGCTGACCGGGTCGGAAGCAGCCGGACGCAAAGTGGCCGCGTGTGCCGGGCAACATTTGAAGAAATGCGTGCTGGAACTGGGCGGGTCCGATCCTTTCATCGTGTTGCATGACGCGGATATGGAACATACGGTTAATATGGCGATAGCTTCGCGTTTCCTGAATTGCGGGCAGTCATGTATTGCCGCCAAACGTTTTATCGTTGTGCCGCAAATTGCGGATGAATTTCTGGCCCGCTTCAGATCCAAAGTGGAAGCGCTCAAAACGGGCGATCCGATGGAAGATACGACACAAATCGGCCCAATGGCCCGGGCTGACCTGCGTGAAGAGTTGGATCGTCAAGTGTGTGATTCAATTTCGCAAGGTGCCGTGGCGGTTACCGGATGCAAGCCGATCGCAGGGCCGGGATTTTTCTACCAGCCTTCCATTCTGGATCATGTCACTTGCCATACCCGTGCGTTCAATGAAGAGCTATTCGGGCCGGTAGCCGCTATTATTCGTGCATCGAGCGAAGAACATGCGCTGCTAGTGGCCAACGAATCCCGCTTTGGATTGGGGGCATCAATTTGGAGCGCAGACACGCGGCGGGCCGAGTCTTTGGCCGTGCAGATGCAAGCCGGATGCACTTTTATAAACGGTATGGTCAAATCCGATGCGAGATTGCCTTTTGGTGGAGTAAAGGCATCGGGCTACGGACGCGAGTTGTCCAAACAGGGGATGCATGAATTTGTGAATGTGAAAACGGTATGGATTAAGTAAGAGGGGAATGCGACGCACTTTCTAGTGATATAATTTTCAGCAACAGATGCTGTTCGCAGTTCAATAATGCCGGAATATGTACTGTGCAGCGCCCGCCGCCGTAATTTGGGTTCTCCGGCCCGATAAAACCAGACTGATCTGAAGAGGGTTTCCACTTATGCAGGATATTTTTATCGCGCGCCAACCGATCGTTGACCGCAATGAAAATCTGGTAGCCTTCGAGCTATTGTTCAGATCCGCCAGTAATGTATCGGACTCGGGGGTGGTTGACGATACCCATGCCACGGCACAAGTGCTGGTGAATGCGTTTGGCGAGATGGGAATTGCGGAGGTGCTCGGTGCGCACAAAGGATTTATCAATCTGGATGCGGAGATTCTTCACAGCGACCTGATCGAGATGCTTCCCAAACAGCAAGTTATGCTTGAACTGCTGGAAACCATTAAGATTGATGAAGCAATTGTTTCCCGTTGCAGGGAATTAAAAGCCAAAGGGTTCAGTCTGGCATTGGATGATGTGGTGGAGTTGGGGGACGATATCAAACCCTTGCTCGGCGTGGTTGAAGTGGTCAAACTGGACTTGATGATGATCGATCCGGTTCGCTTGCCGGCCCTGGTAAAGGAACTCAAACGCTATCCGGTCAAGCTTCTGGCAGAGAAAGTGGAAGACCACGAGCAGGCTCGCCGCTGCATGGATATGGGCTTCGACTTGTTTCAGGGTTACCACTTTGCGCGACCCGAAATGCTCTCCGGCAAACGTACGGATCCCTCCAAGATGGTTCTGGTACGTCTGCTCACCATGATGTTCGAAGAAGCCGGTAACGACGAAATCGAGGATGCCTTCAAGGAACATGCAGACCTCACCTACAATTTGATGCGCATGGTCAATTCCGCCGGTAGCGGCCTGTCGACAAAAGTCAGCTCACTCAAACACGGGCTGATGGTGCTGGGACGTCAGCCATTAAGGCGCTGGGTACAGTTACTGTTGTATGCCTCCAGCAAGGGAAAATTCACGGTTAGTCCGTTGATGCAGCTTGCCGCAACCCGGGGCAAGCTGCTGGAACTGGTTGCACAGCAGGAGCGATCCGGGGATCCGGATTATGCGGATCGTGCTTTCATAGTGGGAATGCTGTCATTGCTTGACGCTTTGCTGGGAGAGCCTCTGCCGGATATTTTGGCGCGCATGAACTTGCAGGAGGATGTCGAGGCTGCACTGTTGTTGCAGGAAGGCAGCCTGGGTGAATTGCTTAAGCTGTGTAAAGCAATCGAGACCGGTGACTTTGGCGCCATACAGGAAAAATTGCTCTCCCACCCCGGCCTGAATCTGGATGCGCTCAACAAAGCGCAACTTGAAGCCCTGGGTTGGGCAAATAATATTGCCATGTAACCTGCGGAACGCGTACCGTGGTGAATCCCGCACTTATATTCCCGGGATCTCTACTATTGTTTCATCCTTGAAATGAAATGCAAATACGGCAAAATTCACCAGTTTTTATTGTTGCTGGGGTAGAATGCCGCATCTTCAAAATGCTGATTATCCCATGTCTTCCGCCCGCATGACCGTAACGCCCGAATACCTGTTTCGACAGGAAGTGCTCGATCTGCATGCCTATCATGTACCACCCGGCACGGGTATGCTCAAGTTGGATGCGATGGAAAATCCCTATGTCTTGCCTCCGCAATTGCGTGCGGAGATTGCCCTGCTGGCGGGAGATGCTCAGATAAATCGCTATCCCGATGCCGGCGCAAGCAAGTTGAAGGAAAAAATTCGTGAAGTGACCGAGCTGCCCCCCGGCATGGATATATTGCTTGGAAACGGTTCGGACGAAATAATTCAGCTGCTGGCATTGGCGGCGGCCAAACCGGGCGCGACCCTGATGGGTGTTGAGCCTTCATTTGTGATGTACAAAATGATCGCAGCCTTTGCCGGAATGAATTACGCCGGAGTGCCGCTTACGGAAAATTTCGCGCTGGATCTGCCCGCCATATTGAATGCTATCCGGCAGCATCAACCTGCGCTGGTTTTTCTGGCATATCCCAACAACCCGACCGGCAATCTGTTCGACGCAGGTGCCATAGGGCAGATTATCGATGCGACGCCGGGACTGGTGATTGTGGACGAAGCGTATTATGCTTTTGCCAGCCACAGTTTTATTCCAAAATTGGCGGACTATTCCAATCTGCTGGTGATGCGAACGTTCTCCAAACTCGGGATGGCCGGTTTACGCCTCGGATTCCTGGCCGGATCCAAGGCATGGGTGGAACACTTGGAAAAGCTGCGCTTGCCGTATAATGTGGGCGTACTGACGCAATTGGTGGCGGAAAAACTGTTGCAGCATCACGACATTCTGTTGCGGCAGGCGGAACAAATCAAATTGGACCGGGCTTGGTTGTACGAGCGACTGGTTGGCACGGTGGATGTGCGGGCCTATCCGAGTGAGGCCAATTTCATTTTGTTTCATGTGGCTCATGCCACCAGGGTTTTTGAGGGCCTCAAGCAGCGCGGCGTCTTAATCAAAAACATGAATAATGCACATACCGCTTTGACCGACTGCCTGCGTGTTACAGTAGGCACGCCCGAGGAGAACGAGTTGTTCATCCGGGCCTTGCAGGAAAGCATTCATGAATCTAAAAATAGTATTGGGTCACAGAGTTAATCTGTTTAGGAAGAATCATGCGTAGTGCGCAGGTAAGCCGCAACACATTGGAAACGAAAATAAGCGTCCAGCTTAATCTGGATGGCAACGGTAAATCCGCTTTTGAAACCGGCTTGCCATTTCTGGATCACATGCTGGACCAGGTTGCGCGTCACGGCATGATTGATCTGGAAATATTCGCCAAGGGTGATCTGCACATAGATGCCCACCATACGGTTGAAGATATCGGCATAACACTGGGACAGGCCTTCAACAAGGCCGTCGGCGACAAAAAAGGATTGCGCCGGTATGGCCACGCCTATGTCCCTCTGGACGAATCGCTGTCGCGAGTGGTGATGGATATTTCCGGGCGGCCCGGTCTGGTATTCCACGTTGATTTCGTGCGCTCCAATGTGGGCGAGTTTGATGTGGATCTGGTGCGCGAATTCTTTCAGGGTTTTGTTAACCATGCGCTGGTGACACTGCACATCGACAATCTTACCGGCGACAATGCGCACCATCAGGCGGAGACGGTGTTCAAGGCATTCGGGCGCGCGCTGCGCATGGCACTGGAAATCGATACGCGCATGGCAGGCATGATGCCTTCCACAAAGGGTACTTTGTAACGGTCTTTAGGGGTTCCCTTCAGCCCTTCGGCAAACTCAGGACAAGTATGGCGGATATTGCAGTTATAGACTACGGCATGGGCAATCTTCGCTCAGTGCAGCAGGCCTTGCGCACAGTGGCTCCCCAAGCGTCCATTGTGGTCACCGGCGATCCGCGCGAAGTTGAGTTGGCCGGGCGGGTGGTTTTTCCGGGACAGGGTGCAATGCCTGATTGCATGCGGGAACTGGACGCGCGCGGTCTGCGTGCTGCCGTGTTGGAAGCTGCAAATAACAAGCCTTTTTTGGGAATATGCATCGGTCTGCAGATGTTGTTCGAACACAGTGCGGAAGGCGAAATTCCCGGGCTGGGTATTTTGAAAGGTTCGGTGGTGCGGTTTGCGGCCAATTTGCTGGATGCTCATGGCAATAAATTGAAAGTACCGCACATGGGCTGGAACCAGGTTCATCACGCCAGCCACCCTTTGTGGCATGATATTGCCCAGGACGCACGGTTCTATTTCGTGCACAGTTATTATGTGCGGCCGCAGGATGAGTCACTGGTGCAAGCCACCAGCGATTATCCGCAGCCGTTTGTCTGTGCTGTGGCCCGCGATAATTTATTCGCTGTTCAGTTTCACCCGGAAAAGAGCCAAAGTGCCGGACTGACTTTGCTGCGAAATTTTGTGGGTTGGGATCCGGTCTGATTTTCGGGCCTGAATTTTGGGTTTAATTTTTATTTTAATTATCATTGACGTGCTGCCATGCTAATTATTCCTGCAATTGATTTGAAAGATGGAAATTGTGTACGCCTGCGCCAGGGTGTAATGGAGGGTGCCACCGTATTCTCCGAAGATCCTGCCGCAATGGCTTTGCGTTGGCTGGAGCAGGGCGCGCGGCGACTGCATCTGGTCGATCTGAACGGTGCTTTTGCCGGCAAGCCAAAAAATGAAAAAGCGGTACGCAGTATCGTGGAAGCGGTCGGGCTGGATGTGCCCATACAACTCGGCGGCGGTATTCGCGACATGGAAACCATAGAACGCTATCTCGATCTGGGAGTGACTTACATAATTATCGGCACTGCCGCAGTCAAAGTTCCGGGTTTCCTGCATGAGGCATGCGATGCGTTTCCCGGTCATATCATGGTGGGACTGGATGCCAAGGCAGGCAAAGTGGCAGTGGACGGTTGGTCCAAATTAACCGGCCATGATGTGCTTGACTTGGCCAAGCGCTTTGAAGGCTATGGCGTGGAAGCGATTATTTATACCGACATCGGACGCGACGGCATGATGTCCGGCGTAAACATTCCCGCCACGGTGGAATTGGCGCGCGAACTGACGGTGCCCGTTATTGCCAGCGGTGGCATAACCAATCTCGACGATGTGCGCGCGCTGTGCGCAGTGCAGGGAGAGGGGATTACCGGTGCAATCACCGGGCGCGCGATCTATGAGGGTACGCTGGAGTTTGCCCAGGCACAGGCCTTGGCCGATCAACTTTCTTAGCATGTTAGCCAAACGCATCATTCCCTGTCTGGACGTAACGGCCGGTCGTGTAGTCAAAGGTGTCAGTTTCGTTGAATTGCGCGATGCAGGCGATCCTGTGGAGATTGCGCGCCGCTATGACGAACAGGGGGCGGACGAGCTGACTTTCCTCGACATTACGGCCAGTTCGGATGATCGGGGTATTCTGTTTCGCATCATCGAGCAAGTGGCCGAACAGGTGTTTATTCCCCTTACGGTCGGTGGCGGAGTACGCGAGGTGCAGGATGTGCGCAACTTGCTCAATGCGGGTGCCGACAAAGTCAGTATCAATACTTCAGCCGTGCTTAATCCGCAACTGGTGGCGGATGCGGCGGCGCGCTACGGTTCACAGTGTATAGTGGTGGCTATAGACGCCAAGCAAGTTTCCCCGGGGCGTTGGGAGGTATTTACCCACGGCGGACGCAAAACTACCGGGCTGAATGCTATAGACTGGGCGAGAAAAATGCAGGGTTTGGGTGCGGGGGAAATCCTGTTGACCAGCATGGACAGAGACGGGCAGAAAATCGGTTTCGATCTCCAGCTTACTCGCGCGGTGACCGATGCACTGGAAATTCCGGTAATCGCCAGCGGCGGGGTAGGGAACCTGCAACATTTGGTGGACGGTGTTAAGCTGGGCGGTGCAGATGCGGTACTGGCTGCGAGCATTTTCCACTATGGCGAATACACCGTTCATCAAGCCAAACAATTCATGGCGCAGCAGGGGATTGAGGTCAGATTATGAACCCGCAAAACAATTTGCCACAGAGAACACAGAGGTCACAGATAAAATCTGCTGAACCTGAAGTGTTACGGGTATCTCTCTGTGGCTATTTTTGATTTTTTATGAGCGATACTTGGCTGAACAAAGTGAACTGGTCGACAGACGGCCTGGTGCCCGCCATCGCACAGGATGCAGCCAGCGGGCGCGTGCTGATGGTGGCATGGATGAACCGGGAAGCACTCAAGCGTACTGCAGAATCCGGCGAGGCGGTATACTGGTCGCGTTCGCGCAAGAAGCTGTGGCATAAGGGCGAAGAATCCGGTAATTTTCAAAAGGTTAAAGAAATCCGGCTCGACTGCGACCACGATGTGGTGTTGTTACAGGTGGAACAGAGCGGCGGCATCGCCTGTCATACAGGACGCGCAAGTTGTTTTTTCAGTAAATTGGAAAATGGCCAGTGGCAGGAAACCGATGCGATAATCCGGAATCCGGAAGAAATGTATAAAAATGAGCAATGACATCCTGCAAAGTCTGACGGAAACCCTGCAGGCACGCAAACAGGCCTCGCCCGAGACCTCTTATGTTGCCAAATTGTTCAGCAAGGGCGAAGACGCTATTTTAAAAAAAGTGGGTGAAGAAGCCACGGAAGTTATTCTGGCCAGCAAGGGCGGCGACAAAAGTCATCTTGTTTATGAAACGGCCGACTTATGGTTTCATTGTATGGTATTACTGACACAACACGGTTTGAGCGCGGATGATGTGCTGAACGAATTGGCGCGGCGCGAGGGATTGTCGGGCATCGCCGAAAAAAATAGCAGAGCAGAATAACCCCAACCCCTCCTGACCTCCCGTGACAAGGGGTAGATCTGGAGCGGTTAGATTTCAGGGCCATCGTATGACAGACTGTATTTTTTGCAAGATTGCGCGCGGGGAAATTCCGTCCAAAAAGGTATACGAGGACGCAGAGGTATATGCCTTCCACGATATTAATCCGGTTGCCCCGGTGCATTTCATGCTGATTCCAAAACTGCACGTGGCATCACTGATGGAAATTGACGACAAACATGCCGCATTACTTGGGAAAATGCTGGTGTTGGCACCAAAATTGGCAAAGGAACAGGGATTGGACAATGGCTTCCGTACTGTCATTAACAGTGGCAAAGGGGGCGGGCAGGAAGTGTTTCATCTGCATATCCATATTATCGGCGGCGGCCACATTCCGCCCATGGTACGGCGCGATTAAATTATTAGGAGACTCAAAATGGGTTCATTCAGTATCTGGCATTGGTTGATTGTGTTGTTGGTCGTGGCGATGATTTTCGGTACCAAGAAATTGCGCAATATCGGCAGCGATTTGGGCGGCGCGGTGAAGGGCTTCAAGGAAGGCATGAAAAGCGAGGAAGAGGCGCCCAAAGAAGCACCCAAACAAGTGCAGGGTGGGCAGACTATCGAAGGCGAAGTCAAGAGCAAGACCCACACTAACGCATAACTTCAACCATTTCACCGGTGATATTGTGTTGGTCTCCTCGCTCACTCCTTGCCAAGGCACTTGCGTTGCCCGCGTCGTTCGTTCGTCGCCACCTTGTCATGCCTTTGAAATGAAACTGGAATAATCCCTCATGTTCGGGGTCGATTTTTCAGAGTTGATGGTGATCCTGCTGGTGGCACTGATCGTCATCGGGCCGGAGCGCTTGCCCAAAGTGGCCCGAACTCTGGGGCTGCTCTGGGGCCGTGCGCAGCGCTATGTCAACGGGGTCAAGGCCGACATTGAACGTGATATGGCGATAGAAGAATTTCGACAGCTGACCCAAAAGGTACAACAGGAAGCCGGCAGCGCCGAACAGGAAATAATGCAATCCAGACAAGCAATTGACCAGCAGGTAAAGCAACTCAATGACGCCGTTGAGCGACCCGTGCAGACGCTGGCCCGGAAGGCGGCAGCTATTGCAAAACCTGCGCCGGTTGTTCCGCAGCCTGCCCCCGCCGATCCGCAACCCGTTCAATTGGAGCTGCATCCAACTGCAACAACGCAGAAATTTCCGGCTGATTGATGAACACCAGTGAAAGTTTTATTGCCCATCTGATTGAACTGCGCACCCGCCTGTTGCACGCCATCGTAGCGCTGCTGGCGGTATTTGTATGCTTGTTCCCGTGGTCATCCAGATTATACGCATTGCTTGCGCAACCTTTGCTGGCCAAGTTGCCAAAAGGCGGGCAGATGATTGCAACCGAAGTTACCACGCCATTCTTCGTTCCGATGAAGGTGGCGCTGATGACTTCTTTCCTGATTGCGCTACCCTATATTCTTTACCAAATCTGGCGCTTTGTTGCGCCCGGACTGTACGCGCATGAAAGGCGGCTGGTGTTGCCATTGATAGCGGCCAGCACCGTGTTATTTTACTGTGGTATGGCATTTGCTTATTTTGCCGTGTTTCCCATCGTGTTCGGATTCATCACGGCGAGTGCCCCGCAAGGCGTGGCCGTGATGACCGATATCGATAAATATCTGAGTTTCGTGCTGACCATGTTCGTTGCTTTTGGCGTGACTTTTCAGGTTCCGGTGGCCGTGATCATTCTGGTCAGGATGAAAATAGTGACCACGGCAAAACTCCGCGAAATTCGCCCTTATGTAATCGTCGGGGCATTTGTCGTGGGGGCAATTTTTACTCCTCCGGATGTGGTATCCCAGTTCATGCTTGCCATGCCGTTATGGCTGTTGTATGAAGCGGGTATCGTGGTGGCAGGATGGACAGTGAAAGAGACGGAATCAGACACAAATCAGGGAAAATAATTAATGAAAATACGTGGCTTGCTGTGCTTGGCATGTGCAATATTCTGCGCGAATGTCTATGCCCAGGAACAGAATGTTTGGAACAAAATGGGGGATTTGGCCACCCGGCTTTATCAGCAAGGAGAATATGACAAAGCAGTGGCACTCGCAAAGAATGCCATTGCCATGGCGGAAACCGAACTGGGTCGGGATCATCCCGATGTGGCCGGATTGCTGAATAATCTTGCGGTCATATACGATACCCAGGGACAGTCCGAGCTGGCCATGCCGCTATACAAGCGCGCATTGACCATACGCGAAAATGCCATGGGTCCCGATCATGTTTCAGTGGCAGACTCGCTGAGCAACATTGCGATTGTCTATTCAATACAGGGACAATTTGCAAAGGCCGAACCCATGCTGAAGCGCGCGCTCGCGATCAATGAAATGGCCCTGGGTCCCGATCATCCTGATATTGCGCTCTCGCTGAATAATCTGGGAACGCTTTATGCCATGCATGGGGACTATGCGAAGGCTGAACCTATGTATAAACGTGCATTGTCGATCCGGGAAAATGCACTGGGACGTGAACACCCCGATGTGGCGGCATCAGTCGCCAATCTGGCGGGGCTGTATGATGCTCAGGACAAGAATGCGGAAGCTGACAAACTGTATCAGCGCGCGCTGGCGATCAATGAAAAAGCTCTCGGCCCGGATCATTCCGATGTGGCGGCGATACTGGAGAACATGGCTGTGTTCTACGCCAAAACAGGCGACAAAGCCAAGGAAGCCACATGCAGGAAGCGGGCTGAAAAAATCAGGGCGCAAACGCGGTAAAGAAATCTTGCGGGACAGGCATGGGTTTGCAGCCCCATCCCGGGCCGCTACCAATAAAGGATTGCCTAAACGGCTCCGGCAAGCTCTTTCGCTTGCCCGGCAACTTCGGCAATTTTAGCGTGAATCTCATCTGCTTTAGCGGGGTCAATTCCCAGGGCAATCCACTCCTGATCGGATATTTCCGCCCCGGCAGGTTCGTTTATGCCGAATTCGGGAAGAATTTTTTCCGCAATATTTACCATGCTAACCAAAGGTTGTCCTGCTTCAGAGCCTTCTTCGTCAGGGGTATGGTGATACTTCATTACGGCAATAATTTCTTCAGGCAAATCCCAGTGATGTCCCAATTTTGCGCCAATTTCGCAATGGGTAATTCCAATCAGCTCCTGCTCAATTTCGAGTACCGGCCGACCAGACGAAGCTTGCAATTCTATGTGCAACGCATCACTCGCGGCCGTATTCAGAAAGCCGAGAGCCATGTAGCCTATGTCGTGCAGCAATCCGGCCAGAAAAATATGGTCTTCCAATGGCCGGACGTGGACCGGCATTGCTTTGGCGATGGCGCGCATGGACACGGCAATACCCATGCTATGCATCCACAAATCGTTGGTTCTGAGTTTACCCTCGGGAATTCTGGTTAATACGGACATGGTGGCAATGCTGATAGCCACGGATTTAACCCGGGTTAGACCGAGCCGCATCGCGGCATCGCCAATAGAGGCCACTTTAACCGGGGAGCCGAACAGACTCGTATTGGCCAAACCGATTATTTTAGCTGAAATCAACGGGTCAAGCCCGATCAGTTTGAGCAGCTTAGCCTCGCCATCGTCGGTATTAAGCGGTAACGCCAGTAATTTCTGCGCGATGACCGGCATCATGGGCAGGGTATCAAGCTTGGTAATGGCTTGCTTTAAATTGATAGAGGTACTCAAATCACTATCCTCCCGAATCATACGTCTTTGAAATATTGAGATGGCAACCGGACATAACAATTTTTTCGAGATTCCGGTACGATCCAGACACTTGGTTAAAGATATATATTGGTCTGGAAACCGGAGAGTCAGATCATCGATAAAATCGAAATATTATCAGGTGCTCCATTTGATGTCCCTAAATGACATTTTACATCGGTTTCAATTTTCGGAAACTATATCTTTGGAAATTTTCCGATGTACTATTCCTGGGTCTTGGGCTTGGGGCGTTTCCCGACCTTAACCTGAACCACTATTTCGCGCTGGTTACGCAGCAGCTTAAGCACGGCGATTTTTCCGGGAGGCAAACCGGAAATGGTTTCCAGCATGGCGTTAGAGTCGGTTAACGGCTTGTTGTCCACCGTGGTTAAGATATCTCCGGCCTTGATGCCGGCCTGGTCTGCCGGGCTTCCGCGCACCACTTCGGAAATTAGCACCCCCTGCACGTTTCCTATCTTGAAGGACTCCGCCAATTCCGGCGTCAATTCCTGCACAGCCACGCCCACCCAGCCGCGCGTTACCGATCCGCTTTGGATAATCTGCTCCATGATTTTTTTGGCCGTACTCACCGGAATGGCAAAACCGATACCGAGAGATCCGCCGTTGGGGGAATATATTGCGCTGTTAATGCCGATCAGGTTGCCGTTCACATCCACCAGTGCACCGCCCGAATTGCCGGGATTAATTGCCGCATCGGTCTGGATGAAATTTTCAAACGTGTTCAGCCCGAGATGGTTGCGCTTCAAGGCGCTGACGATGCCCATGGTGACAGTTTGGCCTACCCCGAACGGGTTGCCGACCGCCAGCACGATGTCGCCCACTTGCGCCTGGTCGGGATGGCCGAAAGTTATGGCGGGAATATCGCCGCCGGGCAGGTCGATTTTAATCACGGCCACATCGGTATCGGGATCGGAGCCGACGACATGTCCCTTGGCTGTGCGCCCGTCGGCCAGCGCCACCTCGATCTGGTCGGCGGCCTCGACTACATGGTGGTTGGTGAGAATGTAGCCGTCATGGCTGACGATCACTCCGGAACCCAGACTGGAATTCTGTTGTGTTGCGCCCTCGTCCGACTGCTCGCCAAAAAAGAAACGGAAGCGAGGATCATCCAGAAAGGGATTGACGGGAACTTTTACCGTGCTGGTGGTAAATATATTGACCACAGCAGGCATGACCTTTTTTGCCGCGGCACTGAATCCCGCTGTCGGCATCTTGCTGCCGGTGTCGGGGGCATTTTCGTAAAGCGTCACTACACCGTTGCGAGCCGCATTGGGTAACAATCCCGGTTTGAGAGTGTGGACAATGAACAGCATGGCCAGCCCGATGGTGGTGGCTTGCGCAAACAATAGCCAGAACTTACGCATGGTATGATTCAATCACTTGGTTAAATGTTTGGGGACAACATGTTACTTAATGAGTTGCGTGATTATATCGGAAGCTTGCTTGAGGTTAGTCGTTTTCGTGATTATTGCCCGAACGGTGTACAAGTTGAAGGCAAGGCTGAAGTACGGAAAATTGCCACCGGCGTAACGGCTTCGCAGCGTCTATTGGATGCCGCAGCGGATTGGGGGGCGGATGCCATTCTGGTACATCATGGTTTTTTTTGGCGCAATGAAGACGCGGCTATCACGGGCATCAAGAAACGCCGAATTGCGTCCCTGCTTAAACATGATATCAGCCTGCTCGCGTATCATTTGCCGCTGGATGCCCATAATGAACTGGGCAACAATGCGCAACTTGCCGGGCAACTCGGGCTGGCGCTTCAGGGTTGTTTTGGTGAACAGGACATAGCCTGTTACGGGGAGTTGCTGCAACCCCAAACTCTGGATCAATTTTCCGCACATATTGCCCGTGTCTTGCAGCGTACTCCTCAATCCATCGGGGACGGAGGCCGTGTTGTACGGCGTATTGCCTGGTGCAGCGGCGCGGCACAAGGGCATTTCGAAGCGGCAGTCGCCTTGGGCGTGGATGCCTTTATTACCGGAGAAATTTCCGAGCAGAACGTGCATGTCGCACAAGAAACCGGTGTCGCGTATATTGCGGCAGGGCATCATGCAACAGAGCGCTACGGCGTTCAGGCTCTGGGTGAACACCTCGCGGCACGCTATGGGGTAGAGCACAGATTTTTTGATCTGGACAATCCGGTTTAACGCTTCGGCCTTTAAGTACACATTGACAACAAACATAAATTGTGTTACAAAACAAACGATTAATTGCATAAATCGGGGCCGCTAAAATTGAATGTTTAGGGGTTTCCAAAACGGGGATTCTGTTTTCGGGTAAACAAGAAGATCATCATGGCCATAACTCTGGATGGATTGGTGCGCAATGCAACAGCGGGCCAACAGGCAGGTGTATCCGCATCGACCAAAGCAGCCTTGGCTACGGGCGCCTTTGATGTCGCGGGCAAGAGCATAGGCCAGCAGATGAATGCAACCAGCGTTCAGTTATCGCCTTACGGTCAGGTTAAATCCAGCTTTGTAGAAGTTCAGGCGGCGGGAAATACCTTGAGCACCCCGGCAAAAATCAGCACGGTTGAAGATGTCACCAAGGCGGTGCAAACTTTTGCCGATGCGATTAACAATGCCACCAGGATAATCAACTCGACCGGCAATTCGGCTTTGACCGGCCTCAAAACGACAATGACAGGCGGTAACAATACGTCTGACCTGCAGAACCTTGGGATCGGCGTTAATCAGGACGGAACGGTGTCAGTCAATACCAGGGTGCTGCAAAATGCAGTGCAAACCAATCCGGGTTCAGTCCAGGACACTTTGGCCAAGCTCGGTGCGCAAGCCGTGCAAGCGACCCGGAATGAATTGTCCGGCCTTGATGCTTCAGGCTCTCCGCTAAGCACCCGCATCCGGACTGCGGCAACAAAAACTTCCGTCCAACTGAAATCCACACCGGATACGCAGAATAACGCCCAGGCAACAGAGAGTTCCGGGAATACATTGGCCGGCGGTGTTGCGGCCTACATGCAGATGGTTTCCCTTTAAATTTGGTTAACCTGCGGCTTTGGTGATTTTTGCACGCAACTGGTCAAGCGAAACGGCCACGCTACGCGGTGCCTCGCTCAAGGCGAGATTGGCAGCCATTAATGCATGGCCATACTCCAGCATCAAGTGGCTTATAAATTCACTTGCCTCATCCAGCAAACTATCCGCCTCAGTGGCATAGCGCTGGAGAAAATCCCTGCGGCGCGGGTGATAGGCAGTCCAATTCCATGCCAGAAAACTTTCATTGTTTTTCAGGCCTTCGTTTTGCAAAGCATCGCGCAATGAGGTAATTTCCCCAAGCATGGTTTTGTCGGGTGCAGGCGGGGTACTCCACATCACTCCGAAATAGATGCGCAAGTTTTCACCCATGTATTGCTGCTCCATCATCAGGCGCAGAAAAAGTGGCTGGTCCGCCATGGGGTGCAGATTCAGTCCGACCAGACACTCGGGCGTATTGCGATCTTCGGTGAGTTCGGGCACCCAGGGTAAACGGTGCGCGATCAGCAGCGTTGAAATGCGTTCATGCAAGTCCCGCCAAAAGGCATTGTTCATGCGCTGGCGTATTCCATCCACCAGTTCAGCCACGGAAAGTGCCAGTGGCAAATTTTCGTCCCGGGAAAAAAAATCCAGGACGGCTTGTTCTTCGTTTGACATGATAATCCCTGATCGTAAATGGGTTTTAAGCGCGTAACAGCTTGGGAGGACGTGGATTTAACCGGATTCAACCGCGATGTGCAACTTTTGTGAATAAATTTACGCGGGGAACTGCGATAATATTCACTTTCACCGAAATTCGCTAATTCGGATCAAGGAACAACCATGAACAAAACGACCCATTTCGGATTTAAAACCGTTGCCGAGGAAGAAAAAGCCAGGCACGTGGCGAGTGTGTTTACTTCCGTCGCCGCTAAATATGATGTGATGAATGATCTGATGTCGGGCGGTTTGCACCGGCTCTGGAAACGCTTTGCCATCGAGATCAGTGGGGTAAAGGCAGGCCAGCGCGTGCTCGATGTGGCGGGCGGTTCGGCCGATCTGTCGCGCCTGTTTCTCAAGAAAGTCGGCAGCACCGGACAAGTCGTGCTTACCGACATTAATAACGCGATGTTGCGCGTGGGACGCGACCGCCTGCTGGATGCGGGCATTACCACTCCGGTCGCGCAATGCGATGCCGAGCACCTGCCCTTCCCGGACAACTATTTTGATTGTGTCAGCATCGCTTTCGGCTTACGCAATGTAACCCGCAAAGAGGCCGCTCTGCGCGAGATGTGCCGCGTAATCAAACCGGGCGGGCGGGTTATCGTGCTGGAGTTCTCCAAAGTCGCCCGTCCTCTGGAAAAAATATATGACGCCTATTCGTTCAAATTATTGCCAAAAATGGGAGAGCTGATTGCCAACGATGCGGAAAGTTACCGCTATCTTGCAGAATCAATCCGTATGCATCCGGGACAGGAAGAATTAAAACAAATGATGGTTGAGGCGGGTCTGGAGCGCGTCGAATATTTCAACATGACAGGCGGAGTAGTCGCGGTACACCGCGGTTATAAGTTTTAGGAAACACATTTTCCAAGAGCCTGCGCCCGTAAACCGGCAGCAATGGAGGAAAGCAAAAACTGAAAGGAGGCCCGAGTGAAATCACAGATGTATGGTTGGATTGCCGCAATTTTGCTGGGCTGTATGGCCAGTGCCAATGCGGAAATCCCTGCGGTAATGAATCCCCGCTACGTGATTCTGGGGGATACTGTTTTAGACAAGAAGACTAACCTGACATGGGCGCGTTGCAGTGTCGGGCAACAATGGAAAGAAGGTGCGGGGTGCACGGGCACAGTCAAGACATTCACTTTTGGCGAGGCGCAACAATTGAGTGCCGGATCCTGGAGAGTGCCGACCAAAGAAGAACTGGAGACTTTGATCGTTGCGGGGAATACCAATCCCGCTATGGACAAGCTGGCATTCCCCAATATGGATATGCAAAATCTGGGGTACTGGACCAGCACACCCGATGGCGATCTTTACGGATGGATGATTTTTTTCTTTGACGGTCGGGTTGATAACATTAATCAGATAGCCTTCAAATCAGTTCGGCTGCTGCGTAACAAACCTTGAAAATGCACTATCCATTCATAGCAAGGAGCAGCCGATATGATCTTTGATTCCATCGTCAACGCGGGGCGACTGGCAACCCTGCACCCGCTTTTTCCGAGGGCGTTTGAATTCATACGCACCACCGATTTGCATGCACTCAGTCCGGGCCGCAATCCCATCATGGGGGACGAATTATTTGTTATAGCTGAAAGTCTCCCCGGACGCGGACGCAGTGAAGCCAGACTGGAATGTCACCGCAAGTACATTGATATTCAACTGGTGCTGGAAGGGGTGGACGAGATGGGTTGGAAACCGCTGGCCGACTGTCACGAACCGGTAGCCGACTACAATGCAGAAAAAGACATCCAGTTTTTTCGTGATGAACCGGCAAGCTGGATTGCCACCCCGCCCGGGGTATTCTGTATTTTCTTCCCGGGGGATGCGCATGCACCGCTGGTTTCCACGGGGCAGATACGGAAGGTGATTTTCAAGATAGCAGCAAATCCAGGGTAGCCTGAGATATGCAGCATACCGTTACTGCTGAAACCCGGATAATCCATTAGGCCGTCATTCCGGCCTTCGCCGGAACGACGAATGTTTTGCCTAGGGATTATTTCGGTTAAAGGCTAATCAAAAGCCACATCCCCCTCGTCTATCGCATCGCCCATTTGGATATTTTTAAAATCGAACAAGCTGCTATCGAGCAAATGGGACGGCTTTACATTTTGCATCGCAGTAAAGATAGTCTGGCTGCGTCCCGGATATTGATGCTCCCACTGCGCGAGCATTTCCTTGATGTTCTGGCGTTGCAGGTTTTCCTGCGAGCCGCACAGGTTGCAGGGGATGATGGGGAATTCCATGCCGCGCGCAAAACGGGCGATGTCTTTTTCGGCGCAATAGGCCAGCGGACGAATAACGATGTGGTCGCCCCTGTCGGTGACCAGTTTGGGTGGCATGGCCTTCAGCTTGCCGCCGAAAAACATGTTCAGGAATAACGTCTCGATCATGTCGTCGCGATGGTGTCCCAGGGCGATTTTGTTGGCACCCAGCTCACCCGCAACCCGGTAGATGATGCCCCTGCGCAGGCGCGAACACAACGAGCAGGTTGTCTTGCCTTCCGGAATTTTTTCCTTGACGATGGAGTAGGTGTCCTGAGTTTCAATGCGGAATTCCACCCCGGTGGATTTCAGATATTCCGGCAGCACATGTGCGGGGAATCCCGGCTGTTTCTGGTCCAGATTCATGGCGATCAGTTTGAAGTCGATCGGTGCGCGTCTTTGCAGCGCGCGCAGAATTTCCAGCAGGGTGTAGGAATCCTTGCCGCCGGACATGCACACCATCACGGTGTCGCCTTCCTCTATCATGTTGAAGTCGCCGATGGCCTTGCCGACCTGATGTTCCAGACGTCCTTTCAGGCGGTTGAAGTTGCCGGAGTGGTGGTCGAAATGGACGGGTTGCGTAATTGAGTTCATGTTTTCGATTTAATCTCTCAGATTCAAGTTCGAAGTGAACCGTAGGGGCGTATGGCAATACGCCCTGTCTCGTTTATCAAAGGGCGTATTGCCATACGCCCCTACATTAAAGCTTAAAGGAGCCACTAAAGATTAATACTTCTGCCGCCGTCCACCGCAATAATCTGCCCGGTAATATAAGGCGCATCATTCAAAAGAAATTGCACGGTTTTGGCAATATCGCCGGGTTCGCCTTCGCGTTTGAGCAGGGTGTGATCCACAATTGCCAGACGCCGGAGTTCATCGTCCCAATCTTTGTGTTCCGGCCACACGATAACGCCCGGAGACACGCCATTGACGCGCACATGCGGAGCCAGTTCCTGGGCCAACGCGCGCGTCAGTCCAAGCAGTCCGGCTTTGGCCACGCTGTATAGCAGATGGCCGCGCATAGGACGGTCGGCATGAATATCCACGATATTGACGATGGCGCCATGATTGCGGCGCAACTCGGGTGCCGCCGCTTTGGCCAGTAACAACGGCGCTTTGAGATTGGTGCCGATCAGGTCATTCCACTGCAGTTCGTCTATCCCGTCCAGCGGGGTGGCGAAAAAACTGGAAGCATTGCTAACCAGCGCATCCAGCCGCCCGAAATGCCGTATCGTATCGTCAACCAGACCGGATAAGGCAAGCGGATCCAGCAAATCAGCCTGGAGCGACAATACCGATCCGGGCCTCGGCATTTGCAGCTCGGCCTGCAACGCCAGGGCTTCCGACGCGGACGAACGGTAATGCAAGGCGAGGTTAGCCCCGGCAGCATGCAGTCGTCGGCAAATAGCCGCGCCCACGCGCTTCGCCCCCCCCGTCACCAACACGACTTTGCCTTGCATCGCACTCTCCACTACACTTCCAATCCCGACAGATTATACCTGACCATGCCCGTAACTCTTCCTTTACCCTCAGACGAAGCCCGAGTACACAGCGAAAAGCTATGCAATCTCATCCATCAGGACATTGCCGTAAACAATGGATGGATTTCCTTTGCGCGCTTCATGGAACTGGCGCTGTATGCGCCGGGACTCGGATACTACAGCGCGGGTGCGCGCAAATTCGGCGCAGCCGGAGACTTTGTCACCGCACCTGAAATATCGCCATTGTTCGGGCGCACACTGGCCCGGCAAGTGGCCGATATCATGGCACAAAGTCAGCCGCACATTTTGGAACTGGGTGCGGGCAGCGGCAAGCTTGCCGTCGATATATTGGGTGAACTGGAGCGGCTGGGCTGTTTGCCGGAGCACTATAATATTTTGGAAGTAAGCGCTGACTTGCGCGAACGCCAGCAAGTGATGTTGCAGGAAAAAATTCCTCATTTGGCAGGCCGGGTGAATTGGCTTGAAGCGTTGCCGGAAAAAATTTCCGGAGTTCTTATCGCCAACGAGGTGCTGGACGCAGTACCGGTGCATTTGCTGCACTGGTCAGAGGCGGAAATTGGAGAACGGGGAGTAGTAAGTGCAGGGAATAAATTCGCATGGCAGGAGCGCCAAGTGAGGGAACAAAAACTGTTAGAGGCGGCCCGCGGCATCCCTGTTCCGGAACCATATCTAAGTGAAATCTCTCTCTCCGCACGCCGTCTGATAAGCAGTTTGAGCGAGCGCTTACATCAAGGCGTTTTGCTGTTTGTAGATTACGGCTTTGGCGCCGGAGAGTATTACCATCCGCAACGTAATCAGGGTACCCTGATGTGTCATTACCGTCACCACTCGCACGATGACCCGTTCTTTCTTCCCGGCTTGCAGGATATTACCGCGCACGTGGACTTTACCGCCGTAGCCGAGAGCGCCATAGACAGCGGTGCGCAGTTGCTCGGTTACACCACTCAGGCACATTTTCTAATCAACTGTGGCATTGCCGATTTTTTGGCGGACAGTGATCCGGAAAATTTGCGCGATTACCTGCCGCTGTCCATGCAACTGCAAAAGCTCACCAGCCCGGCCGAGATGGGTGAACTGTTCAAGGTGATCGCTCTGGGCAAAGGTATGGATGAAGTATTGCGGGGGTTTGCCTCGGGCGACAAGTCGCGGTTTCTGTAACTTGAAAATCGGTAGCTTCGGTGTTGAAAAAGAATTCCCGGAAGCGGCTATAGGCACTGACCGCAAGGTGCACCATGCGGTATCCATAAGGCCGTTGAGAATCTTGTAAATCACAGGTTAATCAGCACATCCAGCCTATCCCAACAGCCTTCGGTATCGGGATTGGAGTACTTATCCGCATCATTTAAAAACTCAACCGTATGTGCAAGTTCATGGGGCAGCAACGGCTGTTGAGCTACTTTCAGTTTTTCCAATACTTCCGGATCAGCCTCGGATGCATCATTCTCTGCATCATTTCTTGATTTGATGCGTGCGATCAACGTGGCGTCACTTGCCTTTAAGGACACAATTGCAAAGGGGACGGACAGGCTCAATGCCAGTGCATGGAATTTTTCGCGTTCGTCCAGCTTGAGGAAGGCCGCATCCACAATAACGGGAAAGCCGGCGCCAAGTACGGCGTGAGTCAATTCATACAGGCGGGTATATGTCCGTCGAGTTGCATCTGCACTGTAAATATCAGTGCCTGCACACATATGGCTATTGTCCGGCGGATTCATACCGAATAGTCGTTTGCGCTCAACATCGGAGCGTATTCGAATTGTATGCAATCGTTCCAGCGCGGCCTGGGCAAAGGAGCTTTTTCCGGAGCCCGGCAAGCCGTGAGTGATAACCAGTGCAGGATGGCGCACTGCCAAACATTCACCGGCCAGCTTCAAATAGTTGTGACTGGACGTCAACGCCCGGGTCTGATCCCCAAGACGGAGGTCAGCCTGAAAAGCACGGATAGCCATCACCTTGGCCCGGACTGCGGCCCGGTAGGAAATATAGAAACGCAACACAGATATTCCGCCGAAATCGCCAGTCAACTCCAGATAGGCATTCAGAAAACGATAAGCCAAGTCGTAACGCAGACCATACATTAAATCCATAACCAGAAAAGCCACTTCGTCGATTACGTCTATCCAGCGCAAGACGGGATCAAATTCTATGCCGTCGAACGGAACAGGCTGCTTGCCGATGAGAACAATATTTCCAAGGTGCAGATCACCGTGACATTCACGTACAAAACCTGATGCAACGCGCTGTTCAAAATATTTTTCGCAGGCAATAAATTCACTTTCTATAGCGGTAGTTAGCGATGTAACCACAGCCTTATCAGCCGGCGATATAAATATCGAAAATAATTGCTCGAAATTTTGTACGGTTTCAGCATGAATTGTTTCCGGTGTGCCAAATCCGGAACCGGCTTTCGCACAAGGTAATTTGCCATGAAAAGCTGCAAGCATGTCCGCTAGTCGGTCCATATGCAGAGGATCCACCTTTCCACGAGTCAACAGGCGATCCAGTTCCTTTGCAGATGAAAAACGGCGCATCCTGACGGCATACTCGATGGCGGGTTGTAACCCGAATTCGGGTGACTCAAAATTTCCACCGATAGCAATGACATCAATATAGCTCTTCGGTGCCAGACGGCTGTTGAGCCTGATTTCTTCGGAACAACAAAATCGGCGTGTTTCCAGATTTGTGAAATTCAGGAAACCCAGATCGAGCGCCTTCTTGATTTTGTAGGCGTAACATCCGGCTAACAGCACCCAGGAAATGTGGGTTTCAATCAGTCTTACACTCTTTGCCACATGGGGAAAGCGGCGACCCTTCACTAATGCGGCAACAAGTATCTGCTGGTTCGCGTAATTGATTTGATCGGTGCTTGCAGACATAATCCGATTAATTCGTCTATGTGGGTTTGTGATGCAGGCTTCGATCATACCGCATAAGGAACGCACCCGATGAGACGAACCGAGGCTAATTCGCCTGCGGGTGTTATCAGAAGGTCGCCAAGGTGCCACAACCTGCAAGTCACAGTTCAGCCCTTGAACGGCTGGCTTTGGTATTGGAGCTGTCGCTCAATGTGTAGAATGCCGTGTGAGTCCTATCGGCCATGAGACCTTCACACGAGACCGCTTTCAGGCAACTAGATTGTTGAGTTTTCAGTTCGGCTCTGTGTCAATATTGAAATTACTTATATGTGGAAAAGGAGATCGCTATGACCGACGTTATTGTTGTCATCGGTGCCGGATCAATCGGTCAAGCAATTGCGCGGCGAGTTAGCTCAGGTAAGCACGTCCTACTGGCTGATTTGCGCCAAGAAAACTCCAATGCTGCTGCGAAGGTTCTTAGCGATGCAGGTTTCGATGTAAGTACTGCTATTGTCGACGTCTCTTCACGCAAGTCGGTTCATGCACTCGTTGAAATTGCAACGTCTATAGGTTCTGTAACCGGTGTCATCCATGCCGCCGGTGTATCACCAACTCAGGAATTACCAGCAACAATTCTTAATGTTGATCTATATGGAACAGCACTTGTGCTCGAAGAGTTTGGCAACGTCATTGCGCACGGCGGAGCGGGAGTTGTTATTGCCTCACAGTC
>Ga0265327_10000251_pt1 | contig 106698 bp, 107 predicted proteins | sample 41621metaG_FD_202089 | JGI IMG/M metagenome (GOLD analysis project Ga0265327, IMG submission 202089) | Rhizosphere microbial communities from Carex aquatilis grown in University of Washington, Seatle, WA, United States - 4-16-21 metaG | ecosystem: Host-associated > Plants > Roots >...
GATTTCCCAATCGGGCCGAAGTTGAAACTTCGGCCCGATTTAAAAAAAATATGTTGCGCCGTTGCCCCTGGATCGGATGATTAGGTCGCGTCGGTTGAGTTGATACGGGATCGAATAGGCAATGGCGAAGCAGGATTTCTACGAACTTCTCGGCGTGGCGCGCGGGGCGGGCGCCGAAGAGATCAAGAAAGCCTACCGCAAGCTCGCCATGCAATATCACCCGGACCGCAATCCGGGCGACAAATCGGCCGAGCAGAAATTCAAGGATCTCAGCGAAGCCTATGAGGTTCTGAAGGACGAGCAGAAGCGCGCGGCCTATGACCGTTTCGGCCATGCCGCCTTTGAAAACGGCGGCGGACCCCGAGCCGGCGCCGGTGGTGGCCCCAATGATTTCGGCTTCGGTGCCGGCTTCGCCGACATCTTCGATGAGATGTTCGGGGAATTCATGGGCGCGCGGCGCGGCCAATCGCCCGGCCGCGGCAACGATCTGCGCTACAATCTCGAAATCACCCTCGAAGAAGCCTTCGCCGGCAAGCAGACCTCGGTCCGGGTGCCGACGCTTACCGTCTGCGATACCTGCGCCGGCACCGGGGCGGCTTCCGGCTCCAAGCCCGTCACCTGCAACACCTGCCAGGGCGCCGGCAGAGTCCGCGCGCAGCAGGGCTTCTTCACGATCGAGCGTACTTGCCCCTCCTGCCACGGCCAGGGACGGATCATCGAAAACCCGTGCCGGAGCTGCGGCGGCCAGGGCCGCGTGCGCAAGGAAAAGACTCTTTCGGTCAATATCCCGCGCGGCGTCGAGGAAGGCACCCGCATCCGCCTCGCCGGCGAAGGCGAGATCGGCCTGCGCGGCGCCCAGCCCGGCGATCTCTACATCTTCGTCAGCGTGGCGCAGCACAAGCTGTTCATCCGCGAGGGCGCCAACATCCATTGCCGGGTGCCGCTCCGCATGACCACGGCGGCCTTGGGCGGGACCATCGAAGTCCCGACCATCGACGGCACCCGCGCCCGCCTCGCCGTGCCCGCCGGCACCCAATCCGGCCACCGCTTCCGCCTGCGCTCCAAGGGCATGTCGGTCCTGCGCTCCAACGCGCGCGGCGACATGGTGGTCGAGGCCGTGATCGAAACCCCGGTCAACCTGACCAAGCGCCAGGAAGAACTCCTCCGCGAATTCGAAAAATCCGCCGAGGAAGCCGGCACCAGCCCCGAAAGCGAAGGCTTCTTCGCCAAGGTCAAGGAATTCTGGGCCGATTTGAAGGAATAGCGGGTGCCCCGGAAGGAGACCGGCTGGCCCTCTATCCTTATCTATTGGTGAACGGCTGTTAGCCTGAATTCGGGGGCATGGAACCCAATCGAGAGATGTTGACCAGACTACGGCGTAGCCGTATCCTTGGCTCATGGATTACGAGTGGGACGCGGCGAAGGACAGGGAAAATCGCGTCAAGCACGGTTTGGCTCTGGCCGATGGCATTCCCGCTCTTGAAGACCCATTTGCCGAGAACTGGATCGACGATCGCTTCGACTATGGCGAGGAACGGATTGTTACTCTGGGGCTTTATCAGGCCAGGGTTCTGTTCGTCGTTACCACGGAGTTGATGGCGGACCGGATCCGGATCATCTCCGTCAGGAGGGCGGAAAAGCATGAAGAACGGCGGTATTACGAAGGTTACCCATAATCCCGGCGATCCGCCTTTCGATACCGGAACGGATTGGCCGAAGGTCGAAGCACTGACGGATGACGAAATCCAAGCCGCCGCCGAGGCCGATCCAGATGCTCAGCCCCTGAGCGATGAGCGGATGCTTCACATGCGGAAGCTGATCAATGTGCAAAAGCTGCGCTTGCGGCTGGGCCAGACACAAGAAGTCTTCGCTGCGACCTACCGGATCCCTATCGGGACGCTGCGGGACTGGGAACAGCGGCGGAAATGGCCGGATGCACCGGCGCGCGCCTATCTGACAGCCATTGCCCGCGACCCCGAAGCCGTGGCCGCGTTGCTCCGGGATGCGGCGTGATAGCGGAGCGGTGGAATGCGGTTACGCTTTTCCACCGTACTCTTGCGCCGCGCGCTTCAACGACCGCCCGTTCGGTTGCCTGCCCGGCCGAGGCCATCGCCGCCGCGAGCCGTTCGTCGCCGTTCCCGATATTCATCGGCGTGTCCCCTACTCCGCCGCCGCGCCTGCGCGCCTGCGGGTTTTGGCCTGGGCGCGGGGGGCGGGTGGGGCCTTGTCGGCGAGGACGGCCAGGAGGGTCTTGCGGATTTCCTGAAGCTTCGATTCGTGGCTGATTTTCAGCCCGAAAATGTCCTTCACATAGAAGACGTCGACGACCTTCTCGCCATAGGTGGCGATCTTGGCGCTGGAAATCTGGAGGTTGAGCGAGGTCAGCGCCCTTGTCAGCTCATAGAGAAGTCCAGGGCGGTCCCGGCCGTTGATTTCGATCACGGTGTGGCTGTTGCTGGCCTTGTCGTCGACAAGGACGCGGGGCGGGACGGCAAAGACCTGGGTGCGGTTCTGGATGGCGCTCGGGCGGGCGAATTCGAGATGCGGCTTCAAATCGCCCGACAGTACCTTTTCGAAGAGGACGGACAGCTTGGCCAACTTCTCGGGGCGGTCGAAGGCGCCGCCCGCCGCGTCCTGGACCCAGAAGGTATCGAGCGCCATGCCGTTGGTCATGGTCATGATCCGGGCATCGACGATATTCGCCCCGCCCACCGCCAGCGCCCCGGCGATGCGGGAGAAGAGGCCCGGATGGTCGGCGGTGTAGAGGGTGATCTCGGTCACCGCGCGCAGAGCATCGACGCGGGTATCGACGATGAGCGGCATCCGGCTCCGCTCCGCCTCCCGCATCAGCCGGGCATGGCGCGCATGGGTCTGGGGATCGAAGGACAGCCAATAGAACGGATAGCCGCGCTGCGCGAAGCCGTGGAATTCCTCTTCGGTAAAATCGGCCAGGAGTGCCCTGGCCGCCGCCTGTGCCGCCTGGATGCGGGTGTCGCGCGCCTCGGCGACGAGGCCGCCCGACATCTTGTCCATCGCCGCTTGATAGAGATCGCGCAGCAATGCGGCCTTCCAGCCGTTCCAGGTATGCGGCCCCACCGCCCGGATATCGGCGACGGTCAGAACCAGCAGCATGCGCAGCCGTTCCGGCGACAGCACGCGCTCGACGAAATCGGTGATGGTCTTCGGATCCTCGACATCGCGCCTTGAGGCCGTGTCGCTCATCAGGAGATGCCAGCGCACCAGCCAGGCGACCTGCTCCGTCTCCTCCGGCAGGAGGCCAAGGCGCGGGCACAGCTTTTCCGCCACCTGTTCGCCGATGACGGAGTGATCGCCGCCCCGTCCCTTGGCGATGTCGTGCAGGAGCACCGCCGCATAGAGCGCGCGGCGCGACGAGGTCGAAATCGAGCCGACGACCGAGGTCGCGATCGGCGCCTCGGCTTTAAGCTCGCCCGCCTCGATCTTGTTCAGCATGCCGAGGGCGATCAGCGTGTGCTCGTCCACGGTGTGGACGTGGTACATGTCGTATTGCATCTGCGCCACGACCCGGCCGAAATCCGGGATGAAGCGGCCCAGGATTCCGGCCTCGTTCATGCGCCGCAGCCCGACCTCGACCCCGGATGGCGCCGTCAGGATCTCCAGGAACAGGCGGTTGGCTTCGGGATCGTCGCGCAGCTTTACATCCACGAGACGCAGCGACTGGGTAATGAGGCGCAGCACCTTCGGGTGAATGTCGAAGCCGTGCTTTTGCGCGACCCGGAAAATCCGGATCAGATCGATCGGATCATCGCGGAACGCGGTCTCGCCGGGGACATTGATCCACCCGCCTTCGACCGGGAAGCCCTCCACATTCTTCTTGCGGTTGGGGATGAGATAGCCGAGCAGGCGCGGCTTGCGCCTCTGTTCGGTCTCCAGCACCGCACAGAAGATCCGGGTCAGATCGCCGACATCCTTGGCCGTCAGGAAATAGTGCTTCATGAAGCGCTCGACGCCCTGGGTGCCGGCGCGGTCGGTGTAGCCCATGCGGTGGCCGATTTCGCTCTGCATGTCGAAGGTGAGGCGCTCTTCCGGGCGGCCGGTCACGTAATGAAGATGGCAGCGCACCGTCCATAGGAAGTTCTGGGCCCGGGAGAAGCGCGCCGCTTCGTCCTCGGACAGGACGCCCAGCGTCACGAGCTTTTGCAGATCGTCGACCCGGTAGATGAATTTCGCCAGCCAGAACAGGCTGTGCAGATCGCGGAGGCCGCCCTTGCCCTCCTTGATGTTGGGCTCGACCTGATAGCGGGAATCGCCGAGCTTGCGGTGCCGCTCCTTGCGTTCGGTGAGCTTCGCCTCGATGAAATCGGCGGCATCCCCGCAGATCTCCGCCTCATAGCGCTGCCGGAGATCCTGGAAGAGGCTCAGATCGCCCCAGATATAACGCGCTTCCAAGAGGGCGGTGCGGATCGTCATATCCGCCTTGGCCTGACGCAGGCATTCCTCGACCGAGCGGGTGGCCTGCCCGACCTTGAAGCCCAGATCCCACAGCGTATAGAGCATATATTCGATAATCTGCTCGCCATTGGGGGTGAGCTTGTAGGGCAGGAGAAACAGGATATCGACGTCCGAATAGGGCGCCAATTCGCCACGCCCATAGCCCCCGACCGCGACCAGCGCCAGATGCTCGCCCGAAGTCGGGTTGGCGATCGGGAAGATCCGCTCCTTGGCGAAATCGTAGAGAACGCGCAAAAGCTGATCCATGAGGAAGCAGTGCTCCCGCACCGCCTCGGCCCCGGAGCCGCCTTCCTCGAAGCGCCGCCTGATTTCATCGAAGCCGGCCCGGTACGCCGCCTTCAAGACCCGCACGGGCCCCCGCCGGTCGAGCCCCGGATCGGCCCCGGCCCCACCCTCCGCCACAGCCTCGGCACCCAGCGCCTGCGCCAGCTCGCGGCGATCGATGATCTCTCTCTGCCCTGGAATGAGTCCCATGGGATTTACGTCCACCCGAATCGAATTGCAGCCGTTCTTATATCAGTAATCCCGGCCTTCAGCGATTGCGATCCCTGCGCGCCGATGCTAACCAGAATGCCCCCTCACAATCGAAGTTCCTGTCCATGGAAGCATTGCTCGTTTCGGCCACGACCGTCGCCATTGCCGAAATGGGAGACCGCACGCAGCTGCTTTCTCTGGTCCTGGCGACGCAGTTCCGGAAACCTCGGGCGATCCTGGCCGGCATGCTGGTGGCGACGCTGGCTAATCATGCCGCCGCCGGATTCATCGGGGTGTGGCTGGGGGCATTCTTGACGCCTGCCGTGCTGGATGGGGTGGTCGGGGCCAGTATGCTCGGCATGGCGGCTTGGACGCTGAAGCCCGACACGCTGGAAGACGGCACCGAGATCGGGCCCCGAGGCGCCTTCCTGGCAACGCTCGTGGCCTTCTTCATCGCGGAAATCGGCGACAAGACGCAGATCGCGACGGTGGCGCTGGCGGCGGCTTATGCCAATCTGGTTCTGGTCGTGGCAGGAACGACCGCCGGGATGATGCTCGCCAATGCGCCGGTGGTTTTTCTCGGCAGCGCCTTTGCCGGGCGGCTGCCGATGCGGGCGATTCATCTCGGGGCTTCCCTGCTGTTTGCCGTTCTGGGCGCGGTGTTCCTGATCCGCGCGTGTCTAAGCTGACCGGGAGTCCGATGATGCCGCCACGCTCCATCCTCATTACCGGTGCTTCGAGCGGGATCGGCGCTGGCCTCGCCTTGCATTACGCCGCCCCCGGCATCCGCCTCGCCCTTTCGGGACGCGATGCCGGGCGGCTTGAAGCCGTGGCGGCGGCTTGCCGCGCCAAAGGCGCCGAGGTTTCGGCGGTGACGGTGGATGTCGCCGACCGCGTGGCGATGGCCGCATGGATCGAGGCGGAGGACCGGGCAGCCCCGCTCGATCTCGTCATCGCCAATGCCGGGATCTCGGCGCAGAGCGGCCTGGGTCTCGATGAAACGGCGGAACGGATCAGGGAAGTATTCGCGGTCAATCTCGACGGCGTCGTCAATACCGCCTATCCGGCCTTTCATCGAATGGCAGAGCGGGGGCGGGGACAGGTGGCGCTGATGGCGTCGCTGGTCGCCTTTTTCGGCATGCCGGATACGGCTGCCTATTCGGCCTCGAAGGCGGCGGTCAAGAGCCTCGGCGAATCCTGGCGCGGCAGCCTCGCCAGCCATGGCATCCGGGTCTCGGTCATCTGTCCGGGCTTCGTTGAGAGCCGCATCACCGACCGCAACAAATTCCCCATGCCTTTCCTGATGGATGCCGGCCGCGCCGCCGCGATCATCGCCAAGGGGCTCGGCCAGGACAAGGCGATGATCGCCTTCCCCTGGCCGATGGCTTTCGCCTGCCGGCTCCTCGAATGCCTTCCCGCCGGGCTTTCCGTGTGGCTGCTCCGCAAGCTGGCGCGGAAGGGCTAGAGCGTTTTCCGATCAAGTCGGATCGGGCCAGCCGGTGGTGTTTCAGTTTGAATATCCACTCTTGATCCCTTGCGGACAGATGCTGATAGAGAGGTCGGGGTCCGCTCTGCGCCCAATGCCGGCATTCGAGAGCATGGTCGCGGAGCCCGAAAGCCGCCGTTGATTCAGGTTGAATGGCTCAATCACAGCCGGCGCCTGCTGGAGCCCTTCGGAAATATCCCGCCAGCCGAGGCGGAGGAACGCTACTACGCCATGATGGACGCCGCCGCCGTCGCCGCATAATTTAACCCAAAGAGCCTCCGGCAATCCTGGGGCGATTCAGTCAAGCAGGAGCAAAGATTATGGAGAACAAACATACCGGCCCGATCATTCTCAACCTCAACGCATATAACGATGACGGTTCCGTTCCCGAGTGTGGACCTTTCACGCGGCCGGTCGCCGTTCCCTATCATGGAGTAGTCCAGATCGTGGCCTACGCGACTGATTTAGTCTTACTGAACCGAAGCGGGGTCGACATCACGGACGCCATTGCCAAGCTCGATGAGGCTCTCGAAACATATGGAGCGGTCCCCTAATTGCCAATTCTCATATAGAGTTGTCGAGCAGCGCCACGATTCACGAAGCAGATTGTCGCTGTGTCGAGAGGAGCACGCATGCAGGCCGACCTGTTCGAAGCGAAAGCGAGTGTCGCCTGGGTCTTTTCGCAACTCCAGCCGTTCGACGAACGCCTCGCAGAATGGCTCAAGGTCAGCGTGAAAATCAAAATCCGCGATGTCCCGCCGCCCGCCACGCACAATCCGATAGTGGCGGTGGAGACGGAGCTTCTTCCCTTCGCGTACAACGTCGAGGCCGGCGCCTACATCAACACGATCCGGAGCAGTCTCGACATCCTTGCGATGGCCCTGGTCCGGCGGCACTCTTTGGAAATCGCGGAAGACCGCGTGAGCTTCCCCATCTTCCGGAGCGAAGAGGCTTTCACGAAACAGAACGGCGGCACCTTGCTGCAACTGTTGCCAGAGAGCGACCGCGCGATCATTGTGTCGCAAAAACCCTATCCAGAAGGCAATCCGGCCCTATGGGCGCTTCACCACCTCGATATAGTCCGGAAACACCGGCGTTTGCTCGACATACATATCCAGCCGATCCATCTGTCGATGGTCGGGACGTTAACGGCGGACGATTTCACGCCGCTCGCGACCGGGCCATTCCAGGTAAACGAGGAAACCGTGCTGGGCCTGATCCGCAAGGGCGTTCCGGAACCGGCAATGCAATCCCGCTTCTTCGTGGCGATGAACGAAGCCGGTTACGTTTACCGCAAGCCCGTCATCGCGACCCTCGCGCATCTTGCCGATGCCGCAGGCGGAGTAATCGCGCTGTTCGACTGACGGCCTCCCCGGTCATGGCCGAGTTAATTCAAGGTTGTCTTTGGCTGCGACAAGCCGCTTCGCGGCTCACTGCCCCCCCGTGGAGCGGTCCGAATGCGTCGGCAAGCATTAGTGACATGGTCAGGATGCGCCCAGAGGACTACGTGTCTCAAGCTGCCGGTAAAAAAATGAGTCCCGTGCGGTCATCACCCATGGCTCGGCGCGAAGATTTCAGATAGTCATGATGGTCGCAATCCGTTTCCGCAATCTGAAACCGGACCGGCCGCTCCCGGCCCAAAGCAGAAATTCAAACTGACCCACTACCGGCCAGCCAGGGGATTTGACGGATGGGCCGGGGCGTGCGATTTTCGGGCGCTCCGATGGGTTCAAAGCGGCAGATATCGACACATGCGCATCACGGACGTGCCGGGCAGGGCGCTTCTCCTTCCGCTTATCCTCATTTCCGGGCTGGGACGGCCCGCCTTGGCCGGCGGGGCGCTTGGGGCCGTGGTGGATACGGGCGTGTCGCGGGCCTTTTGCACCCGGAGCGATACGAAGCAGGAATTCATCCTGGAGATCAATTTCAACTCCGGGACGGTCCGCGCCAATTGGGAAGAAGAGGATGGGGGAACCTATCTCCGGACTTTTGCCGGCACCGTGAGCCCGGACATGATCACCTGGACGACGGGCCATGAGACGAAGTTCACGCGGCGCGGGCGCAAATATGATGAAATCGACACCTGGACGCTCGACCGGAAGTCGGGGGACGGGGTTTATGTCGGGGACGGGCTGGCCATGGTCAAATATTATTTCCATTGCCGGTTTTGACAATTTCGCCCCAGCGCCCGAATTCACCCTAGGCCCGAAACCGCCCCGGCTCCTATAATCCCCGGCCATGGACCATCTGACACGCTATATGCTGCGGCAGTTCCTCAACACCACGCTTATGGTGACGGCTGCGCTTTGTGCCGCCGTGTGGCTGGCGCAGTCGCTGCGCCTTATCGATCTCATCGTCAACCGGGGGCTCTCGCTCCAGCTCTTCCTGTATCTGGCGGTGCTGATCCTGCCCCGGCTGGTCGAGATCATCCTGCCGATCGGGCTGTTCATCGCGGTGCTCTTCACCCTCAACCGCCTGATGGCGGAGAGCGAGATCCTGGTGATGCGGGCGGCGGGGGTGAGCGAGTTCGGCCTTTCCAAACCCGTCCTGTATCTGGCCAGCGGCTCGATGCTGCTGCTTTTCATCCTGTCGGCGATCCTCCTGCCCGCCGCCAATCACGCCTTCAAGGAGCTGCAATTCGAGATCAGGGGCAAATTCGTCGCCGCCGTGGCTCAGGAGGGCACCTTCACCAACATCACGGACAGCCTCACCATCTATGTCCGTGAACGCGATACCAATGGCGAATTCCGGCGGGTTCTGATTCAAGATGAGCGCGACCACTCCAAACCGGTCACGATCATGGCCGAACGCGGCGTCTTCGTGGAGACGGGGGAGGGAACGCGCTTTCTCCTCGGCAATGGCGAGCGCCAGCAATACAACCGCGACAACGGCAGTTTCTCCACGCTTGCCTTCGAGAGCTACACGCTCGATCTATCCGAGGCGCATGGCGCCACCGAGGCGCGCGGGCGCGAGCCTCAGGAAATGTATCTGGACGAATTGCTGTTCCCGCGTGCGGCGGCCCTGACGGCGGCGGGCACGGAAATCCGGAACATCTGGCTGGTCGAAGCGCATCAGCGGATCGTCGCCGCCCTGGCGGCGCTCACCTTGACCCTGATTCCTCTGACCTGCCTGTTGTCGGGCGAATTCAACCGGCGCGGCCAGACCCGGCGCATCATCCTGGCGATCGTCATCGGCTTTTCCTTCGAGGCCCTGGATCTGGGGCTGCGCAATCTGGCCGAGCGGTTTCCGGGCACGATTCCGCTCATGTATCTGAACACGCTGCTGCCGGTGCTGATCTGCGGCATATTCCTGATCCAGCCCTTCCGGCGGGGGATCACCCGGGCCTTGCCCCGATTGGGGGCCGAGGCGTGACCCTGCCCCGTTTCCGCATCGCCCGCACGATATCGGTCTATATCGCCCGGCAGTTCCTGATCTGGTGCGGCATCGTCTTCGGCGCCATGATGCTGATCGTCTTCCTGCTCGACTATATCGAACTTATCCACCGGGCTCGGACCAAGGCCGAGGTTCCGCTGTCGCTGCTTCTTGAAATGGCCTTGCTGAAACTGCCGCATATGGCGCAGGAGATCCTGCCTTTCGGCGTGCTGTTCGGAACGATGCTCGCCTTCTGGCGTCTCACCCGCAGCAACGAACTGGTGGTGGCGCGGGCTTCGGGGGTTTCGGTGTGGCAATTTCTGCTCCCCGCCGTGGCCGTCGCCTTTTCCATCGGGGTTTTCACGACCACGGTCTTCAATCCGGTTGCATCGCTGATGCAGGGCCGCTACGAAATCCTGGAGAATCGCCTGCTGCGCAACACGACGGGCCAATCCGCGCTGAGTCCCTCCGGTCTCTGGCTGCGGCAAGCCGATCCGAGCGGATTACACGCAATGGTCCATGCCGAAAAACTGGCGCAGGGCGATCTGGTCCTGCAGGATGTGACCTTCCTGTTCTTCCGGGACGACGATGCATTCGCCGAGCGTATCGATGCCGTGGACGCGCGTCTGGAGCCCGGACACTGGATCATCCGTTCCGGCACGAAATGGCACAAGGACGGCTATGGCGAGCATTTCGAACGGATGGAGCTCAAGACCAACCTGACCTCCGCCAAGATCCAGGAAAGTTTCGCCGCCCCCGAAACCATGTCGTTCTGGGAATTGCCGGGCTATATCCACCTCTTGCAGGTTTCGGGTTTTCCGACGCAACGGCACCGGCTTTACCTGAACGCGCTCCTGGCGCGGCCCTTCCTGCTGTGCGCCATGGTGCTGATCGCCGCCACCTTCTCCTTGCGGATGCAGCGGCGCGGCGGTGCCACGCTGATGGTCGTCAGCGGCATGAGCGCCGGGTTCATCCTGTTCTTCCTGTCCGACGTCGTGTTCGCGCTCGGGCTTTCCTCGACCATCCCGGTCGCACTCGCGGCGTGGACTCCGGCGGGGATCTCGCTGCTTCTCGGCGCGTCGTTCCTCCTGCATCTTGAGGATGGCTGAGAACCCCATGCGCCATCTTTCCGGTCTGGCATTCGCCGCAGCCTTTTTCGCCGCCCTCCCGGCGGGCGCTCAGGATGCGCCGTCCTCCTCCCCCTCTTCCGGGCCGTCCGCCCACGGCAAGCGGGCGGGCAGCAGCGGGCATGCCCCGGTCTTCTTCTATGCCGACGAGATGCAGCGCGATCAGGACCAGACGCTGACCGTGGCCCGTGGCCATGTTCAGATCACCCAGGGCAACCTTTCGGTTCTCGCCGACACCGTTACCTATAACGAGGCGACGGATACCATCACCGCCACCGGCCATGTCACCATCACCCAGCCCTCCGGCGATGTGGCGTTCGGCAGCTATGTCCAGTTGAGCGACAATCTTCAGAACGGTTTTCTCGAAGACGTCCGCATCCTCTTCATCGACCGGTCCCGGGCGGCCGGCAATACCGGGCGCCGTACCGGCGGCAACCGGATGGAGCTGCGCCGCGCCGTCTATTCGCCCTGCGACCTCTGCGCCGAGGATCCGGACGCAGCACCGCTCTGGCAGATAAAGGCCGAGAAGATCGTCCATGACGAGGATACCCATCTCATCGAATACCATGACGCCACCCTTGAAATGGATGGCATCCCGGTTGTCTACACGCCCTATATCTCGATTCCCGATCCCACCATCAAGCGCGCCAGCGGCTTTTTGCCGCCGAACGCCGGCTCATCGCGCAATCTCGGCAACCATTTCAAGATCCCCTATTACTGGGCGCTGGCGGAGGACAAGGATCTGGTCGTCACCCCGATCTTCACCTCCCGTGAAGGCAGTGCGGTCAGCGGGGAATACCGGCAGCGTTTCGTCGACGGCAGTCTCGACCTGAGGGGCAGCATCAATGACGGCAAGGCCCCCACCGGCTCCGGCACCGCCACCGGCACCAGCCCGGCTATCCGCGGCCACATCTTCGGTTCGGGCGAATTCGACCTCAGCGACACCTGGCGCACCGGCTTCGACCTGGCGCGGACGACCGACCAGACCTATATGCAGCTCTTCAGCCTCGGCGGCACGCCAAGCTTCCTGGTCAACCGGGCCTTCGCGGAAGGCTTCTATCCGCGCTCCTTCGCCTCGGTCAACGCCTATGCCTTTCAGCCGATGCGGCAAGGATTTTCCGACAGCAGCCAGCCGATCGTCCTGCCGGTCGCCGATTTCAACTGGATCACGCCCACCGATGAATGGGGTGGGCATTGGGATCTGGACGCCAATTTCCTCAACATAAGCTACCTGACCGGGGCCGGCAGCCACCGCCTCTCGCTCGGCGGCACCTGGAGCAAGGAAGCGACCGGGCCGCTCGGCGACATCTACACCGTCTATGCCGGGGCACGGGGCGACAGCTATTATGCCAACGATCTGGCAAGACTTCCGAATTCCGCGCAGAACGGCAGCAGCTTCAACGGCCGGCTGTTCCCGCAAGCGGCGGTGGAATGGCGCTATCCCTGGGTCCGGCGCGGTGCGGAATTCGAGGAGATGATCGAGCCCATCGCCATGGTGGTCGCGGCCCCGGTCGGCGGCAATTCGCTGCAACTGCCGAACCAGGACAGCCTGACTTTCGAGTATTCGGATGCCGATCTCTTCGTCCCCGACCGATTCAAGGGATATGACCGTGTCGATGGCGGCGACCGCGTCGATTACGGCGTGAAGACTTCCATCTATGGCGTGCATGGCGGCCATTCGGAATTCCTCGTCGGGCAGAGCTACCGGATGCAGACGGATTCGAGCTTCCCCAAGAATTCGGGTCTTGAGGCCCGGCGCTCCGACGTGGTCGGGCGCATGATCGTATCGCCCAGCGACGATTTCGACCTCTTCTACCGCTTCCGCCTCGACCGTAACGACCTTCGCGCGCAACGGCAGGAAGCGGGCGTTACCGGCGGTGGCGAGCAGCTCCGGATAACCGCGTCGATCGTCGATCTGCCCCCGGATCCGCTGCCGGTGAACCCGTCCGACAATACCCGCCGCGACCAGTTGGCGCTATCGGGCGCCTTCGGCCTGACCCGGTATTGGTCGGTGAATCTCGCCACCGTCCGCAATTTGACCAGCGATCTCGGCACGCTCTCATCGCGGGCGATCCTGACCTATCACGACGAGTGCTTCGCGCTCATGACCACCCTTGCCCAGTCCGGCATCACCAACCGCGACATCCGGCCCGGCGCCTCGATCCTCTTCACCTTCGTCTTCAAGAACTTTGGCGCGGTCAATGCCCCCACCATCGCCAGTGCTCTCGGGGGCCTGCCTTGAGAGGGGGGGCTTCTTTGAGACGGGCGCAATTTTCAACAAGACGGCGGCACCATCGATGATCCGATTTATGCGTTCCCTGGCTCTGGCTTCCCTGGGTTACCTCATGCTGACGGCTTCCCCCGCTTTTGCCGAGGGGGCCGGCATCGTCGCCGTCGTCAATGACGAGGCGATCTCCGCGAGCGATCTCGAAGCCCGGCTTCGGATCGTCATCGCCTCCTCCAATATGGAAGACACCAGGGAGACGCGGCAGCATCTGGCCCCGCAGGTGCTGCGCGGGCTGGTCGACGAGAAGCTGGAACTTCAGGAAGCCCGGCGCCTCAACATCAAGGTCTCCGATCAGGAGATCGAGGAATCGATGGCGCATATCGAGGAGCAGAACCATCTCGCGAAAGGCGGGCTCGGCAATTTCCTGAAGGCCAAGGGCATCGATCCCGCCTCGCTTACCGAGCAGACCACGGCGGGCATCGCCTGGGGCCGCGTGGTGCGGCAGCGCGCCTTCGAGGTGTCGCCGGTCTCCGATGAGGAAATCGACGCGACCATCGCCCAGATCGAGGCCGGAAGCGCCCAGCCGCAGAACCGCATCGCCGAGATCTTCCTGGCGGTCGACAACCCGCAGCAGGAGGACGAGATCCGCCGTTCCGCCGACCGGCTGTTTGAGCAGCTGCATGCCGGGGCCGCCTTTTCCTCGGTCGCCCGGCAGTTCTCGAAATCGCCGACGGCGGCGGTCGGCGGGGATATGGGGTGGGTTCTCACCAGCGAGCTGCCGGCCGCCGTGGCACGGATCGTCCAGGACATGAAACCCGGCCAGCTCTCCCCCCCGGCCCGGATCGGCGGCGGCTATTATATCCTGTGGCTGATCGACCGGCGCGCGCCGGGCGGCGCGCCCGAGGTGGAACTCTCTTTGGCGCAAATCATGTTTCCGCTGGCGCCCAACGCTCCGGAAAGCGAGCGGCAGGCGCAGATCGCCCGCGCCACCAAGATCCAGAAGGAAGCCAAAAGCTGTGGCGAGTTCCTGAAGACCGGACGGGCGGTAGCGCCCCAGACCTCGGGCGATCTCGGGCGGGTGAAGCTCTCCGACCTTCCGGCGGATCTGCGTCAGGTCGTGGCCCCGCTCGCTGCCACGGAAATTTCGGCGCCGGTGCCGCTGCATGGCGGCATCGGGGTGCTGATGGTCTGCGCCCGTCACGAGAGCAACGGCGCCCCCAGCCGCGATCAGGTGATGGACACTCTGGCAAGAGAGCGCATGGACAGCTTCGCCCAACGCTATCTTCGCGATCTCCGGCGCACGGCATTCGTGGATGTCCGGGGGTGACCCAACCCCCAGCATATGAGGCGGTGACCCCACCTCTCGTCCTATCCATGGGGGAGCCCGCCGGGATCGGCGGCGAGATCGCGCTCAAGGCCTGGCTCCGGCGCCATGAGGGTATTCCGCCCTTCTTCATGATCGACAGCATCGGGCGGCTCGACGCGATCGCCCGGAATCTCGGCTGGAACGTGCCCCTCCGCGCCATCGCCGGCCCGGAAGAAGCAGCCGGCTTGTTCGGCGCCGCCTTGCCGGTTCTGGAACAGGCGCTCGAATACGCGGTGCGTCCCGGAAAGCCCGATCCCCGAAACGCCGCCGCCGTGATCGGCGCGATCGATCGCGGGCTCGATCTGGTGATTTCCGGGCGGGCTTCGGGTCTGGTCACCAACCCGATCCATAAAGAGGTGCTGAAAGCCGCGGGCTTCCGCCATCCGGGCCATACCGAGCATCTGGGAGCGCGAGCGGGGCGGATTCCGGTGATGATGCTGGCCTGTCCGGGCTTGCGCGTCATTCCCGTGACGGTTCATATGTCGCTGAAGGACGCCGTTGCCTCGCTTACCACCGAGGCGATCGTCACGGCGGGCCGGATCACGGCGGCGAGCCTCACCCAGGATTTCGGCATCGCACAGCCGCATCTTGTTGTAGCCGCCCTCAATCCGCATGCCGGCGAGGGCGGGGTGATGGGCCATGAAGAGGAAACCATCATCCGTCCGGCCGTCGCCGAGCTTCGCCTCCTCGGCATCATCGTCCACGGCCCGGCACCCGCCGATTCGCTCTTTCATGCCGAGGCGCGGCGCCATTACGATGCCGCCCTCTGCATGTATCACGATCAGGCCCTGATCCCGCTGAAGACCATCGATTTCGATCACGGGGTCAACGTCACACTCGGCCTGCCCTTCATCCGGACTTCGCCCGATCACGGCACCGCCTTCGACATCGCCGGCACCGGCATCGCCAGCCCGGAAAGCCTCATCGCCGCCCTCAATCTCGCCGCCACGATGGCGCTGAGCCGGCGGCAGGCTTGAGCGGGGAAGCCAACTCCCTGCCGCCCCTGCGCGAGGTGATCGCCCGGCATGGGATCGCCGCGCTGAAATCGCTCGGCCAGAACTTCCTGTTCGACCTCAACCTGACGGCTCGCATCGCCAGGGAGGCGGGTCCACTGGCCGGATGTTCGGTGGTGGAGATCGGGGCGGGTCCAGGGGGGCTGACGCGGGCGCTGCTGGCATCGGAAGCGGTGCGGGTGGCGGCGGTCGAATGCGACGAGCGCAGCCTCGCGGCCTTGGCCGAACTGGCGGAGGCCTATCCGGGGCGGCTCGACATCGTTGCCGGCGATGCGCTCACCCTCGATCCGAGGGATTTGGTCCCGGCCCCGCGCCGGATCGTCGCCAATTTGCCCTATAACATCGGCACGGCCCTGATCCTGCGCTGGCTGCCGGCGATCACCGACTATGAGAGCCTGACCCTGATGCTGCAAAAGGAGGTGGCGGCGAGGCTCGTTGCCAAGCCGCGCAGCAAGGATTACGGGCGGCTTTCGGTCATCGTGCAGTGGCTTACCATCCCCCGCCTGCTCTTCGACGTGCCGCCCCGCGCCTTCGTGCCGCCGCCCAAGGTGACCTCGACCGTGGTCCAGCTCACCCCGCGCGCCGAGCCCCTGGCGCCTTGCCGGATGCAGGATCTCGAACGCGTGACCGCCGCCGCTTTCGGTCAGCGCCGGAAGATGCTGCGCGGCAGCCTGCGTGCCTTGACCCCGGCCCCCGAGGGCCTGCTGGAAGCCGCCGGCATCGATCCCACCGCGCGGGCGGAGGAGCTTTCGGTCGAGCAGTTCTGCATGCTGGCGCGGATTTTTGGGGCGCCGGTCGGGGCAATGAATTCAGGCTGACAAACCTCCGGCACCGGGGTGCGTCCTTCGAGACGGCCCTCGATGGGGCCTCCTCAGGATGAGGATAACCTCACCACTGATCCTCATCCTGAGGAGGCCCCATCGAGGGCCGCGTCTCGAAGGACGCACGCTGTCTCTATTCCTCGCCCCGAAGGCGGTTGACGAATTCCGCGAGGCCGAGCTGCCGCGTCCGGCGGAGGCGTTCGGCGACCAGGATCGACTGGACCTGCCGGACACTCTCTTCGATGTCGTGATTGACGATGACGTAGTCGTATTCCGGCCAGTGGCTCAACTCGTCGGCGGATTTCGCCATTCGTTGACGGACCACCTCGTCGCTGTCCTGGCCGCGCTTCCGCAACCGTTCGGCCAGCGCCGCCGAACTCGGCGGCAGCACGAAGACCGAGACCAGATCGTCGCGGACCGTCTGCTTGAGCTGCTGCGCGCCCTGCCAATCGACATCGCTGATGATGTCGCGGCCCGAGGCGAGGGCTGCCTCCACCGGGGCGCGGGGCGTGCCGTAGCTGTTGCCGAAGACGGCCGCATGCTCCAGGAGCGCGCCGGAAGCGGTCATTTCCCGGAAGCGCTCGGGGCTGACGAAATAGTAATGCTTGCCCTCGGTTTCGCCGGGGCGCGGCGGGCGCGTGGTCGCGGAAATGGAAATGCCGAGCCCGCGTTCCCGCTCGACCAGAAGGCGGGTGATCGTGGTCTTCCCGGCGCCGGAAGGCGAGGACAGAACCAGAAGCAAGCCCCGGCGGTGGATGTCGCCATTCATGGATTTGGGGTCATGGATTTGGGGTCATTCGGGGGAACTCCTATTCGATATTCTGGATCTGCTCGCGCAGCTGCTCGATCGCCGCCTTGAGGGCGAGGCCGATGCGGGTCAATTCGACATCGCCGGATTTGGAGCAGAGGGTATTGGCCTCGCGGTTGAATTCCTGGCACAGGAAATCGAAGCGCCGCCCGACCGCCACCGCCTCGCCGAGAAGATCATGGGCGCCGGCAAGATGCGCCTTCAGCCGGTCGAGTTCTTCCCGGATATCGGCGCGGGCGACGAGCAAGGCCGCTTCCTGCGCCAGACGCTCCTCCGGCAAAGCGGGCGAGGCATCGAGCAAGGTCTCGACCAGCCGCTTCAGCCGCGCCTTGATGGCCTCGGGCTGAGCCGCCGCACTGGCCTCGGCAGCGGCAGCAAGAACGTCGATCTCGGCGAGCCGCTCGGCCAGGATCGTCTTGAGCCGGCCACCCTCGGCAAGCCGCGTCGCCGCGAGGGCGCCAAGCGCCCGCTCGAAGCTTTCGATGACGGCAAGGTCGCGGGCCTCGCGCGTTTCCAAGGTTTCCTCCGGCGTCCCGCTCTCCAGCACACCTCGCAACGCCAACAGCCCGTCAAGCCGGGGCGGGGCGGCTTCGACCTCATGCTGAAGCTCGTTGACGATGGCGACGATCCGGTCGAGCACCTCGCGGTTGACCCGCACGCCCCCGCCCGCCGCCGGATCGCGGGTGATGGCGAGCGAAGCCGAAACATTGCCACGCTTCAGCGCCCCGGCGAGGACGAGCCGAAGCCGCGGCTCCAGATGATCGAAGCCGGGGGGCAGCCGGAACCGCAGGTCGAGGGATTTCCCATTGACGCTCTTCAGCTCCCAGACCCAGGCAAATGCCTCCAGATGGCCGTCGTCCCGGGCGAACCCCGTCATACTGGCAAGCGGCACCGGAACCTCTTTTCTGAAAAATCACGCCGTGATTATCGTAGCGAAAATTATTAGCGCAGGCACGCGCCCGCGACAACCTCCGCGCATGAACGCCTCAGCTGGCCGTGGGTGGATCAATGCTTGAGCGCATCAAGATCGGGAAGGCCGGCGGCCCGCTGCTGCTGCACCGTGGGGCTTAGAACGGTTGCGAAGCGGCGGCATCGGCGGATGAAGGCGTCGCGGCCCGCCGCTCCTTCTTCCGTGAATTCAGGAAAACGGACCATCGCCTCCTTATAGCATCTCTCATCCCAGGACCAGTAATTAGTGTCGGTCACCGCCGCCCGCGCCACGGACGGAAGCAAGGCCGCTCCCCCCATGGACAAGAGAGCGGCCACGAAATAACAGAAAGCCACGGTGCGCGTTTTCGTCATCGAATGCCTCACGCTCAATCAGCCGGCCCGCCTTCGTTCTGCCCGTTCTCATTCGGAAAGCCCAGGATTTCCATCAATTCCCGCCATTCCCGCCGGCCCAATCCGCTGGCTGCCTCGCCAATCTTCTCGCCGGCAAGGAGGCGGCGGACGATTTGGAGGCCGCTCCCCGAAAGCTGCGCCGCATGAAGCCGGCAATCGAGGAACGCCTCATAGGTCAGGGGAACCCAGCGCCGCATCGTGTCCAGCATCGCTTCCGCATAGACGCGGATCTCGTACTGGGCATGGGCATCGGCCCGGAGCCGCAGGAAATGCATGAGGTTGTGAAGATCGACCTTCCAATACCACTCGGTATAGGTATTGAGGGTCAGATCCATGCGCGCCAGCTCCCGCGCCAGACCTGTCCGGGTGGGATCGATCGGCGCCCCCGCCTCGTCCTCGTTCAGCATCCAGACATAGTTGGCGTGCGCGCGCTCGGCATCCTCCCGCAGCAGCGCCAGAACCCGTTCCGCCTGTTCAGCGTCAAGGGTCTCGCCCCGCCCTTGCCGGTTCGAGGCGGATTGCTGGCCGAGCTGTTCCGGTGCCGGGATATAGAATTCATGCGGCACCCGCGAATAGCGGGCGCTCATCTCATTGATGTTGGCGGTGCGGTGGCGCACCCATTGCCGGGCGACGAAGATCGGCAGCTTCACATGGAATTTGATCTCCGCCATCTCGAACGGCGTCGAATGCGCGTGCCGCATCAGATAGCGGATCAGCGCGCCGTCTTCCGTCACCTTCTTCGTTCCGGCGCCATAGGAAACGCGAGCCGCCTGCACCACCGCCGCATCGTCGCCCATATAATCGATCACCCGGATGAAACCGTGATCGAGAAGCGGGATCGGCTCGTAGAGGATTTCCTCCAACGCCGGCACGGTCGCCCGGAGCGTCGGCCTGGTCTCCCGCCGCAACGCTTCGATGGCTGCGCGCTGTTCGGGAATGAGCGTCATCGTCGGAGAACCTCGCTTGGCCAAGGCCCCCTTCCTACCATACCGTCCGCCAGGAAGGAAAACCTCAGTGGCCGGACAGGCGGGGGAAGGCGCAAAAATCGGGCATCTCTATCGGGCAGCTTGCGGGAGCGGCAGTAACTTGTTAACAAACTCGCATGCTGCGCCCGATCCGTATTGCGCCGTCGATCCTTTCCGCGGACTTCGCCCGTCTGGGAGAGGAATGCCGTGCGATGACCGAAGCCAAGGCCGACTGGCTGCATGTCGACGTCATGGATGGGCATTTCGTGCCCAATCTCACCATCGGGCCGATGGTGGTGCGGGCGCTCCGTCCGCATTGCCCGCTGCATTTCGACGTGCATCTGATGATTTCGCCGGTCGATGCCTATATCGCCGAGTTCGCCGATGCGGGCGCCGACACCATCACCCTGCATCCCGAAGCCGGGCCGCATACGCACCGCACGATCCAGCTCATCAAATCCTTGGGCAAACGCGCCGGGGTGGCGCTCAATCCCGGCACACCGCCGGAAGCGATCGCCTATCTCATGAACGAGGTCGATCTCATCCTGGTCATGACCGTGAATCCGGGCTTCGGCGGGCAGGGCTTCATCGAGGGGCAGCTTGAAAAAATCGCGGCGGTCCGGCGCCTCATCGACGCCAGCGGCCGCGATATCCGCCTCGAAGTCGATGGCGGGATCAATGCGCAGACGGCGGCAGCGGCGATCAAGGCGGGGGCGGATGTGCTGGTCGCCGGCACCGCGAGTTTCGCCGGCGGTCCCTCCCGCTATGCCGGCAACATTAGCCGCCTGCGCGCGGCTGGCTTGGATCGTTGAGCATGGAAGCAGCGGTGGCGGGCTCCTTCAGGCAGCGGCTGCGGCGCGGCTTCTATGGCAGTTCCGCCTATGAGCATTTCCTGTCCGTCCGCCCGCCCGCCGATCTGGCGTTGCGCCTGCCGGTGCGCTGGCCCGGCGATCCGAAGCGCGGGGAGGAACTCCTTGCCGGTGAATTCCGGTTCGCCGGGCTATCGCTGCGGGAGCCGGCGCCGATCTGGTCCCCGCCCGAGGCCACGCCGGAATTCCTGGCGGAGTTGCACAGCTTCTCCTGGCTTGCCGATCTGGCGGCAGCCGCCAGTGACGAGGCGCGCCGGGCCGGGGCGGCATTCATCGGCCATTGGCTCGGCAGCGAGGGCAAGCGCTGGCGGCCGTTGAGCTGGCGGGCCGATATCCTGGGCGCCCGGCTCGTTGCCTGGATCGCCTATATCGACGAATTCGCTCCCGCCGGAAGTGACCCGGAACTCCGCCATGCCATGCTGGAAGGGCTGGCGCGGCAGCTCCGGCATCTTGGCCGCGTTGCCTCCACCGAAGTCGCGGGTGCGGCGCGCTTTGCCGCCCTGAAGGGGCTGGTGATGGGGTATTTCGCCCTGGGCGGCGGTGAGGCGCAAATCGGCCGTGCCCTCGAAAAGCTCGGCCAGGAGATGCTCGCCCAGATCTATCCCGATGGCGGCACGGTCGAGCGCAGCCCGATGAAGCAATTGGCGATCCTGCGCGATCTCGTGGACATCCGGACGGTGCTGCGCGCGGCGGGCAGGCCGGTGCCGGACGAATTGCAATCCATGATCGACGGTGCCGCCGGGATGCTCCGCCTGTTCCGGCACGGCGACGGCAGGCTCGCGCATTTCAACGGCACCTCCGAGGAATTCGGCGGGTTCGTCGATCTCGTTCTCTCCCGTTCCGAATCACGGACCAGGGCACCCACCAACGCGCCGCAAACCGGCTTTCAAAGGCTCCAGGCGGGCAAGACCCTGGTGCTGGTGGATACGGGCGCGCCGCCGCCGCCGCCCTTCGATACCCATGCCCATGCCGGAACCCTGTCGCTTGAAGTGAGTTTCGGCAAGGAGCGGCTGATCGTCAATTGCGGTTCCTATCGGGGGCCGAGCCCGCTCTGGCGCGCCGCCGCGCGCAGCAGCGCCGCGCATTCGACCCTGGTCGTCGCCGACACCAATTCCGCCGAGATCCTGGACAACGGCTCGCTCGGCCAGCGCCCGGCGATCACCAGCCTCGGGCGCTCGGAGGAGGCGGGAGATCAGTGGATCGCGGTTTCGCATGACGGCTATGTGGCGCGGTTCGGCCTCGTGCATTCGCGCCAGATTTTTCTGTCGGCGGATGGCGACGATCTTCGCGGCGAGGACCGCCTGGCCGGCCCCCCCGGCGAGAATTTCGTGATCCGCTTCCATCTGCATCCGGCGGTGCAGGTCCAGCTCATCCAGGACGGCAGCGCCGCCTTGCTGCGGCTCGCCAGCGGCACCGGGTGGCGGCTCCGCGCCCAGGGCGCGCAGCTCAGTCTGGCGGAAAGCATCTATCTCGGCTGCGGCGAGATGAAACGGTCGCAGCAGATCGTGCTCAACGGCCATGTCGGAACCCAGGGCGCCGAAATCCGCTGGGGCCTGAAGCGCGAGAACCGGAAGCCGCCCGAAGCTCAATCTTGAAGCGGATGGCTTGAAGGTGCCGGCTTGAAGCGGAGGACTGGATATAGGCCGTGCGTCCTTCGAGACGGCCCTCAAGGGGGCCTCCTCAGGATGAGGATCTTTCTCAATGCCATCACATCTCAATGCCCTCACACACATTCCTCATCCTGAGGAGCGGCCCTCTTGGCCGCGTCTCGAAGGACGCGGGGTGCCTGTGCCGCGAGAACCGGCGCCAGGATTCTCGGCTAAAATCAGGAATCGCTGATGGCCGTCCAGACTCTCCTGCCTTTGGCGCTTGCCGTGCCGGTCTATTTCGCCAGCCGGTGGGGAACGGGCTTCATCATTCCGCATCTGCGCCTGGACCAGCCGAATGAGCGTTCCTCGCATGTGAACCCGACGCCGAGAGGCGGCGGCATCGCCATTCTGGCGGTGCTGCTTCCGGTCTGGGCGGCCCTCGCCCTTGCTGGGGCGGTGCCGGCGGCAATTCTGGCAGCCGTCGCGGCGGCGGCGGGGCTGGCGGCGATTTCCTTCCTCGACGATCTCAAGGATCTGCCGGCGGGCTGGCGCCTTCTGGTCCAGGCGGCGGCGGTGGCGGCGGGACTTGCCGTGCTGCCGGGGGCGGGGGGCGTGTTCCAGGGAATCCTGCCGGTCTGGCTCGATCTGGCCCTGACCGCGCTGCTGTGGCTGTGGTTCGTCAATCTCTTCAATTTCATGGATGGGATCGACGGTATTACCGGCTGCGAGGCGGGTTTTCTCGGGGTCGGAATTGCCGTTGCCGCCTTGTTTGGCGGGCCGGAAGGCGATATCTGGCTAGGGCTCACCTTGGCGGCGGCGGTGCTGGGCTTCCTCAAATGGAACTGGCATCCGGCCCGGGTCTTCATGGGCGATGTCGGCAGCATCCCGCTCGGATTCCTGCTGGGATTCCTGCTCCTGGCCCTGGCGGCGCGCGGGCAATGGGCGGCAGCACTCCTGATGCCGCTCTATTACCTTGGTGATGCGAGCTGGACCCTGGCGCGCCGTCTGCTGCGTGGCGAGAAAATCTGGCAGGCCCATCGCGAGCATTGCTATCAGCGTGCCGTGCAGCTCGGGCGGCGTCATGACGGCGTGGTCCGGCAGATCGCGATTACCAATGCGCTGTTGCTGATGCTGGCCCTGGGCTGTCTTAGCGGCGAAGCTTGGGGGCCGCTGGTCATGGGTGGTATTCTGGCGGCGGGGCAGCTCCGGGCGCTACGCCGCCTGCCTTCGGGTTGCTAGGCCTTCCGAAGCCCTTTATGTTGCAGTGCGTTCCAGCCGTTATGGCCAGCCGCCAAGGGGAGTCCGTGCCATGTCCGCCAATGCCGATCATCCGATTTCGAGAGCGCTGATCTCGGTCTATGACAAGACCGGGATCATCCCCTTCGCCGAGGCCCTGGCGGCGCGCGGGGTCGAGATTCTTTCGACCGGCGGCTCGGCGCAAGCCCTGAAGGCGGCGGGCATCGCCGTCATCGACGTTGCCGCCGTGACCGAATTCCCGGAAATGCTGGATGGCAGGGTCAAGACCCTGCACCCGGCGATCCATGGCGGCATCCTCGCGCGCCGCGACGATCCGGCCCATCTGGCGGCGATCGCCGCGCATGGGATCAAGCCGATCGATCTCATCGTCTCCAACCTCTACCCGTTCGAGGCGACGATCGCCACCTTCGGCCAGGAGGGCGGAGCGACCTTCGCCGAATGCATCGAGAACATCGATATCGGCGGGCCGTCGCTGATCCGGGCCGCCTCCAAGAACCATGATTTCGTCACGGTCGTGACCGATCCATCCGATTACGAACGGGTCATGGCCGAGCTTGCCGCCAATGACGGGCGGACGACGCCAGCCCTCCGGCGCGAGCTGGCCGGGCTCGCCTTCGCCCGCACCGCGCATTACGACAGCCTGATCGCCACCTGGATGGCGGGCACGCGCGGCGAGACCTTCCCGCCGGTCCTGACCTTCGGCGGCAAGCGGCGGGAGCTTCTGCGCTATGGCGAGAATCCGCATCAGCAGGCCGCGCTTTATATCGGCGGGGAAAGCCGGCGCGGCGTCGCCACGGCGCGGCAGCTTCAGGGCAAGGAGCTTTCCTACAACAATCTGAACGACACCGACGCGGCCTTCGAACTCGTCTCCGAATTCGATGCGGCCACCGTCGCCATCATCAAGCACGCCAATCCCTGCGGCGTGGCCGAAGGGGAAACGCTTGCCGAGGCCTTCCGCCTGGCCCTCGCCTGCGACCCGGTCAGCGCCTATGGCGGCATCGTCGCCCTCAACCGGACGCTCGACCTTGAGACGGCGGAACTCCTGGCCAAGCTCTTCCTCGAGGTGGTGATCGCCCCGGAAGTGACGCCGGAGGCTGCGGCAAGGCTGGCGGCGAAGACCGATCTGCGGCTCCTGGCCACCGGCGGTATGCCCGATCCGGCAGCACCCGGCCTGACCTTCCGCTCGCTGGCGGGCGGCTATCTGGCGCAGACCCGCGATAGCGGGCGGATGCGCGCGGCCGATCTGAAGACCGTGTCGAAGCGCGCGCCGACAGCGGCGGAAATCGGCGATCTCCTCTTTGCCTTCCGCGTGGTGAAGCATGTGAAGTCGAACGCCATCGTCTTCGCCAAGAACCGGGCCACGATCGGCATCGGCGCCGGACAAATGAGCCGCGTCGATAGCGCCCGGATCGCGATGGGCAAGGCCAATCCAGCGGATATGAAGGGCTCGGTCGTCGCCTCCGACGCCTTCTATCCCTTCCCCGACGCGCTGCTCATCGCCGCCGAAGGCGGTGCCACGGCCACCATCCATCCCGGTGGCTCCAAGCGCGACGAAGAAGTGATCGCCGCCGCCGACCTGCATGGCCTCGCCATGGTCACGACCGGCATGCGGCACTTCCGGCATTAATGAGGTTATTAACCTCGGTTTGATTTTTACGTTAGGTAGTGCTCTGTTGTGTGGCGGATTGGGCTTATCCAATCCGCCACACAGGAGGGACGACATGTCTAAGATGCCGTGGTTCCTTATCCTTCAGTTGCCGATCTGGCGGAAGAGGGTCTTGATCCTCTACGTCAGTCTGCACCGAGGCTAGGAGCGGGTGGGCCGGAGCAGCAACTCCGGCCCACCTACCTCCGGCTAATATACGTTTCCGGCGTTAAATCGGCAAGACCCCACTCATTTATAGCGCCGGAAGAAATCCGTCACCGGATTGGGATAGCGGCGGCAGAAATGCCAGGCGACGCCGGCATTGGCGAGAGCCACCGTCAGGAATACCTGCGGCACGGTGAAGCTGGCCGCCAGCATCGCCATGGTGGCGAGCGCCGCCCCGACCATCAGCAGCGCGTTCCAGATGTTGTTGGCGGCGATCACGCGGGAGCGGTGGCTTACGGCGCTCTTGACCTGAAGCAGCGTATAGAGCGGCACGATATAAAGCCCGCCGCTCACCGCCACCATGGTCAGATCGGCCAGCACGCGCCAATTGGCGCCATGTGCCAGATACTCGGCGATGCCGCCGGCATGCGCGGGACCGCTGGCGAAGAAGAGATCGATCCCGAACAGCGAAATCCCGATCGCTCCCACCGGCACGGTCCAGAGCACGAGCCCATCTTTCCCGATTCGTCCGCAGACCAGCGAACCCAGCCCGATCCCGATGGTGAAGGTGGCGAGGAACAAGGTGACGACGGCGGCATCGGCGCCCAGCACGTCCTTGGCATAGGCCGGGAATTGCGAAAGATAGGTGGCGCCGACCAGCCAGAACCAGGAGATGCCCAGGATCGCCCCGAAGATCTCCGGCTCCGCCTTCGCATAGCGGAGGAGATCACCCGTATCCCGCCACAAATTCCAGCCGAGCCTCAGTTCCGGGGCGGCGGCTTCCGCGCGCGGGATGAAGAGGCTTGCCACAAGGCCCAGCCCCGCCACGCCAAGGACCAGCATCGAAGCCACGGCAACGCCTTCCGTGCCGGCAATGGCGAGCCCGCCGGCGATGGTTCCGGCCAGGATGGCGGCATAGGTGCCGGCCTCGACCAGGGCATTGCCGCATAGCAACTCCTCCCTTGAGAGATGCGCCGGCAGGATCGCGTATTTCAACGGCCCGAAGAAGGTCGAATGCGCCCCCATCAGGAACAGCGCGAATAGCAGCACGCCGACGCTTCTCGTGGCGAACCCCACCACCGCCAGCCCCATGATCAGGATTTCCGCTGCTTTGATCAGGGTGATGAGCCGGGATTTCTCGAATTTGTCGGCCACCTGCCCGGCTATCGCCGAAAACAGGAAGAAGGGCAGGATGAAGATACCGGCGGCCAGCGTCGCCATGATCTGGCCGTTGAACCCGGCCTCGGCGGCCAGATGGTAGGTGACCAGCAGCACCAGCGCGTTCTTGAAGATGTTGTCATTGGCGGCGCCGAGGAACTGCGTCAGGAAAAGCGGCAAAAAGCGCCGGCTGCGCAGGAGCTCCCATTCGGTGGATTTCATCTAGCTAAGCCCGCACAGGCGATAGGGTCCGATATCGAGATGGAAATGGTCCTGGTGCCGCGCATCGCTGTCGGGGGTGAGGACGAGCTGGAATTCATGGCAGGCGCTACGGGCGACATCATGGAGGAAGTTACCGCGCGGCCCCGCCCGGTGCCAGTCCTCGGCGACGCGGATCATGGTGCCATCGGCCAGGAGGAAGCCGCCGATATCGATCGCCTTGCCGAAAGCGTGCTGACTCCACCGGTGATGCCCGCTGGATTCCCGGCGGCAATCGAAGCTGCCGAAATGGTCGATGCGGACGACCCTGCGCCCGAAATAGCGGGAAGCCGCCGCCTGGACCGCCCCCGCCTCGAACTGGTCAAGAATGAGCGCCAGTTCGCAATCCATCACCGCCGCGCGGTTCCAGGGTATGGCGGTGCGCCCAACCCGCACCGCATTATCGATGCCGCAGCCCCCGGCTGAAACCGGCATGGCGGCAAGCTGATACTCGACCCGCCGGGCTTCGAGCTGCGCCAGACAAGCCTCGCCCCTGCCGGTGGGGCGGGGCGGCGGTGCCGGCGGCGGCGTGGCGCAGCCGGCTGGCAACAGCGCCGCCACAAGAAGCGCCGCCTTCAGCCAATGGTTTCGGACTTTGCGTAAAAACATCGCTGAGGAAAAAGCGCCAGGGTTGCGCCTTTCCTATGAGCCGTGCCGCCGGGTTGGTCAATAATCGAGTTTCCAATCGAGCCCCAGGCCGCTGCCGCTATCCGCCCGGCCAATTTCGGTTTTCAGGCTCAGATGGGGCGTGAGCTCGAATTGGATGGTTGCGGCGGAAGAACCCATCGAAAGCCCCTGCGCCACCCCGACATAGACCCCCGGCGCCACATATTTTCCGGCGGAGAGGGCGCTGCCGCCCAAGACGCCCCCGCTGGATGAGCTGGACGCCGCCGTCGAACCGGCTGGCGGCGGCAAGCCGCTGCCGACGGCATTGGCGGTGGCGTTGGTGCCGAGGAGACTGGATGATTTGCCGAAGCTCAATACGTCGAGCCCTAATCCCCGGCGGATGGTGTCGAGAACCCCAGGCCCGCCGCCGGTCGCCAGGGAGCCCGCGATCTGGGCGATTTGCAGTCCCTGCGCCGCCGTCACCTGACCCAGCGATTGCCCGAAAAGCACGCGGGCCAGGATTTCATCCTGCGGCAATTGCGGTTGGGAGGTCAGCTTGACCGTGGGCGCCGAGGCGGTGCCGCCGATCCGCACCTCGGCGGTGATGCCGTTGCCGGTATTGTCGGCGGTGATATCGATACCGGGATCGATACCGCCGCCTCCGGTAAAGGTGACCACCCCTTGTGTCACCAGGAAGGTCGTGCCGATAAAGGCATAATTGCCGCGAATTGCCTCCAGATTGCCGGTCAGGGCCGGATCCGAGCTGGTGCCGCCCACGGCCATCCGGCCTTTCCATTCGCTGTCGAGGCCCCGGCCCCGGACGAAGACTTGTCCCGGCATGTCGATGTCGAGCGCCAAGGGGACGGAGAGGGCCGAAGGTTTTTCCGCCGGGGCCTGAACGGGGATAATTTGTCGCCCGCTGCTGTCGATCCGGATCACGTCGAGCGCGGCGATGCGCGGCGGCAGGCGTTCGGGGATCTGGATTTCCGCCTTGTCTACCCGGAGTTTTCCGGCGATCAGCGGCGCGGACAGGGTTCCGGTCAGGTTGATGTGGCCGGTTGCCTCCGCATGGGCGTCGTCCCGCCCGAGTATGACGAACCGGGTCAGCTCCGCCGCGACCGAGACATCTTTGACCGTTACGCCGGTGCCGGCGGCTCCGCCGAGGTCGATGCCGCCCTGTGCCTTGAGCGTGCCGCCCTTGCCGTCATCGGCGGTGAAATGCCGGAACTCCAGCCGCTCATTATTGCCGGCAAGTTCGAGTTCGATCCCTTGCAGCAGGATGCCCGCGCGCAGGCTCTCATAGCGGCCCCGGCTGAGGCGCATACTGCCCTCGGCGCGCGGCCCTGCTACCGTCCCGCCGAGGTTCAGGGCGATTTGAAACGCCCCAGCAATCCGGTCCTCGCCGAGCGGCAGCATGTCCTGGAGATAGCCAAGTTCGCCTTCGCCCTCGATCCGCGCCGAGATCGGCCCATCGAGCGAAAGCGGCGCCGTACCGGAAAAGCCAATCGCCGCATCCTTCGGACCGGCGATGCGGCCCCGCGCCGTCACCATGCCCCGGCGCCAATCCGCCTCGGCGACGATCGAGAGTAGCGGAAGATCGGGCCGGCCCGCCGCCGCCAGGGCAAGCTTTTGGCCGTCGATGGTGATCCGTCCTTCCGGCGCGTCGAGGCTGCCGCCGATATCGGCCTCGGCCCCGATCTCCCCGGTGATTTCTCCCGGATGGCCCGCCAGCCGCGCCACCAGCGCGGCTGGCATGCCGGTGGCGCTGAGATGCAGGCTCTGGCGCTTGCCCTCGATGCTACCCTGGCCCTTGATCCCCCCTGGCCCGAAGGCGAGAGCCAGATCATTGAAGGAATAGGCGCCGGGCCGCCGCTCCAGGCGAAGCGTATGCTCCAGCGCGATCCGATCGCCCCCATAGAACCCGGTAAGGCGCGTCAAGGCGAGGCTTTGGCGGTCTTTAGCCAAAGCCAGATCGCCGCCCGCCGCTACCGTCACTTTCTCCCCGAACTTGCCTTCAAGCCGGGTTTCCAAATGGAACGGCCCCGACGGGGCCGAGGCGGCTTCGATCTCCACCCGGCTCAGGCTACCGCCCGGCAGGGTTGCTCCGGTCACGAGCATCCGGGCATTGCCGGTCGGGATCGTCTCCGGATGGCCCAGATCGAGATGCGCCAGATCGATCCGGGCCGCGACATTCTCGGCCCGGATTTTGTCCCCGAACACCAGCCGGCTGCCTTGCAGCGTCAACGCCCCCTTCTGCCCACGATCGAGGCTGAGATCGAGATCGAGGCGCCCGCCGAGCCTTGTCCCCAGAAGACCCGACCAGGACGCCAGCTCCGCCGCATGTCCGGTGAGGTGCCCGGAAACGGCTTTGTCCGCCAGATCGGCCTCAAGGCTGCCGTCGATCGCCGTATCCTTGGCCGCGATCCGTAATTTCGGTATCGTGAGAAACCGCCCCTCCTTGAGGCTGAAATCCGCCATGGCCGTGGCGTTCAGCTTGGCTTCGGCCAATTTGCCTCCGCTCAGCTTCGCTGTACCGACAAGTGCCGCCGTTGCCGGATCATAGGAAAAGCCGCCCGACAACTCCCCCATCGCCAGGGACAAAGACAGCTTCTCGACCGACACGCGGTTGCCGTCCCCGAGGGAAAGCGCGGTTACGAAGGGGATTTGCTCGCCGGTCCACCCCCGCAGCGACGGAGGCACCAGTCCCGACGCCATTTTTCCGTCCGCCTCGACCCCGATCCGCCCGCCTTCGCCCTGCATTATGGCGACCGCCGTGTCGAGATGGAGGAGTTCGCCCAGACCCGCCTTGAGCCGCCCCTGCCAGCGGGTAAGCGGCCCAGTCCCTTCGATATCGAGCGCCAGCCCAGCGTGATCGCTCCGCCCCAGCAGGCGATCGGCCAGAAGCCCCGTCGGCTCGTCGATGGAAGCGGCCAGATCGAGCGTCTTATTTGCGGTGCCGTACAGGAGTTTGAGATCGGCATGACCTTCGCCTCCATCGAGCCGGCGCAGATGCAGGGTGCCCGATTTCCGGGACGCATCGAGTGCCAGATCCCGGCCCTCTACCGCCAGCGTGACGGAATGTTCGAAACCAAGCCTCCCGATCGTCAGCGCCTCGATGTGGACCGGCGGCGCGGAGGAGGTTGCGGCGGCTTTGGCTTCAGGGGGCTTGGTCTCAGGAGCCTTTGTTTCCGGCAGGCGCAGGATTTCGGCGGTGTCGATGGCGATCAGGCGGAGATCGGCCTCGCCCCGAAGAAGCGGCCGGATTTTCGGCTCCAGGGTAATCCGGCCCGCCTTCAGCCAGGGCCCGGAATCATCCGCAACCACGATATCGCTCAGCGTCAGGGCGGCAGGAAAGGCGAAACCCACCTGCCCGATCGTGACCCGGATTCCGGGACTGGACGCCAGCGCGGACAGCCGCTCCGCCGCGAACCCGCCTTTTTTCGTCAATTCTCCGGCCACCGGCACCAGGGCGAGTAAGCCCAAGCCCAGCACACAAGCGGCGATCACACATCCCTGACGAAAGCGCTTCATCGGATGAATATAGGGGCGCCCGGGTCTCAAAACGCCTGCCCGAGGCTCACATAGATCTGGAAATCGGCGTCGCCGGGCCGTTTCGACAGCGGTGTGGCGATGTCGAAGCGGACCGGGCCGAAAGACGTGTAATAGCGGGCACCGATGCCGGCGTCATAGAGGAGCTTGCCCCTGGCATCGGGGAGCGGTTTTTCATAGACGTTGCCGGCATCGACGAACGGGACGATGCCGATCGTATCGGTCACGCGGATGCGCAATTCGGCGGAAAGCTCGACGCTGGAACGCCCGCCCAGGGGCTTGTTGCCCGGCCCAAGCGGCCCCGCCAGCTGATAGCCGTAACCCCGCAGGGAGCCGCCGCCCCCGGCGTAAAGGCGCTTGTCGACGGGGATGGCGTCCCGCGTGGCACCCACGGCGGAGCCCAGAGAAAAGAGTCCCGCCGCGATAACCCGGTCGCCCAACCCGCTGTACAGGCTGCCAGAGAACCGGGCGGTGCCGAAATTCACGCCGGGGCCGGCGATGCCGTGCCAGGGAGTGAGCGCCAGCGAACCGCGCATGCCCCGGCTCGGATTCAGGAGGTCGTCGGTCGAATCCTGGCGGAGATATAGCGGCAGGCCAAGCAGCGTATGGGTTGCGGTCAGGGAGCGTGCCGTCTCGGTGGCGACGGCGTGCTCGATCTGGAGCCCGCCCCCCGCGAGCAAGGGGTTGAACCGCCGCTCCAGCCCGACGAAAAGCGCCTGCCTGCGGCTCGTATAGGCGGGCGGCGTATCTTCGGCGAGTTCGGCGGTTCCGAGTAGATCCTGGTCCTTTTGAATGAAATCCGGATCCCGGAATTGGGCGATGGCACCGAGCCTGGATTGTGCCAGATCGGCGGTGACGCGCAGCTTCTGGGCGTTGCCGAACAGATTCCGGTCCTCCCAGAATCCCTGGGTGCCGATACCGAGGCTGGTGTTGTAGGAGACCCCGGCACCCACGGAATGGGTCACGCGCTCCTTGACCTTAACCGTCATCGGCACCGCATCCGTATCCGTGACGGCGGCTTCCACCGGGGACACCTGAACTTCGCTGAACAGTCCGGAATCGCTCAGGGCCTTCCGGGTTCCCTCGACGGTGCCGCTATCATAGGCGGCGCCTTCACGCCAGCCGATCCGCCTTTCGATATAACCGCGATCGAGCCCGCCCAGTCCCTCGATCGAGACCGGGCCGAACCGGGCCTCGCGTCCGGGTTCCGCCGTATAGGCCACATCCACCCCAAGGGTGCCTTGATCGACGACGACCCGGCGGCTCGTCACCTTGGCGAAGGGGTGGCCATGACGGCCATAGGCGGCGGTGATCCGGGGTTCGGCGGCCAGGATATCGGCGGATCTGGCGGGCTCGCCCGGCTTCAGCCCGAAAGCCGCCGGCCCCGCCGCCTCCAGGAACGGATCGGTCCCGCCATCGGGCAACAGAAAGGCGATCCGCCGGAGGTGGTAGAGCGGCCCCGCCTCGATGGCGATGGTTACCGCCTCCGGGCTGGCGGCGGCATCGACCCGGATGTCGATCCGGGCCGACCAGTAGCCATGGGCGTTGAGCGCCTGCTCGATGCGCGGACGGTCGGCCTGCGCGCGGAGACGGAGCGCCGCTTCGCTCTGCGGCGGATGGTCTTCAAGGGTGACGAGCTGGGAAATCTCGGACAGGTCGGATTCGACCTCCGAATCCGGCGCCCCGGTGATCTCGGCCTTATAGGGCGTCTCCGCGCGAGCCGTCCCGGCCAGAGCGGCCAAGAGCGGCAATGTAAGAAGGAAAGGGCGCTGGTTCCACATGCTGGCTCCACTAACCCGGTTAGGCCGCCGCCAGTTCCAGGAACCGGATAATACGCCGCCGGGGTTGCGCGCACAATTTGAGCGGAAGGAGGCCCTCCCCCATGATGGGGGAGGGCTTTTCGAGAGGCTTCGGCTTTTGTGATTTATCCTTCACCGATCACCCTCACCCCCATTAAGGATCTGGGCCGTCATAGGTGAATCCATTGGTTTCGGACGCGTTCTGCCGTAAGGTTCGGTCGTCACACGATTCCATCTGCATGGAGATGACCCAAGTGAGCCGACCGCTATTCCGCCTTGTCGCCGTCGCGGCACTTTTAGTGCTGGCGCCGCTCGCCCCCGCTTTCGGCAAGGCGGGGCCAGAGGGTTTCTCCGATCTCGCGGCGAAGCTCGTGCCGGCTGTCGTCAACGTCTCGACCACGCAGACGCTGAAATCCCCCGGCGCCGGGAACCGGCCCGAAATGCCGCAATTCCCGCCGGGATCGCCCTTCGAGGAATTCTTCAAGGATTTCTTCGAGCACAATGGCCAGCAGCAGAAAGGGCAGCAGCATCCCGAAGGCCAGCGCCAGGAAATGCCCGCGCGCAAGGCGACCTCGCTCGGCTCCGGCTTCATCATCGATCCGTCGGGGCTGATCGCCACCAACAACCACGTCATCGCCGATGCGGACGAGGTCACGGTGACGCTGCATGACAACACCACGCTCAAGGCCGAGATCGTCGGCAAAGACACCAAGATGGATCTGGCGCTGTTGCGGGTGAAATCGGACAAGCCGTTGCCCTTCGTGAAGCTCGGCGACAGCGATTTGATGAAGGTCGGCGACTGGGTGCTGGCGATCGGCAATCCCTTCGGGCTCGGCGGCACGGTGACGGCGGGTATCGTCTCGGCCCGTGCCCGCGACATCAATGCCGGTCCCTATGATGATTTCATCCAGACCGACGCCTCGATCAACCGGGGCAATTCGGGTGGCCCGATGTTCAACATGGATGGCGAGGTCGTCGGCATCAACACCGCGATCTATTCCCCCTCGGGCGGCTCGATCGGCATCGGCTTTGCCATCCCCTCGGCCCTGGCAAAGCCGGTCTTCGCCCAGCTCAAGGAATACGGCAAGCCGCGCCGGGGCTGGCTCGGCGTCCGCATCCAGGGCGTCACCGACGAGATCGCGGAAAGTCTCGGCCTCGAAAAGCCGCGCGGCGCCCTGGTGGCGAACGTCACCGATAACGGCCCGGCCAAGCTCGCCGGGATTCAGCCGGGCGACATCGTGCTGACCTTCGACGGCAAGGAAATCGCCGATACCCGCCACTTGCCACGGGTCGTGGCCGAGACGCCGGTCAACCGCGCGGTCAAGGTGACGGTGTGGCGCAAGCGCGCCGAAGTTTCCCTCGACGTCAAGGTCGGCGAGCTTCCCGAGGAAAAGGAAGAGTTGCTGGCCAAGGCCGCTCCCGAGCGCCCCGCCCCGCCCGCCGCCGGGACCACGGTCAAGGCGCTGGGCTTGACGCTGGCGCCGGTGACGCCGGAACTGCGGCGTAAATTCTCGCTCGCCGAGCAAGTGACCGGCGTCGTCGTCGTCGAGGTGTCGGGCGACAGCGCCGCCGCCGAACGCGGCCTCGTTCCGGGCGACGTCATCGTCGAGGCCGGCCTCGAAGAGATCAAGACCCCGGCCCAGATCACCCGCAAGATCGATGAAGCCCGGAGCACCGGGCACAAATCCATCCTACTCCAGGTCGAACGCGCGGGCGATCTCCGCTTCGTGACCGTGCGGCTCGATCCGGGCTGAGAGACCGGCCTATCCTCCGGCCCCCCTGTGATTGGGGACCGGAGGATGCCAATCCGTCAGGGCACAACCTCTATTTTGCCGGTCATCTGCGGATGCAGCTGGCAAAAATAGGTGAAGCTTCCGGCTTGGCTGAAGGTCCAGCTGAAGCTGTCGCCCGTGTCGAGCGGCGGCGATTTGAACTGCTTGCCGGAAGTGGTCACGTTGTGCGGCGTCTCGTCGTTGTTGGTCCAGACCACCGTTGTTCCTTTCGGGACCGTGATCGCCGCCGGTGAAAAGGCGTATTCCTTGATCGCGACGGCTACCTTCTTGTCATCCGATCCGGCTGCCGCCGGAGATGCGGTGGCGAGACCGAGGGCGATGGCGCATAACACCAGGGCCGGGGCTGAGATCCTGCGGGTCATCATCAGAACCTTTCTCAAGAATTCGCCAAAATCTGATCGGCAAGGGCCGGCGGCGTCCCGCCCGGCACGAATTCGACCGTCCGCACGCCGAGAACCTGGCGCAGCCGGTCCGCCGGAACCTTCATCGGGCCAGGTGAGGGCGCTTCGCCGGGAGCCGGCTGCGGATAGGCGGTGGACATGGCGCTGTGGAAGGAAATATTGCCCTCGACTTTCTGGATGACCTGATGGATATGGCCATTCAGCACCGTCACTGAACCGAAGCGGCGGAGATAGGACAGCGCTTCGGCGGCGTCCGAAGTTCCCCAGCCCCATTGCGGATAGATCGTCCATAGCGGGATATGGGCGAAGACGACCACGGGCGTGCTGGCGGTCACGCCTTTGAGGTCGCGTTCCAGCCATTCAAGCTGGCTGGCGCCCAACTGGCCGAGCCCGCCGGCCTTGAAATCGAGAACATTCACCAAAGCGATGAAATGCACGCCGCCCTGGTCGAAGCTGTACCAGCCGCCCGCCGTGGCGCCTTTGCCGAGTCGCTGATGGAACAGGGCGCCGGGATTGTCGTCGAGCACATCATGCTCGCCCGGCGTGAAGTGGATCGGGCCGGCCTTCAAATCAGCGAAAACCTGTTCGGCCTGATCGAATTCCGTGGGCTTGGATAGATGGGTCACGTCACCGGTATGCAGGACAAGCTCAGGCCGCACCGGCAAGGCGTTGATCTTGGCGACCGCTTCGCGCGCGGTTCCGGCGACGTCGGGGTTGGCGTCCTTGGCAAAGCCGAAATGGGTGTCGCTGATCTGGACGAAATGCAGGCCGCCCGCCGGCATCTTCGCCGCTTCCGCCGAACCGATCAGCGCCCCGCGCGGCACGCCGCCGGCCAGCGTCCACAACACGCCTGCTCCGGCCCAACCCATGCATTTCAGGGCGTCGCGGCGGCCGGCATCGGCAGGCCGGTTCTTTGCGTCATCCGTATTCGACATTTTCCATTCTCCTTCGGGACGGTTTCCACTAATCATCCCTACCGAAGCGCCGCGCGGTTTATTCCCGTCCCGCCCGGGAATAAGCGCGGGAATATTGTGGGGCCGGCACCGGTAGGATCCTGGAGCGGACCGGCGCGCCGCCCATTTGCATCATGAGGGGCCGTTGGTCGAACAAGACAGGAACCGGCGGTTCGAGCAGCTTGTGATGCCGCATGCGGACGCGGCCTATAATCTGGCCCGGTGGCTCATCCGCGACCGCCATGATGCGGAGGACGTGGTGCAGAACGCCATGCTGCGCGCCTATCGATTTCTTGATTCATGCCGCGCGGAGACCGCGCGGCAATGGGTTCTGCGTATCGTCCGGAACGCCTGCTATGACTGGCTCAACGCCAAAGCGGCAATACCGGTGGCGGGGTTCGCCGATCTCGATCCCTTGGATATCGAGGGCCATCATTTTACCGCCGATATTTTCGGGGGGCTGCTTGAGGATCCGGAAAGCCTCCTGGTCAAGGCGGATGAACGTAGCCTCATCAACGCGATGATTGCCGCCCTGCCCCCGGAATTCCGGGAGATTATCGTTCTGCGGGAGTTGGAGGCGCTTTCCTACAAGGAGATCGCGGAGATTGCCGGCATCCCCGTCGGCACGGTGATGTCCCGCCTTTCACGGGGACGGGGGCTTCTGGTGAAGGAATGGAACAGACGCAATGAACGGTCCCGCCAATGAACGGTCTCGACTGTAAAGTAGCCCGCTTATCGCTCGATGCCGCCCTGGATGGCGAGATCGACGCCAAGCATCGGCCCGCCCTGGAAGCGCATCTCCTGGCTTGTCCCGGCTGCCGGCAAGCGCTTGACGGGAAACGTGCGATCGCGGAACGGGTCAAGACCGGGGCCGAGCGCTTCACCGCACCGGAGGAGTTCAAGGCAAGGCTGCGCGCCGCCCTGCCGCCGGATACCCAGCCTCAGCCCCAGGCGCATCGCGCGTCGCCCTGGATAGCGCGCGCGCGCGCGGGCTCTTGGGCCGGTGCCGCCCTTGCCCTGGCGGCCAGCATCGTTCTGTTCCTGGCGTCCCCGTCGCCCCAGGACACGCTGACGCGGGAATTGGTGGGCGCGCATGTAAGGTCGCTGATGGCCGGCCACCTCACCGATGTCGAATCCTCCGACCGGCATACCGTGAAGCCTTGGTTCAACGGACGCCTCGACCTTTCACCGCCGGTTCCGGATCTGGCGGATCAGGGGTTCCCCCTGGCGGGCGGAAGGCTCGACTACATCGAAGAGCGGCCCGCCGCCGCCCTCGTTTATCGGCATCGCCAGCATCTTTTGAATTTGTTTGTCTGGCCGGAGCCGAAGGGGGATGAGCATGGCCTCGTCCGCAGCCAGCGCAACGGCTATTCCATCCTGGCCTGGAATCAGGCGGGCATCGCCTACGCGCTCGTCTCCGACCTCAATCCGGCGGAGATGGAGGAATTCCAGCGGCTCTGGATCGCCCGGGCGAGCGGGACCACGCCGCCGAAGTGAAATCCTGCCTCCTAACCGTTTAGCCCGTCATTTGGCACCGGGCCGGACATAAATAGTGCGTCCTTCGAGACGCCGCCAAGAGGCGGCTCCTCAGGATGAGGCTTCGAGACGGCCCTCAAGGGGGCCTCCTCAGGATGAGGTTCTTTCTCAAGGCCATTGCATATGGTCCTCATCCTGAGGAGCGGCCCTCTTGGCCGCGTCTCGAAGGACGCAGGATGTCTTTGCAGCGAGGACGGGCACCAAGCCCCTCGGCAAAAATGAGAAAGGCTCACTCCCAGCGCCGCGCGGCCTCGGTATCGGCGGCGCTGGCATCGACCCATTTTTCGCCCGAAGCCGTCTCTTCGAGCTTCCAGAACGGCGCCTCGGTCTTCAGCCAGTCGATGAGGAAGCGGCAGGCGTCGAAGGCGGCGGCGCGGTGGGTGGAGGCGGTGGCCACCAGGACGATGCGGTCGCCGGGCGCCAGCCGGCCATAACGATGGATGATGAGCGAGGCGTCGAGCGCCCAGCGGCGATGGGCTTCGGCCTCGATCTCGGCGAGCTTCCGCTCGGTCATGCCGGGATAGTGCTCCAGCGTCATGCCCCGGATCGCGGCGTCTCCGCCCAAATCGCGGACCAGCCCGATGAAACTCGTGACCCCGCCGATCCGGTGATTGTCCTTGCATAGAAGGGCGATCTCGGCGCCGGGATCGAAATCCTGCCTCTGTACGCGGATCATGGCTTCAGCCTCCGGTCACCGGCGGGAACAGGGCGATTTCGTCGCCTGGATTGAGCCTGTAGGCGTTGCTCACATAGTCCTGATTGACCGCCACGCGCACGATCGTCAAATCCTTCAGCGCGTCGGCGAAATTCGGGCCGCGATTCCGCAGCCAGTCAAGCAAGGCGCCGACCGTATCGACACCAACCGGCGGCTCGATCCGCTCCTCGGCAAAGCCGATCTTGGCGCGCAGCCAAGCGAAATACAGGATCTTCATGCGCCCATCACCTCGCTGAACGGCAGGAAATCGACGAGATCGCCGGCAGCCACCCCCGTCACCGCCTCGCCGAGAACGACGAGCCCGTCGGAGGCGGTGATCGAGGATAGCACCCCGGCACCCTCGCGCGGATATTTGCGGGCGACGAGAATGCCGCCGGCATCCGGCTCCAGCCTTGCGCGCAGGAATTCGCGCCGGCCCGGCTTCTTCGCCCAATCGAAACCCGCCGGCAGCCGGTAGAGCGGCGGATCGGACGGTTCCGCCCCCGACAGGATCAGGATCAGCGGTCGGGCCAGCAGGAAAAAGGTGACGACCGCCGCCACCGGATTTCCGGGGAGGCCGAGAAACGGCACGGAGCCCACCTGTCCCAGCGCCACCGGGCGGCCGGGCTTGATCGCCAGACGCCAGAAATGCAGCGAGCCTTGCGCCTCGACCGCCGCCTTCATATGGTCCTCCTCGCCGGTGGACATGCCGCCGGAGGTCACCAGAAGATCGTGATCAAGCGCCGCTTCCGCCAGGGTGTCGCGGAGCCGCTCGAAAGAATCCGGGAGAATGCCGAGATCGTCGACCACGCAGCCCAGGCCCCGCAACAGCCCCAGCAGCGCATAGCGGTTCGCATCATAGACCGCCCCCGGCGGCAGCTTGGCTCCAGGCTCCAGCAATTCGTCGCCGGTCGAGAACAGCGCCACCCGGAGACGCTTGAAGACGGAAAGACGGGTAATCCCGACCGAGGCGGCCAGGCCGATATCCTGCGGGCGCAGCACCCGCCCGGCGGAGAGGATTTCGCTTCCCGCCGCCACATCCTCGCCAGCCAGGCGGCGGTTGGCGCCGGCGGCGATGCGGGCGGGCAAGCGCACGAAGCCCGCTTCCCGCATACAATCTTCCTGCATGATCACGGTATCGGAGCCCGCCGGCATCATCGCCCCGGTGAAGATGCGGACGGCCTCACCGCGCCGCGCCGGATGGGGAAGCGGCGCACCCGCCGCCGCCCTGCCGGTAACGGGGAGTCGCGTTTCGCCGGAAGCGTCGAGATCGTCATGAAAGACCGCATAGCCGTCCAGCGCCGCATTGTCATGGGCCGGCACGTTCATTCCGGCGATGACCGGCGCCGCCAGAATCCGGCCATAGGCTTCGGCCAGCATCACTTCCTCCGTTCCCACCCGGCACGACACCCGCTCCCGCAGGCGAAGAAGCGCCTCGGGCAGGGTCATCGATAGGCCTGTTTGGGCGAAACAGTCAGCCATGGCTCAAAGCCCCAGGCGCTCGATGATGAACGCCGCGATCGCTTGCCCGTTGCCAAGATCGAGAAGCGGGAGGGGAACGGCCAGCCCCGGATTATCGGTCGCCACCGCGATGATGTCCGGGTCTTCAGGCGCCAGCAGCGGTTTGCCGACACTGGCCCGGTGGATTTCGATCTTGGGATGGGCGTGGCGCTTGAAGCCCTCGACGATGACGAGATCGACGGGCTGAAGCCGCGCCAGCAGCGCGTCAAGGCCGGGCTCGTCCTCCCCGGTATTCTCATGCATCAGCGCCCAGCGCCGCGACGAGGCGATCAGCACTTCCGCCGCCCCGGCCTCGCGGTGGCGGAAACTGTCCTTGCCGGGACGGTCGATATCGAATTCGTGATGGGCGTGCTTCACCGTCGAAACCACCAGCCCCCGCCGCCGCAATGCGGGCAGGAGTTCCACCAGCAGCGTCGTCTTGCCGCTGCCGCTCCACCCGGCCAGCCCCATCACTTTCATCTCAGCGTGGCCATCTCAGCGCGGCCATCTCAAGCGCGTTCCGCCGGAGCCTGCTGCGGCACCTCCCGCATATGCGGCAGACCCGCCCGCAGATAGTCGTAGCCGGTCATCAGGGTCAGGATCGCGGCAATCCAGAGCAGCGCCTCGCCGGTTTCCTGGACCATGAGGAAGTCCGGGCCGGCGTCTCCGACCAGGAGCACGCCGATCGCCGTCATCTGGATTCCCGTCTTCCACTTCGCCAAGCGCGAGACCGGGACGCTGACCCGGAGCCCCGCCAGGAATTCCCGCAGTCCCGAAACCAGGATCTCGCGGCTGAGGATGATAAGGCCGGGCAGGATCGACCATTGCGAGACCCGCTGATAGGCCACCAGCATGAACAGCGCCGCCACCACCAGAAGCTTGTCCGCGATCGGGTCGAGGAAGCGGCCGAGTTCGGAATGCTGCTGCCACCGGCGGGCGACATGGCCGTCGAGCCAGTCGGTTATGCCGGCCAGGGTGAAGAGCGCCCAGGCGGTCCAATTCGCATAGCCGCCGGCCGGCAGATAGAAGGTCGCGACAACGAGCGGAATCGCACCGATCCGCGAGAAGGTCAAAAGATTCGGCAGATTAGGGAAGATCGTCCGCATCGCTCCGTTTCCATCCGTGACGAGGGGCCCGTCCGTGACGATGGGGCCGTAACGAGTGGGGTTCGGGTTCTATCCTAATCGCCTTGGTGGAAATGCTCATAAATCTTTTTCGCGACCGCCTTGCTGATTCCGTCCACCCGCTCCAGTTCCCCGAGCCCCGCCCTGGAGACGAGCCGTGCCGAGCCGAAATGGTGAAGGAGCGCCCGCTTGCGCGTCGCACCCACGCCCGGAACCTCGTCGAGCGGCGATTGGACGAGCGTCTTGCTCCGCCGCGCCCGGTGGGTTCCGATGGCGAAACGATGCGCCTCGTCGCGCAGGCGCTGAAGAAAATACAGCACCGGGTCGCGCGGATCGAGGCTGAAGGCTTCCCGGTCCGGCAGAAAAAAGCGCTCCCGCCCGGCATTGCGGTCCGGGCCCTTGGCGATGGCGGCGAGCCCCAGATCGGTGAGGCCCAGTTCATCCAGGACTTCGCGTGCCGCCGAAAGCTGCCCGGCGCCGCCATCGATCAGGACCAGATCGGGCCAGCTTCCCTGCTCCCGCGCCGGGTCTTCCTTGAGCGCGCGGGCGAAGCGCCGGCTGAGCATCTCGCGCATCATCGCGTAATCGTCCCCGGTATCGACCTTCATGTTGAATTTGCGGTAGGCGTTTTTGACGAAGCCCTCGGGGCCGGCGACGATCATGCCGCCGACCGCGTCGGTGCCCTGGATGTGGCTGTTGTCATAGACCTCGACCCGCATGAGCGGGCCTTCGAGGCCGAAAAGATTGGCGACGCCTTCGAGGAGCTTGGTCTGGGCGGAGCTTTCCGCGAGCCGCCGGCCCAGGGCCTCGCGCGCATTGGTCAGCGCCTGGGCCACCAGCCGGGCCTTGTCACCGCGCTTCGGCACCAGGAGTTCGACCTTGCCGCCGGCCCGCAGGGATAGCGCCTCCTGGATCAGCGCCGCCTCCGCCGGGCCGTGGCTCAAAAGGATCTGCCGGGGCGGCGGCTTGCCGTCATAGAAGAGGGCGAGGAAGGAGCCCAGCACCTCCTCCAGCCCGAGACTCCGCTCATGGGCGGGGAAATAGGCGCGGTTGCCCCAGTTCTGGCCGCCCCGGAAGAAGAATACCTGGATCGAGGTCTGCCCACCGGCCTGATAGGCGGCGACGATATCGGCGTCGGTGACGCAATCGACATTCACGTCCTGCTGCACCTGGACATGGGTGAGGGCGCGGATGCGGTCGCGGATCATGGCCGCCGCCTCGAAATCGAGCGCGTCGGACGCCGCCTGCATGCGCTCCGACAATTCGGACTGAACGTCGTGGCTGCGGCCTTCCAGAAACCGCCTCGCCTCGGCGAGCAGGCGCTCATAGGCCTCCGGCGTGATCCGCCCGGCGCAGGGGGCGGAGCAGCGCTTGATCTGATGGAGGAGGCAAGGCCGGGTCCGCCCCGAAAAGAAGCTGTCCCCGCAGGAGCGCAGGAGAAACGCCTTCTGCAAGGCGATGAGCGTGCGGTTGACGGCACCCGCCGAAGCGAAGGGGCCGAAATATTCGCCCTTGGGATCCCTGGCCCCCCGGTGCTTGGTGAGCTGCGGAAATTCGTGCCCGCCCTTGATCTCGATATAGGGAAAGGATTTGTCGTCGCGGAGGAGAACGTTGTAGCGCGGCATCAGCCGCTTGATGAGATTGCTCTCCAGAAGCAGCGCCTCGACCTCGGTATGGGTGAGGACGAACTCCATGCGGACGGTCTCCGAGACCATCCGCCGCAGCCGGTTCGGCAAATCGGCGATATGCGTGTAGGAGGCGACTCGGCTCTTCAGGCTGCGCGCCTTGCCGACATAAAGCGCGTCGCCCTTGCCGTCGAGCATGCGGTAGACACCGGGCGTTCCCGGCAGGGTCTTCAGGACTCGGCGGATCGCCTCAAGGCCCTGAGCCAAACGGTCGCCGGCTTGCTGGCCGGAATCCGCGGCCTCATTAATGGGGTCGGTCATGGGTTAAACGGCCTGCCGGGATATCCACGAAACCTGTGGATAAACCTGTTGAGAAAGCCTCGGCAACCGCCTCCGTTGCGCACCATCCCTAGGGTCGGGCAGAATTGCCTGTTTTCTAGGCATAATCCGGTAACTCATTGAAAATAATGGATGTCTGTTTCGTCAAGTGTAAACCGTCTGGAACCCAAGAGTAACAAAACATGTCCTTTTCCGTGTTCGATCCCTTTTTTTGCCTTGCGTTAGCCCCTGTGAATATGTCTGGGCGTGGGGCGGACGGAATGGTCAGTTGATCCTCCTCACCCGATAGATCGCAGGATTCCTCGGGAAACTTGGAGTTAACAAAATGCTGCACTGCTCCCAAATTTCCGGCTCGCTATTCGTCCAGCGGCGAGGGGCCGGTATGCTGAGCCCAGCCGAGATGCTGACCGCCATCCAGTGCGATCATTTGTCCCGTCATCGACGGGGAGGCGAGGATGAAGCGGACCGCTTCGGCGATTTCCTTGGGTGCCGTGCCATGGTGGAGCGGCACGGTGGCGCATTGCCGCTCGAACTGCGCCTGACTCTGCCGCGTACTGGGCAGGGTGGGGCCGGGGCCGATGCCGTTGACGCGGATTCGCGGCGCCAGGGCCAGGGCCAGGGTCTGGGTCAGCGTCCAGAGCCCCATCTTGCTGAGCGTATAGGAGATGAAATAGGGCGTCGGATTCCAGACCCGCTGGTCGAGCATATTGACGACGGCACCCGCCGCCTCGGGCGGAAGCTGCTCGGCGAACATCTGGATCAGCAGGAAGGGCGCCCGCAGATTGACCTCCATATGGGCGTCCCAGGAGGCCCGCGTCGCCCCTCGGGCCGAATCATGCTCGAAGACCGAGGCGTTGTTGACGAGGCAGCCCAAGGGCCCCAGCGCCGCCGCCGCGCGCGGGATCAGGGTGGCGACGCTTGCCTCCGAGGCGAGATCGGCGGCCAGCGCCACCGCCTTGCCGCCCAGGGCCTCGATTTCCGCCACCACTTCGCCGGCGGCCCCGGCGGAGCCGTGGTAATGCACCGCCACCGCCCAGCCGTCCGCCGCGAGGCTAAGGGCGATCTCCCGCCCGATGCGGCGCGCGCCGCCGGTCACCAGCGCCGCGCGCGGCATATTCATGTTCTTGTCCTCATGCATTCCCTTCAACCATGCCTTCCCCTCCATTATTTATCCGCAGATGTCGCCGATCGGCACAGATGAAAGCCGCGGCAACCTTGCGTCCTTCGAGACGCGGCCAAGAGGGCCGCTCCTCAGGATGAGGTAGATCTGTGATGGCATTGAGAAAAACCCTCATCCTGAGGAGGCCCCCTTGAAGGGCCGTCTCGAAGCCTCATCCTGAGGAGGCCCCCTTGAAGGGCCGTCTCGAAGGACGCACGGCCTATATCCAGTCCAATTCCAAACGACGGGCCACAATGAGAATCCCCCGTCATCGCTGATCCTGCTTTTGGCGGTCGTGTTTCTGTTGGCGCGCCTTCGACTTCGCCAATTCCCGCGCCGAGGTTCCGGCCCGCCCGGCGCTCGAACGTCCGGCGGGCCGGGCGGAGGGTGCCGCGTTAAGTCCGAGATCGGCTTGCTCCAGCCGCCGGATCTCGTCGCGCAGCCGGGCGGCTTCCTCGAATTCGAGATTGGCGGCGGCATTCTTCATCTGCTTTTCCAGATCGGCGATCACCGCTTTCAGATCCCGCCCCTGATAATGCGCGGCGGCGCTTTCGCCCAGCCCCACCGTCAGGTGGTCCTGTTCATAGACGCTGTCGAGAATATCGGAGATGCCCCGGCGGATGCTTTCCGGGGTGATGCCGTTGGCGGCGTTATAGGCCTGCTGCTTTTCGCGGCGGCGGTCGGTTTCGCTCAAGGCGTAGGCGAGGCTGTCGGTGATGCGGTCGGCATAGAGAATCGCCCGCCCGTCGAGATTGCGCGCCGCCCGGCCAATGGTCTGGATAAGCGAGGTGCGGGAGCGCAGATAGCCTTCGCGGTCGGCATCCAGCACCGCCACCAGCGCGCATTCCGGGATGTCGAGCCCCTCGCGCAGCAGATTGATGCCGATCAGCACGTCGAACACGCCCAGGCGCAGATCGCGGATGATCTCGATCCGCTCGATCGTATCGACGTCGGAATGCAGATAGCGCACCCGCACCCCGGCCTCATGCAGATATTCGGTCAGCGCCTCCGCCGATTTCTTGGTGAGGACCGTAACCAGCACCCGCTGTCCCTTGGCGACGCATTCCCGGCATTCAGCCATGAGGTCGTCGACCTGGGTCTCGACCGGGCGGATGATGCAGACCGGATCGAGAAGCCCGGTCGGGCGGACCACCTGCTCGACGAAGACGCCGCCGGTGCGCTCCATTTCGAATTTCCCCGGTGTCGCCGAGACGAAGATGGTCTGGCCGCGCATCGCCTCCCACTCCTCGAATTTCAGCGGCCGGTTGTCCATGCAGGAGGGCAGGCGGAAGCCGAATTCGGCGAGGGTGCTTTTGCGCGCGAAGTCGCCCTTATACATGCCCCCGATCTGCGGCACGGTGACGTGGCTTTCGTCGATGATGACCAGGGCGTCCTTGGGCAGGTACTCGATGAGCGTCGGCGGTGCCGCCCCCGGCGGGCGGCCCGTGAGATAACGGGAATAGTTCTCGATGCCGGAGCAAGCGCCGGTCGCGGCGATCATCTCGATGTCGAAGGTCACCCGCTGCTCCAGCCGCTGCGCCTCCAGGAGCCGCCCCATGCCGTGCAGCTCGTCCAGGCGCACGCGAAGCTCGTGCTTGATTTGCTCGATCGCCTGGATAAGCGTCGGCTTCGGCGTCACGTAATGGCTGTTGGCGTAGACCTTGACCGCCTCCAGCGCCGCCGTCTTCTCGCCGGTCAGCGGATCGATCTCATGGATCGACTCGATCTCGTCGCCGAACAGCGACAGCCGCCAGGCGCGGTCTTCGTAATGGGCGGGAAAGATCTCGATCACGTCGCCCTTGACCCGGAAGGCGCCGCGCATGAAGCCCAGATCGTTGCGCTTGTATTGAAGTTCGACCAGCCGTTGCAGGATCGAATTCCGGCTCATCTTCTCGCCCCGCACGAGCGGCAGAACCATGGTCGAATAGGTCTCGACATCGCCGATGCCGTAGATGCAGGAAACCGAGGCGACGATGATCGTGTCGCGCCGCTCCAGGATGGCGCGGGTGGCGGCGTGGCGCATCCGGTCGATCTGCTGATTGAGCGAGGATTCCTTTTCGATATAGGTGTCGGTGCGCGGCACATAGGCTTCGGGCTGGTAGTAGTCGTAATAGGAGACGAAATACTCGACCGCGTTGTCGGGGAAGAAGCTCTTCATCTCGCCATAGAGCTGCGCCGCCAGGGTCTTGTTCGGCGCCAGGATGATCGCCGGGCGCTGCGCCGCCTCGATCACATGGGCAATGGTGAAGGTCTTGCCGGAGCCGGTCACGCCGAGCAGCACCTGATCCCGCTCCCCCCGCCCGACCCCCTCGCAAAGCTCCGCGATCGCCCGAGGCTGATCGCCGGCGGGATTGAATTCACTGACGACGCGGAAGCGTCCTCCAGCTTCGGCAGGTGGCTTTTCGGCGGTCGGAAGCAGCATGCCCCTAAGATAGGGGCTCCGCGCCCCATCCGCCAGATTTCGAAAGCGGAGAGCTTAAAAATAGGAAATTACGGGGACGGTTTATGATTTACCGTCCCGCACGGTGTCAGGACCGCCAAAGCACGCCGGCCTGATGAAATGTTTCGGAAAGCGCATCGGAATTTGTCACAGCGATTAAACTTTAGCGCGGTCCGCAACCAGCATGGATTGCAATATCTGGTCGGAAATTTCTTTGACGGACCCCGGAGCGTGCGACAAGAAAAGCGTATTGGTGTTGTCGCTTTCGCCGATGGATTTCAGCGTATCGAAATATTGGGTCACCAGCACCAATTGCATGACTTCCGAGGTGGTCGCTTCGCCGACGACTTTCTGAAATTGCTCGATCGAACCTTGAAGCCCCTCGATAATGGCCTTCCTCTGATTGGCGATGCCTTGCCCTTGCAACGCTTTGCTTTCCGCCTCGGCTTCGGCCTTTTTGACCACCAGAATTTTCTCGGCCTCGCCTCGGGCATTCGCGGCCACCTGTTCGCGTTGCGCCGCGTTGATATCGTTCATCGCCGACTTCACCTTCGCGTCGGGAATGATATCCGTGACCAGTACATTGACGATTTCATACCCGAACCCCGCCATATCGGCGTCCAGTTCCTGTTTCACCGCCGCCGCGATCCCGGATTGGCTGGCGAACACCTCATCCAGCGTCATGCCGGGGACATGGCCGAGTATCACCTGCTCGACATAAGCCTGAATCTGCGCCTCCGGATTGGACAGCTTGTAATAGGCATCATAAACCTTTTCCGGACGAACCCGATTCTGAACCGAGATGGGAATGGTGACGAACACATTGTCTTTGGTCTTCGTCTCCATCGTTAGAGTAATCTGATTGACGCGCAGACTGACCCTGCCGGCGACCACATCAATGAATGGCCATTTCCAGTTCAACCCCGGATTGGCAACGCGCAGGAATTTCCCGAACCGCGTTATGACGGCAACCTGAGCGGTGTTTACCGTAAAAAAGCTGCCAAGGATCGTGTAAAGCACGAGGAAAGCCAGAGCCGCAAGCACAGACCAGTATAAGCCTTCCATTGCATTCTCCATTAATAGTTCTAGTCTATAGAAACATTTTACAATTCTCGGCCCTGCAAATCACCCCTACTTCCCCTCCGCCAGCGCCTTCAGCCGATAGACCAAATCCAGCGCCGCGCGGGGTGTCAGCTCGTCGGGCCTGATCTCGGCAACCGCCGAGTCGAGTGCCGACGGAACAGAAACCGGGGGTGGGGCGGCGGGGCGGCGGGCGGCGGTGAAGAGGGGGAGGTCTTCGGCGAGGCGGGTTAGGGCGGAGCCTTGTTCGCCCTGCTCCAGCATCGCCAAGACCTCCTCGGCGCGATGGGTGACGGCGGCGGGAAGGCCGGCGAGCTTCGCCACATGGATGCCGTAGGAACGGTCCGCGGAGCCGGGGGCGACTTCGTGCAGGAAGGCGACCTCGCCTTGCCATTCCTTGACCCGCATGGCGAAGCAGGCGAGTTCGGGGAGCTTTGCCGCCAGCGCCGTCAGCTCATGGTAATGGGTGGCGAAGAGGGCGCGGCAGCGATTGTGGCTGTGCAGATGCTCGACGGTCGCCCAGGCGATCGACAACCCGTCGAAAGTGGCGGTGCCGCGCCCGATCTCGTCGAGGATGACGAGCGCGCGCGGGCCGGCCTGGTTCAGGATCGCCGCCGTCTCCACCATCTCCACCATGAAGGTGGAGCGCCCGCGCGCCAGATCGTCGGCAGCGCCGACGCGGCTGAACAGGCGATCGACGATGCCGATATGGGCGCTGTCCGCCGGCACGAAGGAGCCCAGTTGCGCCAGGATGGCGATGAGCGCGTTCTGGCGCAAAAAGGTGCTCTTACCGGCCATGTTGGGGCCGGTCAGTAGCCAGAGCCGCTGCCCCGCCTTCAATTCGCAGTCATTGGCGACGAAGCTGCCGCCCTGGCTCGACGCCAGCGCCGCCTCAACCACCGGATGGCGCCCACCCTTGACGGAAAAGCCGGTGCCCTCGTCGATGACGGGCCTCGTATAGCGGTTTTCCACGGCGAGTTCGGCCAGCGCCGCCCCGGCATCGAGCCTCGCCAGCGCCCTCGCCGCCAGGGCGATCTCATTGCCGAGCGCGGTCACATCGCCCGAAAGATCCGAGAATAGCGCCAGTTCCAGGGCCAGCGCCTTGTCGGCGGCGCTGGCGATCCGGCTTTCGATCTGGGATAGCTCGACCGTGGTGAACCGCACGGCGCTGGCCAGCGTCTGGCGGTGGATGAAGCCCGACGACGACAGGAGCTTCGCCGCATGGACCGGCGTCACCTCGATGTAATAGCCCAGCACATTGTTGTGCCGGATCTTGAGCCCGGCGACACCGCTTTCGGCGGCATAGCGGGATTGCAGCTCCGCCATCATCTGCCGGCTTTCGTCGCGCAGGCGGCGCAGCTCGTCCAGTTCCGGAACATAGCCCGGTGCGATGAAGCCGCCGTCGCGGGCCAGCACCGGCAGTTCCGCCGCCAAGGCGCGGCCAAGCCTCGCCGCCAGCGCCCCATGCTCGCCGAGATCGGCGGCGGCATTGCGGACCAGGAGCGGCGGCTCGAACTCCAGATCCCGCCCTCGCCCATCGCCGCGCAGGAGCATCCGCAGCGCCGCCGCCTCGACCAGCCCGTCGCGGATGGCGGCGAGATCGCGCGGGCCACCGCGCCCAAGGCCAAGCCGCGACAAGGCCCGCTCGATATCCGGGCAGCGGCGCAGGATGAGCCGCGCATCCTCGCGTAACGCCGGGTGGTCCTGGAAGAACCCCACCATGTCGAGCCGCGCCTCGATCACCACCGGGGCGGTCAGCGGGGCGGTCAGATATTCGGCGAGCAGCCGCGCGCCGGCGCCGGTTACCGTGCGGTCTATGGTCGCAAGCAGGCTGCCGCGCCGCTCGCCCGACAAGGTCGCCGTCAGCTCCAGGTTGCGGCGGGTGGCGGGATCGATCTCCATCACCGCACCGGCGGCGAGCCGGCGCGGCGGCAGCAGGATCGGCTGGCGGCCGATCTGCGTCATCTCGACATAGGAGACCAGCGCCCCCGCCGCCGATAGCTCGGCCCGCCCGAAACTGCCGAAGCCTTCCAGCGATTTGACGCCATAGAAGGAGGTCAAGCGACGCTCGCCGGAAACGCTGTCGAAGCTCTGCGGGCTGAGCGGCGTCAATGCCGGCTTCCATTCGCCCAGGAGCCCGAAGAGGTCCGGGCGCTGCATCAGCCGTTCGGAGAGCAGGATCTCACCGGGATCAAGCCGCGCCAGTGCCGCCGGCAAGGTCGATTCGTCCACCGGCTGGATCTGGAAATCGCCGGTCGAGAGATCGAGCCAGGCGAGGCCCATCTCGTCCCCGGCCTCGCCCAGGGCCAAGAGGTAATTGTGCCGGCGGGAATCGAGCAGGCTGTCCTCGGTCAGCGTCCCCGGCGTCACCAGCCGGACGACGGCGCGCCGGACCGGCGATTTTCCGCCGCGCTTCTTGGCCTCCGCCGGGTCTTCGGTCTGTTCGCAGACCGCAACCTTGAAGCCCTGGCGAATGAGCCGCGCCAGATAGGTTTCGCTGGCATGGACCGGGACGCCGCACATCGGGATGTCGGCGCCCTCATGCCGCCCGCGCTTCGTCAGGGCAATGTCGAGCGCCGCCGCCGCCTTGACCGCATCCTCAAAAAAAAGCTCGTAGAAATCGCCCATCCGGTAGAACAGCAGGCAATCCGGGTGCGCCCGCTTGATCTCCAGAAATTGCGCCATCATCGGCGTCGCGGCCTCGCCACCTAACGCAACGGAGGCCAACGCAACAGGTGACGCGGGGGGCGCCTCCGGCATATCATTGGCGCTGTTGATGATTTCGTTCATGGGAGCTTTGGGGCCGGGTGGGATCGTTGGCGGCGGGACACCCTAGCCGTTGAACAGAAATCCGCAACCCCCGTTCGCATGTTAAAGCCCAAGATAAGGATGCCGATCATGAGCACCGAAAAAGAACGCTTCCCCGTGGTCCGCGAGGCCGTCGCCTCCTTCGTCGATGAGGCGCATTTCCGCGAGGCGGTGACGAGGCTCCTCGCCACCGGCTTTGCCGCCACCGATCTTTCGGTCCTGGCCACGCATGAATCGCTCGATACCGTGGGCGGCATCGCGGGATATCCCGAACGGCACCGGACCCTGCTGCCGCCGGGCCTCGCCGAGGAATTCAAATGGATCGGGCCCTTGACCGTGGCCGGAATCATCGTGCTCTCGGGCGGCCCGGTCGCCGCCGGGATCGCGGCATTGGTGGGTGCCGGCCTCGGCGGCGCCGCCCTCGTCGAGATCCTCCATGACTACACGGCCAGCGGCCACGCCGAAGGCTACGCGGCCGCCGTAAAAGCGGGCGCCGTCCTCCTCTGGGTCCGCTGCGAGGATAGTGAGGTCGAACTCACCGCCACCCGCATCCTCGAAGAAGCGGGGGGCCGCTTCGTCCACATCCACGGCCGGCCGCATTCGGAAAAGCCGGATCAGAAGGAGATGTAGACCCTCCTCACATCCCCCATCGGCGGACGAACCAGCTTTTCACCAGATGCGCCAGCACCGCGTAGGACAGCAGGATCGCCGCCAGGATCGGCCAGTACAGGTCGGGGAGCGGCACGAAGCCCAGTGAGGAGCCCACCCAGGAGACGGGAAGGAATATGCCGATCATGGCGACCACGATGGTCGTGGTGATGAGGGCGTTGCTGGCCCGGCTTTCGATGAAGGGGATGCGGGCGGTGCGGATGATGTGGATGACGAGGGTCTGGGTCAGGAGCGATTCGACGAACCAGCCGGTCTGGAACAAGGCCGGCTTATCCCAGGCATCGAAGACGTACAGCATGGTGAAATAGGTCACATAGTCGAAGATCGAGCTGATCGGGCCGACGAACAGCATGAAGCGGGTGATGTTCCCCATATCCCATTTGCGCGGGATCGACAGGTATTCCTCATCGACATTGTCGGTGGGGATCGTCGTCTGGGAGAAATCATAGAGGAGGTTGTTGGTCAGAACCTGGATCGGCGCCATCGGCAGGAACGGCAGGAAGATGCTGGCGCCGAGCACGCTGAACATGTTCCCGAAATTCGAGCTGGCGCCCATCTTGATGTATTTGGTGATGTTGCCGAAGATCTTCCGGCCTTCGAGCACGCCCTCGACCAGCACACCCAGGCTCTTTTCCAGAAGAATGATGTCGGCGGATTCTTTGGCGATATCGACGGCGGTATCGACCGAGATCCCGACATCAGCGACCTTCAGCGCCGGGCCGTCATTGATGCCGTCGCCAAGGAAGCCCACGACATGGCCCCGGCGGTGCAGGGCGTCGATGACCCTGGCCTTCTGCGCCGGCGAGACCTTGGCGAAGACCGCGACGCCATCGACGGCTTCCGCCAACGCCTCATCGGAAAGCCCTTCGATCTCATGGCCCAACAGCACCCGATCCACGGCGAGCCCGACCTCGCGGCAAATCTTGCGGGTGACGATCTCATTGTCGCCGGTGACGATTTTGACCTGGACGCCGGCACGGTTCAGCGCCGCGATCGCCGGGCGGGCGCTGTCCTTGGGCGGGTCGAGAAAGGCGATATAGCCGAGCAGCACCAGATCCCGCTCGTCGGCGACGCCATAGCTTGCGGGCGGCTCGTCGATTTCGCGGTAGGCCACGGCGACGACGCGGAAGCCGTCGGCATTGAGGCGCCGGGTCTCCTCCTGGGCCTCGGCGAAATGGCTGGGGTCGAGGGCGCCATTCTCGCCGTTCAGCTCATAGCGGGTGCAGACCTCGAACATCTCCTCGACGGCACCCTTGCAGATGAGCAGGTGCTTGCCGTCCTTTTTCCGGATCACCACCGACATGCGGCGGCGGACGAAATCGAAGGGCATCTCGTCGGCCTTTGCCATGCCCTGGTCGAGTTCGAGATGCTCCTCCAGATCGACATGCTCCAGCACCGCATGGTCGAGCAGGTTCTTCAATCCCGATTGGTAGTAGCTGTTGAGATAGGCGTATTCGAGCACCTGCTTCGAATCCTCGCCGTGGATGTCGAGGTGGCGCTTGAGGATGATTCGGTCCTGGGTCAGCGTCCCGGTCTTGTCGGTGCAAAGCACGTTCATCGCGCCGAAATTCTGGATCGAATTGAGGCGCTTGACGATAACCCGCTTGCGCGACATCGCCAGCGCCCCCTTGGCGAGGTTCACGGTCACGATCATCGGCAGCATCTCGGGCGTGAGCCCGACGGCGACCGCGACCGCGAACAGCAGGGCTTCGAGCCAATCCCCCTTGGTCAGGCCGTTGATGAGAAAAACCGCCGGCACCATCGCCAGCATGAAACGCAGCATCAATACGGTAACGCGGGTGATGCCCTTGTCGAAACTCGTTTCCGCGCGCTGCCCGATCATGCTGAAGGCTAGCTGGCCGAAATAGGTGCGGGCGCCGGTATGGACGATGACCCCGACACCGATGCCGCTCAAGACGTTGCTGCCCATGAAACAGATATTCGGGCGCTCGAACGGATCATCGGCGGTGGCGTCGTGGCCGTCGCCGAATTTCTCGACCGGCATGCCCTCGCCGGTCAGCGCCGACTGGTTGATGAAGAGATCCTTCGCCGAAAGCAGGCGCAGATCGGCCGGGATCATGTCGCCGGCGGAGAGCAGGACCACATCGCCCGGAACCAGGCGCTCCATCGGGATCTCGCCCGCCTCGCCTTGGCGGCGGACCGTGGCCGTGGTCTTCACCATCGCCCGGAGCTTGGCGGCGGCGTTGTTGGAGCGGTGCTCTTGCACGAAGGCAAGGCCGATGCTGAGCACCACCATGATGGCGATGACGACCGCCGCCCGCTGATCGCCCAGGAACCAGGACATCCCGGCCAGGGTCAGGAGCAGCGCGTTCAGCGGATTCCAGGCCCGGCTCGCCAGTTCCTGAAGGATGGTCGCCCGTGCCTCATGCGCGACGAGGTTGGGACCGCTGACGGCCAAGCGCTTTTTTGCCTCGTCCTCGCTCAGCCCCTGCTCGAAGCTGTGAAGCGCGGCCAGCGCCAACGCCGTCGGCAGCCGGCTTACCTCGACAAGTTCACGAGCCAGCGCCCGGTCCCGGTCATGAACCAGCTTCGCCCGCTGCGGCCCCCAGGGAAAGAAGGCGAGAATGCTGGACAGCGTGCTGGTCTGGGCTGGGTTGCTCGAATCCGGCATCGGCGCGTCCTTCGCGGTTACGGGAGCTGCATCCTTTTATCCCGCCCTCACCTCACACGGGCCGGCGGGTGCCGCGTTCGGCGAGGCGGGCTTCGATCGCGTCCCAGACTTTTTCTTCGAGGGCGGTGTTGTCGAAGCGGTTGATTTCCTGAAGCCCAGTCGGCGAGGTGACGTTGATCTCGGTGAGCCAGTCGCCGATGACGTCGATGCCGACGAAGAGGAGCCCGTGCTCACGCAGGCTCGGGCCGATGGCGGCGCAGATTTCGTGTTCGCGGTCGGTCAGCTCCGATTTCTCCGCCCGTCCGCCGATATGGAGATTGGCGCGGGCCTCGCCCGGCGGCGGGATGCGCATCACCGCCCCGGCGGGCTCGCCGTCGATCAGGATGATGCGCTTGTCGCCCTGCCGCACCTCGGGGAGATAGCGCTGAACAATCGCGGGCTCGCGGTAAAGGACGGTGAAGAGCTCCAGGAGCGCGTTCAGGTTTTCATCATCCGGGCGGATGCGGAACACCCCGGCGCCGCCATTGCCGAATAGCGGCTTCAGGATGATGTCCTTGTGCTCCTGGCGGAAGGACAGGATTTCCTCGCGGTCGCTGGAAATCAGGGTCGGCGGCATCAGCTCAGGAAAGCGGGTGACGAAGAGCTTTTCCGGGGCGTTGCGGACGCTGGCCGGATCATTGACGACCAGCGTCTCCGGGTGGACATGCTCCAGGAGATGCGTCGCCGTGATATAGGCCATGTCGAAAGGCGGATCCTGGCGCATCAGGATCACGTCCATCCCGGCCAGATCGAGGAGTTCCGGCGGCCCCAGGGTGAAATGCCGCCCGCGTTCCCGGCGCACTTCGAGCCGACGCCCGCGCGCCCGCAGGCGCCCCTCGCGCAGTGAAAGCTGCTGCGGCAGGTAATGGTAGAGCGCGTGGCCGCGCCTTTGCGCTTCGAGCGCCAGGACGAAGGTCGAATCGGCATCGATGTCGATGCCCTCGATCGGATCCATCTGAATGGCGACGGCGAGCCCCATCATATTCTCCCAACCGTTAGAGTGGATGCGCCTCGATCGCCCCTGAACTACCCCCAGGAGAATTGCCACCCCCAGGAGCGACGTAGGGCGGCGGCGGGGCCGCGGGGATAACGGCGGGACCGGAATCGGCTGGCGGCAGCGGCCTTGGCCGGCTCGTGCTCGCAGCCCCATTGCCGCTAGGCGCATTACCGCTAGGCCCATTGCCGCTATCGGCCTCGGCGGTGCCGGCGCGGATCTTCACATAGGAGACCACCCGCCGCACACCCGAGATGTTCCGCGCATATTCGGTAACGCGGTCAAGCTCGCTTTGGCTCCGCGCCGAGCCCATCAGATAGACCGTGCCGTTGACGGCATCGATGTTGTAGTTGAGCGATTTGACTTCGCTGTCGAAGATGATCTTAGTGCGCAGTTCCTTGGAGATGAGCGAATCACGGACTTCGCCGGAAAAGGTCTGGTGGCTCGCCACCGCGACATCGGCGTTGACCTCCTTCACCCCCTCGACCTGCCAGGCGCGCTTGACCGCCTCGTCGGCGTATTCCGGGTTGCTGACCGGGCCGACGATCAGAACCCGGCCCTGATAGACATCGATGGTCAGCTGCCGCGCCATGTCGGGATTGAATTCCCGCCATTTCTGCACGATCTGGGCGTTGATGGCGGTATCGCTGACCTGCCCCGAAATGCCCCGTTCCTGGGAGGCCACATAGCCGGCGGAAGCCGCCCCGCCGATGGCGATCGGAATGCAGCCGGAAAGCGGCATCGCCGCGAGGGTGGCGAGAACCGCAAGGAATCCAGGACGAACGGGCAAGACGGGTCTCCTCGTTTTTTTTACGAAAGCCATTGCCGCGGAAACCGCGCGGCAGAATTTCATCGCCGCGGAAATCGCGCGGCGGAATTTCATTGTCGCGGAAACCGTGCCGCCGCGCCAGAACCTGCTTTACAGCAAGCCCTAATATTCAGAACCCGCCGCTTCGCCACGCATCCTTGACATGGCGCGGCCATTGGCCCGGCACCACCAGCATGGCATCGAAGCGCAGGCATGCCTGGCCAAGATCGGGCCGGCGTTTCAGAAAATGCATCAGCGCCCGCTCGATGCGGCGGCGCTGCCGCTGGGTCACGGCCTCGGACGCCTCGGCGAGGCCGCGGCGCGCCTTGACCTCGACCGCGACGACAAGCCCACGCTTCCTGGCGATGATATCGATCTCCCCCACCGGAACCCGGTAGGATCGCTCCAGGATGCGATAGCCCTTGCAGCGGAGGAGCAGGCTGCAAACCGTCTCCGCGAACCGCCCCCGGCTGAAAGCCCGTCTTCTTTTTTCGAGAGACATCGCGGCTTCTTAAATCCCCTTGCCCGCCTGCCGGCTGTTCCTGATTTTGTCGCATTTTCGACGTCCAACCGGAAGGCCACTTGGCCGGAAAATGCTCTAATCCAGCACCGCCAGCTCGTCGATGAAGCCACTGATGATGTCGAGGCCCTTGCGCCAGAAGGCCGGATCGGAGGCGTCGAGGCCGAAGGGGGCCAGCAATTCCTTGTGCCGCTTGCTCCCGCCCGCCCGGAGCATGTCGAGATATTTCTCGGCGAAGCCTTCATGCGAGTCCTGATAGACGGCATAAAGCGAGTTCACTAGGCAATCGCCGAAGGCATAGGCATAGACGTAAAACGGCGAATGGATGAAATGCGGGATATAGGCCCAATAGACGCTGTATGAATCGTCGAAACGGATGGCGGGGCCGAGGCTTTCGGTCTGCACGCCGAGCCAGATTTCCCCGATTTGAGCGGGCGTCAGCTCGGCTTGGAGGCGCGCGTCATGGATGCGGCGCTCGAAATCGACGAAGGCGATCTGGCGGACCACGGTGTTCAGCATGTCCTCGACCTTCGAGGCCAGCAGCACCTTGCGGCGCCTCGCGTCGGTCTCACCGGCGAGCATCCGGCGGAAGGTCAGCATCTCGCCGAAGACCGAGGCGGTTTCGGCCAGGGTCAGCGGCGTATCGCCCTGAAGATAGCCCTGCTGCCCGCCCGCCAGAATCTGATGCACCCCATGGCCCAGTTCATGGGCGAGCGTCATCACGTCCCGCGCCTTGCCCTGATAGTTGACGAGCAGATAGGGATGCACCGAGGGCACGGCCGGATGCGCGAAGGCTCCGGGCGATTTCCCCGGACGGACCGGCGCATCGATCCATTTGTTCTGAAAGAAACGCCCGCCGATCGCGGCGAGATCGGGGGAGAAAGCGCCATAGGCTTCGAGCACGGTGGCGCTCGCCTCCTCCCACGGGATGGTGCGGTCGTCATCCTCGGGCAGCGGCGCGTTGCGGTCCCAGTAATCGAGCTTTTCCTGGCCGAACCATTTCGCCTTCATCGCGTAATAGCGGTGCGAAAGCGTAGGATAGGCGGATTTCACCGCCCCGATCAGGGCCTCGACGACCTCGTCCTCGACGAAATTCGAGAGGTTGCGCGCGGAGATGGGCCGCTTGAAGCCGCGCCAGCGATCCTCGATCTCCTTGTCCTTGGCCAGCGTGTTGGTGATGAAGGCGAAAATGCGGATATTGGCCTGAAACACCCGGCCCAGACTCTCCGCCGCCTCGCGCCGGACGGCAGCCTCGGATTCGGACAGGAGATGCAGGATCTCGGCGCTGGTCAAATCCTTGTCCCGGAAGGAAAAGCGCAGACCGGCGATGGTCTCGTCGAAAAGCCGGCTCCAGGCGGCATGGCCGGAAATCGACTTCTCATGCAGGAGCTTTTCCAGCTCGTCGCTTAGTTGGAAAGGCCGGAACACCCGGACATCGCGCAGCCAGGACGAATACCGCGCCAACTCCGGCGCCTTCAGCTTTTCCGCCAGATCGTCGTCGGATAGCCGGTTCAGCTCCAGCGAGAAAAACAGGAGATTCGTGGTGATCGCATTCACCCGCTCCTGCATCGACTGGAAGAACACCCCGATCTCGGGGTCGCTCATATTCCCCGCATAAACCAGATAGGCAAAGCTCATGATCCGCCCGAGCCGCTCCTGAAGCGCCTCATAAGCCGCGACGGCCCCGCCGAGTCCGCTCCCCGAACGCCCCGCGAGCTTCCCCTCATGAGCCGCCTTAAACGCCCCGGCCTCGGCCTCCGCCAAAGTGAGATCGGCTTTCAGCGCCGCGCTGTCGGTGCCGGGATAGAGATCCGACAGATCCCATTCCGGCAACTCCCCGAACTTCTTCTCGTCGCCCACGGCCATGACTCGCTCCTCGATGCTTCAATGCTCCCCGATATAAGGCGCCGCGCCGCTCCCGATCAAGCGGGTGCGGAGGGCGGCTCGACGATATGGACATGCAGACGCCCGGCGAGCATTTCTTCACCCTTGGCGACGACCGTTACCTCGATAACGCCGTCTTCCAGGATAGGAAATGGTGTCAGTTCGAAAACCACATTCTGGAGCCTTCGTTTTGCTCCCTCTCGCACCGTAATGGCTTCGGAAGGAGAGGCCGGAATGGTGGTTACAAAAATAGGCGTTTCATCCGGGGGACCGGTAACCTTGACCGATACGTCTCCAAGATCGTCCTCAAGGCCGCATATTATCCAGAGTACGATCGTGAGTTTTGGCAGGACCATCGGCACGTCGCGTTGCGCCTGCGCCCGCAGGTCGCCGCCGTAGATGCCCATCAAGGACATCTTGTTGCCGACCTCCTGCCGCACATCGTCACAGAAGACGCAATATGCATACCGAGAGCCGGACATCAGCCGGCTACCCGTTGCAGAGGGGTTCCCGAGATTACGTGCAACGGCTTGAATTCCGTCGAGGTAACTGGGCTTTGGGATCTTATGGCGATGTGATTTGCCCCTATGGCGGATTCCGGCTTTCTCAGGATGAAATCGGGCTCGCGGCCAAGGGCCTCGGCCAATTCGCCCACACGGACCAAGGTCAAATTCTCCACGCCGATCAATTGCCGATTGACGACCGAGCGATGCACGCCGAGTTCCCGGGCCAAATCCGCCTGTTTCAAGCCGCGAGCGCGCTGCTCCTCCGCGAAAGCCTTCTGCAACTCCCGGCGCACCTTGGCGGCAAATCGCCCTCCGGTTCGTTTAGTCCGGGAAATAGAAATTTGAAACGACGGCATCGGGGTTTTCTCCTTCAACGAATTTCGGTTCATCCAGAGGCAACACATTCCTGAACTGAACAACCTCGTTCACGTATCCTCGGTAAAGTTTGTATTCCTTCACCCTCCACGCTTCGTCGGCGCAGTAAGTAACGAAAACATCCCTCATAGGAAACCATCCGAAGAGCCGGATATCGGCGGTCTTGAGTTCCCAGACTCCCTCCCCCAGGTGGTTCAGCGGCTTGAATTGGCGGCTATAGGTAAGCGTCTCACCGGACACAAAAATTTCCGCCAAGGCAGATGCCTGCAAACTGGGCGTTTCCTCCAGGTTCCAACTCGAATCCAGCCTTGGAAGTTCCTCGCCGATCCATTTCGCAAAGCCAGGAGACCCATAAAGACATCGCTCGACTTGCACCTGCGGAGGCAGCGGAACCTCCCATCGGAATATCGCACCTTGTTTTTCTAATTCTGACAATGTTGCCATATAAGTCAACAACTCGATTCGCGAACCGGTTCCCCAGGCTATCCGGGATCACCGCGCCCCTTTATATATCGTCTAATACACCGTTGCACACCTTGAAATCATGGACCCCCAGCAGGAAGGTGCCAACCCGATAACAACTATTCCCACCCACCCCTTATCCCCGTAAAAGCATGCGGCGGCATCGCCGGGTGATGAGTCGGGGGCACCATGAGTTCTGACAGTGGCCGCAATCTGGCGGCGATGTTCTTCGCGCAGGCGAAGCGGCTTGGGGACAAGCCTTTTCTTTGGACCAAGCGGGACGGGCGGTATCAGCCGATTTCCTGGCGGGCGGCTGCGGCGGAGGCGGCGGCGCTGGCTCGGGGGCTGCGGGGGCTGGGCATCCAGCCCGGCGACCATGTCGGGCTGATCTCCGAGAGCCGCCCGGAATGGGTCATCGCCGATTTCGGCATCATGGCGGCGGGAGCGGCGACGGTTCCGTCCTTCACCACCAACACGGTCGAGGATCATCGCCACGTCCTCGCCGATAGCGGCGCCAAGGCGGTGATCGTCTCGACCTCGGCGCTGGCCCATCGGGTGATGCCGGCGGCGGACCAGATCGCGGATATCAAGAACATCATCTGCATCGAGGAACCGGTCGGCGGGCAGCTTTCCCATGCCGAGATCCATCTCTGGAGCGAGGTGACCTCACGCGGTGCACAGGAAGGCGGGCCGGATCTGGTTTTCGGCGGCGAGGATTCAATCGCCTGCCTGATCTATACCTCCGGCACCGGCGGAGTGCCGAAAGGGGTGATGCTCAGCCATGGCAACATCCTTTCGAACTGCCAGGGCATCGCCCATGTCCTGGAGGATTTTGGACTGGGCGACGAAGTGTTCCTGTCCTTCCTGCCGCTGTCGCATTCCTATGAACATACCGGCGGGCTGATGTTCCCGGTCTCGATCGGCGCCCAGATCTATTTCGCCGAGGGCGCCGACACCCTGGCCGCCAATATGCTGGAGGCGCGCCCGACGATCATGACGGCGGTGCCGAGGCTCTATGAGGGCCTGCATCAGCGCCTGCTGCGCGGCATGGCGCGGGAGCATTGGGCCAAGCAGGCGCTGTTCGAGATGACGCTGAGGCTTGGCCGGAAAAAGGGGCGGAACGCGGTGGAGCGGTGGCTCGACCGGGGGCTCGACCGTCTGGTCCGCGACAAAATCCGGGCGCGGTTCGGCGGAAGGCTGAAAGGCATGGTCTCCGGCGGCGCTCCGCTCAATCCCGAGATCGGCCAGTTCTTCGTCGCCCTTGGCGTCCGGCTGTTGCAGGGTTACGGCCAGACCGAGTCGGGGCCGGTGCTCACCCTCAATCCGCTGTCGCGGATCAGGACCGACACCGTCGGGGTGGCGCTCGACGATACCGAACTGCGTATCGCCGAGGATGGCGAGATCCTGGCGCGCGGACCGCAGATCATGAAAGGCTATTGGCATGATCCCGAAGCCACCGCGCGCACCCTCCGCGACGGCTGGCTCCATACCGGCGATATCGGCGAGATCGATGCCGACGGCTATCTGAGGATCACCGACCGGAAGCGCGATTTCATCAAGAATTCGGGCGGCGACATGATCTCGCCGGCGCGGGTCGAGGGCTATCTCGGCCTTGAGCCGGAGATCACCCAGGCCATGGTCTTCGGCGACCGCCGGCCCTATCTCGTCGCCGTCATCGTCCCCGATCCCGAATTCCTGAAGAGCTTTGCCCGAAGCAACGGGAAATCCCGCGATCCCGCCGAACTGACCGAGGATGCGGAACTGCACAAGGCGATCGGTGCCGTCGTGACGAGGGTCAACCGCGACCTTTCGCCGATCGAGAAAATCCGCCGCTTCATCATCGCGGCGGAGGCCTTCACCACCGCCAATGGCCAGATGACGCCGACACTCAAGATCAAGCGGCACGCCATCCGCGCCTTCTATGGCGAAAGGCTGATAGCGCTGTATGACGGCAAGTAACGCGCCTGCGGCGCCCCTCACCCCTACCCTCTCCCCGGAGGGGAGAGGGAGAAGAATGCGGATTCTCTTCGTCACGGCGACGCGGATCGGCGATGGCGTGCTTTCGACCGGGATCCTGTCGCATCTGGTGGAACGCTATCCGGGGGCGCGCTTCACCATCGCCGCCGGTCCGCTGGCGCTGCCGCTGTTCGAAGCGGTGCCGGGGCTGGAGCGGCTTATCTGTGTCGAGAAAAAGCCCCGTGGCCGGCACTGGCTTGAGCTTTACCGCCAGGTGGTGTTTCAGCGCTGGGATCTCGTCGTCGATTTGCGCGCCTCGGCGCTGGCCTATCTGCTGTGGACGCGGGAGCGGCGGGTCAGCCGCAAGGCGCCGCCGGGGCTGCACCGGGTCCAACATCTGGGCCGGCTTTTCGATCTCGATCCGCCGCCCTCGCCAAAGCTTTGGTTTGCAAAACCCGCATCCCTTCCCGATGGCCCCCCGGTGCTGGCGATCGGCCCCGCCGCCAATTGGCGCGGCAAGGAATGGCGGGCGGAGCGCTTCTCGGAACTGGCCTTGCGGCTGACCGCCCCCAGCGGCATCCTGCCCGGCGCCCGCATCGCCGTGCTCGCAGCATCGCATGAGCGAGCGCAGGCCGAGCCGCTGCTCGCCGCCCTCCCCCCGGAAAGAACCATGGATCTCGTCGGGAAACTCGGCATCGGCGAGGCGGGGGCGTTTCTGCGAGGGGCGGCGCTCTTCATCGGCAATGACAGCGGCCTCATGCACATCGCCGCCGCCGCCGGCACCCCGACACTGGGACTGTTCGGGCCTAGCGTCGCCGCCGAATACGCGCCCTGGGGCGAAAATACGGCGGTGGCGCAGACCGCCATCCCGCGCGAGGCGCTGTTCGGTCCGGGTTACGATTACCGCACCACCGATACGCTGATGGATTCGCTGACGGTCGAGGCGGTGGACGCCGCCGCAACCGCCCTCCTGGCGCGGATTTCCAGGAAATCGGCCTGATGAGGCGCGGCAGCGGCGATATCGGCTCGTACATGGCGAATATCCGCCGTATATTCCAAAGGTTACTGAAGAGCTGCGTCATCGGGCGGGGCTAATGGGTGAGGCCCCCGGTGGGGGCTGTCGTGTTTAAGGACTTTCCACGCTTGCTGACCGCGCATCCCCCGACCCTGTCCGCTTTTGAAAGCACGCCGCGAAAGTGAGCGCGCGGTTGCTTCAGGCAATGGCCGGCGCACCGCATGGCGGGGCCGAGGCTTTTTTCCTCCGCCTTGCCGGAGCACTTCACCGTTCGGGGCAGGAACAGCGGGTGCTCGTCCGCCACGAGGCGCATGCGGCATCTCTGCGCGGCCAGGGGATGGACGTGGCTTCCCTGCCTTTCGGCGGGTTTCTCGATCCGGTGACGCCCTGGCGCTTCCGCCGCGCGATCGCCGATTTCAAGCCCGATATCGTCATGACCTGGATGACCCGCGCCACGCGGCTTTGCCCACGGGGCAAATTCGTGCATGTTGCGCGGATCGGGGGATATTACGACTTGCGGCATTATCGGCATTGCGACCATCTGATCGGCAATACCAGGGCCCTGGTCCGCGGCTTCGCGGAACAAGGCTGGCCGGAGGACCGTATCCATTATCTGCCGAATTTCGTGGATACCGTCGCGGCCCCGGCATTGCCGCGCGCCGCCTTCGGTACGCCCGAAGGGGTTCCGCTGGCGCTGGCGCTGGGCCGGCTGCATCCGAACAAGGCTTTCGACGTATTGCTGTCCGCTGTAGCGCGCCTGCCGGATCTTCACCTCTGGCTGGCGGGGGAAGGCGAATTGCGGCGGGTGCTGGAAGAGCAGGCGGCAAGCCTCGGGATCGGTAGCCGGGTCCGTTTTCTCGGCTGGCGCCAGGATGTGGCGGCGCTGCTCGCCGCCGCCGATCTTCTGGTCTGCCCGTCGCGGCAGGAGCCTCTGGGCAATGTCGTGATCGAAGCCTGGGCCGCCGGCAAGCCCGTGGTCGCGGCGGCAAGTGCCGGCCCGGTGGAATTGATCGAACAGGGCCGGACCGGGCTTCTGGTTCCGGTCGACGATGCGGCGGCACTGGCTGCGAGCTTGGGCCGAGTGATCGGCGATGACGATCTTGCGGCCTATCTGGCGGCGGAGGGCAGGGCCGCCTTCGAGGCTGAATTCACCGAGGCGCGGACCATCGCCGGTTACCGTTCGCTTTTCGCGCGAGTGCTGAATTGATGTGCGGGCTTGCAGGGATCATGTCGCTCGACGGCGATCCGCCGTTGCTCTCCTTTCTGCAGGCGATGGAGGGAGCGCTCAGCCATCGCGGCCCGGATGGCAGCGGGCATTACCGCTCCGGCGATGTCGGCATGGTGCATACGCGGCTTGCCATCATCGACCTCAAGACCGGCGACCAGCCGCTCCATGAGGCCGGGGGTGCGGCCCTGATCGCCAATGGCGAGATCTATAATTACATCGAGCTGCGCGAGCAGATGCCGGACGTCGCCTTCTCGACGACATCGGATTGCGAGCTTCCGCTGCATCTCTACCGCCGGCACGGGCTCGGATTCACGCGGAAGCTTCGCGGCATGTATGCGATCGCCCTGCACGACCCGGCGAGCCGCCGACTGATCCTGACCCGCGACCCTTTCGGCATCAAGCCGCTCTATTACGCCGAGACCAAGGCCGGCTTCATCTTCGCCTCGGAGCCCGGCGCCATCATCGCCACTGGCATCGTCGAGGCGCTGCTGGTGCGTCAGGTGCGCAACGAACTGCTGCAACTGCAATTCACCACCGGGCGCGAAACCGTCTTTGCCGGCATCAACCGGGTGCTTCCGGGTGAGACCATCGTGGTGATGGGCGGGCGCGTGGTCGAGCGCCACCGGAGCGAGGCGCTGCCCTCCGGCGCCCCGCGCAATTTGGATGAGCGGGAAGCCCTGGCCGAACTCGACCACATCCTCGAAGAGAGCGTCTTCATCCATCAGCGCTCCGACGTGCCCTATGGCATGTTCCTGTCGGGCGGCATCGATTCGGCGAGCGTCCTCGCCATGATGTCGAGGCTCAACGACACTCCGGTCAAGACCTTCACCGCCGGCTTCTCCAATGCCGCCATTCATGACGAGCGCAAGCAGGCCGAGGCGATCGCCCGCTCGCTTGGGGCCGACCATGTCGAGGTCGAGTTCCGCGAGGTGGATTTCTGGTGCCTCCTGCCCGAGATCGTGGCCAAGCTCGACGACCCCACCGCCGATTACGCGGTGCTGCCGACCTATAAGCTGGCCCGCGTGGCCAAGGAGGCCGGGCTCAAGGTCATCCTGAGCGGCGAGGGCGGCGACGAGCTTTTTGCCGGCTATGGCCGCTACCGCTCGCTGATGCGGCCCTGGTGGGCCGGCGGGCGGCTGGCGCGGGGCCGGGGCAATTTCGACGGGCTCGGCATTCTGCGGGGCGAACTGGCGGGCTGGCGCGACGGCATCGGCGCCGCCGAACTGCGCACCGCCACCGCCGGGCGCACCCGGCTGCAAGGAGCGCAGGCCACCGATTGCGCCGAGTGGCTGCCGAACGATCTGCTGATCAAGCTCGACCGCTGCCTGATGGCGCATGGCATCGAGGGGCGCACGCCTTTCCTCGACCTCCGCGTCGCCGAATTGGCCTTCCTGTTTCCCGACCAGTTGAAAATCCGGAAGGGACTGGGCAAATACATCCTGCGGCGATGGCTCGAAGGCCGGGTGCCGGCGGCGGAAGCCTTCGCCCGCAAGCGCGGCTTCGCCGTGCCGATCGATGAATGGATCGCCAAGAGAGGCGTGCAATTGGCCCCCCTCATCGCCCAGCAGCCGGGGATCCGCGAGATCTGCCTGCCCGAGGCGGTCGAGAAGCTGTTCGCCGGGCTCAAGGGCAAGCGCCAGGGCTTTGCCGCCTGGACCCTGCTTTTCTATGCACTTTGGCACCGCCAGCATATCATGCGGCTCAAGCCCGGACCCGATGTCTTCTCTACGCTTAGCGCCAATAACTAGAGCATTTTCCGACCAAGTGGCCTTCCGGATGGGCGTAGAAAATGCGACAAAATCAAGAATCGAGGGCGCTTTCCGATGCTACGTGATCGGAAAGCGCCCTAGACGGTTAATTTTTCCTTTACCGGTTCACTTGCAAAGTCCCATGCGATGACCACCAATCTGTACAGCATGGAGCAATCCACCCTTAAGAAGCAGCGCAGTCCGGGCGCCAGCGATGCTGAGCTTCTGGCCGCCGCTTCGCGCATCCGCAAGGAATTGGATGAGGTGGCGGACAAGGCTTACAAGGCCATCCAAAAGCATTCCTTCGCGGTCTATTACCAGTTCGCCAACAAGCGGACCGAGCATGCGGCGCTGATCTGCGTCATCCGTTCCCGCTGCAGCGACAAGAAACCGGATCTGACGGCGGCGGCGAAACGCGAGGAGTTCCAGGCGCTCCAGGCGACGGTGCAGTCGGTCACCAAATTCCTGTTCGCACTTTCGGCAACACCGCTTTTGCCGGTCGGCGCCTGCGAGACCTTTCTGGCGGAATACGAATACCTGAAAACGGCGCGGGAGCGGCTGACGGCGGAAGGCGGCAAGGAGAACCGTGAGATATCCTCGCTGCTCGACGATATCGAGACGGCGCTGATGCTGCTTGAGGAAATCATCGGCAAATCCCCCGCCCTCGAAGAATTTTAGAATACGGAGCCCGCGTTGAGATTCGGTCTCGTCATATTCGATTGCGACGGCGTCCTCGTCGATAGCGAGCATCTCGGTCATGCGGTGATGATCGAAGCCGTCCGCGAACTCGGGCTCGATATCGGCCTCGGCGAGGCGATGGCCCGGTTCAGAGGGCGCCGGATGAATGAATGCGTCATCGATATCGAACGGGAACTCGGCCGTCCGGTGCCTGAATCCTTCGCCGACGATGTCCGCGCCCGCATGCTCGACCGCTTCCGCCTTGAAATGCACCCGGTCGCCGGGATCGAGGCGGTTCTGGACGAATTGACGGTTCCCTATTGCGTCGCCTCCAACGGCGCCATGGAGAAGATCCGCACGACGCTCGGCGGCTCCGGCCTCCTGCCCCGGTTCGAGGGCCGGATCTTCAGCGCCTATGAGGTGGGCTTCTGGAAGCCCGATCCCGGCCTTTTCCTCGCCGCCGCCGCCTTCTTCCAAGTGGAGCCCGCGCGCTGCGCCGTCGTCGAGGACAGCCTCCCCGGTATCCGCGCCGCCCTCGGCGCCGGAATGACCGCCTTCGGCTACACCCCGCCCGGCGTCGGAAGCGCCAAGATCGATATCGAGGGGGTGGTTACCTTCTCGTCGATGCGGGAATTGCCGGCGCTGCTCCATGCAGGGGAAGAGGCCGGCTAAAAAGATACGCAGGCCGACGTTTTTTTCTCGCCCGGAACGATCATCGATCGGCTCCCGTTAGCCGCTGGTCGAGTTTTGCTTCCTCGGGAGAGATGCACATGAAAGTCGTGCTGTTTTGCGGCGGCCTCGGGACGCGGCTCCGCGATTATTCCGAAAAGATACCGAAACCGCTGGTGCCGCTGGGCTACCGGCCGATCCTTTGGCATGTGATGAAGTATTATGCCCATTATGGGCATAACGACTTCATTCTGTGCCTCGGCTACAAAAGCGACGCGATCAAGTCGTATTTCCTCAATTACGACGAGTGCCTTTCCAACGATTTCGTGCTGTCGAAAGGGGCGCGCCGCGTCGATATGCTGCGCAAGGATATCGAGGATTGGCGGATCACCTTCGTCGATACCGGCATCTCCGCCAATATCGGCGAGCGGCTGCGGGCGGTGGAGCCCTTCCTCGAAGGGGAGGAAATGTTCCTGGCGAATTACAGCGACGGCCTCACCGATTTCCGTCTGCCCTCGCTGATCGACGAATTCAAGCACCAGAAAGCCGTTGCCACCTTCCTGGCGGTGCGCCCGAATTTCAGCTTCCATTTCGTCCACAGCGGCCCGGAGGGCCGGGTGCTGTCGGTCGACAATGTGACGGCGGCCAATGCCTGGATCAATGGCGGCTATTTCGTCTTGCGCCGGGAGATCTTCGATTACATGCGCCCCGGCGAGGAACTGGTCGAACAGCCCTTCCAGCGGCTCATCGCCGAGGGAAAGCTGTGCGCCCATAATTACGAGGGCTTCTGGCGCTCGGTGGACACCTTCAAGGATCTGCAGGCGGTCGAGGCCTATTACGCCCAAGGCAATGCCCCCTGGGAGGTGTGGAATCAGCAGGATCCGGCTTCCCGCATCGCCCTTCAGGCCCTTACCCGCGAGGCCGAGCGGATACCGTCCTTGCGCGAAGCCAGGAACGGCCGAGGCAAGATGCGGCGCCCCGGCCTGGGCGGAATGGCGTCAAACGGGTCCTGATGTTCGGCGATTCGAATTTGGACGGGTTATTTGACACCGGACTGGACATAAGGGGCGCGTGCTTCGAGAGGGCCCTCAAGGGGGCCTCCTCAGGATGAGGTTTTTTCTTAATGCGATCACCTCCCTCATCCTGAGGAGCGGCCCTCCTGGCCGCGTCTCGACGCGGGATGCCTTTTCCGCACCCTGTTAATTCCCGCGAAAACCGCCTATATCTGCCGGTCATGAGCGACATAATCGAACCGGCGTCCGAGTCCTTCACGCCAGACACCTCTACGCCCGACACCCGCACCAATTTGATCGGCCTCTCCCGCGAGGAGCTGACCGAGGAGATGCTTACTTTCGGGGCCCAGGCCTTCCGCGCGCGCCAGCTCTGGCAGTGGATCTATAATCGCGGTGCCCGCGACTTTCCTGAAATGACCTCGCTGTCGAAGGATTTCCGGGCGAAGCTGTCGGAATCCTATGTCCTGCGGCGCCCTTCGACCGCGCTGGCCCTGCAATCGCGGGACGGAACGCGGAAATGGCTCCTGCGCTTTTCCGATGATCAGGAAGCGGAGACCGTCCATATCCCCGAAGAGGACCGTGGCACGCTCTGCGTTTCGAGTCAGGTCGGCTGCACCCTCAATTGCCGCTTCTGCCATACGGGGACGCAACGCCTCGTCCGCAACCTCGACGCCGCCGAGATCGTCGGGCAGGTGATGATCGCAAGAGACGCGCTCGGCGAATGGCCCTTGCCCAACACGCCCCCGGCGGAGGACCGGCAGCTTACCAACATCGTCATGATGGGGATGGGCGAGCCGCTCTATAATTACGACAACGTCGCCAAGGCGCTGCGCATCGTCATGGATCATGAGGGGCTGTCGATCTCGAAGCGGCGGATCACGCTTTCGACCTCGGGCATCGTGCCGATGATCGCGCGCTGCGGCGCGGAACTCGGCGTCAATCTGGCGATCTCGCTGCATGCCGTGACCGATGAATTGCGCGACGTGCTGGTGCCGATCAACAAGAAATATCCGATCACCCAGCTGCTCGAAGCCTGCCGGACCTATCCGGGTTCCAGCAATGCCCGCCGCATCACCTTCGAATACATCATGCTGAAGGATGTAAACGACAGCCCCGCCGATGCCCGCGCGCTGATCCGGCTGCTTTACGGCATTCCGGCCAAGGTCAACCTCATTCCCTTCAACCCCTGGCCGGGGGCACCCTATGAGTGCTCGTCGCAACGGGCCATCGCCGCCTTCAGCGACATCATCTTCGAGGCGGGCTATTCCTCCCCGGTGCGGACGCCGAGGGGGCAGGACATCATGGCCGCCTGCGGCCAGCTCAAATCCGAAAGTCAGAAACTTTTCAAGAGCGGGCTCACCACCAGCGGTGCCGCCGCGGCTGCTCTATCCTGAGGGGGAAGAACGATAATGGTTTTTGAAATCGCCCAGATCGACGTGATCCAGGGAAGCGAGGCCGAATTCGAAGCCGCCGTCGCCAAGGCAAAGCCGCTTTTCCTGCGCTCCAAGGGCTGCCAGGGCCTGGATCTCGTCCGCTCGGTCGAGAAGCCTTGCCGCTATCGCCTGCTCGTGCGCTGGGCGACGGTCGAGAACCACACCGTGGATTTCCGCAATTCCCCTGAATTCACCGAGTGGCGCGCGCTCGCAAGCCCGTTCTTCGCGGCCCCGCCCGAGGTGGAGCACGCGGAGCCGGTTGAACTGGCCGCTTCCGCCCTGTAAAAGCCCCCTACGCATAAAAATCGAAGGGCCCTATCCGATCATGAGCGGTGACATCAAGAAAGTCGTGCTCGCCTATTCAGGCGGCCTCGATACTTCCGTTATCCTGAAATGGCTTCAGGAGACCTATAATTGCGAAGTCGTCACCTTCACCGCCGATATCGGCCAGGGCGAGGAGCTGGAGCCGGCGCGCGCCAAGGCGCAGATGCTCGGCGTCAAGGAGATCTTCATCGAGGATCTGCGGGAGGAATTCACCCGCGACTACGTCTTCCCGATGTTCCGCGCCAATGCCCTGTATGAGGGCCAGTATCTGCTCGGCACCTCGATCGCCCGGCCGCTCATCGCCAAGCGCCAGATCGAGATCGCCCGCCAGGTCGGCGCCGACGCCGTCGCCCATGGCGCCACCGGCAAGGGTAACGATCAGGTCCGCTTCGAGCTCGCCTATTACGGATTAGAGCCCAATATCAAGGTGATCGCACCCTGGCGCGAATGGGATCTGACTTCGCGCACGCGGCTCATCGACTATGCCGAAAAGCACCAGATCCCGATCGCCAAGGACAAAAGGGGCGAAGCGCCCTTCTCGGTCGATTCAAATCTTTTGCATATCTCCGCCGAAGGCAAGGTTCTGGAAGACCCCTGGGTCGAGCCCGAGGAATTCGTCTTCAGCCGCACCCAATCCCCGGAAAAGGCGCCCGACGCACCGGAATATGTCGAGATCGAGTTCCACGCGGGCGATGCCATCGCGGTCAATGGCTCGCGGTTGTCGCCAGCGGTCCTGCTCACGCTTCTGAACGAGCTTGGCGGGCGCCACGGGATCGGGCGGCTCGATCTGGTCGAGAACCGCTTCGTCGGCATGAAGTCGCGTGGCGTCTATGAGACTCCGGGCGGCACCATCCTTTACGCGGCGCATCGCGGTATCGAAAGCCTCACCCTCGACCGGGGGGCGGCGCATCTCAAGGACGAGATCATGCCGCGCTATGCCGAGCTGATCTATAACGGCTTCTGGTTCTCGCCCGAGCGCGAGATGCTCCAGGCGCTCATCGACAAGAGCCAGGAGAATGTCGAGGGCACGGTAAGGCTGAAGCTTTATAAGGGCAGTGTCACCGTCGTCGGCCGCAAATCGCCGAAGAGCCTTTATAGCCTCGCTCACGTCACCTTCGAGGAAGATCAGGTCTATGATCAGCGCGACGCCCAGGGCTTCATCAAGCTGAACGCGCTGCGTTTGCGCCTCGCCAAAGCCGCGCGGAAGTAGGGCGCGGCAGCTTTATCCACCCCGCGTTCTGCGCGGCACCTTTATCCAAGCTGGGCGTTGGTTTCGGCATATCCGTCTATTTCGGGAGAATGCCCATGAATGTCGAAGTGATATTGCGCCGCAAGGGGAGAGAGGTTGCAACCATCCTCCCGACGGCGACCATGGCCGAAGCCGCGCGCGAACTCACCGTGCGCGGCATCGGCGCACTGGTGGTCAGCGAGGACGGCAAACACCTTGCCGGCATCCTGTCGGAACGCGACCTCGTCCATGGCCTCACGACGCATGGGGCGGAACTCCCGTCCCAGCACGTTTCCGCGCTGATGACCTCGAAGGTCGAAACCTGCGCACCCGAAGATGAGGCGGCGGTACTCCTGGAGCGTATAACTTTGCGCCGGATCCGCCACCTGCCGGTGATGGAAGACGGGCTTCTGGCCGGGATCATCAGCATCGGCGATCTGGTCAAAAGCCGGATCGACGAGGTGGAGTTCGAGGCGAGTTCCCTGCGGTCGTATATCGCCGGCGGGTGATTGCGGGTGGGTAACGGGGTTCTTCCGGCTTAACGGGGCGGGCGGAATTCCCGCGCGACCTTGCCGTTCGGGCCGCGCAGGCGGACGCCGCCGCCGGGGCGCACGGTGCCGCAGCGGTCACGGAAGATCCGTGCGGCGCGGTCGGCGTCGCCGGTGACGATCGCCGTATACCAGATGCCTTCAAAGCCGCTGTCGCATTGCTGCACCGTCCAGAAGCCGGGGCCGGCCCCAGCTTCTGGCGATTTATCCTGTGCAGGAGCGGGTTTCGGTGTCGGCGGCGTTGGTTTTGGCGGTGTTGGTTTCGGCGGTGTTGGTTTCGGGCGGGGGGGCGGTTTTGCCTCGCGGAACTCCGCATCCTGGATGAATTCGGCTCGATTGGGCTCTGGAAACACCTTCGCCCAGGGAATGCCCGCCTTGGCCGCGACCGCGCGGGCGCGGGCGATGGCGGCCCTGGCCTCGCCCAGGGAATGCGAACCGGTCATGCCCAGGATCTTCACCAGCCTTGCGCGCGGCCCCTCGGGCAGAAGCGGTGAAAGCAGCTCCGCCCATTCCAGCCGCTCGCGCCGGAGGAAGGCCTGCAAGCCCCGCAAGGCCGCTTCGGCTTCGTCACCCTCCGCCGCCTCGATCGCTTCGAGCGTCCGGGTGATTCGCCGTTTTTCGGAAAGCTCAGCGGACATCACCCTGCGCCCGGAATGGTGTTCCGAGGGCGGGTTCGTGGGCGGGTTTCCGAGGTGGGCGGCTGGCATATCATGGGGGGAACCGAACGAGCTTACCGTGACGGGCTATGGTTGCAGATCTTCCCGCGCGGGAGCAAGCCCTGGTTCATTCGGATTTCGGCAACATGAGATCCAGCCGGATCTTGTAGCAAGCGATCAGAGCGGTTTTGGAAGCGCACCAAAGGGGGCAAGGAGAATGTAAAATGTAATGCGCTATAACCCGTCATAATTTTGCACCGCAGGGATTATAACAAAATGTCCGCAACAAAAGGGAATTCTGCACGGCAGGATGCCTCTATTTCATCCCGCAAATTGGTGTCATCATCATTGTGCTTACCTAAGCTGAGATAATAATTATTCCCATCATGCTTCGCATAGACAATCCATTCTCCCGTTAGCTCGCTGGCATTCGTGCGTCGTTCCCAATTACCGAGCACTGCATCGTGGACAATTCTTTTGATGTCCTCTGAAGTAAGGTCGTGCACATCACCCACTGCAAGGGTGTCACGAACATGTTGTTCAAACCGAGGCAGGCCATCCTTGATGAGGCCATTTCCAAGATTACGGGCGAAGGTGCTCCGACCGGCTGCGAGGTAGTGCTTATGCCAAAGCCCCTTAAGCGGTGGATGTCTAAATGGCTGCGGCGTCTTTGTCCCTGTTGGACGACCAGTCCTTTCCAGTGCCCTGACCTCGCGGATTACATTTTCCGTATTCAGCGTTCGAGAAGCATACCCGTCTAGTAACTGCAGCAGCAAAAGAATGCTGTACCGACCGGGCGCGGCAGCCTCAAGCCCTATTGTTTCGGCGAAGCCATGCAATTCGTCGGTCATGTCCACGCCGTTGATTGTCAGCATGGAGAATTTTCTACTCACTGGGTTCTCGCTCATGGGGGATTGTAGCCGCCTTTCTGCCGGTCTGCCCGGCTGGACATCGGTAGTGCGTCCTTCGAGACGGCCCTCGATGGGGCCTCCTCAGGATGAGGATCGTACTCAATGCCATCACCCATGTACCTCATCGTGAGGAGCGGCCCTCTTGGCCGCGTCTCGAAGGACGCAGTATAGCTTTGCCGCAAGGACGGGCGCAGGAATCGGCCAAAATGAGAATTGCGAGGTAAATACGGGACGCCGGCTATCGCTGTGCAAGCCCAGTCGGCGATACCGCTACGGATGCGGCGGCAGATAGCGGATCGCCGCCAGAAGAATGCCGGCAAGAGCGACAAGCATCCCGCCGAGACGGATCGTCATATCCCGCTTCAGGATTTCGATGTCGGATCGAACTGTGGAGATTTCATGCTGAAGGTTCGCATGCAGCTTCGTTTCGAGATCGGTCAGGTCGCGCTTGCTCGCCAGCCGGTCCTCGATCATGGCCGCGCGCTCGCTGGCGATGATTTCCGCCTGCGCTTCCGGCATTCCGGCGCCGGTCAGCTTCTTTACGAAGGCATGAGTGTCGAAGAAAATTGCTGTCGCCATGCCCTCGCAACATGAGGGGCGGGCCGCGCGGAGTCAAGATTAAGCCCGCATTGACCGTGATCGAAGGCGACTGGTCCAGGGGGAAATGGTGGAGCCGAGGGGAATCGAACCCCTGACCTCGACGATGCGAACGTCGCGCTCTCCCAACTGAGCTACGGCCCCACACGCCCCCTGGCGGGGAAAGCGGGGGGACTATGGGAGCGCCGCCGCGCTCTGTCAAGCGCCGCCCGTTCATCAACCCGTCATTTTACATCCTTCGGCTTGCGCTGAAGGCCCGGCGACGCTACGGTCGCCGCTGTCGTCTAAATTCGGCCGGGAAATTCGTCCGGCAAATATGGAAGTCTATTATGCGCGCCTTCGCCGATCTTATCATCACCGTCATCAATCTCTATGCCTGGGTCGTCATCGCCTATGTGGTGGTGAGCTGGCTCATGTCCTTTGGCGTGATCAACACCTACAACCGATTCGTCGCCCAACTGAGCGATGTCCTCTATCGGCTGACCGAGCCGGCGTTGCGGCCCATCCGCAATGTGCTGCCCAATCTGGGCGGGCTCGACATTTCGCCGATCGTTCTTTTCATCCTTCTGCGCTTTGTGCAGAATTTGATCATTGAGTACGCCCTCTGAGATCCCCACACTTCTCGCCGTGACTGGGCCTTTCACCGTGACCAAGGATGGACTCCTGGTCGCGGTGAGGCTGACGCCGCGCGGATCGGCCAACAAGATCGTGGGGCCGGCCGAGGCGGCGGACGGGAAATCCGCCCTCAAGGTCATGGTGACGGCGGTGCCGGAGGACGGGAAGGCCAATGCCGCACTGATCGAGCTTCTGGCAAAGACCTGGCGGCTGGCCAAGCGTGACGTGACGCTGGTGGCCGGTGCCACCGACCGGCGCAAGACCATCCATCTTGCCGGCGATCCGCAAGCGCTGCTCCGGCTGGTGGCGGCGGGATCGGGGCCGGGATCAAGGAGATAACGCGCGATGAACGCTCTGACCATTTTTCTCGCCGCCGGTCTTGTCTTCCATGCGACCCATATCCTGCTGTCCAGCACGCGGCTGCGCGGCCATCTGCGGGATATTCTGGGCGAGGACGGGTTTCTGGCGACTTATTCCGCCGTGGCCCTGGCCACCTTCATCGGCTTCGTCGTCAGCTATACCAAGGCGCCGCTCGTGGTTCTGTGGGAGGTTCAGCCAGGGCTGCGCTGGGTGCCGATGGTGGTCATGCCCTTCGCCTGCATTCTCCTGATCTGCGGCTATACCACGCCCAACCCGACCATGCTCGGCATGGAACGCTCCGCGGCGAATGACGATCCGGCACCCGGCATCCTGCGGATCACGCGCCATCCGGTATTATGGGCGGCGGGGCTCTGGGGCCTGTGCCATATCCCGCCCAATGGCGACCTCGCCTCGATCGTGTTTTTCGGCTCGATCGCGGCGCTGGCGCTGGGCGGGACGCTCCTCATCGACGCCAAGAAGCGTCTGGCGCTCGGCACGAACTGGGCGATCTTCGCCGGCCTTACCTCGAACCTGCCCTTCCTGGCGCTGGTCACCGGGCGGACAAGGCTCCGCTTCCGCGACGTGTCGCTGTTGCGCATCGTCGCCGGATTGCTGCTCTACGCCGTCCTGCTGTTCGGCCACCCGCTGCTCACCGGCTACCCGGCGCTGCCGTGGTGACGATCAATTCGTGAGCGAGTTGATGATGCTGTCGATGCTCAGCCCCGAAGGCTGAGGCGCCGAGGGTAGCGGGCGCGGGGCCTGGGTCTTCGTCGCCTCCACCATGAAGTTACGCCAGATCTTCGCGGGCAGGGAGCCGCCGGTGACGCGGTTCATCGGCGTGTTGTCGTCATTGCCGAGCCAGACTCCGGCGACGGTGTCGGCGGTGAAGCCGACGAAGAGGGCGTCGCGGTATTCCTGGGTGGTCCCGGTCTTGCCCGCCGCCGGGTGATCGAAGGCGGCGGACTTGCCAGTGCCGTGGGTGAGGACGCCGCTCAGCATCTCCACCATCTCATGGGCGATCTCGGGCGCGATGACCCGGCCCGCTCCCGAGCCCTGGCGGCGGAAGATGGGGGCGCCGTGCTTATCCTGGATCGAGACCACGCCATAGGGCAAGGCGCCGATGCCGCCACTGGCGAAGGCCGCATAGGCGGAGGTGAGTTCCATCAGCGTCACGTCGCTGGTCCCGAGCGCCAGACTGGCATCGGTGGTCAGATCCGAGGCGATGCCGAGCCGATGCGCCGCCGCCGCCACGCGGGAAATGCCGGCCCGCATCTCCACCTGGACCGCCACGGTATTGATCGACTGCGCCAACGCCTCGGAAAGCGCGATCGAGCCCAGATAGCGCCCGGTGTAATTATGGGGCTGCCAGCCGCCGATGCTCACCGGGGCGTCGTTCATATGGTCGTCGGGCCGGAGCCCGGCTTCGAGCCCGGCCAGATAGACGAAGGGCTTGAAGGCCGAGCCGGGCTGCCGCAGCGCCTGGGTGGCGCGGTTGAACTGGCTTTGCCCGTAATTGCGCCCGCCGACCAGCGCCCGGATCGCGCCATCGGGCGACATGGCGACGAGTGCCGCCTCGCCCACTCCGGATTTGGCGCCCTCCTGTTCCAGCGTCAAGGCGACCGCGCGCTCGGCGGCGGCCTGCATGGCGGGGTCGAGCGTGGTCGTCACCACGAGATCATGCCCGCCGGTTCCGCCAAAGCCGCCAAGCTGCTCGGCGATCCAATCGGAGAAATAGCGGCTCTGCGCCTCGGACGAGACCACGCCCGCAAGCTGCATGCTCTGGCGCTGAGCGGAGGCGGCATCGGCGGCGGTGATGAAACCGGCCTCCGTCATATTGGCGAGCACCTGCTCCGCCCGGTGGGCGGCGCGGTCGCGGCTCTGGGCCGGGTTGAAGCGCGTCGGCGCCTTCGGCAGGCCGGCGATGACGGCCGCCTCGTAAAGCGTCACCTCCCGCGCGGATTTACCGAAATAGCGCCGCGAGGCGGCATCGACGCCATAGGTGCCGGAGCCCAGATAGATGCGGTTGAGATAGATTTCGAGAAGCTGCTGCTTCGTGAATTTCCGTTCGAGCCAGATGGCGAGCAACGCCTCCTGGAGCTTCCGCTGGAAATTGCGCGCGGGCGTCAGGAACAGGTTCTTGGCAAGCTGCTGGGTGATGGTGCTGCCGCCCTGGACGATATGGCCGGCGCGCATATTGGTGTAGGCGGCGCGGGCAAGCCCGACGAGATCGACGCCGAAATGCGAATAGAAGCGGCGGTCCTCGGTGGCGATCACTGCCTCGGGCAAATATTTCGGCATGTCGGCAAGCCGCAGCGGCTCCCCGAAAAGATCGCCATAGGCCGCCAGCAACGATCCATCCGCCGCCAGCAGCGTAACCCCCGGCCGCCGCTCCGACGCGGTGAGGTCGCCGGTCTCGGGCAGGGTCAGCACCCCGTACAGGACCACCGCCGCCGCCGCGACCCCGGCCCAGACGATCCCGGCGAAAGCCCAGCGCAACGCGATCCGGCCAAGCCGGCCACGGGGCCGCTTCGGTGATGGCGCTTTAGCCGGCTTCGGTGCAGGCGCCTTGGCCTTCGGCGCCACCTTGGGTTTAGGTGCAGCTTTAGGTTTAAGCGCCTCTATAGGTTTAGGACTGGCGCCGCCGGAAAGCGGGCGCCGGTCCTCGGGGTCGAGACGGAGGTCGATCCGGGGCTGTTCAGCCATGAGATAATGTGATCGCCAGTTGGGTCAGGAGCGGCGCGGCTGTTACCACGATTCGGACGGGTTGGCGAATGTCATACGCGTGATCAAAAATGGACCCATCGGATTCAGAGAAGATCGCACGAACATATGTCACCAATAGTAACAGATAACGCATAACGGTAAATTTTTGTAACGGAATATAACAAAAACCGGTACTTTGCGCCCAGGCTGCGGCAATTGTCTACTAATGGTGCTAAATAGGTTTTCGCTTATTTCGCAATCTACGCCGCGATTAACTTGGTTGAATGCATAATTATTGAAACCTCGGCTAGATTTACCCAGCACCGTACGAAATCGAAGGAGGGGTAAATGGCAAATCGGCGTAAACTCTTGCGGAGCAGCGACCCGGACTTTCTGCAGGAAACGGCGGCGAATTTTCGTGACATGACGACGAGGCTGCGTCAGCCCGAGATCGTCTCGACTTTGGGACAGCTCGCCGATTTGATGGAGGCCAGGGCAAGGCGGCTGAATCCGAAAGGGCCACGCGCCGAGCCCATCCAAGCCGCGGCCTGCCGCCCGAAATAGCACTACCGCCCGAAATAATATTCGGCGAGCCGCTCCTCGGCTTCGGCCAGACCGGCGGGGGTGCCGATATGATACCATTGGCCGTCATGGACGATGGCGCGAAGCCGGCCCGCGGCTTCGGCCTGATCCCATAGGCGGTTGAGCGAGAACCGCTCGATGCGGGCGTGGTCGAACAGCCGGCGGCTCAATATCTGGATGCCGCCATAGTAATAGGGGGCGATCTCCCGCTCCCGCCGGCGGCGGGCGCGGCCCATCGGATCGAGGAAATAATCGCCGGCGCCTTCGAGGCCCTCCGCCGTGGTGGTCCGCTGGAAGAGCAGCAGCGCATCCATGCTGTCGTCATCGAAGGCGCGGGCGAGCCGCTCCAGCGCCGGCACCTTGCCGTCGAGCCAGAAGATGTCGCTGTTGACCACGAAGAACCGCTCCCCCAGAAGCGGCAACGCCTTGGTGACGCCGCCGCCGGTTTCGAGCAGTTCGGCCTCTTCCGAGATTTCGATCTCCGGCCCGGTCCCGTTTCTTTGGGCAAGATGCCGGGACAGCATTTCCGCCCGGTAATGGGCATTGACGACGACCTTATCGACCCCCGCCTCCGCCAGCCGGTCGAGCGTATGGTCGATCAGCGGCTTGCCCGCCACTTTGATCATCGGCTTCGGCATGGTGTCGGTGAGCGGCCGCATGCGCAGACCGAGCCCCGCCGCAAGCACCATTCCAGTTTTCGGGATCATTACGCGGTCTCCAGCGGCGGGGGCGAGCGGCGCAGGCCCGGCGGGACATGCGTCTCCATCCAGGTTGCGACGGGCGCCAGGATAGGATGGCACAGGCCCCGGTCGAGCAGACGCCAGACCCGGGCAATATGAGGGAGGTATTGCTTCTTGCCGTCGCGGCGGTCGAGCCGGGTGAAGATGCCGGCGATCTTGGCCGCGCGCTGCGCCCCCAGAACCGCGTAGGATTCCAGGAACGCCTCGCGGCCAAGTTCGGGGAAATAGCGCAGATAGCGCTCGATCATGGCGGAGGCCAGCGCGTCGCCGACATCGCGCCGCGCGTCTTCAAGCAGCGAGACCACATCGTAGCTCGACGGCCCGATCACGGCGTCCTGGAAATCGAGCAAGCCGCAGGCGGCCACCCCCGTCCGCCCGTCGAGGCGGAGCAAATTATCGACATGGTAGTCGCGAAGCACCAGCGTCGCCGGAGCGCCCGCCGCCGCCGGCAGAACCCGGCGCCACGCCTCGGCATAACTCTCCCGGATTTCGGGCGCGGTTTCCCGTCCGGTCACCGCCGGCAGGAACCAGTCGGGCAGCAGCAGCGCTTCGGCCAGAAGCCGCTCCTCATCGTAAACCGGGGGAGCCGCTTCGGCACTTGGCACGAACCGCCGGTGAAGCTCGGCCAGAAGATCGATCGCCAGCGCATAAAGCGGCTCCTCCGCCTCGCCTCGCGCCAGGAGCTTGGTGAAGGTGTCGTCGCCCAGATCCTCAAGCAGCAGCGTGCCCAATTCGACATCCCGCGCCAGAACCGCCGGCGCGCTGAGCCCAAGCCCGCGCAGGATCGCCGTGACCGCCAGGAAGGGCCGGACATCCTCATGCGGAGGCGGCGCGTCCATCAGCACCGCTTGCCGCCCCTGATGGCTGACCCGCTCATAGCGGCGGAAGGAAGCATCCGCCGCCAGATGCCGCCGCTCCGCTCCGGCCCAGCCGGATTCGGCCAGAAACAAATCGATCCGCGCGTTGCGCCCGTTCATGCCCCGAACTCCGATTCCCCGAACTCCGATTTAAGACGCGGGATCCAGCCGGCGCCTGGGGTCAGGGTGGCGATGCGGGCATCCTCTTCCGCCCCTGGGGGCTGGCTGAGTGCAACATCGAGCCGCCCTGGCACATCCATGCGCCCAAGCCGTTCCGGCCACTCCACCAGCGAAATCCCGGAACCGAGCGCCTCGTCGAGCCCGAGTTCCGCCGCTTCCTCGGGGCCGGAGAGCCGGTAAAGGTCGAAATGCCAGATCGTTCCAGCCTCCGTATCGTAGCTCTGCGCCAGCGTGAAGGTCGGGCTCGGCACCTCCTCGTCCGGATGGCCGAGGGCGCGGATGAAGGCCCGCGCAAAACTCGTCTTGCCGCTGCCGAGGTCGCCCGCCAGCGCCAGCATGTCGCCGATACGGGCAAGTTTCGCCAGCCGTCCGGCAAGCCGGGCCGTCGCCGCCTCATCGGCAAGCGTGATCCTAAAGGATATATCGTCGGAAGCAGCGGTCACGTCGAGCCGTATAGCGCGAGCGGGCGCCTGCCTGCAACGCCGGATCGCGCGAACTGCCGGCCACCCGCAAACTGGAAGGCTTTTGGATGGCGAAGAAGGCGTCGGCGAAGAGGTGTCTTTAGGGCTGCCGCCCCGTAAGCGGCCACTCGCCTCATTCTTATACCGAGGTTATATTCCATAAATTGAAAATGGTAATTGACCCGATTCATAAGGAATTTTGTCGTGGCATTAACTTTTTTCCCTCGTTCAGGGCAAGTTTTTATCTGTGATTTTACGGGCTTCCAGATTCCGGAAATGGTTAAGATCAGGCCCGTCATCGTAATATCTCCAAAGCTCCCATATCGATCGGACATCGTCACGGTCGTGCCCATCAGCACCACGGCCCCAACCCATGCTCTTCCATTTTGCTATAGGCTTTCCAAGAATTATCACCCCGATGAAACGGATGACCTCCCCAGTTGGGCCAAGGCGGATATGGTCATGAACCTTGGGACATACCGGCTTTCCGCGTTCAAAATCGGGCGGCGGCAATACGCTTATCCGACGCTGACACCCGAGGATTTGCGCGGGGTCCGTGAGGCGGTGGTGTGGGGATTGGGGATGGGCCACTTGCTAAAAACCCATGAGTCATCTATATGATGCCATGTACCCCGGTCATCGGGCATTAAGACCTAGATTACTAGGCAGGCTGCCCAACGGGCGATGACAAGCCAAGGGTAGTCTAGATACTGTCATGTCCGAAAGCCCCGCTCCGGCGGGGCTTCTCGTTTCCAGGCCGGACAAATCAGCGCGCCACTGAAGGCTCTGGACAGCCAAGCGCATTGATGGTCCGATGCGGGCGTAAAAGAATCGAGAGCGGATCATGACGGGCGAATTGCAGACGACGGATGTGGCGGTAATCGGGGCGGGGCCGGCGGGGCTGTTCGCCGTCTTCCAATGCGGCATGCTGAAGATGCGCTGCCATATCTTCGACGCGCTGGAGATGCCGGGGGGGCAGTGTACGGCGCTCTATCCGGAAAAGCCGATCTACGACATTCCGGGCTATCCCCGGATTCAGGCGGCGGAACTCATCGACCGGCTGGCGGAGCAGGCGTCGGCGTTCCAGCCCGTCTATCATCTGGGCTCACCGGTGGAACGGGTCGAGCCCCTCCCCGAGGGAGGCTTCAAGGTCGCCACCGCCGCGGGCAAGGAGATCCATGCCGGGGCCGTCATCATTGCCGCCGGGGCCGGCGCCTTCGGGCCGAACCGGCCGCCGCTCGACGGCATCGAGGAATTCGAAGGCAAGAGCGTTTTCTACATGGTCCGCCGCCGCGAGGATTTCCGGGGCAAACGGGTGGTCATTGCCGGCGGCGGCGATTCCGCCGTCGATTGGGCGCTTTCCCTGGTCGATATCGCGGATCGGGTGATGGTCGTGCACCGCCGTGGCAAATTCCGGGCGTCGCCCGCCAATGTGGCGCATCTGGAAGGCCTGTCGGAAACCGGCCGGCTCGATCTCGTGGTGCCCTATCAGCTGCATGGTCTCTCCGGAACCGCCGGCCAGCTTCGCCAAGTCGCCGTCGCCGATCTCGACGGCAATGTCCGGCATCTCGAAGCCGATGCGCTGCTGGCGTTTTTCGGCCTCTCGACCAATCCGGGGCCGCTGGCGCAATGGGGGCTGACGCTGGAGCGCCACCATCTCGTGGTCGAAGCCGGGACCGGCGCCACCTCGGTTCCGGGCATCTTCGCCGCGGGCGACATCGTCGCATATCCGGGCAAGCTGAAGCTCATTCTCACCGGCTTCGCCGAAGCCGCCATCGCCGCCCATGCCGCCTACCACCACATCCATCCAGGCCAGGCGCTGCATTTCGAATACTCGACGACCAAAGGCCCGCCCACCACGGTGTAGGTGACTTACCGCTCCCGGCTGAGCAGGAACAGGCCCTGCTCGGCGATGAGGTTGGCGAGGTGGCCCTTGGGATCGAAGCGGTAGGGCCGGCCGAAGCGGTCGAGCGACAGGCAGCGCTGGATGGTGACGCCGCGCTCGCCGCAAAGCGCCACGAAATCCTTGATCGTGCAGAAATGGATGTTCGGCGTGTCGTACCAGGACTGGCTCAGCAGCGGCGTCACCGGCATCCGCCCTTGCGTGAGAAGGTGCCAGCGGATGCGCCAATGGCCGAAATTCGGGAAGGACACAATGGCGTGCCGCCCGATCCTAACCAGGGTCTCGATGACCAGCAGCGGATTATAGGTCGCCTGCAGCGTCTGGCTCAGCACCACATAATCGAACCCATCCGAGGGATAATCGGCGAGATCGTGGTCGGCATCGCCCTGGATCACCGACAACCCGTGGCGAACGCAGGAATTGACGCCGGTCTGGCTGAGTTCCATCCCGCGCCCGTCGACACCCTTGGTCTTCGCCAGATAGGCCAGAAGTGCGCCGTCGCCGCAGCCGATATCGAGCACCCGCGCCCCCGCCGGCACCATGTCGGCGATGAGCCGCAGATCCGGGCGCAGATCGGATAGCAGGCCGGTTTCGAGCAGGCCGGTTTCGAGGTCGAGTTCGGTTTCACTCATGAATTCTTCAGCCCCCGGTGCCGGGCGCAGCCGTCGAGGAAGCCCCGGAGGGTCGCGAAGAATTCCGGCTCGTCGAGCAGGAAGGCATCATGGCCCTTGTCGCTTTCGATCTCGACGAAGCTCGCATTGGCGGCCACCGCGTTCAGGGCGCGCACCACGGAGCGGCTTTCCGAAGTCGGGAACAGCCAGTCGCTGGTGAAGGAAATCACGCAGAACCTTGTCTTCGTCGCCCGGAAGGCATTGGCGAGCACGCCGTCATGCTCGGCGGCGAGGTCGAAATAATCCATCGCCCGGGTGATGTAGAGATAGGAATTGGCGTCGAAGCGATCGACGAAGCTTTCACCTTGATGGCGCAGATAGCTTTCCACCTCGAAATCCGCGTCGAAGCCATAGGTGACGCTCCCCCGGTTCTGAAGGTTCCGGCCGAATTTGGTCTGGAGTGTTCGCTCCGACAGATAGGTGATATGCGCGGCCATGCGCGCCACGGCGAGCCCGCGCGCCGGCGCCGTGCCCTGGCTCTGATAGGCACCGCCATGCCAATTGGGATCGGCCATGATGGCCTGGCGTCCAACCTCGTGAAAGGCGATGTTCTGCGCCGAATGGCGGGCGGCGGTGGCGATCGGCACGGCGGCGAAAACGGCGTCGGGGAAGCTCACCGCCCATTGCAGCACCTGCATCCCGCCCATCGAGCCGCCGAGCACGCAGAACAGGCTCTCGATGCCGAGATGATCGACCACCAGTTTTTGCGTCCGCACCATGTCGGCGATGGTGATGACCGGAAAGGACAGGCCCCAGGGCTCGCCCGTGGCGGGATCGAGATCCTTCGGCCCGGTGGTGCCCATGCAGCCGCCCAGCACGTTGCAGCAGATCACGAAATAGCGGTCGGTATCGACGACCTTGCCCGGCCCGACCAGCCGCGACCACCAGCCGGGCTTGCCGGTGATGGGATGCGCCTCCGCGACATATTGATCGCCGGTCAGCGCATGGCAGACCAGGATCGCGTTCGAGCGCTCGGCATTGAGCGTGCCGTAAGTCTGGTAGGCGACCGTGAACGGCCCGAACAGGACGCCCCCATGCAGCCGCACCGGCTCCGCCCCGGTCAGCCGATGGCCCGGCCGGCGGGAAGAATCGTCGCCGGAAGTGATCGATGGGGAGGTGACTTCTGAAGAGGACACGGATATGGAGCAATCTCTTGGGCGGGCATAAGGCCGGCCTTATCGCCGCCCTAGTAAGGATCGCCCCTCGCGGATGTCAATGTTTTCTTGGGGACGAAGGGCACTCGGCGGCTGTGCGGCCCCTCTCCGGCTTGCGGGAGAGGGAGGGGCCCGCCGCCATCGGCGGTGGGAGGGTGAGGGCTGGCGCCACCTCCCAATGCCGCAAGCATTTGAATTCGCGCAGAAACCCCTCACCCTCCCGCTACGCGGGCCCCTCCCTCTCCCGCAAGCGGGAGAGGGCAAGGGAGGTTTTCCGCCTCATGGCAGGCCACCATGCGGCCATCCACCGGGCGCAAAAGCGGTGTCTCGGCGCGGCAGCGGTCCACGGCGAAGGGGCAGCGGGTGCGGAAGGCGCAGCCCTCGGGAACGTCGAGCGGCGAGGGCAATTCACCTCTCAGCAAGGCCGGACCGCCCCCGCCCGAGGCGGCGATGAGTGCCCTGGTATAGGGATGGCGCGGTGCCGTGAAGATCGTCTCCGCCGGCCCCGCTTCGACGCTGCGCCCGAGATAGAGGACCAGGAGCGCATCCGCCACATGGCGCACCACGCCGAGATCATGGGAGATGAACAGGTAGGAGAGTCCAAGCTCCGCCTGAAGATCGCCGAGGAGGTTCAGGATCTGCGCCTGCACCGAGGCATCGAGCGCCGAAACCGGCTCGTCGGCGACGATCAGCGCCGGGTGCAGCATCAGCGCCCTGGCAATGGCGATGCGCTGCCGCTGCCCGCCGGAAAACATGTGCGGATAGCGCCGCGCATGCTCCGGCACCAGACCGACCCGGATCAGCATCGCTCGCACCCGCTCGGCAATCTCGGCCCGCCCCAGATCTGTATTGATTTCCAGCGGCTCGGCCAGCGCCGCGCCAATGCGGGCGCGCGGGTTCAGCGAGCCATAAGGATTCTGAAAAACCATCTGCACCGAACGCCGGAGCAGCCGCCTCTCCTCGGCATTTCGCTTAGCCAGGGCATCGATGCCGCCGATGAGAAGCCCGCCCGCATCCGGCTTCTCGATCAAAGCCACCATGCGGCCCAGGGTGGATTTACCGCTCCCCGATTCGCCCACGACTGCCAGGGTGGTGCCCTTGGCGATGCTGAAGGAGACGCCATCGACCGCGCGGAGAACCCGGCCCCCGGTCCGGTAATGGCGCTTCAGATCGTGCGCTTCGGCGATCGGCTCGCTCATAGTGGATAAAAGCATCGGAGCGCCCCGCCGGGAACGGCTTCAAGCGGCGGCGGCACGGTCCGGCATTTTTCATCCGCATAGGCGCAACGCGGGCTGAAGAGGCAGCCCTGTGGCCGGTCATGAACCCCTGGAACGGTGCCCTCGATGGTGCGGAGCCGCTCGCCCCTGGCGGCTTTCTCCGGGCGGGCGGCGAGGAGGGCGGCGGTATAAGGGTGGCGTGGCGCCGCGAAAAGCCGGGCTGCCGTCTGTTCCTCGACGATCTGGCCGGCATACATGACCAGGACGCGCTCGGCCATCCGCTCCATCACCGCCATGTCGTGGCTGATCAGGATGAGGGCCATCGCGCGCTCCCGCCGCAATTGCCGGAGGAGATCCAGGATCTGCGCCGCGATGGTAACGTCGAGCGCCGTCGTCGGCTCGTCGGCGATCAGCAGGCGCGGGTTGCAGGCGATCGCCATGGCGATCATCACCCGCTGATTCATGCCCCCGGAAAGGAGATGCGGATAGGCGTCGAGCCGCTCCGCCGCCGCGCCGATGCCGACCTGTTCCAGAAGCTCCATTGCGCGGCGGCCGCTTTCCGCCCGCGACAGCGACAGATGCGCATGCAGCGTCTCGCGTAGCTGGAAGCCGATGGTGAAGCTCGGATTGAGGCTCGCCGCCGGGTCCTGGAACACCATCGCCAGATCGCGGCCCAGAATCTTCCGGCGGGACCGCGCGGACAGGGTTCGAAGATCGGTGCCGGCGAAGGCGATCCTGGCCGCCGTAACCTTCGCCGGAGGCGGCACCAGCCCCAGCGCCGCCAGCATGGCCGCACTCTTGCCCGATCCGGATTCGCCGACGATGCCCAGCACCTCGCCTTCCTCGACCGCGAGGCTCACATCGTCAACGGCGCACAGCGTTCCCGCTCTTGCCCCCCCTGAACGAAAGGGGAATTCGACGGAAAGACCTGCGATGTCGATGAGTGCCATGGGGCTCAGCGCTTCAAGCGCGGATCGAGCGCGTCGCGCAGCCCGTCGCCCAACAGGTTGAAGGCGAGCACGGCGGCGAGGATGGCGATGCCTGGAAACGTCACCACCCACCACGCGCGCAGCATGAATTCCCGCGCATCGGCCAGCATGGCGCCCCATTCGGGCTGCGGCGGCTGCGCGCCTAAGCCGAGGAAGCCCAGCGACGCCGCATCCAGGATCGCCGCCGAAAAGCCCAGCGACGCCTGCACGATCAGCGGAGCGAGGCAATTCGGCAGCACCGTGCGGAACATGAGCCGCCACACCCCGGCCCCGCAGGCTTTCGAGGCGGTCACGTAATCCTTGGCGCATTCGGCGATAACCGAGGCACGGGTGATGCGGACATAATGCGGCAGCGTGACCACGGCAACGGCGATCATGGCATGCCCCAGCCCCGGCCCCAGCACCGCCACGATCACGATCGCCAGCAACAGCGTCGGCAGCGTCAAGAGGATATCCATCGCCCGCATGATCGCCGCATCGAGGAGCCCCCCGGCAAAGCCGGCGGCAAGGCCGAAGAGCGTGCCGAAACCAAGCGACAGGCTCACCACCACGATCCCGACCAAAAGCGACAGCCTGGTCCCATGGATCAGCCGCGACAGCATATCCCGCCCGATCGCATCGGTGCCGAGCCAATAAAGGCGCGAGCCGCCTTCCTGCCAGAAGGGCGGGCGCAGGAAGGCATCATCATGGGTGATATCGGGCGCATAAGGCGCCAGCACCCCGGCGAACACCGCCGCGACGAGCAGCGCCAGGATTACCCCCAGCCCCGCCACCGCTCCGCGATTGCCCCGGAAATCAAGCCAGAAACCGCGCATTCGTCTATCTCCCATGCCGGATGCGCGGATTGATCGCCGCATAGAGGAGATCGACGCCCAGATTGACCAGCATCACCACCAGACCAATGAGCAGCGTCCCGCCTTGCAGCACCGGATAGTCCCGCCGGCCGATCGCCTCGACCAGCCATTTGCCGACCCCCGGCCAGGAAAAGATCGTCTCGGTCAGGATGGCGCCGGTCAACAGCACCCCGACCTGCAAGCCGATCACCGTCACCACCGGCATCGCCGCATTACGGAGCGCATGGATTGCCACCACCCGGAACGGCGACAGCCCCTTGGCGCGGGCGGTGCGGATGTAATCCTCGCCCAGCACGTCGAGCATGGCCGACCGCGTCATCCGCGCGATCACCGCCAGCGGCACCGTGCCGAGCACCACCGCCGGCAGAATGAGATGCGCCAGCGCCGAGGCGAAGGCGCCTTCCTGATCCGACAGCAGCGAGTCGATCAACAGAAACCCCGTGACCGGCTCAACGAAGAACTCGACCGCGATGCGCCCCGACACCGGCGTCCAGTGCAGCCCATTCGAGAAGACCATGATGAGCAACAGCGCCCACCAGAAGATCGGCATCGAATAGAAGGTCAGCGCCAGCCCCATCGCCCCATGATCGAAGATCGAATTCCGCCGCGCCGCCGCCAATATCCCCGCCGGCAACCCCAGCGCCACGGCGATCAGCACGGCGGCCAGCGACAATTCGACCGTCGCCGGAAAGAGCGCCGAAAACTCCTCCCAAACCGGCGCATGGGTGATGGCGGAAACCCCGAGATCCCCATGCGCCAGCCGCTCCAGATAGAGCCCGTATTGCACCAGGATAGGCCGATCGAAGCCATATTCATGCCGCAACGCCTCATATCGAACCGGATCGATCCCCCGATCCCCGGCCAGGATCAGCAACGGATCCCCCGGCATCAACCGCACCAGAAAAAACGTCAGCAACGTGATCCCGATCAGCGTCGGCACGACCAGAGCGATGCGGGTCAGGAGAAAGCGGAGCAAGCGGGGGGCGATCCTTTAAGGGACTGGCCGGAAAGCGACCGGGAAACAAGGATATATCCCCGGCTTGCGTCGCGCCACGGTCAAGGCGGTGAGGGGAAGAATGGGCGGTGTTACTGGAACCCTTCACCAGCCAGCAAAGGCGCGGACACAGAGATTTTGCTTGTCATCCGCGCTCCATAGCCACGATAGAGGGTTTCAAGCATGAGATCGGCTACGTTCCACAGGCTCGTGGCGGGATTGTCGATCGGCAACAGGCGTTGAAAATTGCCATGGCGCCCATCCATGTCGAAGCCCTCCCGGGCGATGGCCGTTCTCGCCGACGGCGAGATCCGACGGTCAAATCCGTAAAAATTCGAAGAGGCCTCGCACAAGATTCTGGCGTCGTTTTCAATGAACAGACACTGGACATAGCCCCGCCTGGCCGTCAGAGCCAGGAAGCGCCCATGTTCTGTCATCGCATGCGCGTGGATGCGCTGCAAACCATTGAACACGCGCATGTGGTAGGTTGTCAGGAAGGTATTCATGCCCGAGGCAGTACCAGCGCTGGCCGGTGTCGTGGACCAGAGGTAGGCGATCGTTGAAATTAAGGCGATATGGCTGCGTATTTGTTGGTATCTTTCCACAAACGTATCTCTGTGCTAGTGCCTCAGTTTGAATTGTACCAGGACTGTCAGGTCAATCGACGATCGATGGCGCCTCCGGCGCTGGTCAAGTTTTTGGGCCTTCAATCTGCGCTGGCGCGAGCGCGGCGATGGCGAGTTGGGCAATTGACGGGGCTAGATCGCCCTTGGCCACCTTGCTCTTTAAGTAAGCCCCGAATTTTCCGCCCTCTATGTAGACATCCTGTAGCCATTCGCGATAAATGCCGAGAGCACGCAGCGGATAGCACCATGATTCTTGTGGGTTAGATTTTGATTGCGGGTGGCTATCTGGGTAATTGTGTGGATATCTCGCACGCTCCCCGTAATGATTCGAAAGATTATTGCCTGTCCAGTGCTTTGACCAATGCTGTCCAATTGATATATCGACTACAGTTTTTTCTCCTACGTCAGCGCCAGCCATTATTAATTCATAGATAACAGTGTGGGCCTCGTTGAAAACGTGAAAATATCCTCTTGGGGCTGACTGATAATTCAAGGCTATGCGTTCATGCCATTTATCAAACCGTTTTGCGTGTTTTTGCGTAGGGTCATATCCGACTTGTTTGTATATAAGTTCACGGAGCTTGGAGCCAGCCAAGAGACGGAAGTTATCGCGTGCTTCTGGCTGACAATTCGTGCCCGCATCGAAGGCATAATATTCCAAAACAGCAAGGCACACTTCCGCAGGATAACAATAATACTGGCGCCCAGTGTGGAAAATTTCCACATGAGCGACTGGTGGCAAATAGCCGGCTTTCTCTAGGATCGATTTAATTGCCTTGATTCTTGGTTTCTCATCAGGGTCTACCCATTGCGAGCTGATCGTACCAATATGGGCATTCTGGACGCCGCACAATGCGGCCAACCCACGTTGGTTCAGATATGGTGTCCCGTCTGACAGAACCCCCATGCCAATTTCACCAAAATCGGCATTCTTCTCGATTCCAAGGTTGAATGATCCCTGCGCGGGGCTGATTTCCTTTGAGCCTGATTTTGGGGCTAATATGCTGATACTATTGATATTTTTGCTGATTTCCTTTGGGCCGTCTGAAGCCATTTTTCCCTCCGTAGCCACGTCTCTAAAGTGTAGCGCAGAGCGCGTTTAAGTCGAGTCATATTAGCGCCTTAATTCCAAATGCCTGCAGTTTACGGCGACAGCTTATATAATTTGAAAAATTTCACGATGAATGGCTCAAGGACGGATTGGTGACTTACCGCATCAACGTCACCGCGCCCGCGACTGGTGCCACACGAAGGATGGTGACGATGCCGGCGGCGGCATCGACATCGTAGATCAACAGATAGCGACGGAACTTTGGCACCACCCATTCGCGGGTGCCGTCCTCCCCAAGATGCCCCTTGAACGGAAACTCCCCAAGGCTATTGCCTGAAGCCATGATGGCCGCCGCAACAACATCCGCCGCGTAGACGTTCTCTTGAGCAATGAAAGCGCGGATTTCCCGAAGATCGGCTTCAGCCGCGTGCGGCCAGATTATTTCCACGTCGAGGGAGGCGGCAGCTCGTCCGGCTTACCCCAGGAGTCGAGCCATTTGCACATATCCGCGTGCGAAATCAGACGGCCGCCAGCGACATCCGCCCGAGCTTCGGCGATCGCGCGGCGCTTGGCTTCGCGTTCAGCGTCACAGACAGATTGCGGTTCGGTCATAGGCATCGCCGTCATGGCATCGATGATACCAACAGATGGGCCGAGACGCATCAATTTCAATCCAGCGCAACCCCGACTTGTCCGCCGAGGCGTTCCGTTACGGGTGGTTATTGCGACAGTTTATAAAATTGATCGGTTAGATCACATGTCACCGACACTCCCGCTCACGCCCTTGACAAAAGAGCGGCACTGCCGCACATATCTTGCAATGACCGCGCCACCGATCACTGTCGCCGAGTCCAAGCTTTTCACTCGGCAGGCAGCGCAGTTGTTGTCGGCAAGCGAGCGGGCGGAACTCATTGATTTCCTCGCTTGCAATGCTCTGGCGGGTGACGTGATCCAGGGAACCGGCGGGATCCGCAAGCTGCGTTTCGCCGCCCAGGGCAAGGGCAAGTCGGGTGGCGTCCGGGTAATCTACTACTACCTGGAAGACGACTTGCCGCTCTATGCGCTGCTGCTCTACGGCAAGGGCGAGAAAGCCGATTTGACACCCGGCGAGCGTGAGGCGGTGGCGAGGATGGCGGCAGGCATCAAGGCTGCGTGGAAGGCGAGAAGGAGCAGGCAATGAGCAAGTTCGGTAAAGAACTTCTGGAGGCCATGGGCGAGGCGCTGGCGCATGCGGAAGGGCGCCCCAACGACTGCGTCGAGCACATTGTGGTGGTGCCCGAGGAGATTGACGTGAAGGCGATACGCAAGCGGTTAGGCTTGAGCCGCCCGGCCTTTGCCGCGCGCTTCGATCTCGACGCCCGCGCCGTGCAGGATTGGGAGCAGCATCGGCGCCGACCGGATCGGGCCGCTCGTGCCTATCTCAAGGTGATCGCCCGAAACCCGCAGGCGGTTGAAACGGCCCTTGCGGGGGAGTGAGCCGAAGCTACCCACCCTCATGGCCGCTTGATATCGACCCCATAAAAGTTATGCGTCCCGAAGGGGCTCAAGGTGAAGCCCGTCACCTCTTTCCGGATCGCCGCATATTGGGCGGAATGGGCGATCGGAACCCAGGGGGCCTCTTCCTTGAAGATGGCCTGGGCCTTTTTGTACAGCACCTCCCGCTCCTTTTGATCGGTGACGTGCTCGGCCTTGGTGACGAGGTCGTCGAAGGGCTTGAAGCACCATTTGGCGACGTTGTTGCCGCCGATCCCGGCGGCGTCGCAGCCCAGCATCACATGCAGGAAATTGTCGGGGTCGCCATTGTCGCCGGTCCAGCCGAAGATCGCCATTTGCTGCTCGCCGGCCATGAGCCTACGGCGGTATTCGCCCCATTCGAAGGCCCGGATCTCGACCGCCACCCCGATGCGGGCAAGATCGGCCTGGATCAGCTCGGCCATGCGGCGGGCATTGGGGTTGTAGGGGCGCTGCACCGGCGGCGCCCATAATTCGGTATGGAAATCCTTGGGCAGTCCCACCTCGGCCAGAAGCGCCTTGGCCCGCTCGGGATCGTAGGGATAGTCCTTGATGGTGTCGTCATAGGACCAGAGCACCGGCGGAATCGGGTTCTTGGCGATGATGCCGGCCCCGGCATAGACGGCGTCGATGATCGCCTTCTTGTTGATGGCCATGCTGAAGGCCTGCCGCACCCGCTTGTCGTCATAGGGCTTCGAGCGGGTCTGAAAGGCGAGATAGGCGATGTTGAGTCCGGGCTGGCTCAGAAGCGCCAGCGCCGGGTCATGCCGGATCGTCTCAAGCTCGGCGGGGTTCGGATAGGGGATGACATGGCACTCCCCGGCCTTCAGCTTTTGCAGGCGGACCGCACTGTCGGGCGTGATCGCGAAGACGAGGTCGTCGATCGGCGCCTTGCCCGCCCAGTAATCGGGGTGCGCCTTGTAGCGGATGACCGCATCCTTCTGGTACTGGACCAGGAAAAAGGGACCGGTCCCGGCGGGCTCCATATCGACCTTCCCCGGCGTGCCCTTGGCCAGCATCAGATCGGCATATTCCTTCGACAGGATCGAGGCGAAATCCATGGCGAGATCCGCCAGGAACGGCGCCTCGGGCCGCGCCAAAGTGAACACCACGGTAAAGGGGTCCGGCGCCGCCACCGATTTCAACAGCGCCGGAAAGCCCATATCGTTGAAGAAGGCGTGGTTGTCGCTGGTGACCTTGAAATAGGGATTGTCCTTGTTCGCCTGCCGCTCGAAGCTGAACAGCACATCTTCGGCGTTGAGATCGCGGGTCGGCGTGAAATTCCGGGTCTTCTGGAACTTGACGTTGTGGCGCAGATGAAAGGTATAGACCGTCCCCTCGCCCGAAACTTCCCAGCGCTCGGCGAGCCCCGGCCCGACCTGCGTCGTCCCCGGCACGAACTCCACCAGCCGGTCATAAACCGTCCGCGCCGAGGCATCGTAGGATGTGCCCGTGGTATTGATCGCCGGATAGAAATTTTCGGGGCTTCCTTCCGAACAATAGACGAGCGTCTTGGCGGCTGCGGGTTCCGCTCCGATGGCCAGAAGTGCGGCGGCGACACAGGCGGCGATCCATTTCCTCATCCGGCAGGACTTCCATTGATTCTGGTCATTCATGGCGTCCGTCCATCTCCGCCAACAGCCGATTCACGGCCTCCTTGAGAGACGGAAGTTCGTTGCTGACGACATCCCATACGAGGAACAAATCGACGCTCCAATAACCGTGGATCAGGCGGTTCCGAAACGCGATCATCCGAGACCATGGCGCATCGTCGCATTCCCGAAGCGGGGGAGATAGCCGACCCGCAGCCTCGCCAATGATTTCGAAATTTCGGATTACCGCATCCTGGATCAGGCGTTCACGCAAAAAGATCTCACAGCCCCCGGCGACAAATTCCTCTATCGCCCCGATACTGTCCGCGATGTGAGCAAGATAAGGCCGGTCGGATTTCAAAGCGGCCGGGCCTCAGCCATTATATAGGGGCGGAAATGGGGGCTGAGGCTGCGTTCCATTACGATCTCGACGCGTCGGCCCAGGAGTTGCTCCAGTTCCTCGACCAATCCCAGATAATCGGCAAAACCTCGACTTTCCGCCATATCAACGAGGATATCGACATCGCTTCCCGGATGCTCTTCGCCGCGGACGACGGAGCCGAAGATGCGCAGATTGGTTGCGCCATGCCGGCGGGCAATCTCGTCGATCACCTGCTTTTGCCGGATGAGTTCATCACGAAACGCCATCGCCGCTCCTCCGATCGCTCGCTGCTTCCATCAAATATCCATCTTACCCCGAAACCCTCGCCCGCCCCTCATACATATAGATCAAGGGCGGCCCACCCTCGGGATAGGCTTCGGTAAGCTCGGGGAGGTCGAAGCCGGCTTCGCGGATCAGGCGGGCGACCGGGCGGTCGAGGTGGCAGCCGCCGGAGCAGTGCCGCCAGAGCGGCGTCAGCGCATGCTGGCACCAGGCGACGCCGCGATCGGGGGCGAGGCCGTGTTCGGCGAAGAGCAAGGTGCCGCCGGGACGAAGCACGCGGCGAAGCTCGGTCAAAGCCCGGGCGGGATCGGGGATGGAGCAGAGCGACCAGGTGACGACCGCCATGTCGAACTGCCCGTCCGCCACCGGCAGCGCCTCGGCGGAGCCTTCGACCAGTTCGACCGGAAAGCCGGCGCCGGCCAAGTTCCGGCGCGCCCGGCCGAGGAGCCCCGGATTGGGATCGATGCCGACCAGTTCTTCGATTTGCCGGGTCGCGTAATGCGGCAGGTTAAGGCCCGAACCGATGCCGATCTCCAGCACCCGGCCTCTTGCCGCTGGAATCAGACGCGCCCGGTATTCGGTCAGAAGCTGGTTCCGCATCGCCAGATCGAGAAGCGGCGGCAGAATCCGATTCCGGTAGAAGCCCATTTGACATTCCCCCTCGCCTTGATAAGGAGCCGAGGGGGAAAGTGGTATCAGGCAAAGCCGAGCGGCGCCAGATGCTCCAGATCCGCTTCGCGCCCGATCGGGAAGAAGCCGCCGCCGAGGCCGATGGTGATGGCCTCGCCGGGAATAAAATCATTGGCGGACAGCGCCTGATCGATAGCAAGGGTTGTCAGGTGAATGGAAAGCGCGTCGTATCTCCCGAGCAGCCGCGCCATCACCACAAGTTCCGCCACCAGCCGGTCCTGCATCCGCACCGGCAGCGCCCCCATCCAATCGATCAGCGCATCGACGCCGCCGATCAGGACGTCCGCCGCGTCCAGAACCCGTTCTTCCTCGATCTCCTGGCCGGCGCAAAGTTCGAAGGGCCGCGTCTGGCTGGAGATTTCCAGCGCCCAGGTCTTCACCGCATCGACATAGACCTGACGATAGCGCAGGTGATGGGTCCAGGCGGTCGCCGCGATGGCCGTGGCCACCGCCGCCAGTTTTTCTTCTCCGGAAAGATAGACGGCGTCGAATTCGCCGATCAGCCGCTGAACCCGCTCCTCGGCGCCCGGACCGACCGCCGTCAAAGCGCCTCTAATCGTCTCCACCAAAGAGTACATGCACCGCCTCCTCATATCTAAGGCGGAAGAATGGACAATATTCCTTAACATTCCGTTTAATTAAGAGCTGGACGTCGAATCATCTCCCATTATTACCTGGGCCGCCAAGTACAAACGCAAAACGATCTATGAATATGGTAGACAAAACCCAGGATTGTTGCCTGTCCATTCTTGAATAGCAACCACGCTGCTCCACTCCAAAAATTATCGATCTTTTAACCGGTGTAGCCGTCCACTATAGGCCTGTCGAACGCCACGGTTTCCCCGCAAACCGGGATCCCCGCAGCATCAAGGCCGTCACATGATCGAAAATCCGCCCGCTCTCAAGGATTGCAACCTCGAACAAAGCACCGTCATCTCGCTCAAGCGCGAGCCGGCCTGTTTTGCTTTCTTGTGTGGCAATTCGATCTCGGCTCCGCTGCCCATCGAAGCCATCAATCTCGATCTCGCCTCGGCCGATTTCTTCGGCAGCCGGGCCTCGCTCTGGGCGACGCTCGAAGTCCGGACCGGGGTCGTGGACGACCGGCCGATGGCGGTGCTGGGCTTCGACGAAAGCTTCCTGCGCCCCTTCACCAGGGCTTTGGTCGAAGCGGCGACGACGCGTCTTGCCTACCGCATGAGCGTCGCCGACGCCCCCAACGCCAGCCGCTGCCGGGTGGTCGAATACGTCACCGGGCCGGGCGTGGCGCTGCGCCAGCTGCTGCTGACGCCCTATGACAATGTCATCCTAGTCTGCCCCGCCGGAAGCAATGGCGAGGCGGGAGACACGCTTTTCCAGCTGCCGCGTACCGACTCTTTCCTGCGGGCCTTCACCAAGATGGCCCATCAAGCCGATCAGATGCTGCGCGGCGTGCTGGGCGATATGGAGCGGCTGGCCCGGAAACGGGACGACTCCGGCACCTGAAACCGCCCCGCACTTAGATCAAGCGTTCAGCGGGCGCCGCCGGCCCCCAAATCCTTCAGCTCCTGCTGGTTCAGCTTTTCGGTCGTGGTCGGGGCACTCTGGCCCTCCATGGCCCCGCCTGATTGGCCGGCTTTGGCATGATGAGCCGGATGGTGGTGATGGTGCCGATGGTGGTGGCCATGATGGTGGTGGTGGTGGTGATGGCCATGGTGGGGATGATGGGCCTCTTGGGCCGCCGGAGGCGGAGCAGTCATCGGGGCCTGAGCGATGGCCGGTCCGGTGGCCGCGAGAATGGCCGCGAGGGCGACCGCCATGACGGTCATGTTCATGCCTTGCTTCATCGGGAATGCTCCTTGCGTTAGATTTCCTGGCGGTCGATAACGGCAACGGCAGCGCGTCGTTCCCGTCCCGCGAAAGAAGCCCCCCGATCATGAGCGCGAATACCGGCAATTCTCCAGGGGTCAATCCCCCATCCCTGAGCGGGCACGCGGCCAGCGACGTCGCGCATCTGCTGCATCCCTACACCAATTTGAAGACCCATGAGCAAAAAGGGCCGCTGATCATCACCCGCGGCGAGGGCGTGCGCATCTGGGACGAATCCGGGAAAGAATATATCGAGGGGATGGCCGGGCTCTGGTGCGTGGCCCTGGGCTTCGGCGAGGAGCGGCTGGTCGAGGCCGCCGCCCGGCAGATGCGGCAATTGCCCTTCTATCATGGCTTTGCCCATAAATCGCACGAGCCCGGAATCGAACTCGCCGAGAAGCTCATTTCCCTGATGCCGGTGCCGATGTCGAAGGTGCTGTTCTGCGGCTCCGGGTCCGAGGCCAACGACACGGCGATGAAGCTGGTCTGGTATTACAACAACGCCCGTGGCCGCCACCGGAAAAAGAAGATCATCGCCCGGATCAAGGGCTATCACGGTGTCACCGTGGCGACGGCGAGCCTGACCGGATTGCCGAACAACCATCTCGATTTCGACCTGCCGATCGCCCATATCCGCCACGCCGATTGTCCGCATTACTGGCGGGCGGGCAAGCCGGGGGAGAGCGAGGAGGATTTCGCCACGAGGCTCGCCGAAAGCCTCGACGCGCAGATCCGGCGGGAGGGGCCGGACACCGTCGCCGCCTTCATTGCCGAGCCGATCCAGGGCGCCGGCGGTGTCATCCTCCCGCCCCGTACCTATTTCGAGAAGATTCAGCGCGTGCTGAAACAGCATGACGTGCTGCTCATCGCCGACGAGGTCATCTGCGGGTTCGGCCGCACCGGGCGGATGTTCGGATCGGAGACCTTCGGGCTCGCACCCGACATCGTCACCGTGGCGAAAGCCTTGTCCTCGGCCTATCTGCCGATCGCCGCCACCATCGTTTCGGAGGCGCTTTATCAAAGCTTCGTCACGGAAAGCGAGAAGATCGGCGTCTTCGCCCATGGCTACACCTATGCCGGGCACCCGGTCTGCGCGGCGGTGGCGCTGGAAGCGCTCCGCCTCTATGAGGAGCGGAATATCCTCGCCCATGTCGAGGCGATGAGCCCGCTCTTCCTGGATGGGCTGCGGCGCTTTGCCGCACATCCGCTGGTGGGCGAGGTGCGCGGCGCCGGCCTCATCGCCGGGGTGGAACTGGTCCGGGACAAGGCGGCGAAGGAAAGCTTCGATCCGAAGATCGCGGCGGCCTCGGTCTTCGCCAACCATGCGCAGGAACGGGGCCTGATCGTGCGCCCGCTCGGCGAGACGGTGGCACTCTGCCCGCCGCTGGTGATCGGCGAGGCCGATATCGCGGAACTCCTCACCCGTTTCGGACAGGCACTCGACGACACGCTGGCGAGCCTTCGTCAGGCCGGAGCACTGGCCTGATCCCGCTCGCGCTGGATCGTGTACAGGCCGCAGGCGACCACGATCGCCGCCCCGATCCCGGTCGCGGCGTCGGGCAGGACGCCGAAGAAGAACGCGCCGAACAGCGTCGCCCAGATGATCTGGCTATAGACGAAGGGGGCGACCACCGAGGGCGGCGCATATTGCACGGACAGGATCAGCGCCCAATGCCCAAAGGTGGTGACCAACCCCGTCACCAGCGCCAGGCCGAGCGCCACCGGTACGGGCGTCGTCCAGACCAGCACCACCGGGAGAAGCAGCACCGCCGAGCCCGCGAGTGCTGTATAGGCGAGGGTGGTGAGAGGCGGCTCGGACTCCTTCATCACCCGCGAGACGACGAGCCCCGAGGCCCAGAACAGTGCCGCCGCGAGCGGCATCAGCGCCGCCGGATCGAAACTCGCCGCTCCCGGCCGGACCGCCACGAGAATCCCGAGAAACCCCAGCCCGACCGCCGCCCATTGTCCGAAGCCGATCCGTTCCTTCAGGATCAGCGCCGACAGTACCGTGGCCAGGAGCGGCGAGGCGAAGCCGATCGCGGTGGTGTCGGCCAGCGGCAGGGAAGCGAGGCCGAAGACGAAGCACGCGGTCGTCGCCGCCATGAAGAAGCCGCGCAGGCATTGCAGACCGGGCCGGGCTGTCCGCAGGACCGCCCCTCGCGACCGGACGATGTAGGGAACCATCGCCAGCGCCAGCACGGCATAGCGGGCGAAGGCGATCTCGATCGGGGAGTACTCCACGGCGAGGCGCTTCGAGATTACATCCATGGCGCTGAAAGCCAGCATCGCCGACAGCATCAGCGCGATGCCGTAAAGCGGATTGTCGCCCTTCTTCAGGGCCTTCTTCATGGATTTCATGATCGTTCCGGTTTATGCCCAAAGGCCGAATACCCAAACTGGCGGGTACGGGGTGAGGAGAAGCGTGGATGGCTGTGATCTTTGTCGCAAGAAGCCCGAGCCTCGGCAAATGGGCCTCCGATGTCGGGCTCAGCAAGCACGTCTATAAGGTGGGATGCGCCGAAGAGCCATTGAAGCCTCTGATCGAAAAAGGCTGGGCCGGAGAAACCGACTGGGTTCTCGTCAAGAAAGAGGAAATCGGCGGCCAGGGAATCGAGGGGCCAGACGAGGCGGCAATCGTCGCGCGGCTTGCGGTGAAGGAAAAGATGATCGATCCGAACCTCTACCCGCGCATCAAGGGGACGATCGGTATCTTCAAGGTTCCGCCCGCCCATGTCGAGAATCACATCCTGGTGTCGAGAGCCTTGTCCGGCGCCCCGGAACTCGGCGATCTCAAACTGAAGCCCATCGATTTCGCCGCCTATCTGATCCACAACGCCACGCGCTGATGGAACCGCCCGCCATGATGCCGCGTTGCCATCAAGGAAATGCGGCCAGGGGAAGCATGCGGCCAAAGCGGGAGGTCAGCCATGGATATATACGCCCTGCTCAGCGGCGACCATCGCCGGGTGCTGGCGCTTTTTTCCCGTCTTGAAGCGGAAGAAAGCCCGGCGGAGACGGAACGGGACCGGCTATTCCACGAATTGCAGGCCGAGCTTTCGATCCACCGCGAAGCCGAGGAGCGGATCTTCTACGCCGCCCTCGCCGGCTTTCCGGGCACCGGGGATCTTATCGACGAATCGATCGAGGAACATCTCGACCTTGCCGAGCTTATCGAAGACCTGCGGGATTTCGATGGCGACGAGACTGAGTTCCTCAACCTGCTCGCCGAACTGCGCGAGGAATTCCAGCACCACATCGAATTCGAGGAAGAAGAAGTCTTCAACACCGCCCGCCGTCTCCTGACCGACGAAGACGCCGGCAAGCTCGCCGAGGAAATGCAGCGGGAACGAAACCGGCTGACGGCGTGAGGGGGCTCGGGGGGCAGAGCCATCGGGTGAAGGGTAGATCGCAGTGGAAATTCTCATTCCGGTCGATTCCCGCGCCCGTCCTCGCTGCAAAAGGCATCCGGCGTCCTTCGAGACGCGGCCAAGAGGGCCGCTCCTCAGGATGACGTAAATCTTTGATGGCATTTAGAAAATTCCTCATCCTGAGGAGGCCCCCTTGAGGGCCGTCTCGAAGGACGCACCACGGCTGTCCAGCTGGTGCCAAATGACAGGCCATAATAAAAATGGCTGGCGCAGTGCCCTGCCAGGACTCATACCACCATGACTCATACCAACGGCCGAAAATTCCGACCCATCCGTGTCATCCCGACGACCATCGGCACGGAGGGATCTCCGCGTGACGTGTCGCCCCAGGATTGGCACCATCGGAGCAGCGACAGATCCCTCGCAAGGGCTCGGGATGACACGTCAGTATTTTATTTTCGGCTGTTGGTATTATAGCGTGGCGATCAAGCTCGCTGCCTGGGCCATATAGCCCGCGACCTCCGCCGCCGCGGCAACATTGGCGACGATCTTCTTGATGTCGTCTTCCTCCACCTGAAGCCCCGCCGCCTGCTGTTTCAGGGCCGTTACCGCGTTGGCGAAATCGGCGTCGTCGGCGATTGCCTGCGCATGCAATAGCTGCGACAGGAGGGAGTCGAGATGACTGTACTCCGTATTGATCTTTATGAGCGTCACCGGGTCGGAACTTGCCCGGCTTGCCTGGAGCAGGAGCAGTTCGGCGGCTCTGATGGACGCGACCGTGTTGAGCAGTGTGTCTTTTTGGGCTTCGTCGGCCATGGCATTTCGTCCCTATATCGACAGAATTATTTGTTGAGCGAAGCTTGGACGGACTGTGCGTCCTGTGCACGGACGATCAAATTGTTGACCGCCGCAACGATGCCGCCGGTGCCGGCGCCCGCGATCGCCCGATTGGCGGCGAGCACGGTGTCGAGGACCGCGTTCAACTGAAGGGCGGCACTCTGCGCATTGTCCTGAGGCGCCGCGGCATTCTGGGAAGGGATAACGGTTTGCGGGATGAAGGGATTCGCCGACCGCATGATCCGGCGCGCCTCAACCACGTCGAAGAAGCTCATCCGCCGCCGGTCCTGGTGGGTTCCGGCAACGACCGCCCGAAGGTTCGTTTCGAGCCGATCGATCTTGCTGGCGATGCCGACGGCGAAATTCGTGTTCTCCGCCTTAAGCTTGCCGATGACGGCGCCGAGCGATCCGTCCATCTTGGCGGCTGCCGTCTTTACGTCGGAGAATCGCCGCTGGTCGAGCGCCATCTCGGAAATGGCGATGATCCCGGCTTCGACATCGGCAGCCACCGGGAGATTCTGGAAGCCGTGCTGGTGGGCGGTGGAATTGAGAACGCCCGCGAGCTTTTGTGCATTGGCGTCGAGCGCCGTATTGTCGTCGCCCGTGGCCAGGGCCACCATCTTGTCCGCGTAGAGCGTGACCGCATCCATCAGCGCCTGACGGGTTTGGACCTGCTTGTCGTCGAGGATCGTCGGCACGCAGGTGCCGCTGATGTCGAAATTGACGAGGCTCCCGATCGCCCAATCGGAGGCGTTGGCATAGAATTGGCTCGTGCAATCCGCTGTCTGGACGGCTCGCAGGAAGTTGGTCTCGGCGACCGAAGCCGAGTGCGTGCCTTGATCGAACCTCGAGATCGAATCCTGGACTTGGGTAAGGCCGCTGCATCCGACCAAGCCCATCCCTATCAAAGCGCATGCCGCTCCACGCCGAAACCAATACATCCCCCGCCCCTTTTCTGGTGTTCACAGAATATGACACACGTGTTCTATCGATAAATTGATCGCTGATAAAGCATTTTCTATTTTATGTATAATTTGTTGCGCCTTGGCCGTGGGCTCGGGGACGATATGGAAGAGGGGGTTGGGGTCAAGGGCACCCTCCGTGTATGGTCCGGCCCATCATGCCGCTTTCCTATCGTCTGGCGCTTCTCTATGGCGCGTTTTTCCTGCTGGTCGGGGTTCAGCTTCCCTATTGGCCGCCTTTCCTGGCCGGGCGGGGGCTGGATGCGGCCTCGATCGGGCTGGTGCTGGGGGCGGCGCAGTGGGCGAAGGTTCTGGTCAACCCGCTGACCGGAGCCCTGGCCGACCGCTTCGGGGCAAGGCTGCTGCTGATGCGCGTCATGGGCCTGGGCGCGGTGCTGTTCTTTCTGTTGCTGCTCCGGGTGGACGGGTTCTATGCGCTGCTTTTCGTCAATGCCGGGGCGACCGCGGCGGCGGCGGCATTGCTGCCCTTGGGCGAGGCGTTGACCCTCGGGGCGGCACCTCGGCATCGGCTCGATTACGGGCGCATCCGGCTCTGGGGCTCGGCGAGCTTCATTTTCGGCGCCATCGTCACGGGCAAGCTGATCGGCGGACAGCCCACCGAATTCATTCTCCTGGCCACGATCGGGGCGGCGGTGCTGCTATTCCTCGCCGCCTGCAACCTGCCGCATGATACCGGGGCGGTGGCGCATCGGGGGAAGCTGCAATGGCGCCTCCTGTTCGGGCGGGAGCCGATCCTGCTCCTCACCGCCGCCAGCCTGATCCAGGGCAGCCACAGCCTCTATTACGGCTTCGCCACCCTGCATTGGCACAAGGCCGGCTATTCCGACGGGGTTATCGGCGCGCTCTGGGGCGAGGGGGTGCTGGCCGAGATCGGGCTGTTCTTCATCGGCACCGCGCTCATCGCCCGCTTTGGGGCGAAGCGCTTGCTGATCCTCGCCGGAGCCGCCGGCTGCCTGCGCTGGGGCCTGACCTCGGTGGTGACGGAGCTGCCGGTGCTGGCCCTGGTCCAGCTCCTGCACGCCTTGACCTTCGGGGCAGCCCATCTGGCGGCGATGCATCTGCTGGCGCGCTCGCTGCCGCCGGGGCTGGCTTCAAGCGGCCAGTCGTTCTACGGCGCCATCGTCGGCGGCGTCGCCCCCGGAATCCTCATGGGGATTTCGGGCATCCTCTATACGCATTGGGGGGCCGGCGCCTTCGCGGTGATGGCGGTCCTCGCCGCATCCGGCGCGGTGGCGGCGGCGAGGCTGCGGGCTCATTAGAGCGAGGCGGTTTCCGGGTGGTCGGCATCGAATTCGATCTCGCCCTTGAGCACCCGGCGCATCCGCTGTTTGTCGAGCCCGCCCTCCCAATTGGCGATCACCACGGTCGCGACGCCGTTGCCGATCAGATTGGTCAGCGCCCGCGCCTCCGACATAAACCGGTCGATGCCGAGAATAAGGGCGATGCTCGCTACCGGGATGGTGCCGAGCGAGGCGAGCGTCGCCGCCAGGGTGACGAAGCCGCTCCCCGTCACCCCCGCCGCCCCCTTCGAGGTCAAGAGCAGCACGGCGATGATCCCGAGCTGCTGCCACAGCGAGAGATCGGTATTGGTCGCCTGCGCCAGGAACACCGCCGCCATGGTGAGATAGATGCAGGTGCCGTCGAGATTGAAGGAATAGCCCGCCGGGATCACCAGCCCGACCACCCCGTCATCGCAGCCCAGAAGCCGAAGCTTCAGCATCATCCGCGGCAGCGCCGATTCCGAGGAGGAGGTGCCGAGGACGATCAGCAGCTCCTCCTTGATGAAGCGGATGAAGCGCAGAATACTGAACCCATTGAGCCAGGCGATCACCCCCAGCACCACGAAGATGAAAATGAAGCAGGTCGAATAGACCGCCAGCATCAGCTTGCCCAACGACAACAGCGTGCCGATCCCATATTTGCCGATGGTGAAGGCCATCGCCCCGAAGGCGCCGAGCGGGGCCGCGCGCATGACGATGCCGACCATGCCGAAGAAGACGCCGGTGGCGGACTCGATGATCTCCAGCATCGGTTTGCCGCGCTCCCCGAGGCCGAACAGCGCGAAGGCGAAAAGAATGGCGAGAAACAAAACCTGCAATATGTCGCCATCGGCGAAGGCGCCCAGCACCGTGTTCGGGACGATATGGGTCAGGAACTCGACCGTACCTTGCTGCTTTGCCTGATCGGTAAAGCCCTGCACGGCCTTGGTGTCGAGACTGGCCGGATCGATGTTCATGCCGCTCCCCGGATGCAGGAGATTGGCGAGGGTAAGGCCGATGATGAGGGCGGCGGAGGTGACCACCTCGAAATAGATCAGCGCCTTCAGCCCGACGCGCCCGATCTTTCGCATGTCCTTCATCGAGGCGATGCCGTGCACAACGGTGCAGAAGATGATCGGTGCGATCAGCATCTTGACCGCCTTGACGAAGACATCGCCCAGGGGCTTCAGCGAAGCGGCAAAGTTCGGCTCGAAATAGCCGAGCGCCGCCCCGCAGACGATGGCGATCAGAACCTGAACATAAAGATGCGGCACCCACCGCCTGCGCGGCCGCACCGCCGGATCGAGTTTACCCAATTTCGCTTCCCCCCACCTTCAGGCCGCTACCCGGCATTGACCAAACCCTAGCATGCGGCGGAGTCGGGAGGGTTCAGGATTTCAGGATTTTTGATCGCCCGGCGGGCGCAGGAAGACGATGTCCATATCGAGCTGGCGGTTGATCCGCTTGGCAAAATAGCCGGGTGCGGTGAGAACGGGCCGGAAGCCGCTTTCGTGGACGGGCCGGAGAATATCCATCCAGGCCGGGGCGGCCTCATAGACCGGCACGACCGGAACCTCCAATTGCAGCATCGCGATCCGGTCGAGGCATCCGGCCGCGCCCTCGATCACCGCGAGTTCCGCCCCTTGCGTATCGACCTTGAGCAGGATCCGGCGCCCGGCGGGAAAATTTTCGATGACCTCGTCCAGGCGCTCGACTTGAACTTCCTCGGCGCCGGCTTGGCTCAGCTTGGGAAAACTTCCGAAGGCATCGGCGGTGGGCGGCAGTAACGAGTTCATATCGGTGCGGTTGAAGGTGTGGAGGGTCAGCATCTCGCGCTTGCGGCCAAGGGCCATGCGCGGCGCCACGACCCAGCGCGGATTTCCGGCGGCATTGGCCAAGAGTGCCGCATGTGCCGCCGCACCCGGCTCGAACGACACGATGCGCCCTTGATAGCCCAGATCGAACATGGCGCCGGCGTATTGCCCCTGATTGGCGCCGACATCCAGGATGAGATCGATTTCCTGCTCGGCAACCAGCGCCACGAGATTGCGGTGAAAGGCGTCGTGACGTTGATTTGACTTGCCGAATAATTTTCGAAACAGCCCCATGACCTCGCGTGCCTTTTTGTTATCCGAAGAGGATTGCCCCAGAGGATTACCATTGTCGTCCCCGGTGATATCAGCGATGTCCGGCTTTGGGAAGAAGGCGGCAATAACGGCGAGGTATCGGTGACGATGAGGCTGAAAGGCTTGTTCAATGCCGCGCTCTCAAGGCTTCGCGAATGAGGGTGCGCCCGCGCTCACGGGCAGCTACGTTCGGCCCCTCCATCCGTGCAACCGGAGGCCGCAGCCCCAATTCGCCCAGCGCGCCCAGCACCTGCACATAATCATCAAATCCGCGCTCACGGAGAGTATGCCATGTAATCTCACCGGCGGCATATTGACGGATCAGCTTCTCCTTTTCATTTTCGATCATGGCGGCATCTTTCGTAAGGTCTAATTATTACCATGTAGTTTTATAATATGTACTCTAGAATGAATGTGACAAATAAGGCGATAGAGCGTAGCGTATTAACCCGTTTCCTTGCGGTTACTGTGATTTGCACACCATCAGCGTAATTGAATTGGAAATAAAGCCCGCTGATCAGCGGGCTTTATTGTATTTATGGTTTTGAAAAATCAAGCGCAGCATCAATCTCCTCCTGCACCCCCGCCTCCTGTTCTGCTTCACGCCTCTCTAAACCATCTAACGAATCTGATTCGATCAAGGAAAGGGCTTCCCGAAGAACACTTATTGCAGAATCCCGTGCTTCTTGCTGCAATTGAAGCATTGTCGCGGTCGGACTTTTTGAGACAAGCAGATCAACATCTACCGTCATTGAATGATTCGTGTCGCCGTCTTTTAGGTAAATACTAAGTTTTGCCCATTGTTTGTCAGTAACACCTGCCTTCCGGCCTATATTAGACAGATGGATACCTTCGAATTTCAATTTCATATACCACTCCCATTGAGATTGTGGTAGATTATACATCAATACAATGGGGTTTGCAAAGTATATAATAATCACAAAAAAGGAATTCGTCGTAAAATTCGGCGACAGTTTACTTAATATGCCACCCCAAACAAATATAAACTGCCGCCGAATTATCCGGGATACGGCACCGTTTCAACCTTGGGGGCGACAGTTATCGTCTGTGTAGTCCCCGGAATGATCGTTCACGCGGGTCCAAATCTGGCTGCCTCCAAAGATCGACAGACCAATATAGCCGCGAATTTTCAATGCATTATCCGACAGAGCAGTGACATTTACGCTGTAGGTTCTGCCGTCTTCGGGATTGTAGATGTATCCCTCCCAGATGTCGGGGCTGGAGGGTTTGAGTTCGCTTAATATCACGAGGCCGCAGATCGGCTGAGTCCGCTTGGCGGGATCCGGGTTGTTCTTATCCAAATTAGGCAATCCGTTCCCGTCTACCGCGTCTTTCAGCCAAATGATCCGGCCACAGATTTGATCACCGCAATTGTCGATCGTTAGAACCGCATCCTTGTCCTGCGTTAGCCAAAGCCCCTTGGTGTCCGCCGCCGAAGCCGTATTCGACAGCCCGGCAAGCACCAAGGCTCCCGCCAACAGCCCCAAGAGCGCGTTTCCCAGGCGCCCCAGCATCGGGGACGACGAAATGAATCCAACCCGAACCGCCTTCACGCAAGCCTCCCCGGAAAAGGCGCACCAACATCACAAAAAAAAGCCGCCGCTTTCGCGACGGCCCTCTTTTGCCTGTACCAACCGGCCACAGGCTTTCGCCCATGGCCGCTGGGATCGGTTCTACTCTTCCGACGCGTCTTTTTCGCCGGCCGGGGTCTGGCGCTTCAGCGCCGCACCCAGGATGTCGCCGAGGCTGGCGCCTGAATCGGAGGAGCCGAATTCGGCCATCGCCGCCTTCTCTTCCTCGACTTCGCGGGCCTTGATCGACAGATTGACCTTGCGGGTCGTGCGGTCGAGGGCCGTGACCTTGGCGTCCACCTTTTCGCCGACGGCGAAACGGTCCGGGCGCTGGTCGCCGCGGTCGCGGGCCAGATCGGCCTTGCGGATGAAGCCCGGCATGCCATCGGCCAGGGTGACCTCAAGCCCGCCATCGCTGACGGAGGTGACGGTGCAGGTGACGACATCGCCCTTCTTCAGCTTCGACAGCGTCTCCTCATGCGGATCGGCGGCGAGCTGCTTGATACCGAGGCTGATGCGTTCCTTCTCGACATCGACGTCGAGAACCTTGACGCGCACCATGTCGCCCTTCTTGTAGTCGTTGATGGCTTCTTCGCCCGTCCGCGACCAATCGAGGTCGGAGAGGTGGACCATCCCGTCGATCTCGCCCGGAAGTCCGACGAAGAGACCGAATTCGGTGATGTTCTTGACCTCGCCTTCGAGCTCGGCATCGACCGGGTACTTCTCGACGAAGGCTTCCCAGGGATTGGCGAGGGTCTGCTTGAGGCCGAGGCTGATGCGCCGCTTCTGCGGATCGACATCGAGCACCATGACCTCGACTTCCTGGCTGGTCGAGACGATCTTGCCCGGATGAACGTTCTTCTTCGTCCAGGACATTTCCGAGACGTGCACCAGACCTTCGACACCGGGCTCCAGCTCCACGAAGGCGCCGTAATCGGTGATGTTGGTGACGCGGCCCTTGAACTTGGCGGCAGCCGGGTATTTGAGGTCCACGCCCTCCCACGGATCGGCCTCAAGCTGCTTCATGCCGAGCGAGATGCGCTGCGTTTCCGGGTTGAAGCGGATGACCTGCACCTTGACGCTCTGGCCGATATGCAGCGCTTCGGACGGGTGGTTGATGCGGCGCCACGCGATATCGGTGACGTGCAGCAGGCCATCGACACCACCGAGATCGACGAAGGCGCCGTAATCGGTGATGTTCTTGACCACGCCGTTGAGGATCTGGCCTTCCTTGAGGCTCGCCACCAATTCGGAGCGGGCTTCGGCGCGGCTCTCTTCGAGCACGGCGCGGCGGGAGACGACGATGTTCCCGCGTGAGCGGTCCATCTTCAGGATCTGGAAAGGCTGCGGCGTGCCGAGCAGCGGGGCGATGTCGCGGACCGGGCGGATATCGACCTGGCTGCCGGGCAGGAAGGCGACGGCGCCGGAAAGATCGACCGTGAAGCCGCCCTTGACGCGCCCGAAGATGATACCGGTGACGCGCTCATTGCTCTGGAAGCTCTTTTCGAGCTGGGTCCAGGATTCCTCGCGGCGGGCCTTTTC
>Ga0265327_10000252_pt1 | contig 106339 bp, 103 predicted proteins | sample 41621metaG_FD_202089 | JGI IMG/M metagenome (GOLD analysis project Ga0265327, IMG submission 202089) | Rhizosphere microbial communities from Carex aquatilis grown in University of Washington, Seatle, WA, United States - 4-16-21 metaG | ecosystem: Host-associated > Plants > Roots >...
GAACCGGGCGCCTCCCAGGGGCGACGTGGACACCGTCCAGGCGCCGTCGGTGGCCCGGACCACGGCATCGGCGATGGCCAGTCCGAGCCCGGTGCCGCCGGGGCCGCGGTCCACCCGGTGGAAGCGGTCGAACACCAGGTCGCGGTGCTCCACGGGGATGCCGGGCCCGGAATCGTCCACCGTCAGGGTGACCCGTCCGCCCGAGGTGCCGGTGGCCACCTCGACGGTGCCGCCCTCGCCCGCGTACTTGCAGGCGTTGTCGACGAGCACCGTCACCAGGCGGTCGATGCCGTCGTGGTCGGCCCGGACCCGTGCCGACCCGGCCGGGCCCGACGTGGTGCGCAGCTCGATCCCCCTGGCGTCGGCCACGGCCCGGAACCGGTCGGCGGCCGTGGCCACCACGCCCGCCACGTCGACGGTGGTGACCGTCCCGTCCGGGCCGCCGCCGCCGTCGGCCCGGGCCAGCCACAGGAGGTCGTCCACGATGGCCCGCAGTCGATTGCTCTCGGAGGAGACCCGCTCCAGGGTGTCGCGGTAGGCCGCCCCGTCCCGTGGCCGGGCCAGCGCCAGGTCGACCTCGGCCTCGATCACGCTGAGTGGCGTCCGCAGCTCGTGGCTGGCGTCCGCCGTGAACTCGGCCTGGCGCCGCCGGATCTGCTCGATGGGGGCGGAGGCCCGCAACCCGACGACGAACGAACCCACGAAGGTCACGGCCAGCAGGAGCGCGCCGAGCACCACCTCGGCCAACAGCAGCTCGTTCCGGGCGTCGGACACCCGGGCCACGCTCTCACCCGCCACCAGCCAGCCGCCGCCCGACGGCACCGCCGCGAAGCGGAAGTCCGAGCCGCCCACCGGGAGGGTCACCGACCCGGCGTTCCAGGTCCGGGTCGGGAGGTCGGGCCCGGCGATGCTCAGGGCCGTCACCGCGCCGGTCGGGCCGACCCGCCAGACGAAGTCGGGCACATCGTCGAGGTCGCCGCCGTGGCCGCCCGACGACACCGGCGCCGACCCGTTGTCGAGGGTGCTGGTGAGGGCGGCCGCCAGTCGGCCGTCGGCGTCCTGGTTCAGCCGGCGGACGATGAGGCCGTTGACGGTCAGGACCAGGGCCAGGGCGACCACCGCCACCACGGCGGTGGCGGCCAGGGCCACCCGGGCGGCGTGGCTCCAACGGGCGTCCGGCCGCCTCATGCCGGCGCGATGCGGTAGCCGAACCCCCGCACGGTCTCGATCCGGGCAGAGGTGTCGGCCAGCTTGCCCCGCAGCCGACCGACGTGGACGTCGATGGTGTTGGAGCCCACCGGGTCGGCCTCGTCGTCCCACACCTGGACGGCGATGGTCCGCCGGTTGACCGGCGCCGGTGCCCGACGGAGCAGCAACTCGAGCAGAGCCGTCTCGATGGCCGTCAGGGCCAACGGGCGGTCACCCCGACTGGCCGTGCGGGTGGTGGGGTCGTAGGTCAGGTCGCCGCAGGCCAGCACCGGGTCGAGGGCCAGGGGCGGACGGCGCTGGAGGGCCGACAGCCGGGCCGTGAGCTCGGCGAAGGTGAAGGGCTTGACCAGGTAGTCGTCGGCGCCCTCGTTGAGCCCCTCGACGCGGTCCTCGGTGGCGTCCCGGGCGGTCAGCATCAGCACCGGGGTCCGGTCGCCCCGGGCCCGCATGGCCCGCACCACCTCGATCCCGGAGGTGGTCGGCATCCGCCAGTCCAGGACGGCCACCTCGTACGCATAGGTGCGCAGGAACTGGAGGGCCGCACCGCCGTCGTCCACCGCGTCGACCACGTAGCCGTGCTCGCGCAGGCCCCGCTCCAGCACCGAGCGGAGCCCGGGGTCGTCCTCCGCCACCAGCACCCTCATCGCCCACCAGTGTGGCCCAGCCGCCGCCTCACCCGCCGCCGCCGCCGCCGGCCAGCCAGGGCCCGACGGTGGGCACCGTGACGACGGCCAGCACGACACCGAGCACCAGGCACGCAGCCTGCACCCACAGGCGGGCGCCGGCCCCGCGCACCTGGCGGCGGGTGCGGGCCATCAGGTCGGCCGGGGCCAGGCGGCTGGTCTCCAGCACATGACCCAGGACGTGGACGGCCATGACCCCGAACCAGAGCACGAAGCTCGCCTTGTGGAAGAACATCGTCTCCGACCGCAGCGAGTGGGGGACGAGCAGCAGGGCGATGCCGGAGGCGAAGAGGAGCACGGTGAGCAGCACCACCAGTGGACCCAGCAGGCGCAGCAGCAGCGGGGGCGCGCCGCGCTGCCCGTAGGCGGGGTCGCCCAGGTAGTAGCGGGCCATCCGCCAGCCGGTCGAGGCGATCTTCACCACGACGAAGGGCACCAGGACCATGCCGATGACCACGTGGGCGGTCAGCAGCGAGTGGACCTGGAGGACGGTCAGGCCCTCGGCCGCCAGGAGCACGAGCAGCAGGGCGGCCGTGGCGCCGGTCAGCCGGGCGTTGCCCTCGGGGCCACCGAACGGGGTGCGGGCGGCCTCGTCGAGCAGGTCGACGGGCGCGGACGGTCCGGTCCGACGGTGGGCGGGCGGGGTCCACTGGGTCACGGAACGAGTGTGCACCGGCAACCTGACGGCACCATGAACGGGGGCACGAACGTCGCGTCTCCGTCGCCACGGGGGGTGCGACGGAGGTCGTCACCGTCCCTGTGTGGCGAATCCCGTTCGTGTATGGTCAGGCTCGGCGGAATGACACTCCGCCTGACACATCAGGTCGCCCGGCGGCGACACCAAGTTCGTAGGTGCGGGCGACAGGGAGTGTCCCGCAGCTCATCATCCTCCGGGTTCCCCGACGCTGGCTGCCCCCCTGCCCCTCGTGGTGGTCGGCGCCGGGGACCCGGCGGGCTCTCCGTCCTCCGGGCGGGCGCGCCGGACACGGCAGCGCCCCGGCAGGACCCGTCACACCGGCTCGGCCGGTGCGGCGCGCCCCGGCGACGTCAGCGGGTGGTCGGCAGCCAGTCCGGGCGGGCGGCCTCGAACGCCTCGATCTCGCCCTCGTGGCGCAGGGTGAGGCCGATGTCGTCCCAGCCGTTCAGCAGGCGTGCCCGCGTGAACTCGTCGAGGGGGAAGGTCGTCTCGATGCCGGCGGCCGGGACGTCGAGCGTCCCCCCGGCGATGTCGATGGTGATCTCGAGGGACGGGTCGGCCTCGAGGGCGTCGAGGAGGGCCCGGCCGGTGGCCGCGTCGACCTGCACGGGCACCACGCCGGCCTTGGTGCAGTTGTTGCGGAAGATGTCGGCGAACCCGGGGGAGACGACCGCCGCGAAGCCGTAGTCCTGGAGCGCCCAGACGGCGTGCTCGCGAGACGACCCGGTGCCGAAGTTCGGCCCGGCCACCAGGATGGAGGCCCCGGCGAACTCCTCCCGGTTGAGGACGAAGTCGCGGTCGTCGCGCCACTCGCTGAAGAGCCCGGCGCCGAACCCGGTGCGCTCCACCCGCTTCAGCCAGTCGGACGGGATGATCTGGTCGGTGTCCACGTCCGAGCGGTCGAGGGGCACGCCCCGCCCGGTGATCAGCTGCACGGGCTCCATCAGTCGAGCTCCCCGGGGCTGGCGAACCGCCCGGCCACGGCGGTGGCGGCGGCGACGGCGGGCGAGACGAGGTGGGTGCGGCCGCCCCGGCCCTGCCGGCCCTCGAAATTGCGGTTGGAGGTCGAGGCCGCCCGCTCCCCCGGCTGGAGCTTGTCGGGGTTCATGGCCAGGCACATCGAGCAGCCGGGCTCCCGCCAGTCGAAGCCGGCCCCGGTGAAGACCAGGTGGAGCCCCTCGGCCTCGGCCTGGGCCTTGACCCGGTGGGAGCCGGGCACGACCAGGGCCCGCATGCCGTGCTTGACCGTGCGGCCACGCAGCACATCGGCCGCGGCACGGAGGTCCTCGATCCGGCCGTTGGTGCACGAGCCGATGAACACCGTGTCGACCGGCACCTCGCTGAGCGGGGTGCCGCCCACGAGGCCCATGTACTCGAGCGCCCGCGCCGCCGCGTCCCGCTCCGCCGGCGTGGCGAACTCGTCGGGCACGGGCACGGTGCCGTCGAGGCGGGTGACCTGGGCGGGGTTGGTGCCCCAGGTGACGAAGGGGGCGAGGCCGGCGGCGTCCAGGACGACCTCCTTGGCGAAGGTGGCGCCCGCGTCGGTCGGGAGCGAGCGCCACTGGTCGAGGGCCTGCTCCCACGCCGCGCCCTTGGGGGCGTGGTCCCGTCCCTCGAGGTAGGCGAAGGTGGTGTCGTCGGGCGCGATCATGCCGGCCCGGGCGCCGCCCTCGATCGACATGTTGCACACCGTCATGCGGCCCTCCATCGACAGGGCGGTCACGGCCGAGCCGCGGTACTCGATGACGTGGCCGCTGCCGCCGCCGGTGCCGATGGTGCCGATGACGGCCAGCACCAGGTCCTTGGCCGTCACCCCGGCCGGCAGGTCGCCGTCGACCGTCACCGACATGGTGGCCGGCCGCCGCTGGGGCAGCGTCTGGGTGGCCAGGACGTGCTCGACCTCGCTGGTGCCGATGCCGAAGGCCAGGGCGCCGAAGGCACCGTGGGTGGAGGTGTGGCTGTCGCCGCAGACGATGGTCATGCCCGGCTGGGTGAGGCCCTGCTCGGGCCCGATGATGTGCACGATGCCCTGGTCGGCGTCGCCCATCGGGTAGCAGGTGATGCCGAACTCGGCGCAGTTGGCGTCGAGGACGGACAGCTGCTTGGCCGAAATCGGGTCGGCCACCGGTTTGTCGATGTCGGTGGTCGGGACGTTGTGGTCGGCGGTGGCGACGGTGAGGTCGGGACGGTGCACCGTCCGGCCCGCCATCCGCAGGCCGTCGAAGGCCTGGGGCGACGTGACCTCGTGGACGAGGTGCAGGTCGATGAAGAGCAGGTCGGGCTCGTCGGGCCCGCCGGCGTGGACGACGTGGCCGTCCCAGACCTTCTCGGACAGTGTGCGCGGCTCGGCCACGGTCAGGCTCCGATCTTCACGATCTCGACCCGGAGGTTCCCCCCGGGGGCTGCGTACTCGACGGTCTCGCCCACCGCGTGGCCCACCAGGGCCTGGCCGAGGGGGGAGCCGGGGGACACCACGGTCAGGTCACCCGGACGCTCCTCGATGCTGCCGACGAAGTAGTCGGCGGTGTCGTCCTCGTCGTCCCCCTCGTAGCGGAGGGTCACCACCGAGCCGTGCACCACCGTGCCGTCCGAGGGCGCGGCGTCGACGATGGTGGCGGTCTTCAGGATCTGCTCGAGCTGGCGGATGCGCGACTCCATCTTCCCCTGGCTGTCCTTGGCCGCGTGGTAGTCGCCGTTCTCCTTCAGGTCGCCGAGGGCCCGGGCCGCCTCGATGAGCGCGGCGATCTCCACCCGCCCGCGGGTGGTGAGGTCCTCGAGCTCGGCCTGGAGGCGGTCGTAGGTGTCTCGGGTCAGCTGGGTGTCGGACGCGTCAGTCACGGGTCACCAGGCTAACGGCTCCGACGGGCGGTCCCGGACGGCCCGGTGCGCCCCGGTCGGCGACACCGTACGGTGTGTCGGTCCCTACGCTGGGGGGCGGAGGCCGCCGCCAGGTCGGATGCCGTGACGGCCGGGTGCCGGCCCGGTCCGCCGATGCGGTACCGGGGGGTGCGCCCGTGGAACACTGGGTCGACAGCAGCGGACGAGGGAGGAACGTGACGATGGCCGACATCCAGGGCACCTGGGACCCGCGCTTCGAGGGGGTGGCGACGACCCTGTCGGCCAGCCTCGACGCCGGCACGGACGTGGGCGCCTCGGTGGCCGTCCTCCTCCACGGCGAGCCGGTGGTCGACATCTGGGGCGGCACGGCCGACGAGGCCGGCACGACGCCGTGGGAGAAGGACACCATCACCAACGTCTGGTCCACCACCAAGACCATGACGTTCCTCTGCACCCTGATGCTGGCCGACCGCGGCGAGCTCGACTACCACGCCCCCGTGGCCCGCTACTGGCCGGAGTTCGCGGCCGGCGGCAAGGAGCACGTCGAGGTGCGCCACCTCATGGCCCACACCGCCGGGCTCCCGGGCTGGGCCGAGCCGATGGAGCCGGAGGACCTGGCCGACTGGGAGAAGTGCACGGCCGTGCTGGCCCGCCAGGAGCCGTGGTGGGAGCCCGGCACGGCGTCCGGGTACCACGCCGTCACCCAGGGCTACCTCATCGGCGAGGTGGTCCGCCGGATCACCGGCACCACCATCGGGCAGTGGTTCGCCTCCGAGGTGGCCGCCCCGCTCGGCGCCGACTTCCACATCGGGCTACCCGAGTCGGAGGACCGCCGGGTGTCGGTGGTGATCCCGCCACCGCCGCTCGACCTCGACGAGCTCAAGCCGTCCGAGCTCGTCCTGCGGGCCATGACCAACCCGATGCTGGACGCCACCTATCCGGCACAGGCGTGGTGGCGCCGGGCCGAGATCCCGGCGGCCAACGGCCACGGCAACGCCCGCTCGGTGGCCGAGGTCCAGTCGATCATCGCCGGACGGGGCGAGGCGAGGGGTGTCCGCCTCCTGTCGGCCGAAGGCGTCGACCGGCTGTTCGAGGAGCAGATCCACGGGACCGACCTCATCCTCGGCGCCGAGTACCGGTTCGGCATGGGCTACGGCCTGAGCTCGGGGATGATGCCGATCGGGCCCCGGGCCTGCTTCTGGGGCGGCTACGGCGGGTCGCTCATCGTGATGGACCAGGAGAGCGGCCTGACCGTCTCCTACGCCATGAACCGTATGGAGGCGGGCCTCCAGGGCGACCTCCGCGGCGCCAACATCGTCATGGCCGCGGTGCTCGGACTGGCCGGAGGCTGAAGGACCGGAGATCGGCGCGGTGACGGGAGGAGGGGACGGTGACGACGATGTGACGACGGTCCCCGGACTGCCCGAGGACCCCAACCCCCGCTCGTTCGAGCGGCAGTTCGAGGCACAGCAGCACCGGCCGATCCGCTGGAAGGCGCTGGTCCGGCGCTCGCTGTTCATCGCCTTCACCGGCGTGATCCTCTACCTGGTGGCGCCCAGCATCCTGGCCGTCTTCGACTCGTGGCCCAAGCTGGCCACGCTCAACCTCCTGTGGTTCATCCCGGCGGTGGTGGCCGAAGGCATCCACTTCGCCTGCACCTTCTCGCTCCAGCGGATCGCCCTGCGCACCAAGGCGTGGTTCTCCGTCATCACAGCCCAGCTGTCGGGCAACGCCATCTCGCTGATCGTGCCGGGCGGGGCGGCGGCCGGCGCGGCCGTGCAGTTCCGGATGCTGGGGATCGCCGGCATGGACGCCACCGAGTCGGTCAGCGGCCTGACCGCCTTCTCGTTCCTCGGCATCGGCGGGCTGCTCGCCCTGCCGGTCTTCGTGCTGCCGGTCGTGCTGTTCGGCGCCCCGGTGGCCTCCGGCCTGTCCGACGCGGCGTGGATCGGGGCGATCGGGTTCGTGCTGTTCACCGCGTTCGGCGCCGTGGTCATGGCCACCGACGCCCCCCTGCTGTGGGTCGGGCGCGCGGCCCAGGCCGTGCGCAACCGGGTCCTGAAGAAGCGCCCGCGCCTCGAGGGCCTGCCCGAGCGGCTCCTCGAGCAGCGCAACGTCATCCGGTCGGTGCTCGGCCAGCAGTGGTGGCAGGCGACGCTGCTGTCGGTGGGCCGGCTCCTCTTCGACTACCTGTGCCTGCTGTTCTGCGTGCGGGCGGTGGGCGCCGACCCGCGTCCGTCGCTGATCCTCCTGGCCTACGCGGTGGCCGGCGTGATCGGCCTGCTGCCGATCACGCCGGGCGGCATCGGCGTGGTGGAGGCCAGCCTCGCCGGATTCCTGGCCCTGGCCGGCCTGGACGGGGCCCAGGCGGTGCTGGCCACGCTGGCCTACCGGCTGGCCTCCTACTGGCTGCCCATGCTGGCCGGCCCGGTGGCCTACGCCGCCTTCCGGTACCGCTACCGGGGCCAGGGCGGCCCGACCCCGGAGCTGGGCGCGGCCGCCTGACCGCCCCCCATGGGGGGGGTCCGGCCGGCCCGTCAGCCCAGGTCGACCTCGCCGTCGGGACGGAGCGTGCCGAGGCGGCCGCAGCCCTCCTCGGTCACCAGCACGGTCAGGTGGTCGGCGTCCGACCCGCGGGCCCACGCCCGTCGGCCCTCGGGCGTCCGGCACGCCACCACGGCCCGCTCGGGTGTCCCGTCCCGCCGGAACGCTACCGAGTAGGTCTCGACCGTCACCTCGCCGTGGGCGTCGGCGTCGGGCGCCATCTGGGGGAGGGCGCCGATGGCGGCCTGTGGGTCGCCCCACGTGAACCCGCCGGCCGACTCGACCGTCGTGCCCGGCGGCAGCCCGTCGGCGTCGGGGGGACCGGCCGTCGCCGGATCGGTGCCGTAGAGGCCGATACTGTGCCGCGACAGGTACCAGCCGAGCCCGGTGGTGAGGCCGGTGGTGCCGGGCCGCTCGCGCAGCACGCCGACCATGGCGGCCAACGCGTGGGTGCCGTAGTTGTTGCCGGGCCCCCCGGCGAAGGTCATCCCGCCCGTCACGGTCAGCGCCCGGCGCGGGTCGTCGTCGGGCAGGCCCAACTCGGCGGCGGCGATCTGCACGGCCGAGGGGAAGCAGGAGTAGAGGTCCACGTGGGCAACCTCGTCGACGGTGGTGCGGGCCAGGCCGAGGGCGGTGGCGCCGGCCAGGCGGATGGCGGGGGAGGAGTGGAAGTCGGCCCGGTGGGAGAGGAACCAGTGGTCCTCGGCGTCGGCGCCGGCCAGCGGGAAGACCCACCGGTCCCGGGGCACGCCGGCCGCCTCGGCCGCCGCCGCCGAGCACAGCACCACGGCTGCGCCCTGGTCGACCTGGAGGTCGGCCGTGAGCAGCTTGGTGTACGGGTAGTCGACCATGCGGTTGTCGTCGGTGGGCGTGACGAGCTCCTCCACCGACTGGGGTTCCCGCAGCCAGGCGAAGGGGTTGCCGGCGGCCACGTCGGCGAACCGCGACCAGAGGCCGCCGATGTGGGCCAGGTGCTCGGGCAGCGTGCGGCCGGCCTCGGCCCGCAGGGCGTTCTCGAACAGGGGGAAGACGTGGATCGGGTGGTCGAGGCCCCGTTCCTCCTCGGCCGCCGTGGTGCCCCGCCGGTCGCTCCCGAACAGGGTCGGGAGCGGGGTGTCGGCCGCCTGCACCGTCCACGGCAGCAGCGGCCGGTCGGGGTGCCGCCGGGCTGCCGCCCGGGTGTAGTGGCAGTCGGCCCCGGCGATCACGGCCACGTCCAGCTCGCCCCGCCCGATGGCCAGCGCCGTGGCGTTGACCAGCGACTGCGGGTTGTTGCCACCGGTGGTGGTGACCAGGATCTCGGCCGGCTCGATCCCGAGTGACTCGGCGAGGAGGGCGCCGGCGTCGACGTAGTGCCAGCTCAGCGGATCGGCCACCCGCAGCGACGCCGTGCGGGCCAGCAACGACCGCCCCGCCGACGCGGTGCCGCCGGGCGGCGCCCCGTCACAGTCCTCGACCGCGGCGGTCACGGCGTCGAGCATGAGCCCCAGGGGCTCCGGGCGGTCGGCCAGCGACCCCTCACCCTCGGAGTGGGGTCGGTTGGTCACCTGGCCGACGCCCACGACCACCGGGGTGGAGGGGTCGAGCGGCATCGCGCCGACGAGCCTACCGTCGCCCCGGAGGGCGCCCGCCGGGCCCGGGCGCCCCCCGACCGGCCGGGCCGCGCTCGGTACACTCGGGACATGCGCATCGCCGTGGGATCGGACCACGCGGGCTACGCCCTGAAGACGGAGGTCCTCGCCCACCTGACGGCGGCCGGCCACGAGGTCGACGACCTCGGCACCGACTCGGCCGAGGTCTCGGTGGACTACCCGCTGTTCGGGCGCTCGGTGGGCGAGGCGGTGGCCGGCGGCCGGGCCGACCGGGGCGTCTGCGTCTGCGGCTCGGGCATCGGCATCGGCATCGCCGCCAACAAGGTGCCCGGCGTGCGGGCCGCCGTCGTCCACGACGCCACGTCGGCCAGACTGGCCCGGGCCCACAACGACGCCAACGTGATGACGCTGGGCGAGCGGCTCACCGGGCGGGCGGTGGCGCTCGACGCCGTCGACGCCTTCTTCGCCACCGAGTACGAGGGCGGCCGCCATCAGCGTCGCATCGACCAGATCGCCGACCAGGAAAGGCAGCAGCCGACCCCATGAGCAGCACCCACGCCTCGCCGTTCGACCCGTGGCTCTCCGGTGACCCCGAGGTCCTTCGACTCCTGGGAGAGGAGACGGAGCGCCAGTCGACCACCCTGCAGCTAATCGCCTCCGAGAACTTCACGTCCACCGCGGTGCTGGCGGCCACCGGGTCGGTGCTGACCAACAAGTACGCCGAGGGCTACCCCGGCCGCCGCTACTACGGCGGCAACCAGGTCATCGACGAGGTCGAGGACCTGGCCCGCGATCGGCTCAAGGCGCTGCTCGGGGCCGAGCACGCCAACGTGCAGCCCCACGCGGGCTCCAACGCCAACGTGGCCGCCTACATGGCCCTCATCGAGCCGGGCGACACCGTGCTGGCCATGCGGCTCGACCACGGCGGCCACCTCACCCACGGATCGCCCGCCTCCATCACCTCCAAGGTGTGGAACTTCGTCTCCTACGGCGTGTCGCCGGCCACCGACGACCCCGACAAGCCGGGCGAGATCATCGACTTCGACCAGGTGGCCGACCTCGCCCGCACCCACCGGCCCAAGCTGATCGTCGCCGGGTCGACGGCCTACGCCCGCATCATCGACCCGCTGCCCTTCCGCGAGATCGCCGACTCGGTGGGGGCCAAGTTCCTGTTCGACGCGGCCCATCCGGCCGGCCTCATCGCCGGCGGCGCCCACCCCTCGCCGGTGGGCGTGGCCGACGTGGTCACCTTCACCACCCACAAGACGCTGCGGGGGCCGCGGGGCGGCGCCATCGTGTGCCAGGAGGAGTACGCCAAGGCCATCGACAGCGCCATCTTCCCGGGGCTGCAGGGCGGCCCGCTGGAGAACGTCATCGCCGGCAAGGCGGTGGCCTTCGCCGAGGCGGCCCGGCCCGAGTTCCGCGACTACGCCGCCGCCGTGGTGGCCAACGCCCGGGCACTGGCCGACGCGGTGGCCGCCGAGGGGATCCGTCTGGTGTCGGGCGGCACCGAGAACCACCAGGTGCTGTGCGACCTCCGGTCCTTCGACGCCGAGCTGACGGGCAAGGTGGCCCAGGAGACGCTCGACCGGGCCGGCATCACCTGCAACCGCAACACGATCCCCGACGACCCGCGGTCGCCGTTCGTGACGTCGGGGCTCCGCCTGGGCACGGCCGCCCTGACCACCACGGGCATGGGCCCCGCCGAGATGACCCGCGTCGGCGGGCTCATCGGGCGCACCCTGCGGGCCCGCGACGACGAGGCGGCGCTGGCCGCCGTCCGGGCCGAGGTGCACGAGCTGTGCGCCGGGTTCCCCCCGTACCCGGGGCTGGCCGGGGCGTGACCCCGACCGGGGCGGCCGGACGGCCGGGGTGACCCGGTGAGCGCGGGCATCCCCCTCAACTGGTACGCCGTCCTGTTGGTGGTGGCGGCCGTCTCCACCTGGGCCCTCACCTTCCCGGCCCGCCGCATCGCCGTCCAGATCGGCTACGTGGCCCAGCCCGACGAGCGCAAGGTCCACCAGCGGGTCACCCCCCAGTCCGGCGGGGCGGCCATGTTCCTCGGCATGCTGGTGACGTGGGCGGTGGCGGCCTCGGTGCCGGCCCTCGGCCCGCTGTTCCGCGGGTCGTCGGAGCCGCTCGGCCTGCTGCTCGGGGCGGCCGCCATCTTCGTGGTCGGCATCATCGACGACTTCCGCGACATGTCGGCCCCGGCCAAGGTGGCCGGCCAGGTCCTGGCGGCCACCATCCTCTACTTCACCGGGGTCACGTGGTTCCAGTTCAAGGTCCCCCTGGCCGGCCTGGTGCAGCTGTCGCCCGAGTGGACCCCGCTGCTGACCGCGCTGTGGGTCATCGCCATCACCAACGCGGTGAACCTCATCGACGGCCTGGACGGGCTGGCGGCCGGGGTGGTGGCCATCGCCTCGGGGGCGCTGGCCGTCTACGGACTGCACCTGCAGCATCTCGGCAACCTGCCGGCCGACAACATCGGCCCGCTCATCGCGGTGGCGACCTGCGGCATCTGCCTCGGCTTCCTGCCCCACAACTTCCACCCGGCCCGGATCTTCATGGGCGACGGCGGTGCCCTGTTACTCGGGCTGCTCATGGCCGCCTCCACCATGCTGATCGGGGGGCGCTCGGCCGGCACGGTCGGCGGCGTGGCCGCCCGCAGCGGCCAGACGTACTTCTTCTTCGCCCCCCTGTTCATCCCGTTCTTCATCCTCGGCGTGCCCATCCTCGACATGGCCTTCGCCTTCGTGCGGCGCACGGCCAACCGCACCGGCTTCTCCACCCCGGACAAGAACCACCTCCACCACCGCCTGCTGCGGCTCGGCCACGGCCACCGGCGCAGTGTGCTCATCCTGTGGGCGTGGACCGTGCTGCTGTCGGGCCTCGTCCTCTTCCCCCTCTACATCTCGAGCGTGAACGCCTTCATCCCCTTCGGCGTCCTCGCCCTCGGGGTGATCCTCTTCACCCTCTTCCACCCGTCGCTGCGACGGACCGGCGACGTCGACGAGCCGGTCGACGGGGCCGGGGAGGGCACCCCGGCAGGGGAGCAGGCGAGCCCGTCCGGTTCGGCGACGGCCCGGGCGGTCGACGCGCCCGCCTGACCAGGCACGGGCCACCGGGGCGGCGGGATTACCCGGCTGTGAACAGCATGTTTCGGGCGTTTTGCCGGTCCACGGGGAATAGTGCGATGATGCGCCACGTGAATTGCAGGCCTTCCACCCCTCCCGAGGGGGCCGTCGTGACGCTCCGCGCCGTCGGCCTGCACCCCGTCGCCACCGTCTCCCGGACGACCCGCTCGTCCGCTGCGTGACCCCGGAACCGAACCGTGACGCCTCCCTTCCCCACATCGACTGACGCGGTCCCGACACGTGACGGACGAACCGACCCCCGCCGCCGGACCGGACGATCCGGAGCCCCGTCCCCACTGGACGCCGGAGGACCGTCGGCTGTCGCCGGGGGCCGTGGCCTTCCTCGGACTCGGCCTGTCGATCGGGCTCTGCCTGGCGGTCACCGTCGGTGCCGGGCTGGCGCTCGACGCGGTGCTGCACGACTCGCCGGTCTTCCTGCTGGTCGGGCTGACCGTGGGCATCGTGGTGGCCGTGGCGATGGCGGTCAGCACCATCCGGAAGTACCTCTGAGCCGGGGCGCGGGAGCCTGACCGTGTTCGCCCACTTCACCCTGCCCGACATCGGCCTCGTGGCCCGCCGCACCACCGGCGCCGCCCTGGTCGTCGGGGTGGCCGCCCTGGTGGCCGCGGTGTCGTTCGGCTACCTGCTGGCCGGGATCGGCGGCTGCATCGGCCTCGCGCTCGGCCTGGTCAACTTCCGCCTGGTCGGGGTGTCGGTCGACAAGGTGACGGCCATGGACGTCGACGACCCGAAGCGCCCCCTGGCCGTCAACACGCTGGGGCGGATGGGCATCATCACGGTGATCGCCCTCGGGCTGTGCTTCGTGTCGAAGCCGCTGGGCTTCGGCGTGCTGGGCGGGCTCGCCGTCTTCCAGATCCTGCTGATCGCCAACGTGGCGCGGTCGATGTCGAAGGCCGGGGCCATGACCTCGGTCGACGACCTGGTCAACGCCAACGTGATCGACGACAACGCGCCGGTGGTGTCGCCGGCCGCCGTCGAGGCCGCCGACGACACCCGTGGAGGGAACTGACACCGATGGGCTCGAACTTCCTGACGCCGATGATGGGGATCGACATCTCGGTGGGCGACCACGTCCAGCGCAAGCTGGGCCCGCTCACCATCAACGTCGACATCGTGTGGGCGACGGTCATCGCCGGCGTCATCGTCATCACGCTCGGTCTCATCCTGCGGGCCAAGGCCACCTCGGGCGTGCCGGGCAAGTTCCAGCTGGCCTGGGAGATGGCCGTCGGCGCCGTCCAGGACCAGGTCAACGACTCGATCGGCCCCCGCGGCGCCAAGGTCGTGCCGCTGGCCCTGACCCTGTTCGTGTTCATCTTCACCTGCAACCTGTTCGAGGTGGTGGGCATCGGCTCGAAGCTCGACGTGCTGCCCGCCCCCACCAGCGACATCAACCTGCCGCTGGCCATGGCCCTGTACGTGATCGTCCTGGTCCACCGGGCCGCCATCAAGAACCGCGGGACGCGGGGCTACTTCGCCCACTACTTCTCCCAGCCGTTCCCGAAGAAGCTGTTCTTCGTCAACGGCTTCATGAACATCATCGAGGAGCTGGTCAAGCCGGTCACCCTGACGCTGCGTCTCTTCGGCAACCTGTTCGCCGGCGGCCTCATGCTGTCGCTGCTGGCCGCGCTGGTGGCCTGGAAGTTCGGCAGCTTCGGCGTCATCGGCGGCGTGCTGTCGGCCCTCTTCACCGTGGTCTGGAAGCTGTTCGACATGCTGATCGGCGGCATCCAGGCCTTCATCTTCGCCCTCCTCACCATCCTGTACTTCGACACCGCAATGGCGCAGGACACCGCCCACTGAGGCCCGGCGCCACCCGTTCCACCCTTTCCACCCACCACCTCAACAAAGGAGCAGTTCCCATGGCAGATCCGGTCAACTACACCAGCGCCATCAAGACGGCCGGCGGCCTCATCGGTGCCGGCCTGGCGCTCGGCGGCGGCGCCGTCGGCGCCTCCATCGGCGACGGCCTCGCCGGTAGCCAGACCATCGCCGGCGTCGCCCGGCAGCCCGAGGCCCAGGGCCGGCTGCAGACCATCATGTTCCTGACCGTCGGCCTCTGCGAGGCGGCGTACTTCATCAACCTGGTGTTCGCCGCGCTCTTCGTCTTCTCGCTGGGCAAGTGACCCCGGCCCGCACGGGCGACCCGATGCACGACGGCCTCCGCCGTGCCGTGGGGATCGGCCGCGGGCTCCACCGACCGACCGACCAAGGATGACGACCATGCCGCTCGCCACCAGTAACTTCCTCGTCCCCAACGGGACGTTCATCGTGGTCCTGATCGCGTTCATCATCGTGCTGTACGTGATCACCAAGTACGTGCTGCCGCCGCTGAACAAGGCGCTGACGGAGCGCCAGGAGCAGATCCGCGGTGAGCTCGAGGCGGCCGACAAGGCCAAGACCGACGCCGAGGAGGCCGACGCCGAGCGTCGGGCCGTGCTGGAGCAGGCGCGGAGCCAGGCCCGGGAGATCGTCGGCCAGGCCCAGACCACGGCCGACCAGATCGTCACCAGCGCCACCGCCGACGGCCAGGCCGTCCACGACCGGATCGTGGCCGCAGCCGAGGCGGAGGTCGTGGTGGCCCGTCAGGCCGCCGTCGAGGAGGTGACCGCCCGGGTGGGCGAGATCGTCCTGGCCGCCGCCGAGCGGGTCATCGGCCGGGAGATCCGGGCCTCCGACCACCAGGACCTCATCGACGAGGCCATCGCCGCCGTGCGGGCCGAGACGTCGGGCGCCGGGGCCGGCGCCGGGGGCGCCCGGTGAACCCTGCCCTCCAGGGCTACCTGGCCGCCATGGAGGAGTCGCTGTCGTCCGACGGCGCGCTGGCCGACGCCGGCGCGCAGCTGCACGCCTTCGCCGACATCGTCGAGGGCAACAACGCCCTCCTGCTGGCCGTCAACGACGGGTCGGTGCCCGTACCGGCCCGTCGCGCCGTGCTCGACCGGCTGGTGGAGGGGAGGACGCGGCCCGAGGTGGCGCGTCTCGTCCACCAGGCCGTGTCGGTGGTGCCCGCCGCCGAGGTGGTGGCCTCGTTCCGCTGGATGGGCAGCCGGCTCACCCAGGCCGCCGCCCGCCCCGACGCCGCCGACGAGCCGGCCACCGAGGACGTCCTCGGGCGCCTGGGCTCGCGCAACCGCGTGTCCGGCTACGCGGCCGCCGTGTTCGAGGGATGCACCGTCGAGGAGCTGGAGGAGATCGAGGACCAGCTCTTCCGGTTCGCCCGCACCGTCGAGGCCGACCGCCGCCTGCGGCACGCCCTGGGCGACCGCGACCTGCCCGTGGCCGTCCGGCAGAACGTCATCACCCGCCTCCTCGACGGCAAGTCGCTGCCGGCCACCGTCCGGCTGGCGCGCTACGCCACCCGGGGCGGACGGGCCCGTGACATCGTCACCACCCTCGACACCCTGGTCGAGGACGCGGCCAGGGCGCGCGGCTGGCGCGTGGCCCGGGTGGCCGCCGCCGACGCCGTGGACGACGAGCAGCGGCGGGGGCTCAGCGACGCCCTCGCCCACCTGACCGGCAATCCCGTCGACCTGCAGGTGACCGTCGAGCCCGAGCTGCTCGGCGGCGTCGTGGTCCAGGTCGGCGACCTGCTGGTGGACTCCAGCACCCGGCACCGGCTCGACGAGCTGAAGGAGCACGTGCTCGCCTCTGAAGAGGCCTACAGGATTCCAGGAACCCCAACACGAAGGGAAGCAACCGATGGCTGAGCTGACCATCAACGCCGACGAGATCACCGCTGCGCTCAAGCAGTACGTCGACGACTACACGCCCGAGGTCGGGACCGAGCAGGTCGGCCGCATCGTCGAGGTCGGCGACGGCATCGCCCGCATCACCGGGCTGCCCGGCTGCGCCGTCAACGAGATCCTCGAGTTCCAGGACGGGACGGAGGGCCTCGCCCTCAACCTGGACGAGGAGACGATCGGCGCCGTCATCCTGGGCGACGACACCGGCCTCGAGGAGGAGCAGCTGGTCAAGGCGACCGGGCGCATCCTCTCGGTCCGGGTGGGCGACGCCCTGCTCGGCCGCGTGGTCAACGCCCTGGGCGAGGCCCTCGACGGCAAGGGCCCCATCGCCACCACCGAGACCCGTCGCCTCGAGGTCCAGGCGCCCGGCATCGTCAGCCGCCAGCCGGTGGGCGAGCCGCTGCAGACCGGTATCAAGGCCATCGACGCCATGACCCCGATCGGCCGCGGCCAGCGCGAGCTGATCATCGGCGACCGCAAGACCGGCAAGACCACCGTGGCCATCGACACCATCCTCAACCAGAAGGGCCTGGGGGTGAAGTGCATCTACGTGGCGATCGGCCAGAAGGAGTCCTCCGTCGCCCAGACGGTGGCCACGCTGGAGCGCTACGGCGCCCTCGAGTACACGGTGGTGGTGCTGGCCGGCGCGGCCGACCCGGCCCCCTTCAAGTACCTCGCCCCCTACGCCGGCTGCGCCATGGGCCAGCACTGGATGGACAACGGCGAGCACGCCCTCATCGTCTACGACGACCTGTCCAAGCAGGCCGAGGCCTACCGCCAGATGTCGCTGCTGCTGCGCCGCCCGCCGGGTCGCGAGGCCTACCCGGGCGACGTCTTCTACCTGCACAGCCGGCTGCTCGAGCGGGCCGCCAAGCTGTCCGACGAGGCCGGCGGCGGCTCGCTGACCGCCCTGCCCATCATCGAGACCAAGGCCGGCGACGTGTCGGCCTACATCCCGACCAACGTGATCTCCATCACCGACGGCCAGGTGTTCCTCGAGTCGGAGCTCTTCTACGCCGGCGTCCGGCCCGCCATCAACGTGGGCATCTCGGTCAGCCGGGTGGGCTCCTCGGCCCAGATCAAGGCCATGAAGGCGGTGTCCGGCACCCTGAAGCTCGACCTCGCCCAGTTCCGCGAGCTCGAGGCCTTCGCCACCTTCGGCTCCGAGCTCGACAAGGTCTCCCAGGCCCAGCTCGACCGCGGCTACCGCCTGACCGAGCTGCTGAAGCAGGGGCTCAACCAGCCGGTGCCGGTGGAGGAGCAGGTCCTGGTCATCTACGCCGGCTCGGAGGGCTACGTGGACGACATCCCCGTGGGCGACGTGCAGCGTTACGAGGCCGAGGTCCGCGCCTACTTCAAGGCGAACCACGCCGACATCCTCGAGGGCATCCGGACCTCCGGCAAGCTGCCCGAGGGCGACGTGCTGGCCGACGCGCTGCGGCGCTTCACCGACACGTTCGACACCGGGAAGGTCGACTGACCGATGGCAGGTGGCCAGGAGCGCATCCTCCGTCGACGCATCCGGAGCATCAGGTCGACGCAGAAGATCACCAAGGCGATGGAGCTCATCGCCGCGTCGCAGATCGTGCGCGCCCAGGGTCGCATCGCCGCCTCCAAGCCGTACCAGCGGGGGATGGCGCGCATCGTGCTCGAGACGGCGCTGGGCGACCCCAACGCCGCCGGCCGCCTGCTCGGCACCCCCGAGGAGGTCAACCGGGTCCTGGTGCTGTGCGTCGTGGCCGACCGCGGGCTCTGCGGCGGCTACAACACCAGCGTCTTCCGCACCACCGAGCGGCTGCTGGCCGCCCAGGCGGCCGACGGCGTCGAGTCCCGGCTGGTGACGGTGGGCAAGAAGGCCGTCGGCTACTTCCGCTTCCGCGGCCAGGAGGTCGAGCGGTCGTTCCTCGGCATGTCCGAGCGCCCCACCTTCGCCGACGCCCGTGAGGTGGCCGCCGCCGCCGTGACACCGTTCGTGAACGGCGAGGTGGACCAGGTGCTGGTGGTCTCGACCCGGTTCATGAGCGCCGGCAGTCAGAAGGTGGAGGTGCGCCAGCTCCTCCCCCTGGAGGACCCGCGCAACGGCGAGCAGAAGGCCGACCACGAGCACGACGTCGGCAGCCGCGACATCGCCCCCCACGAGGACGACTCGAAGAGGGGCTACACCGAGTTCGAGCCCGACGCCGCCATCCTCCTCGTCGACCTGGCGCCCCGCGCCGCCGAGACGGAGATCTTCGCCTCGCTGCTCGAGGCCTCGGCCTCCGAGCTGACCGCCCGTCAGCGGGCCATGGCCGCCGCCACCGACAACGCCGGCGAGCTCATCAAGAAGTACTCACGGATCATGAACCGTGCCCGCCAGGACACCATCACCACCGAGATCATGGAGATCGTCGGCGGTGCCGAGGCGCTGCGGGCCGGGGCCGAGGGTGACGAGGGCGGCCTCGTCATCGAGACGAGGGTCTGACCGTGCACGCCGCCACCACGACCGACGTACCCACCACCGCAGCACCCGCCGATCCCAAGGGAGCCCGACGCTCATGACCACCACCGCCCCCCAGCCCACCGACTCCGCCACCCTGGCCCCCGGCCGCGTCGTGGCCATCGCCGGGCCCGTCATCGACGTGGAGTTCCCGCCCCACGCCCTGCCCGAGATCAACGGCGCCGTCCAGGTCGACATCGAGCTCGAGGGCAGCACCCAGACCATCACCGCCGAGGTGGCCCAGCAGATCGGCGACGGCCGGGTGCGCTGCATCTGCCTGAAGGCGACCGACGGCCTGACCCGCGGCGCCGAGGTGCGCAACCTCGGCCACGGCCTCCAGGTGCCGGTGGGCGACGCCGTCCTGGGCCACGTCTTCAACGTGCTGGGCGAGCCCCTCGACTCCCCGGACATCGGTGCGGTCGAGGACCACTGGGAGATCCACCGCCCGTCGCCCGACTTCGACACGCTCGAGCCCCGGGCCGTGATGTTCGAGACGGGGATCAAGGTCATCGACCTCCTCGAGCCCTACGTGCAGGGTGGCAAGATCGGCCTGTTCGGCGGCGCCGGCGTGGGCAAGACCGTGCTCATCCAGGAGATGATCAACCGCGTGGCCACCAACCACGGCGGCGTGTCGGTCTTCGCCGGTGTGGGCGAGCGCACCCGTGAGGGCACCGACCTGTGGCTCGAGATGCAGGAGTCCGGCGTCATCGAGAAGGCCGCCCTGGTCTACGGCCAGATGGACGAGCCCCCGGGTGTGCGCCTCCGCGTGGCCCTGGCCGCCCTGACCATGGCCGAGTACTTCCGGGACGTGAAGAACCAGGACGTGCTGCTCTTCGTCGACAACATCTTCCGGTTCGTGCAGGCCGGGTCCGAGGTCTCGACCCTGCTCGGCCGCATGCCCTCCGCCGTGGGCTACCAGCCCACCCTGGCCGACGAGATGGGCCAGCTGCAGGAGCGCATCACCTCCACCCGGGGCCGGTCCATCACCTCGCTGCAGGCCGTCTACGTGCCCGCCGACGACTACACCGACCCGGCGCCGTTCACCACCTTCACCCACCTCGACGCCACCACCGAGCTGTCCCGTGACATCGCCTCGCTGGGCATCTACCCGGCGGTGGACCCGCTGTCGTCGACCTCCAACATCCTCGCCCCCGAGATCGTCGGCGAGCGGCACTACGCCGTCGCCCGTCGGGTGCAGGGTGTGCTGCAGCGCTACAAGGAGCTGCAGGACATCATCGCCATCCTCGGCCTCGACGAGCTGTCCGAGGAGGACCGGGTGACCGTGGCCCGGGCCCGCAAGGTCCAGCGCTTCCTGTCCCAGCCGTTCAACGTGGGCGAGGTGTTCACCGGCCTGAAGGGCGTGACCGTGCCGGTCGAGGAGACCGTCGAGTCGTTCGAGGCGCTGGTCAACGGCGACTTGGACGAGGTGCCCGAGCAGGCGTTCTTCAACGTCGGCGGAGCCGAGTCGGTGCTGGCCAAGGCCCACGACCTGGCCAACAGCTGATCGGGGCGGACGGCCATGGCTGACGACTCGCTCTTCCAGGTCAACCTGGTCACCCCGGAGCGCATCCTGCTCGCCGGGATGGCCTCCGAGGTGATCCTCCGCACCGGTGAGGGCGACGCCAGCATCCTGGCCGGCCACACCCCGTTGGTCGGCACCGTGCAGCCCGGCGTGGTCCGGGTGGTGCTGCCCGAGGCCGAGGAGGTCCGGGCCGCCGTCCACGGCGGGTTCGTGCAGGTCGAGCACGCCGTGACCCTCGACGCTGAGGTGGCCGGCGAGGACGTGACCGGCACGCGGGTGACCCTGCTGGTCGGCGTGGCCGAGCTGGCCGAGGAGATCGACGTCGACCGTGCCCGGGTGGCGCTGGAGGCGGCCGAGGCCCGTGTGGCCGAGCTGGGCGGCGCCCGGAACGCGCCGGCCGAGGGCGAGGATGCCGATCCCGAGGTGGTCGAGGCCGACGCCGCCCTGCGGCGGGCCCAGGTGCGTCTCGAGGCGGTCGACGCCTCGTCCGCAGCCGCCACCGCCTGAGCCTGATCGGGGCTGGCCGGCGGGCGCCGCCTCAGCGACGGCTCAGGCCTGGACGACGACCGAGAGCGTGGCGCTGGCCGAGTGGACGGCCGGCGGGTGCGGGATCGGCAGCTTCGAGTCCGTGACCTGGACGGTGACCGGGTAGGTCCCGGCCGCGGTGGCCCTCCCCTTCAGCGCGCCGGCGGCCGTCAGCCGCAGGCCCGGGGGGAGTGGACCGGATCCGGGGGCCAGGGACCAGTGGTAGCGGGGGTGGCCGCCGTTGGCCGTCAGCTGTCCGCCGTAGACCTGGCCGACGGTGGCGGTCGGGAGCGTCGTGGTGGTCACGGCCACCCCGTCGACGACCTGTCCGAAGGCCGCGGCCACCAGGCCGTGGCCGATGTCGTTGGCGTGGATGTTGCCGGACCCGCTGCAGAAGTGCGTCCAGTTGCAGATGTCGGCCACGTTCTGCGGCTCGGTCGTCCCGAGGTACGAGCCGGTCGGGTCGAAGTCGGTGGACTGGAACGGGGTGGCGACGTCGGCGGTCGACCCGCCGGCGGCGGCGTAGATCTGGGCGAGCTCGCCGTTGAGCTGGGCGAGCAGAGCCACGGACTGGGTGGCCAGGGACTGGCCGGACGATCCGAGGAGCCACTCGCCGAGGAACGGGTCGTAGTAGTTCATGCCGTAGACGGCCACGCCCGGTGCGGCGGCCTGCAGCCCGCTCAGGATCTGGGGCAGGTCGGTGGCGATGGCCGTCAGGCCGTTCTGGAGGCAGGTCGGGCTGATGGTCGACCCGGACTGACAGCCGTCGACGTTGTTGGCGCCGATGTCGATGGTCACGAAGGCCACCTGCCGGGGGTGGGCCCGCAGGAACGCCTCGGCGTCGCCCAGCTGCGTGCCCGTCGTGTACGAGCAGCCCGGGCCGTCGATCATCGAGGTCGTGGTGGCGCCCCCGCAGGCGATGTTGTCGAGCTGCAGGGTGGGGAACGTGGCCAGCTCGTGCTGGTAGAGGACGTTCACGTACCGGGTGGCCGTCGTGCTGGCGCCCGTCCCGGCGGCCAGCGAGTCACCCAGGGCCAGGTAGTACACGGGCTTCGGCGCCGGTGCGGCGGTGGCCGGCGTGGTGGCCGTGGTGACGAGCGCTCCGAGGGCGACGGCGCAGGCGGCGCCGGCGACCGTCCACCGGCGGATGCGGGCGGGACGACGTCCATCGGTGACTGCTGCTCGGTCCATGACGCTCCCCGGTGCCCGACCCGACGGGAACAGCCTCCCGTCGGTGCCGGCCCATGGTATCCGGCGCCGCCGGGGTAGGTTCGGCCGGGTGGAGCGGGGCTCGCCATCGAGGACGGCACGGGCGGTCGCACAGGTGCGCGCCACCATGGACCGGCCGGTCACGCCCGACGGCGACGGCGAGGTCGAGCGCGCACTGGTGCGCCGCTTCCCGGGCGGGCCGCGCAGCGCCCTGGCCGACCTGCTCGAGCAGAGGACCCGTTGGGTCGACGACGTGACCCTCACAGCCATCGGCGACGGCATCGGCCAGATCGTGCTGGTGGCCGCCGGCTACGACTGCCGGGCCCTGCGGTTCCGCTCGCCGGGGGTGCGCTTCACCGAGCTCGACCACCCGGACACGCAGGCCGACAAGGTGCAGATCCTCGGCGAGCTCGGGGCCGACCTGACCGGCATCACCTTCGTGGCCGCCGACTTCCTCGACACCGACGTCGACGCCGCCCTGGCCGCCGCCGGTCACGACGCCGGGTCGCCCACCCTGTTCGTGGTGGAGGGGCTGCTCATCTACCTGCCGGAGGACGTCATCCGCTCCCTGCTGACGGCGTTGCGGCGGCGGGCCGCGCCGGCCAGCCGGATGGCGGTGTCGATCTCCCGGCCCCGTTCGGCCGCCTTCCGCGCCCGGGTCGCCTCGGTGGGCGAGCAGGCGCTCTCGACGTTCGACGGGGACGGGGCCCGCCACCTGCTCCAGGGTTGCGGCTGGGCCGGCGACACCTCCGGCCAGCTCGTGGTGGCCACGCCGGCCTGACCGGCCGGCCGGGGCGGGCCCGCCCGGCCGTACGCCGACCCCGACGGCAGCGGGGCGACGGGCGACGTGGCCGCCGTTCCTCGGGTAGCTCCGGCGGTTCAGACATCGGGGTGCGGCTCGTCGGGGGCCGAGCGACGCCGTTGCGCCCGCAGGGCGTTGAGCCCGGTCTGGGTCATGACGAGCAGGAAGGCCAGGAGCAGCAGCCAGTTCCGGTCGGCCCCGCGCGGCATGAAGAGCGTGACGACCAGGATGCCGATGCCGATCAGGGTCAGCCAGTACTTCAGCAGCATGGCGTGGAGCACGGGACCCACGGTCCGCCGTCCTCAGCCGAATTCGATGGCGCTGTACTCGGACAGCTTGTGGAGCGGGTGACGGGCGTCGATGAGTCGGACCGTTCCCGACTTCGACCGCATCACCAGCGACTGGGTGTTGGCCCCGAACTCGTCGTAGCGCACGCCCTGGAGCAGCTCGCCGTCGGTGATCCCGGTGGCGGCGAAGAAGCAGTTGTCCCCCTTGACCAGGTCGTCCGTGGTCAGCACGGCGTCGAGGTCGTAGCCGAGGTCGAGAGCCGCCTGCCGCTCGCCCTCGTCGCGGGGGTAGAGGCGGCCCTGGATCTCGCCCCCCATCGACTTCAGGGCGGCCGCGGCGATGACCCCTTCGGGGGTCCCGCCCGTGCCGACCAGGAGGTCGACGCCCGTGTCGGGCCAGGAGGTGGCGATGGCGCCGGCCACGTCGCCATCGGTGATGAGCCGGATCCGCGCCCCCGTGCTGCGCACCGTCGCGATCAGCTCCTCGTGGCGGGGACGGTCGAGGATGACCACCGTCAGGTCGCGCACCGAGGTGCCCTTGGCCTTGGCCACCGCGTCGAGGTTGTCCTGGATGGGGCGGGTGATGTCGATCGAGCCGACGGCCCGGGGCCCGACGGCCAGCTTCTCCATGTAGACGCACGGGCCCGGGTCGAACATCGTGCCCTCCTCCGACACGGCGATGACGGCCAGCGCGCCGCCCCGGCCGAGGGCGGTCGACGTGGTGCCGTCGATCGGGTCCACGGCGATGTCGGCCTTCGGCGGCGTGCCGTCGCCGATCCGCTCGCCGTTGAAGAGCATCGGCGCGTCGTCCTTCTCGCCCTCGCCGATCACCACCACGCCGTCCATGGCGATGGAGGACAGCACGATGCGCATGGCGTTGACGGCGGCACCGTCGGCGCCGTTCTTGTCCCCCCGGCCCATCCACCGGGAGGCGGCCAGGGCCGACGCCTCGGTCACGCGGACGAGTTCCATGGCCAAGTTGCGGTCCGGGGCCTGCGGGGTGACGTTCACGCCCACCGACGATAGTTCGTGACGGCTGCGCCATAGGCCGCCGGGACGCCGGACCTCGTCCCGGGACCCGAATCGTCCCTATGCTGGCCCGATGACGGACGTGCCCGCCTCCGCGGGGTTCGAGGCGTGGTTGGCCGCCTACGACTCGGCCACCCTGCGCGACGCCGACTTCGAGACGATGTCCGGGGTCCCCCTGGACCCGGTCTACGGTCCCCGCGACGCCGGGGGCGCCCGGACCGAGCCGGACCCGTCCGTGGCCTGGCCCGGCCAGTTCCCCTACACCCGGGGCCCCTACGCCTCGATGTACCGGTCCAAGCCCTGGACGATGCGCATGTTCGCCGGGTTCGGGACGGCCGAGGACACCAACCTGCGCTTCCGCGACCTGCTGGCCGCCGGTGGCGACGGACTCTCCGTCGCCTACGACCTGCCCACCCTCATGGGCCGCGACTCCGACGACCCGATGTGCGAGGGGGAGGTGGGCCGCTGCGGGGTGGCCGTCGACACGCTGGCCGACACCGAGGACCTCTTCGCCGGGATCGACCTCGCCACCACCACGACCTCGATGACCATCAACTCGCCCGCCCCGATGTGCTTCGCCATGTACGTGGCCGCCGCCGAGGCCGCCGGCACCGACCGGCACCGGCTCGGCGGCACGCTCCAGAACGACATGCTGAAGGAGTACCAGGCGCAGAAGGAGTACATCTTCCCGCCCCGCCCGTCGATGCGGCTGGTGACCGACGTCATCCGCTTCACCTCGGCCGAGATGCCCCGCTTCCACCCGGTGTCGGTGTCCGGCTACCACATCAGGGAGGCCGGCTCGACGGCCGCCCAGGAACTGGCCTTCACCCTGGCCAACGGCTTCGCCTATGTCGAGGCCGCCCGGGCCGCCGGGCTGGCCGTCGACGACTTCGCCCCCCGGCTGTCCTTCTTCTTCAACGCCCACATCGACTTCTTCGAGGAGATCGCCAAGTACCGGGCCGCCCGCCGTATCTGGGCCCGCTGGCTGCGCGACCGCTACGGCGCCACCGAGCAGCGCTCCATGATGCTGCGCTTCCACACCCAGACGGCCGGCGCCTCGCTGACCGCCCAGCAGCCGGAGCTCAACATCGTCCGCACGGCCGTCGAGGCCCTGGCCGGCGTCCTCGGGGGCACCCAGAGCCTCCACACCAACTCGATGGACGAGGTGCTCGCCCTCCCCACCGACAAGGCGGCCCGCATCGCCCTGCGCACCCAGCAGGTGCTCGCCTCGGAGACGGGCGTGGCCAACGTGGCCGACCCGCTCGGCGGCTCCTGGTTCGTGGAGGAGCTGACCGACCGGCTCGAGGCCCAGGCCGAGGTGGTCTTCGCCCACCTGGAGGAGCTCGGCGACGGATCGCTGCTCGACGGGGTGGTGGCCGGCATCGAGGCCAACTGGTTCCAGGGGGAGATCGCCGACGCCTCCTACCGGTTCCAGCGCAAGGTCGCCTCGGACCGCATGGTGATCGTCGGGGTCAACGGCTTCACCGGCGGGAACGAGGACAGCCGGCTGCCCACCCTCGCCATCGGCCCCGAGGTGGAGGATGCCCAGCGCAAGCGCCTGGCCGAGGTCAAGCTGGCCCGCTCGGACGGCGCCGTGCGGGACGCCCTGGCCCGGCTGGCCGACGACGCCGGCCACGCCGAGCGCAACCTGATGCCGGCCATCTTCGACGCCACCCGGGCCTACGCCACGGTGGGGGAGATGGTGGGCGCCCTGGCCGGGGTCTTCGGCCGGTGGAAGGAGACGGCCGTCATCTGAGCCCCCTCTGGGGGTCTCCCGATCGGCCCGGGCCGAGGGGCCATACTGGAGCCCGTGGATCGCATCGTCGTCACCCCCGGCGGCCCGCTGGCCGGCACCGTCCGGGCCGGGGGCGCCAAGAATTCCGTGCTCAAGCTCATGGCCGCCTGCCTGCTGGCCGAGGGCCGCCACGTCCTCACCAACGTCCCCCGGATCTCGGACGTCGACATCATGGCCGAGTTGCTGGAGGCCATGGGTGCCAACGTCACCCGGGGGGAGCGGCCCGACGAGCTGGTCGTGACCACCCCCGCCGAGCTCGTGCCCGAGGCGCCCTACGAGCTGGTCGAGCAGATGCGTGCCTCGGTGGTCGTGCTCGGGCCGCTGCTCACCCGTTGCGGATGGGCCAGGGTGTCGATGCCCGGCGGCGACGACTTCGGACCCCGCCCCATCGACATGCACCTGCGGGCGCTCGAGGCCATGGGTGCCGAGTTCGGCACCGCCCACGGCAACGTCGAGGGTCGGGTCACCTCCCGGGTGGCCGGCTCGCCGCGGCTGGTCGGCAACCGGGTCGTGCTCGAGTACCCGAGCCACACCGGCACGGACAACGTGCTCATGGCCGCCGTGCTGGCCAAGGGCACCACCGTCATCGAAAACGCGGCCCGCGAGCCCGAGGTGTCGGACCTGGCCGACTTCCTCAACGCCATGGGGGCGAGGATCACGGGGGCGGGCACGTCCCGCATCGAGGTGGAGGGGGTCGACCGCCTGGAGCCGGCCACCCACGCCGTGGTCCCGGACCGGCTGGTGGTGGCCACGTTCCTGGTGGCCGCCGGGATGACGGGCGGCGAGGTGACGGTCGAGGACGGCCGGCCCGAGCACATGGACATGCTGCTGCGGAAGCTGACGGCCACCGGTATGGAGATCACCTTCGGGCCCGACGGACTGCGGGCCTCGGCGGCCGGTGCCGGCCGGCTCCGGTCGACGGACGTGGCCACGCTGCCCTACCCGGGCTTCGCCACCGACTACAAGCCGTTGTTCGTCACCCTGCTGACCGTGACGGAGGGCGTCGGGATCGTCACCGAGAACCTCTTCTTCGGCCGGTTCCGCTACGTGGAGGAGCTCCGCCGGATGGGCGCCGACATCCGGACCGAGGGCCACCACGCCGTGGTGCGGGGGGTCGGGCGCCTGTCCGGCGCCCCCGTGCGGGCCTTCGACGTGCGGGCCGGCGCCGCCCTGGTCCTGGCCGGCCTGGTGGCCGACGGCGAGACGGTCATCAGCGACGCCCACCACGTCGACCGGGGCTACGAGGACCTCGACGGCAAGCTCGTGTCGCTCGGCGCCAAGGTCCTCCGGGTCTGACGGCCGCCGCGCCCGCGGTTACGCTCCTTCCCCCATGGCCGTCCGCCGAAATGCCGATCCCGCGTCGCTGTTCGACGCCGCCCGCTCCGGCGACCGGGTGGCGCTGCCCCGCCTGCTGTCGCTGGTCGAGCGGGGAGGGGAGGGTGCCCGGGCCGTGGCCGGGATCGCCTACCGCTCGCCTGCGCAGGCCTACACGGTCGGGATCACCGGGGCGCCCGGCGCCGGCAAGTCGACCCTGACCGACCAGCTCATCAACCGGGCCCGGTCGACCGGACTCGACGGCAGCGACCAGGTGGCCGTCCTGGCCATCGACCCGTCGTCGCCGTTCTCCGGCGGCGCCATCCTGGGCGACCGGGTGCGCATGCAGAACCACGCGCTCGACGACAAGGTGTTCATCCGCTCCATGGCCACCCGGGGTCACCTCGGGGGACTGGCCGTCGCCGTGCCCGACGCCGTCCGGGTCCTGTCGGCCGTGGGGCTCCCGGTCGTGCTGCTCGAGACGGTCGGGGTCGGCCAGCAGGAGGTGGCCGTGGCCGCCGCCACCGACACCACCATCGTGGTGGTCAACCCCGGCTGGGGGGACGCCATCCAGGCCAATAAGGCGGGGCTCCTCGAGATCGCCGACCTGTTCGTCATCAACAAGGCCGACCGCCCCGGCGCCCGCGAGACCCGCCGGGACCTCGAGCTCATGCTCGAGCTCACCCAGCTGGGGGACTGGCGACCGCCCATCGTGGACACGGTGGCCTCGTCCGGCGAGGGCGTCGACGACCTGTGGGCGGCCATCGCGGAGCACCGGGCCCACCTCCTGGCCACCGGCGCGCTCGAGGCGTCCCGCCGGGCCCGGCTGGCCCGTGAGTTCCACCAGATCCTGCTGGCCCGGGTCGAGGAGCACCTCGACGACCTGCTGGCCGGCGACCGCTTCTCGCCGGTCGTGGCCGAGCTGGCGGCCGGCGCCATCGACCCCTACGAGGCGTCGGACCGGCTGCTCGGCGGGCTGCTGCCGGAGAGCTGAGGCCCGTGGCCCGGGAGCGGGGTTCGTCCGGCGGCGAGGAGAAGGTCCCGGTGCGGATCGTGATGCGAAGGCGCGCGGTGCGCGAATCCGATGGTCGCGCGCCTTCGCATCGGATCGTCCGCCGGAGGACGCTCCTCGACCGGGATAGCGTGCGCTCGTGACCGCCGCCCCTCCGCCCCCCAACGGACCGCTGCCGCCCGCCGAGGAGGATCCCCTCTGGTTCCAGCGGGCGGTCTTCTACGAGGTCTTCATCCGCGGGTTCTTCGACGCCAACGACGACGGCGTGGGGGACATCCCCGGCCTCATCGCCAAGCTCGACTACCTGCAGTGGCTGGGCGTCGACTGCCTCTGGCTCCTGCCGTTCTACCCGTCGCCGCTGCGCGACGGCGGCTACGACATCAGCGACTACACGTCGGTGCACCCCGAGTCGGGCACGGTCGAGGACATCAAGGTCCTGCTCTCGGAGGCGCACGCCCGGGGTATCCGGGTCATCGCCGACCTGGTCATCAACCACACCTCCGACCAGCACCCGTGGTTCGTCGAGTCCCGCTCGAGCCGGGACAACCCGAAGGCCGACTGGTACGTGTGGAACGACGACGACCAGCGCTGGCCCGAGGCCCGGGTGGTCTTCATCGACGTCGAGCGGTCCAACTGGTCCTACGACGCGGACCGCGACCAGTACTACTGGCACCGCTTCTACGCCCATCAGCCGGACCTCAACTACGAGAACCCCGACGTGGCCGACGCCATGCTCGAGGTGGTCCGGTTCTGGCTCGACCTCGGCCTGGACGGGTTCCGGCTCGACGCGGTGCCGTACCTGTACCAGCGCGACGGCACGGCGGGGGAGAACCTGCCCGAGACGCACGCCTTCATCAAGCGGGTGCGGGCCGAGCTCGACGCCAAGTACCCCGGGCGCATCCTGCTGGCCGAGGCCAACGGGTGGCCGGCCGACGTGGCCGACTACTTCGGCGACGACGACGAGTGCCACCTGTGCTTCAACTTCCCGCTCATGCCCCGGCTGTTCCTGGCCGTCCGCCGCGAGCAGGCCTATCCCATCACCGAGATCCTGTCGCAGACCCCGGAGGCGCCCCCCGGCGCCCAGTGGGCCATCTTCCTGCGTAACCACGACGAGCTGACCCTCGAGATGGTGACCGAGGAGGAGCGCGACTTCCTCTTCGCCGAGTACGCCAAGGACCCGCGCATGAAGCGGCACATGGGGATCGGGCGCCGCCTGGCCCCGCTGCTCGACCGCGACCGCCGCATGTCCGAGCTGCTCTTCTCCATCCTGTTCACCCTGCGGGGCAGTCCCGTCCTCTACTACGGCGACGAGATGCAGATGGGCGACAACCTGTACCTCGGCGACCGCGACTCGGTCCGGACCCCGATGCAGTGGTCGCCCGACCGCAACGGCGGGTTCAGCCGGGCCGACTTCGCCCAGCTGTACCTGCCGCCGCTGATGGACCCGATCTACGGCTTCGCGGCGGTCAACGTCGAGGCGCAGCAGCGTAACCCGAGCTCGTTCCTGCACTGGATGCGCCGCATGCTGGCCGTCCGGCGGCAGTTCCCGGTGTTCGGCACCGGCTCGGTCCAGATGGTGACGTCGGCCAACCCGTCGGTGCTCGCCTTCGTGCGCACCGACCGGCGTGCGCCCGAGACCGGGCGGCCGGTGGACAACCCCATCCTCTGCGTGCACAACCTCAGCCGGATGGCCCAGCCGGCCACCGTCGACGTGGCCGAGTGGGCAGGGCGCCAGCCCGTCGAGCTGCTGGGCCGGGTGGCCTTCCCGCTGATCGGCTCCGAGCCGTACTCGGTGACCCTCGGCTCGTACGGGTCGCTGAGCTTCGAGCTCGTCTAGCCCCACCCGGCGGTCCGGCCGTAGCCTCGGCCCCATGGCGACGGCGCAGGGCACGGACGGCTCGCTGGTGCTGGTGGTGGCGACCCCGGAGTGATCCGGGTCACCGATCCGGCAGGCTCAGCCCGTCTCGGCCACCGGCTGCGGGGCGGCCAGCTCCTCGGCGGCCTGCTCCGGGTTCACGATGTTGATGAGGACGCCCGTGCCCAGCTCGAAGCCGGCCACGGTGGTGAGCTTGGGCACGACGTGCACGTGCCAGTGGTACGGCTCGGGCGCCCGGTAGGGGGCCGAGTGGAAGACGAGGTTGTAGGCGATGTCGCCCAGCACCGACCGGAGCCGTCCGAGGGCGATCTTGAGGGCCCGCCCGACGGCCAGGAGATCGGTGGTCGGACTGTGGTGCAGGTGCGGACCGTGGGCCCGGGGGATGACCAGCATCTCGTAGGGGGAGCCGCTCCAGAACGGGCACACCACCAGGACCTGCTCGTCCGAGTAGACGACCCGGTAGCCCACGTTCTCCTCGGCGTCGACCGTGGTGCACAACAGACAGCGGCCGGCGAAGCGGGCGAACCCGGCCTGCTCCTCGACGAGCTCACGGGGGACGAACGACATGCCCAGCAGCTGGCCGTGGGGGTGCTCGATGGAGGCGCCGGCCTCGCGCCCGGCGTTGACGATGGCCTGGCTGTAGCGGAGCCCGGGGATGGCGGCGTGCTCGCCGATGCGGTCGCTGATGGCCCGCATGACCGAGCCCGTCTGCTCGTCGGTCAGCATCGACCAGGAATTCTGGTGGTCGGGGGAGAGCACCAGCACCTCGTGGATGCCCCCGGCCGTGGCCTGGGTGAACACCGGCCCCCGGTTGGTGACCACGAAGGGGGCGTCGCCCTCGAAGGCCGGGTAGAGGTTGGGCACGACCCGGACCCGCCAGCTTCCGTCGGGGCCCAGCGTCTCGAGGGTGGGCGACCCCTCCTCGTTGCCCGGGCAGAACGGGCATGGGCGGGAGGTGTCGGCCTGGATGGAGGCCATCCGGGGGGCGAAGGCCCGGGGCCGGTTGGCGCGGTCGGTGCTGACCACCACCCAGCGTCCCGTCAGGGGATCGAGTCGGAGCTGGTTCATCGGAGGGGGACGGTGCTCCCTCGCGTGCGTCGGTCGTCTCTCACCTGGCTGCCACCTCGGTATCCGTCGTTGCACGGCTCGGGCCCGCGCAGACGTGCGTCGTCGACCCGCGCCCAACCTAGCAATTCCCTGGCCGGGTGAGGTGCAGGGTGCCGCGACGGGCCGGCGTCGGCCCGGATGCCAGACTCACAGCGTGCCCGTCGCCGACCCGGTCAGTGTGCTGCACCTCGTGGGCGGAGTGAACGACAATTCCGCCGCCTACGACCTCGTCCTGCTGGCCCACGTGCTCACCGCGGTGGTGGCGTTGGTGGCCGTGGTGGTGGCCGCGGGGTTCGCCCTGGCGTTGCGGGGAGCGCTCCGGGCCGGCGGGATGCTGCCCGTGGCGGTGGTCCGTTACTTCCGCCCGGGAGTCAACTGGGTGGGCCGGGTGCTGTTCCTCGTGCCCGTGCTGGGGTTCGCCCTCATCGCCATGAGCGGCGGGCAGTGGGGCTGGTCGGACGCCTGGGTCACGGTCGGTCTGGGCGTGTGGGTGGTCGTGGCCATGGCGGCCGAGGGGATCCTGTGGCCGGCCGAACGCCAGCTGCAGGAGGTGGTGGCGTCCCGTGCGGCCGGCGGGGCTCCGGCCGACCCCATCGGCCCCGACGGCGGCGGGGCCCCGGCGGACACCGAGGCGCTGTGCCTGCGGGCCGGCCTGCTGGGCATCGGGCTGGCCGTGGCCCTGCTGGCGGCTGCGGTGGTGATGGTGGCCAAGCCCTGACGGCCGGCCGGGAACAGCCCGGGGCGGGCGGGCTCAGCCCGAGAAGGAGACGGGCAGGGCGGCCAGGCTGCGCAGCACCAGGGTCCCGGAGTACTCGACCCGGTCGGTGGCGAGGGCGAGGTCCGGGGCACGGCGGACCAGCTCGCTGAAGGCCACCTGCGACTCGAGCCGGGCCAGGGTGGCCCCGAGGCAGTGGTGGATCCCGAAGCCCATGCCGAGGTGGTTGTTGGGGGTCCGGCGCAGGTCGAAGCGATCGGGGTCGTCGAAGGCCTCCTCGTCCCGGTTGGCCGAGGCCAGCAGGACGATGGCGAACTCGCCGGCCGGCAGGGTGGCCCCGCCGACCTCGAGGTCATCGAGCAGGTAGCGCCCGGTCAGCTGGACGGGCGACACGTAGCGCATCATCTCCTCGACGGCGGAGCGGATGCAGGTCGGGTCGTCGCGCAGCACGGCCATCTGGTCGGGGTGCTCGAGCAGCGCCAGGGCCCCGCCGGTGATGAGGTTGACCGTGGTGCCGTGCCCGGCCGTCAGCAGCAGGATGCAGGTGGCCAGCATCTCGGGCTCGGTCAGCATGCTGCCGTCCTCCTCGGCGGCCACCAGCCGGCTGAGCAGGTCGTCGCCCGGCCGGCGCCGCCGCTCGGCCAGCAGCTCCATGAAGTACGCGGCGAACTGGGTGACCGCCTCGGCCCGGGCGGCCACCACGTCTTCTGTCAGCAGGAAGCTCGGGTCGAAGCCGCGGGCGAGCGCGTCGGACCACACGCGGAAGAGGGGCTCGTCGGCCTGGGGCACCCCGAGGAGCTCGCAGATGATCCGCACGGGCAGCGGGTAGCCCAGCGCCTCGGCCAGGTCGACCTGGTCGGCCTCGATGGCCGCGTCGAGCAGCTCGGTCACGACCTCCTCGACCCGGGGACGGAGCGACTCGACCACCCGGGGGGTGAACGCCTTGGACACCAGGCCCCGGAGGCGGGTGTGGTCCGGGGGGTCGAGGAAGACGAACGGGCGCATCTCGAGGAAGGCCTCCGACATCGGTCCCGACAGGGGCGAGTCACTGGTGGCGCTGTCCGAGCTGGCCCGGCGGTCGCGCAGCACGGCCAGGCAGTCGGCGTGGCGGGCGAGCACCCACAGGCCGGCGGCGTCGTTGCGGTGGATGGGCGCCTCGCTGCGCAGCTCGGCGTAGATGGCGAACGGGTCGCTGGCCCAACGGGGGTCCGAGATGTCGAGGGCCGGCTGGGCCCCCGGTCCGGGCCCGTCGACGAGGGTGTGGGTGTCGTTGAACAGGGACATCGCAATCGATGGTAGCGGTGGACCGGGTCCCGGTAGGCGACCGTCGGCGGACGTGCCACAGGTGCTGCACCCCGGCCCGGGAGCGCCGGGGGTGCGGACGTGCCACAGGTGCTGCACCCGGGACGAGGGTGCGCTGGGGGGTGCCGTGGGCCGGCGGGGGTGTGCCCCGTAGGCTGGGGGAATGGGACCGGGTCGGGACGGGTGGCGGGGCCCGGGAATGTTTCAAAACCTGATCGGGTTAGTCATGTATAGTTCGTCGCAGTGCCGACCGGTGCTGAGGGGGACGGGTCGAGGGTGCCGGCACGGCACCGGGCGCAGGTGAAGGACGACCGTGGGGACGGTCCGGGGCGCACGGCTGCGACCCCCGCCCCCGTCGGGAGAGGAAGAGTCGACGTGAAGCTGAGCGTGGTGGACAACCGGACGAGGCTGGCGGAGCTGGCCGTGGACCCGGCGGTGGCCCGGCTGCGGGTGGAGATGGCCGAGCAGTCGGCCGCCTTCGAGACGGCGCCGGCCGGGCTGGTGCTGGCCTGGGCGGTCGAGCGGTTCGGCCCCAAGCTCGCCCTCTCGTGCTCGTTCCAGGAAGCGGTGCTCATCGACATCGCCGTCGGGGTCGATCCCGACATCGAGGTGGTGTTCCTCGACACGGGCTCGCACTTCGAGGAGACGCTCGAGTACGTGGAGACCGTGCGGGCCCGTTACGACCTCAACCTCACCATCGCCCATCCGGTCGACGGCGCCGAGGACCACCCCTGCGGCACGGCCCAGTGCTGCGAGTTCCGCAAGGTGCGGCCGCTGCGTGCCGCGCTGGCCGGAAAGGACGCGTGGGTGACCGGGCTCAAGCGCTCCGACGCTCCCACCCGCCGCCACGCCCCGATCGTCTCGTACGACGACAGCTGGGGCATGGTCAAGATCAACCCGCTCGCCACCTGGACCCATCAGGACCTGGTGGGCTACGCCAACGACCACGACATCCCCCAGCACCCGCTGCGCTCCCAGGGCTACCTGTCCATCGGCTGCGCCCCGACCACCCGCCCGGTGGCCGAGGGGGAGGACCTCCGTGCCGGCCGGTGGGCCGACTCGGACAAGGTCGAGTGCGGCCTGCATGTCTGAGACGACCGGCAGCTGACGTGACCAAGGACCGGGACGAACTGTACGGGCTGCATCTGCGCGGCACCGACCGGCCGATGCCGTTCATCAACCCCTACCGCACGACGGGTGAGCTGAACGAGATCGAGCGGTTCAAGCTCGAGCGCCACCCGCTCGAGATCGCCGACGCCATCATCGACACCTACTCGAAGGAGGGCCCGGCCGGCATCGCCAAGGTGCCAGGCGACGTCGAGCGCCTCAAGTGGGCGGGCATCTACCCGCAGAAGCAGGGCGGCGACGCCTTCATGATGCGGGTCAAGGTCCCCGGCGGCCACCTCACGTCGGCCCAGGCCCGCGAGATCGGGGTCGCCGCCGACGCCTTCGGCGAGGGTCCCGACGGCACCGAGTCCCGCATGTTCGGTGCCCGCTACGCCGACCTCACCACCCGCCAGACGGTGCAGATCCACTGGCTGCGGATCGAGGACATCCCGCGCATCTGGCGGCGCTTCGCCGCGGTGGGCCTGACCACGGTCCAGGCCTGCGGCGACTCGGCCCGCAACGTCCTGTGCTGCCCGGTGTCGGGTGTCGACGCCGAGGAGGCGTTCGACGCGTTGCCCATCGCCCGGGCCGTGTCCGACTTCTTCACCGGCAACCGCGAGTACGCCAACCTGCCCCGCAAGTTCAAGATGTCGGTGTCCGGCTGCACCGAGGACTGCGCCCAGGCCGAGATCAACGACATCGGCCTCTGGCCGGCCCGGGCCGTGGACGGCTCGCTCGGGTTCAACCTGCTGGTCGGCGGCGGGCTGTCCGACGGCGAGCGGATGGCCTCGGACATCGACGTCTTCGTGGCCCAGGACCAGGCGGTCGAGGTCACCCGGGCCATCGCCCAGCTCTTCGGTGAGCTCGGCAACCGCGAGAACCGGGGCCTGGCCCGCATGCGCTACCTGGTCCAGGAGCTGGGCCCGGAGGGCTTCCGCGAGGAGCTGGCCAAGCGGGCCCGCTTCGACCTGGTGCCGGCCGGCGAAGACCTGACCCGCCGCTACCGCGGCGACCATGTCGGCGTCCACCGCCAGAAGGAGGACGGGTTCTTCTACGTCGGCTGCTCGGTCCCGGTGGGCCGGATGCAGGGCATGGAGCTGGCCGAGGCGGCCCGGCTGGCCGACACCTACGGCGACGGCACGATCCGGGTGGGCACCGACCAGAACATCACCTTCACCGGCGTGCACGGCGACAAGCTGGACGCGCTCCTGTCCGAGGACCTCCTGGCCAAGTACTCGCCCTTCCCGGGGCCCTTCAGTCGCGGCGTGGTGGCGTGCACCGGGTCCGAGTTCTGCCGCTACGCCATCGTCGAGACGAAGGAGCGGGCCGTCAAGTGGGCCCGGTTCCTCGACGAGCAGCTGGCCGGCGAGCCGGTGGGCGCCGCGCCGGTCCCGGGCGGGTCGTCGCCCCGGGGCGAGGACGCCGGCGTCGTCCGCATGCATTTTTCGGGGTGCTCGGCCAGCTGCGCCCAGCCCCAGATCGCCGACATCGGGTTCCGTGGCGACGTGGCCCACGTGGGCAACCACCTGTCCGAGGCGGTGGACATCGGCATGGGCGGCTCGCTCGGGGCCGACGCCGGCTTCATCGACTGGATCGAGGGGGCCCGGCCCGTCAACGACGTCCCCGACGCCCTGCTGCGGGTGGTGCGGCGCTACCAGTCCGAGCGCCGGCCCGACGAGCCGTTCCACAACTGGGCCCGCCGGGTGCCGAACGACGAGCTGCGGGCCACGCTGGCCGCCGAGGGGACCGGCACCCCCGTCGTGCTCGGCACCAAGCCGGAGGCCGGCGCATGAAGGCCTACCGCCTCCGCGAGGAGATCAACGGCATCGAGGAGCCGCCCGGAAAGACGTGGTTCTTCGAGCTCCAGGCCGGCGTCATCGACGCCGGGCGGTGCATCCAGTGCGGCACCTGCGTGGCTGCCTGTCCCTCCAATTCCATCGGGATCGACGAGGACACCGACCTTCCCGAACTGGTCAAGATGTGCACGGGCTGCTCCCTCTGCTGGGACTTCTGCCCCCGCGGCGGCCTGCGCTACGAGTCCCTGTGGCCACCGTCGACGTCGATGCCCGGCGAGATCGGTGAGGCCGTCTCGTCGGTCGAACGCGTGGACGCCAGCGACACCTACTGGAAGATCACCGGTGGTCCCCCCGGGGACGGGCTCGGTGCCGTCACCGAGGCCTACGCGGTGCGGGCCGGCGCCCGTCCCGACGGCGCGCAGGACGGCGGCGTCGTGTCGGCCCTGCTCATCGCCGCCCTGGCCGCCGGCGACATCGACGGTGCCCTGGTCACCCGTCCGAGCGACGACCCCGACGAGCCGTGGAAGGGCGTGGCCCACGTCGCCACCACGGCCAAGGAGATCGTCGACTCCGCCGGGTCGTTCTACAACCAGACCATGGCGCTGGCCGAACTGGACCTGTCGAAGTACGACCTCCCGGCCAAGCCGCGCATCGCCGTGGTCGGCACCCCCTGCGAGATCCAGGGGATCCGGGCCATGCAGTCGCGCCGCTGGCCGACCGGCGCCCACCGCATCGACGCGGTGGTCCTGACCATCGCCCTGCTCTGCACCAAGAGCTTCGACTACCGCGGCCTCATGCTCGACCTCCTGGAGAAGGACCGCGGCATCGACATCGAGCGGGTGTCGAAGGTGGACGTCATCCGGGGCCGGATGATCGTCGAGTACCGCGACGGCGAGCTGGCCGTCGACGAGCCGATCAAGAACTTCCACGGCGCCGCCCTGAAGGGCTGCGACGAGTGCGCCGACTTCCTCGGTCGCAGCGCCGACCTGTCAGTGGGCAGCGTCGGCTCCATCGACGGCTGGAGCAGCGTCCTGGTCCGCACCGAGCGGGGCCACCGGGCCCTCGACAACGCCCGGGGCCGGCTCGACTTCCGCGAGCTCGACAACCCGGAGGCCCTGGTCAAGCTGGACGCCTTCGACAAGCGGGTGGCCTTCGACAGCCTGCGCCGGCCGTTCGACCCCGACGCACCCCTGTTCATCGACTACGCCGAGCACGTCGCCAACTACGAGGGCACCGACCGGGCCCCCGTGGTGGCCGACCGCTGAGCGGCTGCACCCCGGACGGGAGGGCTAGCGTGGGCCTGGTGACCGATGTCGACGAGGATGCCGGGGTGGAGACGGGTCCCCGCCTCGAGGTGCCCGAGGAGCCTGAGGAGCTGCGGATCGCCCTGCGCGACGAGCTGCTGGCCGGGGGAGACTGGCGCAAGGGGTTCTCCGACGACATCTGCATCGGCGTCTGGCTCTGGGGCCGCTGGCAGCCCGCCCTCGAGCCGGCCGGGTGCAGCCGCGAGGACTTCGTCACCATCGTGATGTCCACGCGCCGGGAGCTGTGGCTCTGGCTGCTGGGCGACCGCCGGTGGGAGCAGTACGTGTCCGGCCTGGCCGGACGGGTCCTGCGCCGCCTGCCGGACGACGCCACGTCGTGAACCGCCGGCCGCACTGCGCGGCTGCAGCTCCGAGGAGGATCCCATGCCCAACGTGACCGTGCCGGACGGGGCCGACCCCCTCGTCCACGTGTGGACGCAGCTCGCCCCGAAGCTCACCACCGCGGCCGGCGGGTACTCGTCGGCGGTCTACGAGCACTCGAGCCTGTCGCTGCGCGAGTTCGAGGCGGCCCGCATCACCATGGCCCGCATCAACGACTGCGCCCTGTGCCTCGACTGGCGGACGGCCCGGGACGTGCCGTCCCGCGGCGCCGCCCCCGACGACGTGCCGGAGTCGTTCTACGCCGCGGTCGGCGGCGACGAGGGATCACTGACCGAGCGGGAGCGCCTGGCCGCCGAGTTCGCCCGCCGCTACGCCACCGACCACCGCAGCATGGACGAGGCGTTCTGGGACCGGTGCCACGCCGCCTACACCGACGACGAGCTGGTCGACCTGGCCCTGTGCGTCGGGTCGTGGCTGGCACTCGGGCGCTTCAACCAGGTGTTCGACATCGACGGCGCCTGCCGGGTACCCGCCGTCCACGGCGCGGCCGCACGGGGCTGAGCGGCACCGTGGAGAAGGTCATCGCCCTGGTGTGGGGCCCCGGCGACGCCGAGTCCGGCGACGCGCTCCGCCACCAGCTCATGGAGGACACCATGCCCCGCCTCCGCTCGGCCGGGGTGCGGGCCGCCACCTTCAACGTCCACGACTCGGCCGCCGACGACGCACCGTCGCCGGCGCCGCCGCCCGAGGGCGAGCAGCCCCATGTGGCCCAGGTGTCGATGTGGCTCGACTGCTATGAGCGCACCGGCGGGATCGACGGCGCGCTCGCCGCCCTGCGCCTGCGGACCGCCAGCTACCTGGTGGTCGAGTCGCTCTACGAGGACTACGGCACCACGCGCCACGCCGGGCCGCGCGACTGGCCGGACGGGGAGCGCTCGCCGGGTGTGCTGACGGTGGCCCTCATCCACCGTCCGGCGGGCCTCGACTACCGCGAGTGGATCACCCGCTGGCACGGCACCCAGTCGCCGGTGTCGGCCGAGCTCCAGCCCCGGACCCGCTACGTCCGCAACGAGGTCGTCCGGTCGCTGACCGAGGGGGCGTCCGAGATCGGCGGCATCGTGGAGGAGGCATGGCCCTCGGTCGACCACGTGGCCGACCCCAAGCTGTTCTTCAACGCCACCACCGACGAGGAGCTGAACGCCAACGTGGGCCGCATGATCGAGAGCGTGTCGGCCTGCCTCGACATGGAGCGGCTGCGCAGCTCCACCATGAGCGAGTACCTGGTGGCCCCGCTGGGCTGAGCCGGGCCGCCCGGCCCGTGACCGGGCGCACCCGGTCATCACCTACGCTCGCGGACTGGCCCGCCGGCCCGGTCCGGCGGCGACATCGGAGGAAGCACCCGTGGGACTGTCCATCGGCATCGTCGGTCTCCCCAACGTGGGGAAGTCGACGCTGTTCAACGCCCTGACCCGCAACGAGGTCCTGGCTGCCAACTACCCCTTCGCCACCATCGAGCCCAACGTCGGTGTGGTGGCCGTCCCCGACCCGCGCCTGGACGTCCTGGCCGGCATCTTCGAATCCAAGGAGATCCTCCCGGCGATGGTCACCTTCGTCGACATCGCCGGGATCGTGCAGGGCGCGTCGGAGGGGGAGGGTCTGGGCAACAAGTTCCTGGCCGCCATCCGCGAGAGCGACGCCATCTGCCAGGTCGTCCGGGTGTTCGAGGACCCCGACGTGATCCACGTGGACGGACGCATCGAGCCCGAGGCCGACATCGCCACCATCAACACCGAGCTGATCCTGGCCGACCTCCAGACGGTCGACAACGGCATCGCCCGGCTGGCCAAGGAATCGCGCAAGCAGCCCGACCTCGTCCCCCAGCTGCGGGCGGCCGAGCAGGCCCGCGAGGTCCTGGACGCGGGGCGGACGGTGGCCTCGGCCATCGCCGCGGGCGAGATCGACGCCGCACCCCTGCGCGACCTCCACCTGCTCAGCGCCAAGCCGTTCATCTACGTCTTCAACGTCGACGAGGGAGCGCTCGGCGACGAGGGCCTGCGGGAGCGGCTGGCCGCGCTGGTGGCGCCGGCCGAGGCCGTCGTGGTGTGCGCCCAGATCGAGGCCGAGGTGGCCACCCTCGACCCCGAGGACGCCGCCGAGCTGCTGGCCGGCTACGGGCAGGAGGAGTCCGGCCTCGTGCAGCTCGTCCACGTCGGCTTCCGCACGCTCGGCCTGCAGACGTACCTGACGGCCGGGCCCAAGGAGACCCGGGCGTGGACCATCCACATCGGCGACACCGCGCCCCAGGCGGCCGGGGTCATCCACACCGACTTCGAACGGGGCTTCATCAAGGCCGAGGTCATCAGCTTCGACGACCTGGTCGACGCCGGTTCGGTGGCCGCCGTGCGGTCGGCCGGCAAGGCCCGGGTGGAGGGCAAGGAGTACGTGATGCAGGACGGGGACGTCGTGGAGTTCCGCTTCAACGTGTAGGGATCGTTATTCCCCCTGGTCACCGGCCATGTCGGGCCGATTAGTCCGCACAGAGTCCGCGAAAATCTCACTCGCCTCGCCCATCATGGACTCGGCGGCCGCCCGGGTGCGATCCTCGGCGGTCGGCCACAGGTGGCTGTACGTGTTCAGCGTCGTGGTCGCCGAGGCGTGCCCCACGGGCCGCCGCATCAGAACACGGTCGGCCACCGCTGGCGGGGCACGCTCACCCGTGCCGGCCTGGCCGGCGTCAAGCTGCACGATCTCCGGCACTTCTACGTATCGGGACTGATCGCCCAGGGGTGCGACGTGGTGACCGTACAGCGAGCCCTACCGCAGGCGGCCACGATCGCCACGGCCGAATCGACGAGCTCGTCGTCGTGGACGGACCTCGCCACCGTGGGGCCGACCGTGACGGCATGGGTCGGCACGAGCCGGGCCCTGGCGCTAGGAAGCGCCGAAATCATCGTCGCCGCCGGTGTTTCGGGCGCCATTGCCGTCAGCGTCGACGGTGCTGCGCCGTCGGGTATCGGTGGCAACTTTGCAACGTTTGGGATCAACGGGACGACCGGCGGCGGCGCCAGCGTGTCGCTTGCGGCGATCATCACGGGGCTGTCGGTGGGATCGCACACGTTCCGCATGAAATACGAGAACAACGGTTCGGGATCGCCGCCGTTCAGTAGCCGGGGGCTCGTCGTCATCCCGTTCTAGGGGCCAGTGCGGCGGGCCCATACCCGACGTTCGGGTGCATCCTCCGTCACCATTGGCCGACAACCAAGACACGGTTGATCTGAAGGGGCAAGAATGACCTCATGACAATCGTTACATCGGGTTTTGTTGACGCCTGCGGACTGACTTTGGACATTGCTGGAGCTTTCTTTCTTGCATCCAGCTTCGCATTTAGAGACCGCAATGCGCTAGCCCAAGATACCGCGTCCTACTATGGCGGCAATCCATTTGTCCTTCGAAGTGCCAGCTACTCGACAATCGAAGCACGCGTCGGTTTGGGGTTCCTGGTGCTGGGTTTCTCAGGCCAGTTTCTTGGAGCTAGCGACGTCTTTCAATCCGGGGCAGCGCACTACTGGTGGGCAGTCTTGGCCGCTGGTGCAGCCCTCTTCGCAGTGTCGTTCGCAATCGTCAGAGCTATCGCCAGAACGTTCAGCCAACGACTCGTTGGATTGAGTGTTGCGAAGCCGATTCGAAACCACCTTGAACTGTTCGAGTCAGGCAAGCAACCGGACCTGAGCAGAGCCTGTTGGCTATACGGCAAGGCGCTCGACTGCGATCGAGCGAAAGGCGAAAGCGACGAAACGTATTTCCGGCGCCTGGTTGGTTTCGCCGAGTTGCAGGAGGCCAATGCCAAGGGACCCCTTGTCGTCTAGCAGGCGACCCCAAACCACTTCGAACTTCGGTGACCGCCAGAGTCCCACCGATCCTTGCCCGCACCCCCCAACCCCCACCGGGGCCGTTTGCGGGGCGCCTGGGCGATCTGAGGGGCCTATAGGGCAACTGTGGCTGACCACATGGTCGCAGCGGTGCTAAACCGTGAAGCGTGCCGTTCACTCCGAGCGTCCCCGATCCGAAGGCCGGCGCCGTGCTCGACGACCTCGCAGCGGTGACCGATGCGATTCGGCAGGCCGATCTCGAGCGGCGAAAGCTCGTCGCCCGGCGACGGGCACTCGTCAAGAAAGCCCGGCGCTACGGCGTGACGTTCGACGCGCTGGCCGGCGTGCTCGGCGTGTCTCGAGCTCGAGTGCAGCAACTCGAGGCCGGGGACTGATCCGCTACTCGTCTGCGGCCGCACCCGGCGATGTGGGGCGCCGAGACCTCTCCGTGCAGCGGCCCCCATGCGCCATAATTGGCTGTGCTCGTTCAGATCTACGGAATCACTTGTCCCGAGGATGCTCACACTGTCAACTCTCTCCGACCTGATCACGTCGGCGTGGTCATCGACGAGGGATTCGATGCGTGGGACTCCGTCGATGTGAGGACCGCTCGAGACATTGTCTCCGAGCTTTCCGACGTCTCTATCGTGGCCTTGTCGCTCGCCATCGAGCGAGACCGAGTTCTGCGCACTATCGACACATTGAGTCCAAGGATCCTCCACCTTGCACGTGCTGCAGACGGGATCGCCGAAGATGATCTCGAATCTCTTCGATCCGAGATTGCTCCGATTGAGCTGATGGTGACGATCGCGGTCACCAGTGTGGAGTCCCTAGCGACAGCGGAGCGACTTTCAAGACTGGCGGACTACCTGTTGCTCGACAGTGCCAGTCCTGACACGGGAAAGGTTGGCGCCTCGGGCCACGTTCACGATTGGTCTCTCAGCCGCAATATCGTGGCGAGTTCTTCCAAGCCCTGCATACTCGCCGGTGGTCTCGGCCCCGCAAATGTGACGGAGGCGATCAAGTTCGTCGACCCTTCCGGCGTGGACTCGGAGACTCGGACTAGCACGGACCAGGACCGACGACGCAAGGATCCCGAGCGGGTCCGCCTCTTCATCGAACGGGCCCGTGCCTCTGGCCAACCAGACTCGAGATAGGTCCGGTTCTCCCCACGCCTGCCGGTAATGGGGTCGTCCCGCCACCCAATGCTCCGGGCCCGGCAACTTCACAGACTGGCGACAATCTCCCACGCCTCGCGTTCGATGCGGTCGTCCACGTCGCGCACCCAAATCGAAATGTCGATCAGGTTGCGGCGACCCTCGTCGTCCGTCCAGTCGGCGCCGGCAAGAACCCGCCGGAGCTCGTCGTGTAGGTCGAGAAGTTCTGTGTCCATCGGTCCTGCCCCAGTCCGCCGGCGCCGCGCCGGCCTCAACTCGACGGTATGCCGGGCGGTGGCACTTTGCAACTACGGATTACAGAATCTGTAGAGCGTAGGCGGGTTCGATGTCCCCGGTCTGTGGCATGGGTGGCTGGCGACTTCGGTGTTACGGCCTCGCCGCCGTGGGCGCTCGTCGGGTCACCCACCGTGTCGATCTTCGGTGCTCTCGGCCCGTTCTCCGAACGTTCACGTCGCAACCCTTCCAATTGCCGACCGGATGAATAGGCTATGAGGCATGCGAGGCACGGGAGCAGCCGGACACAGGACTTCCCCCTCCTGCCGGTAGTGGTGTACCGTTCCCCCGTTTGGGGTACCACCCGTGAAGTCGGATCTCGTCAGCCTCCCGCTACAGTTGACGGTTCCGTTGGTCGATGGACTTCGAGGACCGGTTAAGCCATAGGCACACCATGAGCATCCACCCTTCCCACACGGCGCCACGCATCCGAGCACTGCTCGAGGACGGTGCGCCCCTTGTTGCCATGAGCTTCGACGACACGTCCGACGACAGCCACATCTCCGATGCGGTGTCGGCCGGACTCGACGTTGTCGAGATCAGGATCGACCGGTTCCACACGTCCGATCCGGCAGAGATCGTCGGTCATGTGCAGCGCTTCTCGGATCTGCCGACAATCGCCACGATCCGCACCAAGGCAGAGGGTGGCGGCTGGGAGGGCACGGGCGATGAGCGCCTGGCGCTGTTCACCGCCGTGGCGCCTCAAGTCGACGCCATCGACATCGAGCTTCTCTCGACCGACATTCTCCCTGACGTCGTTTCGCTGGCGAAGGGGCTCGATCGCACCGTCATCATCTCCCACCACGACTTCCAGAAGACGCCGCCCCGATCCGAGTTGGACGCCATGGCCCGGAGGGCCAAGGAGGCGGGTGCGGATCTCGTGAAGATCTCGACCATGGCCGAGACTCTTGACGATCTCCGCACGCTTACGGCGTTCCTGATCGACAACGTCGACCTGGGTCTGATCGTGATCGCCATGGGCCCCCATGGGGTTGTCTCGCGCGTTGCTTTCCCGGTGCTCGGTTCCCGCATCACTTATGCGTTCTCGGGCGTCCCGACGGTGTCGGGACAGCTCCCGTTCAGCGACACCTTCGACATGCTGCGCTTGTTCTCCCCGCTCTACGCCGAGCGGAAGATCATCGAGCTAGGGATTCTCGACGGCGCCTGAGTTCGCCCGCCGGCGGCCGACGAGGAGTGCCTTGTTCATCGGTCCTGCCCCTGTCCGCCGGCGACGTGCCGGCCTCGACTCGACGGTATGGCCGCGGGCCGGCGAAGGGCAACACGCATTCGGTAATCCGTAAGCCCTAAGCCGGCGCGGGCGGCGCCGGTACGCTTGTGGACATGACCGGCGGGGAGACATCGCCCGTGGCGGCGGCAAACGGCGCCGGATTGCCCAAGTGAGCAACCTCGCCGCGTGGACCGGTGTAGCTGGCGCCGCCGTTGGGGGAGGTTTCGGCTACCTAGGGGCGAGGACGCAGGCAAGGACGACCCGCAATGAGGGCGCCGCAAGCCGGAAGCACGAGTTGGCCCGAGTCGCCGAGAACCGCCGAAACGATGCGTATGTCGAGCTAGCTCGCTTAGTTCAGGTTGTCGTCGATTATCGAACGTGGATGATGCGAGGAGGGAACTACCCCGAGCCGGTGTCGCCGACCGGTCCCGAAGGGTGGAGCAAGGTCGGCACGTTGGTAGAGATATACGGGTCACGACCGGTCCGCACGCTTACCCACCGCTTCACTGGCGAGTGGAACGCGTTTTCAGCCGAAATGCGCAGATCCAAAAGGGACCGTGCAGCTTGCGAGAAACGCTCGAACGCCTTAGCGGAAACCGAGAAGGAGATTCTGCGGACAATCCGAGTCGAGGTTCAGGGGGCGGCGAGCGGCGCGCCCGAGTGAGCCGGTGGCTGTCGGGTCGACGCCCGAGTCCGCGGATAGTCCGCGAAAGGTCCGAAAACTCCAAGCGACGACCAACGACCCGGGGCACCATTTCCGCAGGTCATGCGGCATAACCAACGATGACCACCGACGGCTAACGAGAACGTTTTGGTTCCGCTTCAACGTGTAGGGGTGTACCGGCCGAGGGCACCTGCCCCTCCCGCCACCTCAGTCACGCCGGGTCGCCACCCCTGGTCGCAGTGTCAGGGGCAGCCGAGGTCGTGCTCGGCGGCGCACGACGGGCAGAGCAGCACCGGGCCGCCCGGTGCCGCGTGCAGCGTCGCCACCGGAGCGTCGCACGCCCTGCAGCCCTCCGTCGTCCCGCCCGCCGGAACGGCGGCGAGGTCCGGCGGTGTCGGGTCGGTGGTCATGCCCGCGATCGTAAGCCGGTGGGCGCGGCACCGCGGCGGGAAGTCGGTGTGTAGTGTGCGCCGCATGGCGGCACACCGGCGTGGGCGGCGCTCCCGGTGGACCGCGGTGGCGCTCGCCGTCCTCGCGCTCGTATCCTGCGCCTGCGGATCCTCGGCCACCGTCGCATCCACCACGTCGACGTCCGGAGCCACCACGCCGACCACCGCCGCACCGTCCGGGCCGACCACCTCGGCCCCGTCCGGCGGCCTGACCGCTCCGGCCGCCTCGGCTGCCGACGAGGCCCGCTTCGTGACCGAGGTCGGCGAGGTCGACCCCGCCCTCGCCACCTACGAACAGGCGCGGGGCGACGTGGCGCTCAGGGCCCTCCTGACCGACGGCAGTGCGTTCTGCGCATTCCTGGTCCGGGGCGGGGGCATCGACCAGGCGCTGGTGGCGGTGGCCCAGGGGGCGGCCGCCGACGAGTCCCAGACGCACCTGCCCCAGTCGGTCACGACCTTCAACGCGGTCGAGTCGGTCGCCCTCCTGACCCTGTGCCCCTCCGAGCAGTCGCTGCTGCCGTCCGCCACCCGGGCGCGAATCCGGTCCCTCGGCGCCACTCTGGCCGGCCGCTCGGGCTGAGCCGAACATGCCCCCGGACCGTCACCGGGTGACGGTCCGGTGACGCCGGTGCGACCTCCGTGCGAACTCGCCGCGGCGCCGACGTGACAACGCCGCGATGACCGACGTTGTTCATGCAGTGTTCAGTTTCTGGTAGCGGACTGTGAGCGTCCTGGTAACCCGTCGACCGTAGAACCGGACGCATGAGATTCCCACACATGATCAGGCGGCATCGTGTCCGGACGGTCGCGCTCCTCGCGGCGGCCGCCACGGTCGGGCTGACCACCGTCGGCGTGGCCGACGTGGCGCTCGGCTCGTCCACCTCGTATGCCGGTACGACCAGCTGTCCCGCCGGGGCGAGCCTCGAGCAGCCCGCCGGCGGGTCCTCCAGCCAGGCACAGTGCGTCATCACCGCGACCGGCACCCCGGTCGGGGCGGTCAAGCACGTGTGGCTGATCATCGAGGAGAACAAGTCCTACGACGAGACCTTCACGGGGCTGAACCAGAACAGCTACCTCTGGCAGACGCTGCCCCAGCAGGGCGCCCTGTTGACCAACTACTACGGCACCGGCCACTTCAGCATGGACAACTACATCTCGCTGGTGTCGGGGCAGTCGCCGTCGCTGGCCACCCAGGAGGACTGCTCCACGGCGGCCAACATGACCAACGACAACAGCGGGATCATCACCACCGGCACGGTCGGCACGTCCACCGACACCGACCACACCACGGACGCCGGTGGGACCAATACCACGGCCCCGACCCCCGCCGCCGCCGGCAACGGCAACTACGGCCAGCTGCTGGTCCATGGCGGGGTCGACGCGGCGCTCGGCAACAACGGCTGCGTGTACCCGACGGACGTGACCACGCTGTTCAACCAGTTCGACTCGGCCGGCGTGGCGTGGAAGACCTACGCCCAGGACCTGGGCGGCGCCCAGCCCGTCGGCTCGACCACCTACGTGACCGGCTCGACCCCCGGCGTGACCGACACGGTTCCCGGCCGCGACGACGGCACCTGCGGCTACCCCGGGCAGACCACCAACGACCCGGTCGCCAACCCGACCAACCTGGTGGCACCCAGCGGCGACGTCACCAGCTACACCGGCGCCCAGCCGGCCAACGCCAACAACAACGGCGACCCGGCCGACCAGTACGTGGCCAAGCACTACCCGACTCCGTGGTTCACCTCGCTGACCGGCCACACATCGGGGACGCAGAGCGGGGTGACCTACGCCTCGCAGCCGGCCCTCAACCAGCCGACCACCCCCGAGTACGACGGCCCGGGCGCTCCCACCGACGGCTCGACGGACACCAACTGCGATGCCAACCACTCGGCCAACCTGGACGACCCGACCTATGGGCTGGCCCATGACCTGACCCTGCCGGCCGCCCAGGTCCCGGCGTTCAACTGGATCACGCCGAACAACTGCAGCGACGCCCACGACGCCAGCTGCCAGGGCAACAATCTGTCGGGTGCCTTCAACGCCGACGGTTCGCCGAACTACACGCCGGCGGGTCTGCCGGCCTACGACCCGCAGGCCACCAAGCCCACCAACTACACCGGCGGCCTCTACGCCTCCGACCTGTTCCTGCGGTACTACATCCCGCTGATCGAGCGGTCGGCGGCCTTCGCCGACGGCGGCATGATCGACATCACGTTCGACGAGGCCAACCCGCCCTTCACGACGGGCAACAGCTTCAACAACGTGCCCGTCCCGGGCGTGAGCACCACCTACTCGGCCCCGGCCGACCAGCCGACCTTCGGTTCGGCCGGCAGCTCCGCCCCGGGCGCCACCTCGCTCTTCGGTGCCTACGGCCTGGCCTCCGACGCCGCCGGCGAGAACCTGAACGGTCACAACGTGGCCACCGAGCCGACCGGCCCGAACGACCCCGAGGTCACCAACGCCTCCGGACAGCAGCTGCAGCCCGGGCCGGGCGCCGCCGGATTCATCGACCGGGCCAGCGGACTGGTCGGCGAGAGCCCCTACGTGAGTGGCTCGCCCGGCACCGCCGCCGAGCCGGCACTGGCGGCGGCCGGGTCGAGCCTGGTCACCGACTCGAAGATCAACGCCCAGGACACGGGACGGCTCGTATCGGGCACCGACGGCAACGGCAACACCATCCCGCCGGACACCTTCGTGGGGTCGGTCAGCGACACCGGGCCGATCGCGCTGTCGGGCAACACCAGCTCGAGTGGGGCCTCCAACAACTACGCCAAGCCCTGGATCGGCACCTTCCAGCTGGTGAACGACAGCGGCCAGCCGGTCAGCCTGCCGGCCGGCTTCAACGGCAACGTCACCCTCGGCGCCGAGGGAGCCACCTCCACGGTGGGGACGGCCAGTTGCCCGAGCGGCAACGAGGCGGCCACCACCTCAGGGTGCGCCACGGCCGACCCGCTGTACGACCCGACCGACTTCACGCCGGGCGGCGGCGACACGGGCACCGTGCTGATCAGCCCGCTGATCAAGCCCGGCACGGTGTCGGGCACGTACTACAACCACTACAGCACCCTCCGCTCGCTGGAGGACCTGTTCCTGACCGGCCGCACCTGCGCCGAGCCGTCCAACGCCGACACACCGCTGCCGGCCGGCACGGTGTGCGGCGGCCTCGACGGCCGGGGCCACATCGGCTACGCCGCCCAGTCGGGGCTCGCCTCCTTCGGACCGGACATCTTCACGGCCCAGACGTACACGCCCGTCGGCCTGCCCCCGGGCTTCACCCCGGTCAAGGGCAGCACCGGTGCGGGCACCCTGTACTGCCCGACGCACGTGAAGCTCGGCCACAACGGCAACCCCGGTAAGCCGGGCAAGGGCTACTTCGCCGGCGCCGGCGGCGCCGGTGGGTCCGGTGGCTGCGGGAGCAACGGCGGCAAGGGTGGCAAGGGTGGCAACGGGGTCACCGCGGCGGGCGCCGGCGGCAAGGGCGGCAACGGCGGCAACGGCGCCTGCCCGCCCGAGCAGTGGTCGGGGGGCACGTGGCTGACCGCCTCGGGCGCCCAGACCGTCCCCTACGACACCCCGCCGTGCACCGGCACCGGCGGCGACGGCGGGATCGGGGGCACCGGTGGCAACGGCACCGGATCCACCCCCGGGGCCGCCGGCGGCAACGGTGGTGACGGCCAACCCGGGGTGGCCGGCCAGCCCGGCACGAACGGCTAGTGCGCCACCTCCCGGGGCGGGCGCCCCGGACCAGGACCAGCAGTGGACGATCCCGGGCAATGCGGCCCGGGATCGTCGGCGCGTCGGCGGCCGTGCTGGCGGCCGTGCTGTCGCTGGCCGGTTGCGGTGGCGCCGGGGGTGCGGCCGGCACCACGACGACGACCGGCGGTCCGGGCGGGACCTACCCCGCGTTCCTCCCCAAGGCCACGCTCCACCCCAAGGTGGACGCCGCCCTGGTGGGGACCATGACCCGGCCGGCACTGCAGGTCGAGGGGCTCCCGGTGGACGTCCGCACCGCGCACTTCGACGTGCGCATCACCGTGAGCGGCCCGGTCGTCCCGGGCGTGGGCCTGCCGAACCCGCACGACGCCACCACCTGCACGTGGACGATCCGGATGGACCGCGCCACCGGTGACGTACCGGTGCGGCTGGCCGACTTCCACTCGGTCGACCACCTCGGCTCCGTCTTCCTCATGGGCCTGGTGCCCGGTGACCGTCCGCCCCCGGCCGTCCTCCACCCGGGCCAGACCCTCACCTTCCGGGTCCGGGCCTACGAGCTGGTGGGGGAGGGGCAGATGCAGTGGGCCCCCGACCACCGCCACGTGGTCGCCATCTTCGACTACACGGTCGAGAACGACTGAGTCCGCATCTCGGCGCCTTGTGGGCGGCGGGCCGTCCGGCCGCCGCTAGGGTGCCGCCATGCCACCCGACGCCGAACCGGTCATCGACCTGGCCGGGGTGGCGGTCGTGCGTGACGGCGTGCCCCTGCTCGACGACATCACCTGGTCGGTGGGGCCCGGCGAGCGCTGGGCCCTGCTCGGCCCGAACGGCTCGGGCAAGACCACCCTCCTGCGGGTGGCCGGCGCCGCCCTGTGGCCGACCCGGGGCACCGTCCGCATCCTGGGCGGGACGCTCGGCCGCGTCGACATGCGCCAGCTCCGCACCCGGATCACCGTGGTCAGCGCATCGGTGGGCCGGACGCTGCGACCGGCGCAACCGGCCCTCGACGTGGTGCTGACCGGTCGGTACGCGGCGCTCGAGACGTGGTGGCACGAGTACACCGCGGCCGACCGCGAGCGCGCCGCCGCCCTGCTGGCCGACGCCGGCTTCGGCGGACAGGGATTTGCCGAGCGGGCCTTCGGCCTGCTGTCCGAGGGGGAGCGGCAGCAGGTGCTGCTCGCCCGCGCCCTCATGGGCGACCCCGAGCTCATCCTGATGGACGAGCCGGCGGCCGGACTGGACCTGGGGGCCCGGGAGCGGCTCCTCGGACGGCTGGCCGCGCTGGCCGGCGACGCGGCCGTTCCACCGCTCGTGCTGGTCACCCACCACCTGGAGGAGATCCCGCCGGGGGTCACCCACGCCGCCCTGTTGCGGGCGGGCCGGATGCTCGCGGCCGGGCCGGTGGGCGACGTGCTGAGCGACGACGCCGTCTCGGACGCGTTCGGGGTGGCCGTCGCCGTCGAGCGGCGCAACGGCCGCTGGTCGGCCCGGGCACGGTAGCGGGCGCCGGGACCGGGTAGGGACCAGGTCACATCGCCACGGGGAACACACCCCCTACGTCCGGTGTTGTCCATGGTGCCTACAGAACGGGAGCCGACGTTGACCACAACCACCACCGCCACCGCACCGACCGACACCGGGGCGACCGGTCGGACCCTCGCCGACTTCTGGTTCGACCCGCTCTGCCCGTGGGCGTGGATCACCTCGCGCTGGATCCTCAACGCAGCCGAGGTCCGGGACCTCGACGTGCACTGGCACGTGATGTCGCTGGCCTACCTCAACGCCGACAAGGAGGGTCTGTCCGAGGAGTACAAGGAGCTGCTGGCCTCCGCGTGGGGCCCTGTGCGGGTGGTGACCGCCGCCGAGCAGGCCCATGGGTCCGAGGTCGTCCTGCCCCTCTACACCGCGCTCGGCACCCGCCACCACGTCGACGGCGCGCCGCTCGACCGTGCCACCATCGAGGCCGCCCTCGGCGACGTGGGACTGCCCACCGAGCTGGCCGACGCCATGGACACCGACGCCTACGACGAGGCGGTCAAGGTCTCCCACCACCGCGGCATGGACCAGGTCGGCATGGAGGTCGGCACGCCGGTCATCGCCGTCGAGGGGATGGCCTTCTTCGGGCCCGTGGTCACCCCCGCCCCCCGGGGCGAGGCGGCCGGCCGGCTGTGGGACGGCGTGCTGCTGGTGGCCGGCACCCCGGGCTTCTACGAGCTGAAGCGCACCCGCACCGAGTCGCCCTCGTTCGACTGACGGCTGACCGGCTCGGCCAGGTCCGCCGGGTCAGTGCAGCAGCGACAGCACCAACAGGCCCTGGGCCAGGTGGTACGTGACGTGCACGGCCACGTCGCCGTGGGGGAGCGGGCGCACGAACCGGTTGAGGGCCAGCACCGTGTCGGACACCACGAAGAGCGCGGCCCCGGCCAATGCGGCCGGCACCCCCACGTTGGCGGCCAGGACGGCCATGGTGAGGATGACCACCAGGTAGACGGCGACGGGGGGCACGAGGGACCGCTGGCCGTCACGCAGCAGGGCACGGAAGATGAGGGTGGCCGGTACCGCTCCGTAGACGACGCCGACGAGCGCCGCCACGACGAGTCCCTGCGTCGAGAAGGCGAACGGAGGCACCCCGGCGGGTGACGGCGGCTGGAGCAGCCCGCCGATGTAGAGCAGGTGGCCGACCAGGAACGCGCCCAGCCCGGCCACGAACAGGTCGCGCGGCAGCATGAGCAGCACGTCCCCGGCCAGGCACAGCACCAGCGCGGCCACGAACCACCACTTGCGGTCCACGAGGTCGGTATGGGCGGCGGGGAGCACCGCACAGGCGGCGATGAGGGCGACCAGCACCCCCGGCTTGGCCGCATACTCGAGCCGGTCGTCACCCCGGGCCACGGCCACCCAGTCGACGACGGCCACGACCGCCGCCACCGCCAGCAGGGTCCAGAAGGCGAGCACCCGGGAGACGCTAGCTGCGCCGGGGTGCGTCGACGGAGGGAGCATCCACCACTGCGGAATTCGTCGTCGGTAGCGTTTCTGCTGGTAACAGGTCGGTCGAGGAGCTGATGCCTGTGGTGCTCGTGATCATCATCGTGGCGGCGTGGGTCGTCATCCTGGGCCCCAACCTCCTCAAGCGACGGTCCCGTGCCGGCGGCGACCAGTCGATCACCCACTTCCACTACCAGCTGCGCGTCCTCGAGCAGCGCGCCCCGGAGCCGATCGTGGCGCCGGCCTACCGCCTGCGGGCGGTGGACGGCGGTGGCAACCCGACCTCCATCCACTATCCCAACGACGGCCGGCCACCGGTCCTCACGGTGGTGGGTGCGAAGGAGCTCCCCCGTCCGGCCCTGGCCTTCCTGGGGGAGCCCGAGGTGACCGCACCCGCCCCGGCGGGCGATTTCGATGACGGTTACGCGCCGGTGGACGCGCCCCGTTCCTACGACCCGCCCCGCTCCTACGACCCGCCGGTCGAGCTCGAGCGCTCCCCGCGCCCGCTCGAGCCGTCGTCCCGGGCCCGCACCCGGCGCCGCCGGCGGGACACGCTGGCCGTGCTCGCCGCCGTCTTCGGCGTCACCGTGCTGGCCGGGCTGGTGTCGGGATCGTCGGTGGCCTGGGCCATGGCCGGCCTCGACGCCGTCGCCCTCGGGGCCTACGTCGTGCTCCTCGTGCACCTGCGCCGGCTCGCCCTCGAGCGCGACCTGAAGCTCCACTACCTCGAGCCCCGGTCCGACCGTCCGGCCCGTGGCGACGGTCCGCCGACCTACGTCAGCGGCCGCTACGCCCACCCCTCCAGCCAGCACGCCGTCGCCCACTGAGGCGACCCCGGGACCCGGGCGCCCGCCGGACCCCGGAGGTAGGGTGGCGCATGACCCACGACACCCGAGCTGACTCCGCCGTCCCGCATGCCGACCTGGCCGCCGCCGTGGCCGAAGGCACCGAGGGGCGCCTGCTCCTGACCCACCCCTTCTACCGTCGTTGGGAGGCGGGTGAGCTCGAGCCGCAGGAGCTGGCCGAGTACGCCGTCCACTACCGGGCCTTCGAGGCCGTGCTGCCCGCCGTGCTGTCGGCGGTGGCCGACCGGCTGGCCGCCGACGGCGCGGACGCCGCCGCCGACCTGGTGAACCGCAACCTGGCCGACGAGCTGGGCAGCCCCCGGCCGCACCTCGAGCTGTTCGACGACTTCGCCGCAGCGCTGCCGGACCGCCCCGGGGCCACGACGCCCGGCCCGGCCGCCGTCGACCTGGCCGCCACCTACCGCCGGCTGGCCGACCAGTCGCCGGTCGCCGCCATCGCCGGGCTGGCCGCCTACGAGACGCAGGCGGCTGCCATCGCCACCACCAAGGGCGACGGGCTCCGTCGCTGGTACGGCCTGGACGCCGACGGCACCGCCTTCTGGGACGTGCACGCCACCATGGACGCCGACCACGGCGATTGGGCGGTCGAGGCGCTCGGACTGCTGGACGCCGACCCCGCCGAGGTGGCCGACGCCTCCCGCTGCGCCGCCGACGCCTGGTGGGCGCTGCTCGACGAGCGCGAGGCCGAAGGGGCGGTGGCCGTCGGCTGACGGTCCGCTCCCGGACGACCGTCGCGCCCGAGACGGGCGGCTGGTGCGGTCGGCCACACCGGGACGGGTGGTGCGCGGGATTGGCCTGGCGGCCGTGGCGGCCGGGCTCGTCCTGCTGGTCGCCTCGCTGGCAGCACGCGCCGCGTCCCGCCAGGAGCTGGCCGGGATCGGCCTGGCCGTGGTCATGGCCGGCCTGATGGTGCTGGTGCTCGGCAACTACCTCCGCCACGCCGCCGAGCGCGACGACGCCGGGTGACTCAGCCGAGCTCGGTGCCCACCACCGAGACGAACGACACCATCTCGCCGGGGTAGCCGCCCAGGTTGTGGGTGAGAGCCAGCTTGCGGTCGGTGTGGATCTGTCGCTCGGGGGTGGCCTCGCCCCGGAGCTGGAGCCAGGCCTCGAAGAACATGCGCAGCCCCGAGGCGCCCACCGGGTGCCCGAAGCTCTTGAGGCCGCCGTCGGGATTGACCGGCAGTGCGCCGTCGCGGTCGAAGGTGCCGGCCAGCACCTCCTTCCACGCCGTGCCGCGCGGTGCGAACCCGAGGTCCTCCATCAGCACCAGCTCGGTGGGGGTGAAGCAGTCGTGGACCTCGGCCATGGCCAGCTCGGCGCGCGGGTCGGTGATGCCGGCCTGGGCGTAGGCGTCCTGGGCCGCCGCTGCGCACTCCGGGAACCACGTGTAGTCGTAGTCGGGGTCGATGAGGCCCGAGCCGCTGCCGGCGGCGAAGGACAGCGCCTTGATGTAGATCGGCGTGTCGGTGTAGCGGTGGGCGTCCTCCGCCCGCACCACGATGGCGGCCGCCGCCCCGTCGGCCACGCCCGCGCAGTCGAACACGCCGAGCCGTCCGGCCACCCGGGGCGACGCGCAGATGGTCTCGGTGGAGACCTCCTTGCGGAACTGGGCGCGCGGGTTGCGAGCGCCGTTCTGGTGGTTCTTCCACGAGATCCGGGCCAGCACCTCGGTCAGCTCGTCCTCGCCCACGCCGTACTTCTTGCCGTAGGCCGGTGCCACCATCGAGAACATGGCCGCCGCCGTCAGTGTGCGGGCCGTCCCGTCGTTGGGGATGGGGAAGGCGTTGAGCCCCTGGTAGCCGGAGTCCTTGACCTTCTCCGCGCCCACGGCCATGGCCACGTCGTAGGCGCCCGACGCCACCGCGTAGGCCGCGGCCCGCAGCGCCTCCGAGCCGGTGGTGCAGTAGTTCTCGACCCGGGTGACCGGCTTGCCCGCCAGCTGCAGCGGCCGGGCCAGGGTGATCCCGCTCATGCCCGACTGCGCGGTGCCGAACCAGTAGGCGTCGACGTCGTCCTTGGTCACGCCCGCCGAGGCGAACGTCTCCTCGGCGGCGTCGACGATGAGGTCGTCGAGGCTCTTGTCCCAGTGCTCGGCGAACCGGGTGCAGCCCATGCCGACGATGGCCACCCGGTCCTTGATCCCATGCGAAGCCATTGCTCTCCTCCGAGGTGTGTGCGGTGTGTGTGGGTCAGCCGGCCGCGCCGCGCACCGGCGTGGCCTTCCAGAAGTAGTCGTGGATGCCGTCGGCCGTGTACAGCCGGCGGAAGGTCATCCGCACCCGCTGGCCGATGTCGACGGTGTCCGGGTCGACGTCGGTCAGCTCGACCGGGAACCGGCCGCCGCCGTCGAAGTCGAGGACGGCGAAGACGATGGGCGGGCTCGGCGAGTACGCCAGCCGGTCGATGGTGTAGGTGGCGATGGTGGCCTCGGCGTCCGAGCGGTCGACGGGCACCATGTCGTCCACCGCCCCGCCCTGCATCGAGACCCGCGACGGCGGCAGGTGGACGGCGCCCGAGGCCCGGTCCTCCGAGCCGACGAACCCGAACTTCCAGTCCTCGTTGCGCCAGGCGGCCGACGACGAGACGCGCTGCGGTTCCGGCCGACGGGGCGGTTCGGGGGTGACCATGCCCCGCCAGGACAGGAACTTGCCGTAGGGGAGGTCGGCGCCGGCGGCCACCTGGTCGGCCACCGGGTCGGTGGGCGTCCAGGCGGCCAGTGCGGCGGTGGTGCGGAAGACCAGCACGTCGGCCCCGTCGGCCAGGGACACCACGGCCACCACCTCGTCCGGGACGGCCTGCTCGAGCAGCGAGGCGAGGACCAGGCCGGCGTGGGCCGTGCCGGTCTGCCCGACCGTGGCCGACAGGTCGTCGGCCAGCGCCCCGTCACGCACGCCGAGCTTGCGCCCGAGGGCCTTGGCGGCCCGGCCGTGCATGCCGACCACGGCCACGCGGTCGACGTCCTCGGCGGCCACACCGGCCGCCTTCAGACCGGCCTGCCAGGCGTCGGTGCCGAGGGGCACGTAGCGCGTCTCGCCGAAGCGCTCCTCCCACGTGCGCGAGCGCCGCTCGCCCGGTGTCCGCCAGCGGTCGAGGAACTCGTCGGTGACCGAGGCGCCGCCCAGGTAGTCGGCGACGACCGGGGTGCCCGGGCCGTCGTCGCCCACCAGCAGCGCGGCGGCGCCGTCGCCACCGGCCGCCTCGTCACCGGAGGTCGGCAGCCCGTCGCGCAGGTCGGCCGCCACCACCAGCACGGTGCCGGACCCGGCCGCGTCGAGCGCGGTGCGCAGGGCGCCGGGCCCGGAGCGCAGGGCGCCGCCGAAGTCGAAGGCCGCCACCTCGGCCGGCTGGTGCAGGGCGGCGTGGAGCGTGGTGGCGTTGGTCTTGTCCAGGTAGGCGGGGGTGGCGGTGGCGAACCACAGCGCCGCCGGAGCGGCCCCCGGGGCGGAGCGCAGCGCCCGCCTGGCCGCCTCGACGCCCATGGTGGTGGTGTCCTCGTCGTGGGAGGCCACCGCCCGGGTGCCCTTGCCCCCGCCGCTGCCGAACATCCGGGCCACCTCGGCCCGCTGGAGCCGGCGGTAGGGGACGTAGCCGGCGCCGGCCACGATGCCGCGGGTCATGCCGTCGCTCCGGTGCGCTGGTGCTGCTCCATGGGGTGGTGGTCCCTTCCTCGTTGCGGTGCGTCGTGGGCGGTGCCGCGGGCCGGCTGGGGCGAGGTGCCGCTGGCCCCGTCTGCCGCCCCATCCTATGATGGCCAGAGTATCTGACGGTCAGTCAGGTAACATCTGACGGACAATCAGATCACGCCGACGGCGTTCGCCGTACCGCTGAGGATGGAGGCCAGGCCATGGACTTCGAGTTCACCCCGGAGCAGCTCGAATTCGTCAAGGACGTGGAGCAGTTCCTCGACGACAACTACGACCCCGAGGTCTTCGACGTCACCCGGGAGAACATGGCCCAGATCGTCGACACGCCGAAGCGCCGCGCCTTCATGGCCAAGCTGGGCGAGCAGGGCTGGCTCGGCATCACGTGGCCGGAGGAGTACGGCGGCCAGGACGGCGACGGCGTCTACGAGTACCTGCTGAACGAGGCGCTGGCCGCCCGGGGCGGCCCCCAGATCGGCAAGGGCGTCGGCATCATCGGCAAGACCATCATCAGCCACGGCACCGAGAAGATGAAGGCCGAGTTCCTGCCCAAGATCCTCCGCAACGAGGTCGAGTTCGCGGTCGGCTACTCCGAGCCCAACGCCGGCTCCGACGCCGCCTCGATGCAGCTGAAGGCCACCAAGGTCGACGGCGGGTGGAACCTCAACGGGCAGAAGACCTGGACCACGTCGGCCCACTTCGCCGACTGGTACTGGGTGGGCGCCCGCACCGACCCGGACGCGGTCAAGCACAACGGCATCACCCTGTTCCTGGTGCCCATGGACCACCCGAACATCACGGTCAAGGCCATCTGGACGATGGGCGACGAGCGGACCAACGAGGTGTACCTCGACGACGTCTTCGTGCCCGACGACTACGTGGTGGGCGAGCTCAACCGCGGCTTCCAGTACATCTCGGAGGCCCTCGACCTCGAGCGCTTCACCCTGTTCACGTACTCGCCCACGGCCCAGCGCCTCGACCTCCTGACCGAGTACGTGAAGGGCGCCACCCGGGACGGCGCCCCCATGAAGGACGACCCCGTCGTCCGGGCCAAGGTGGCCAACCTGCACACCGAGGCCGAGGTGGCCCGCGTGCTCGGGCTCAAGTTCGTGGCCGCCTCCACGGCCGGCGGCGCCCCGCCCACCACCCAGGCCTCGGAGTACAAGCTCTTCACCACCGAGTACTCGCGCCGGCTGGCCAACGCCTCGATGGACCTGGCCGGCCCGGGCGGCCAGCTGCGGGTCCACACCGAGGAGGCCCCCATGGCCGGCCGGGCCGAGTCGACGTACCGCTACACGGTCATCGACACCATAGGCGGCGGCTCCTCCGAGGTGCAGAAGAACATCCTGGCCCGCCGCAAGCTGGGCCTGCCGAAGAACTTCTGAGCCGACCGCCGACGTGACCCCGCAGCCCGCCTCCTCTGCCGACGCGCCCGCCGTGGCGCCGGCGCGCCGCGGCCCGGTCGGGCCGCTCGACGGCGTGGTGGTGCTCGACCTGGCCACCTTCGGCCCGGCGGCGCGGTGCACGCGGATCCTGGCCGACTACGGGGCGACCGTCGTGAAGGTGGGGTCCGTGCCCGGCAGCGGCACCGAGCCGCCCCGCACGCCCTACTACCTCTACAGCGGCTCGCGGCACCTGCGGCACGTCGGCGTGGACCTGAAGGTCCCGGCCGGACGGGACGCCTTCCTGGCCCTGGTGCGCGGAGCCGACGTGGTAGTGGAGAGCTTCCGGCCCGGGGTGGTCGACCGGCTCGGCATCGGGTTCGACGCGCTGTCCGCCGCCAACCCGCGGGTGATCCTGTGCTCGACCACCGGCTACGGCCAGGACGGGCCGCGGGCCGCCTGGGCCGGCCACGACATCAACTACCTGGCCGTGGGCGGGTACCTCGGGGCCACCGAGCCGGCCGCCGACGGGGGGCCGCCGGTGTCCGGGGCCACGGTGGCCGACGCCGCGGGCGGCGGCATGCAGGCCGCGCTGGCCGTCATGGCCGCCCTCATCGGGCGGGGGGCCGACGGGCCGGGGGTCCACCTCGACGTCGCCATCGCCGAGGGTGTGCTGTGGATGACGTCGCTGCCGGTCGACGAGTACCTGGCCACCGGGGCCGACGTCGGGTTCGGCCACGACGTCATCAGCGGCCGGTACGCCTGCTACGACACCTACCGCTGCGCCGACGGCCGGTGGCTGGCCGTGGGGGCCATCGAGCCCAAGTTCTTCGCCAACCTGTGCCGGCTGCTCGGCTGCGAGCAGTGGGCCGGCCGCCAGCTCGACGACGACGCCCAGGACGCCATGCGGGCGGACTTCGCGGCCGCCTTCGCCACCCGGGACCGCGACGGCTGGGTGGATACCCTGGCCCCGGCCGACACCTGCGTGAGCCCCGTGCTCGACGCGACCGGGATCACCACCGACGCCCAGTTCGCGGCCCGCCGGGTGATCGTGGACGCCACCGTGCCGCCGTCGGCCCGTGGCGAGGGCGTGCCGGACGCCTTCCGCCAGGTCGGCCCGGTGCTGGCCGGCATGCCCGGCCGGGGCGAGCCGGTCGAGGTCGGTGACCCTCGGCGGTCGGACGCCGAGGAGCTGTTGGAGGCCGCCGGGATGGCGGCCGGAGCAATCGCCGCGCTGCGGTCGGAAGGAGTGGTGGCATGAGCGCCATCGGCATCGACGACATCGAGGGCCTCCTCGGCGTGTCGCAGTACGAGGAGGTGGGGGAGTTCCCCGTGGAGCAGGGCTACGTGTGGACGACCTGCTCGTCGGTGGAGAACGGCAACCCGCTCTTCTGGGACCCGGAGGTGGCCGAGGAGGTGACCGGCGGCCCGATCGCCCCGCCCACCATGGTGTCGGTGTGGTTCCGACCCCACCACTGGGCCCCGGACCGGTCGACGCCCGGCCTGCCCCTGCAGATCCACTTCGACCTGAAAGAGGGCCTGGGCCTGCCCGAGGCGGTCATGAGCGACAACACGATCGTCTTCCACGAGCCCGTCCGTCCGGGCGACCTGCTCCGGACCAGCCAGATCCTGAAGTCGGTCAGCGACGAGAAGACGACCAAGCTCGGCACCGGCCGGTTCTGGGTCATCGACGTCGAGTACCACAACCAACGTGGCGACCTCGTGGCCGTCGAGAGCTACACCGGGTTCGGCTACCGCCGGGCCGGGTCGGAGGAGGCACCGTGACCACGCCGACGCTTCTGCAGGGCCAGGTGACGGCCGGCGACGAGCTGCCCGAGCTCGCCTACCCGGTCACGGCCACCACCGTCGTGCTCGGCGCCCTGGCCGCCCGCGACTGGCGGCCCATGCACCATGACAAGGACTTCGCCGTCAACCGCAACGGCACCCGCGACATCTTCCTCAACACGCCCAACCTGGCCTCCTGGTTCGAGCGGTACATCACCGACTGGACCGGGCCCTTCGGCCGCCTGCAGCGGGTCACCTTCCGGATGAAGGGTTCCATCTTCCCGGGCGACACCATGGTCTTCCGGGGGGCCGTGACCGACACCGGGGTCGACGACACGGGCTGCGGCTGGGCCGCCCTCGAGATCACCGTGTCCGTCGACGGCGACATCAAGACGTCCTGCACGGCCCGGGTGGCCCTGCCGGTCGCCGACGACGACAACCCCTGGGCCCGCAGGGGCGACCGCTGGGTCCCCTGACCCGCCGCCACCGGACCACCGACTTCCACCGCACACACGCACCACCAGAGGAGAACCCGACATGTTGGACCTGACCTTCAGCCCCGAGCAGGAGATGCTCCGTGAGACGGTGCGCGGCGTCGTCGCCGGCACGAGCCCGCTCAGCGTGGTGCGCGAGCTCGAAGACGACCCGAGGGGCTACTCCGTCGAGCTGTGGAAGCAGCTGGCCGACCTCGACCTCATCGGGCTGCAGCTGCCCGAGGAGTTCGGCGGCTCGGGCATGACCACCCTCGAGACGGTGGTGCTCTACGAGGAGTTCGGCCGGGCCATCGCCCCGTCCCCCCACCTGGTCAGCTCCGTCCTGTCCGGCGGTGCGCTGGCCCGGTCGGGCAGCGCCGAGCAGAAGCAGGCCTGGCTGCCGGGCATCGTCTCGGGTGAGGCGATCCTCACCCCGGCGTGGCTCGAGCCCGAGAACACCTCCGGCCCGACCGGTGTGCAGCTGCGGGCCGTGCCCGACGGCGACGGCTGGACCCTGACCGGCGTCAAGCGCCACGTCGCCTTCGCCTCCTCGGCCAGCTGCCTGGTGGTGCTGGCCCGGACGGGCGACGGGCCCGAGGCCGTCGACCTCTTCCTGGTCGACCCGTCCGCCGCCGGTGTCACGCTGACCCAGCAGATGACCATCGCCTCCGACGCCCAGTACAAGGTGGAGCTCGACGGGGTGCGGGTCACCGAGGCGGACCGCATCGGCGCCGCCGGCACCGGGTGGAACACGTGGAGCGCGGTCATGCACGAGGCCATCATCCTGGTGGCCGCCCAGGCCGTGGGCGGGGCCCGCTACGCCATGGAGATCACCACCCAGTACGCCAAGGACCGGCACCAGTTCGACAAGCCGCTCGGCGCCTTCCAGGCGCTGGCCCACTACCTGGCCGACGCGGTGACCGCCGTCGACGGCGCCGAGGTTCTCGTTCACGAGGCGGCCTGGGCGCGGGCCGAGGGCCGTCCCGTGGACAAGCTGGCGCCGATGGCCAAGCTGTACGCCTGCAACACCTTCCGGGACGTGACGGCCATGGCCCAGCAGGTCTTCGGCGGCATCGGCTTCACCGTCGAGTTCGACATCCAGCTCTACTTCCGCCGGGCCAAGGAGCTGCAGCTGTCGTGGTGGGACACGCGGATGCTCGAGGAGCTCATCGCCGCCCGGGTCCTGGACGACTGACCCCGGCGACCCGTCGACGGGCCCCGAGCAGAACGGGTATCCGGGCCGCCGCCTGCGCTACGGTCGTCCCTGCGTCTCATCTGGGACGGGTTCGGACAGTCTGGGGGAGTCAGATGGCAGCAGACACGGCAACGGCCGCACCGTCGGCGGGGGGCAGGGAGCGGAGCGGGCTCTCGAGGTTCCTCTTCGTCCACGAGATCGACGAGTACCCGACCAACGGCAAGCGGACGGCCTACCTGGCACTCGCCGTGCTGGCCACCATCGTCCTCTACTACACGTACTTCACGCAGACCGGCGTCACCCCGCAGATCCTGGTCTCGTACCACATGTCGTTCTCCTTCTACGTGTGGATCGTCGTCATCTCCAACCTGCTCGGCGCCTTCGCCTCGCTGCCGGCGTCCAAGACCGACAAGCTCGGCCGGTCGAACGTGATCATCTACGGCCTGCTGGTCATCGGCCTGCTGGTGGCCTTCGGGGTCCCGGCCTGCAAGACCGAGTGGCAGTTCCTCTTCGTCATTTGCCTGCTTGGCGTGGTGGAGGGTGCCATCCTGGTGGCCACCCCGGCCATGGTGCGCGACTACAGCCCCCAGCTCGGGCGGGCCTCGGCCATGGGCTTCTGGACCGTGGGTCCGGTGGCGGGCAGCCTGATCACCTCGATCGTGGCGGCCCACACCCTCGACCACTTCCTCCGCACCGGCGGCATCAACGGCTGGAAGAGCCAGTTCGTGATCTCCGGCGTCACCTCCCTGGCGGTCTTCGTCCTGGCCCTGTTCTTCCTGAAGGACCTGTCGTCGCGCCTGCGTGACCAGCTCATGGTGACCGAGCGCGACCAGGCCCTGGTCGAGGCCCGGGCCCGCGGCCTGTCCGAGGCCGACATGGCCGCCGCCACCGCCCATCCGTGGCGCCAGATCCTGAAGTTCGACCTGGTCGGCTCCGCCATCGGCATCTCGGTCTTCCTGCTCCTCTACTACGCCGCCTCGGCCTTCTTCACCATCTACTGGGCGACCGTGTTCAAGGACCCGACCGGGGTGAACCTGTCGACGTCCCAGGCCAACAGCCTGAACGCCTGGTTCTGGTGGGCCGACATCGTGGCCCTCATCGTGTTCGGCATCCTGTCCGACCTGCTCAAGGTGCGGAAGCCGCTCATGTTGGTGGGCGCGGTGGGATCCATCGTCATGCTGGTCCTGTTCATCCACGCCGCCGACAACGCGCACACCGGCCTCGACACCCTCATCACCCTCGAGGTGCTGCTGGCCGCCTGCATCTCCCTCTGCTACGCCCCGTGGATGGCCGGCTACACCGAGATGGTCGAGGCCCGGAATCCGGCCCTGGTCGGGACCGGTCTGGCCCTGTGGGGATGGATCCTGCGCCTCACCGTAGGCCTGTCCTTCATCTTCCTGCCGCTGGTGGTCAACTCGGTCAACCCGGTCGTCGACAACCTGCAGTACGCGCAGCCGGCCCCCAACGGGCACGCGCCGTTCAACGTGCAGCAGTTCCAGGTCGAGCACCCGCAGCTGGTGGCCTTCGCCACGGCCAACGCCTCGTGGCTGAAGCCGCTGTCGGACCCGAAGAACGCCGCCATCGTCGCCGCCGCCCACGCCGACCCGCTCGGCCCGGCGGGCGCCGCCCTGCAGAAGGCCGTCGGTCCGGCCGTGTTCGCCAAGGTGTTGGCCAACATCAAGGAGGTCAACGGGCCGGTCTGGACCTACCGGACCCAGCTGGCCTACCTGTCCCAGCACCAGAACCAACTCGAGAGCCTGCTGAACGGTGTCGGCAAGTCGGCCAAGCAGTGGCAGCACTGGTTCTGGGTGTGCCTCGGCGGCATGGTGCTGTTCATCCCGACCATCTGGCTGAACCGGGGCCGGTGGAGCCCGGCCAAGGCCCGGGAGGACGAGCGCAAGCACGAGGAGGACGTGGCCGCCGAACTCAAGGAGCTGGTCGGGGCCAACGCCTGACGCCCGGCACCGGTCGCGCGGCGCCCCATCGGCGTTCGTGGGACACCCACCCTCTACGGTGTGGGCCATGGAGCAGCTTGCGGGTCCCGGACGGGGTTTCGCCGTCGTGGACCTCGAGACCACCGGGTTCAGCGCCGCCCAGGAGCGCATCGTGGAGGTGGCCGTGGTCGTCCTGGACGACGCCGGCCACGAGGTCGAGTCGTTCTGCACGCTGGTCGACCCCGAGCGCGACCCGGGGCCGACCCACGTCCACGGCATCACCCGGGCCATGCTGGCCGGGGCCCCCACCTTCGCTGCCGTGCACCCCTACCTGGCCGCCCTGCTGTCGGGCCGGGTGGTCGTCGGCCACAACGTCGACCGGTTCGACCTCGCCTTCCTGGACGCCGAGTGCCGGCGGCTGGGGAAGCGGCGCGCCCCGCAGGACGTGGTCACGCTCGACACCCTGGTGGTGGCCCAGACCCACCTCGACCTCCAGGGCAAGGCCCGGCTGACCGACTGCTGCGACCGCTACGCGCTCCGCTGGGCCGACCACCACAATGCCCTGGGCGACGCCCGGGTGACGGCCGAACTGCTCGGTGCCATGCGGGGCGAGCTGGGCGACGAGCTGCTCGGCGTCGACCGGCTGCTCGACCGGGGCCGGTCGGCGGCGTGGCCCGGGGCGACCGGCGCCTGCCCGTTCCCCTGGGTCCGCTCCTTCGCCCAGTCGGCCTGACTGCGGACGACCCGGAGGCGTCTACGGCATCGCCTCGATCGGCGGCACCAACACGCCCCGCTCCCGGGCGCCGGCCAGCATCTCGTCGGACCCGTCGCCGTCGGCCGAGCCGGCCACCAGGGGCGACCGGGTGAGGACCACCACCCCGGCCACCAGGACGGCCAGCGCGGCCACTTCGAGGGTGATCCACAGGGGGCCGCCCCGCAGCACGTCGCCGAAGAGGGTCACCCCGATGACGATGCTGAGCAGCGGGTTGAGGGTGACCAGCGTGGTGCGCGAGGCGGTGATGGGTCCGGCGTGCAGGGCGTTCTGCAGCAGGAACACGGTGCCGAGGCCGGTCACGGCCAGCATGTAGGGCTGGAAGTGGGTGAAGACGTGGCCCCACCCCTGCGACACGTAGCCGGTGATGGCCTTGGTCAGGGACGCGCCGAACGCCGCCGTGACGGCCGTGGCGGCCCCGAATGCGGCGGCCCGCCACCAGCGGGGGCCCCGCATGGCCGCGGCGATGCAGACGGCGATGGTGCCGATCAGGATGACCGAGGCCACCACCCACTGACCGGTGGACGGCAGCAGCTGGCCGCCGTGGGGGTGGGCGGCCAGGAAGAACCCGCCCAGCCCGCCGACCACCAGCAGCGCGCCGAGCCACTCGCGGGCCCCGAGACGGTAGCGGAACCAGACGGCCAGGATCAGGAGGAGGAAGAGCAGCTCGGTGGTGAGCACCGGCTGGACCACGCTCAGCTGGCCGAAACGCAGGGCCGTGGCCTGGAGGCCGAACTGCACCAGCATGAGGGCGAAGCCGACCAGCCAGATCCCCCGCTTGATGGCGTGGGACATGAGGCTGAGCTTCAGCGTCGACGACTCCGGCGCCGACTCCACGCCGATGCGCTGGAGCACCGAGGTGACGGCGTTGGTGAAGGCGGCGAGGGCCGCCAGGAGGAAGGCCACGGGACCTGTTGTAGTCGGAATCCGGGGCCGGGGTGCGACGGACCCGCCGGGCGGCAGCCGAGGGTCAGCCGGCCGACGGGCCTGACCCGTCCATGTGGAGGCCGAGGTGGTAGCCCTCGAGGAACAGGTCGGCGTCGCGGCGGCGCGGGTAGCGGGACTCGAGCTCGCGGAAGCGGGGCGAGTGGTTGGGCTCGAGCAGGTGGGCCAGCTCGTGGACGATGACGGCGTCGAGGACCCACGGGGGCGCGGCCCTGAGGCGCGAGGAGATCCGGATCTCCCGGGTGGTGATGGTGCACGACCCCCAGCGCTTGGCCTGGTTGGTGGCCCACCGGATGGAGGACGGCGCCACGCCGTCGAGGTAGGTGCGCCCGAGCTCGAGGGCCCGCTGCTCGAGCTCGGCGTCGGAGGCGTGCAGGTGGGGGCGGTGGCGGGTGAGCCGGCGGGTGAGGTGGTCGACCATGTCGTCGCGCTCGGTGCCCCGCAGGTGGGAGGGGACGATGACCACGATCCGGTCGCCCTCCCAGTAGGCGCCGGCCGTCTTCTTGCGTCGGGTCGACACCCGGACCTCGACGTCCGGGGCGAACAGGGTGCTGGGTTGGGGGATCGAGGTCATGGGCGTCAAACCTACGGCCGGGCTGTGACGGGCGTGCCGCCGGACCGGGCGCTCGGGGTGGTGCCTACTCGTGCTGCCCGAAGGGCGCCGGGGCGACCTCCTCGGACTGCTCCAGCGTCTCCTCGTCCGACGCCGGCCGCAGGAACTTCCAGATGGCCGCGCCGAGCACGCCGCCGACCAGCGGGAAGATGATGAAGACCCAGACCTGGTTGAGGGCCCAGCTGCCCTGGAACACGGCGGTGGCCAGCGAGCGGGCCGGGTTGACCGACGTGTTGTCGATCGGGATGGAGATGAGGTGGATGACGGTCAGCGCGAGGCCGACGGTCAGGCCGGTCTGGCCCACCGGCATCGACTTGCGGCTGGTGGAGGCGATGATGAAGACGAACACGGCGGTGAAGAACACCTCGGCCAGCATGACCACGCCGAGCGGGAACCCGCCGGGGGAGTGGAGGCCGTAGCCGTTGGAGGCGAACCCGGTGGCCTTGGCGCTGAAGGTGCCCAGGTTGGTGGCGGTGGCCGACGGTACCCGGGTGGCGCTGGCGATGATGTAGATGACCAGGGCGCCCACGATACCGCCGACCACCTGGCCGACGACGTAGAAGGGGAGGTCCTTGGTCTTGGTCTTGCCGATCACCCACAGCCCGACGCTGACGGCCGGGTTGATGTGGCAGCCCGAGATGGAGCCGATGGCGTAGGCGGCCACCAGCAGGCTGAGGCCGAAGGCCAGCGCCACCCCGAGGATGCCGACCGTGGTCAGCTTGCCGGTGAAGTGGCCGGTGGCCAGGATGGCGGTGCCGGGACCGCCCACCACCAGGATCATGGTGCCGATCGCCTCGGCGATTCCGATGCGCACGCGCTCGTTCATGGGTGTCCTCCGCTCTGGCCGTCGATGCCCGGGTGCCCCTGCGGGGGCCGGCCGGACCGGTGCGTCCCAGGCTAAACAGCAGGTCGGGCCCAGCGGTGGATGACCGGCGACTGGGAGCCACCTCGCCCCGACCGGTACGATGTCCGGGTGCGCCGCTACCTCACCCCCCGGTGCCTCGCCCTGCACGCGACGCTGCTGGTCCTGCTGCCCGCCTTCGTGTGGCTGACCGACTGGCAGTTCCATCGGGCCACCGGTGGCAACACGCTGAGCTGGGCCTACGTCTTCCTGTGGCCGGCCTTCGGGGTCTACGCCGTGTACACCTGGTGGAACCTGGTGCAGGACCAGGTGGCCCGCCAGGAGGGTCGGACCGGCGGCGCCGGCGACCCCGTCCCGACCGCGGGCGGCACCACCGCTGCGTCCGCAGCGGCCGGCGCGCAAACGGGGCGGCCGCCGGGCTGGGCGCTGACCGGCGGACGCCGGCGGAACGTGGCCATCGCCGCGGCCGCCCCCATCGACGCCCACCGGGGCGGCAAGGGTGAGCGCTTCACCGAGCAGACGCCGGACGAGGCGGCCCGGCTGGAGGCGTACAACCGGTACCTCGAGTCGCTGAGCGCCGAGGACCGGGCCGCCGACCGGGCCGAGGGCCGGCGGTGAGCGACCTCCTGGTCTTCCGGGGCGACCGGGCCCTGCACGGCGCCGTGGTGCGGTACCGGGTCATGGCCTTCGTCGTCGGCACCGCGCTGCTGGTGCTGACGGCCATCGTCATCTGCCAGTACGGCTTCGACCTCACGTCGCAGATGAAGACCCCGGAGAAGATCGTCGCCCCGCTGCACGGCTACCTCTACCTGCTCTACCTGGTGGTGGCGGCCGACCTGGCCCGTCGGGCCCGCTGGCACCTCGGCCGCATCGTCCTGGTGGTGTGCTCCGGGTTCGTGCCGTTCCTGGCCTTCATCGTGGAGCACCGCGTGTACCAGCAGATGCTGGCCGAGTGGGCGGCCGAGGGCGTGGAGCCGCCCGGCCGGGCCGGACGAGCGGACAGCGCCCCACCGGTGACTTCCGACACCCTCCCCTGAGGCGCCGGACGTCGGCCTGGCTCAGCGGGCGCCCCGCACCAGCACGCCCGGGCGGGCGCCGGTGTCGACGCCGTCGCGGAACGTGGTGACGCCGGACTTGATGGTCTCGACGTAGCCGACCGCCCCCTGCAGCAGGCGCTTGCCGCCGGCCGGCAGGTCGTCCACCACCCGCGGGTTGGTGAGCTGCAGTGCGTCGTAGTCGATCAGGTTGAGGTCGGCCAGCATGCCGGGCTCGACCGTGCCGCGGTCCCCCAGGCCGTACAGCCGGGCGGTGTCCGAGGTCTGCTTCTTGACGATCCACTCGATCGGCAGCCGCTCGCCCCGCACCCGGTCGCGGGTCCAGTGGGTCAGCATGAAGGTGGGCTGGGAGGCATCGCAGATCACGCCGCAGTGGGCGCCGCCGTCGCCGAGTCCGGCCGCCGCCCGGGGGTGGAGCAGCATCTCGCGGGCGGCGTGGAGGTCGCCGTCGGAGTAGTTGAGGATCGGCACGTACAGCAGGCCCCGGCCGTCGTCCTCGAGCATGGCGTCGTAGGCCACCGACAGGGCCGGCCGGCCGGTGGCCGCGGCGATGCCGGCCAGCGAGCGCTCGGGGCCCGGCTCGTACTCGGGCGGGTCGCCCAGGACGTAGGTCGTCTCGAATGCCTTGGCCATGCGCTCGGCCGTCTCGGCATCGGGCCGCCACGCCTCGATGGCCTCGCGCACCGGCGCGGAGCGCAGGGCCGCCACCAGCTCGTCGGCCGACAGGTCCCGGGCCTTCAGCTCCTGGTAGGCGGGGATCTGGTCGAGCAGGCTGTAGGTGGTGAAGTGCCCGGACAGCAGGCCGAAGCCGCGTCCGGCCACCTGGGGCCACAGGTCGGCGCCGTCGGACACCGCCCGCAGCGACTCGTCCATCAGCTCGCGCCACAGGTCGGGGGCGGCGTCCACCTGCACCATGGCGAAGGTGACGGGCCGTTGGATGGCGGCCGACAGCCGGCGCATCCAGTCCACCTCGTCCTTCGGGGCGAGCACGTCCTCGCCGGCGGTGCCGGCCGGGGCCAGCTCGAAGATGCCGGTGCCGAGCTCGCCCAGGGCGGCCCCGATGCCGAACAGCTCGTCCTCGGCCGCGTAGGTGCCGGGCACCGGTTCGCCGTCGATGGCCCGGTGGGCCAGCGTCCGGGACGTCGAGAACCCGAGCGCACCGGCGGCCACCGCCTCCTTGACCAGCCGCTTCATGTCGGCGATGTCCTCGGGGGTGGCCGGCTCGTTGCGGGCGCCCCGCTCGCCCATCACGTAGGAGCGCACCGCCCCGTGGGCGATCTGGGTGCCGACGTCGACGGTCCAGCGCCGGTCGTCCAGGGCGTCGAGGTACTCGGGAAAGGTCTCCCACCCCCAGGTCATCCCTTCGGACAGGGCCGTCCCGGGGATGTCCTCCACGCCCTCCATGAGGCCGATCAGCCAGTCGTGCCGGTCGGGCCGGGCCGGCGCGAACCCGACGCCGCAGTTGCCGGTGACGAGGGTGGTCACCCCGTGCCAGCTGCTGGGGGCGAGCACCTCGTCCCAGGTGGCCTGGCCGTCATAGTGGGTGTGGATGTCGACCCAGCCGGGGGCCACCAGCAGCCCGTCGGCGTCCACCGTGCGTGCCGCGTCCTCCCCTCGGTGGTCGCCAACCCCGGTGATGCGGCCGTCGCTGACGGTCACGTCGGCCGTCCGTGCCGGTGCCCCGGTGCCGTCGACGACGGTGCCCCCCTGGATGACGAGGTCGTGCATGGGTCCTCCCCCTGGTCGCGCCCTTCCGACGATGCTGGCACGGCCCCGGGTGGTCCGCAACGGCGGGCCGGCCCCGGTCGGCCGCTCAGCGGGGCGGGATGGAGTAGGTGACCTGGGCCTTGGCCACCAGGGCGTCGTCGGCCACCGAGTGGAGGGCGACGTCCACCACGCCGAGCCGCGCCCCCAGCTTCAGGAGGGTGCCGACGGCCACCACGTCGACCAGGGCCGGCTTGCGCAGGAAGTCGATGTGCAGGCTGGTGGTGACGGCCAGGGCCACCGGGCCGATCTGGCCGACCACGGCCAGCCACGCCGCGCAGTCGGCCAGGGCCATGAGCGAGGGGCCCGACACCGTGCCGCCGGGCCGCACGTTCGACTCGTCGACCGACAGGCGCAGCCGCACGCCCGAGGTGTCGACCGCCTCCACCGTGTAGGGCAGATCGGCGGGGAAGGCGGCGTCCAGGAAGACCTGGAGCTCGGCGACGTCCATGGCGGGAGCGGGCGGCATGCCCCGGGGATCGTAGCCAGCCCGACGCCGGGGCCGGCCCCGGGCTGCGCGTCCGTCGGGCAGACTGTCCGACGGACCGGGCCACGGGCGCCCGGAAGGACCGACCGGGGGGAAGCCAGTGCGTGACGACGAGGCGGCGGCCGAGCTGGCCCAGCGGGCGGGACGGGTGCTGCGCGAGCTCCAGGACGGCCCCCTCGAGGGCAAGGAGCTGGGCGCCGAGGGCGACCGGCGCTCCCACGAGCTGCTGGTCGGCCTGCTGGCCGAGCGGTTCCCCGAGGACCGGGTGCGCTCCGAGGAGGACGACCGGGCCACCGAGCTGGACCGGCCCGACGGCCGGGTGTGGATCATCGACCCCCTGGACGGCACCCGCGAGTACTCCGAGCGCCGCACCGACTGGGCCGTGCACGTGGCCCTGGCCGTCGACGGGCTGCCGGTGGTGGGCGCGGTGGCCCTGCCCGGCCTCGACCTGGTGCTCGACACCGGCCGGCCCCCGGCACTGCCGTCCCTGCCGCCGGTGCCCCGGCTGGTGGTGAGCCGGACCCGGCCCCCCGAGTTCGTGCCGGTGGTGGCCGAGCGGCTCGGCGCCGCCACCGTGCCCATGGGATCGGCGGGGGCCAAGATCTCCGCGGTGGTGCGGGGGGAGGCCGAGGTCTACGTCCACGCCGGCGGCCAGTACGAGTGGGACTCGTGCGCCCCGGTGGCCGTGGCCCTGGCCGCCGGGTTGCACGCCAGCCGCATCGACGGCACCCCGCTGCGCTACGCCCGGCCCGACCCGTGGCTGCCCGACCTGGTGGTGTGCCACCCCGACCTGGCCGCCGACGTGCTGGCCGCGGTGGCCGAGGCCGGCGTGACCGGCGGGGCCTGAGCCGGCCGTGGAGCCGCCCGCCGTCGCGCCGCCTGTCTTCGCCCCGGCCCGCCTGGGCCCGCTCACGCTCAAGAACCGCATCATCAAGTCGGCCACCTTCGAGGGCGCCACGCCCGGCGGCCAGATCGACGACCGCCTGATCGCCTTCCACGAGCGGGTGGCCCGGGGCGGGGTGGCCATGACCACGGTGGCCTACCTGGCCGTGTCGCCCGAGGGTCGCACTGACCGGCACTGCGTCCTGCTCGGACCGGACTCGCTCGACGGCCTGTCCCGGCTGACCGCCGCCGTGCACGACGCCGGGGCGCTGGCCTCGGCCCAGATCGGCCACGCCGGCCCGGTGGCCAACTCGAAGTCGAACCGGGCCACGTCGCTGTCGCCCAGCCGCCGCTTCGGCGCGTCGGGGTCGCTCACGCAGGCGGCCACCGCCGCCGACATCGCCCGGATCACCGACGACTACCGACGCGGGGCCGCCACCGCGGCCGAGGCCGGGTTCGACTGCATCGAGATCCACCTCGGCCACAACTACCTGCTGAGCTCGTTCCTCAGCCCCCGGCTCAACAAGCGGACGGACGACTGGGGCGGGTCGCTCGACCACCGGGCCCGCTTTCCCCGCGACGTGGTGGCCGCCGTGCGCCAGGGGGCCGGCGACGGGGTGGCGGTCACGGCCAAGCTCAACATGGCCGACGGCGTCCCGGGCGGCTTCGACCTGCCGGAGAGCGTCGACGTGGCGGCCATGCTGGAGGCCGACGGCCACCTCGATGCCCTCGAGCTGACCGGCGGGAGCTCGCTGTCCAACCCCATGTACCTGTTCCGGGGCGACGCACCCCGGGCCGAGTTCGCCGCCACCCTGCCCCAGCCGCTGCGGCTCGGGTTCTCGGTGGTCGGCAAGCGGTTCCTCAAGTCCTACCCGTTCGAGGAGGCGTACTTCGCCGGTCAGGCCCGGCAATTCCTGGCCACGCTCGACCTGCCGCTCATCCTGCTGGGCGGGGTCAACCGCCTGGACACGGTGGAGGCGGCCCTGGCCGAGGGCTTCGGCTTCGTGGCCATGGCCCGGGCGCTGCTGCGCGAGCCGGACCTGGTCGGGCGGTGGGAGGCGGGGGCGCGGGACGACGGGGTCTGCATCCACTGCAACCGCTGCATGCCCTCCATCTACAGCGGCACGCGCTGCTCGGAGGTGGCGGCCCCGGTCTGACCGTCAGTCGATGGTGGGCTGGCCGTCGGTGTCCTCGACGAACCCGTCGCCCTCCTCCGGCACGATCGGCGCGTCGAGGTCCCAGCCGTCGGGGTCCTCGACCCTGGCCCGGGTCAGCCGGGACGGCTCGCCGAGCCCGTCGGGGTCGTCGATGCCGCCGTCCAGCGTGGCCATCTGCTCGGGGTCGTCCAGCTCGGCGCCGGCCTCCTCGAGCTCCTTCTCGTCGACCTGGTTGTGCGGGTCCAGCGACGGATCGAGCTCCACCTCCTCCTCGAACCCGGGATCGAGCCGGGCCGCCTCGTCGGCCGCGTCGTCGCCCTGGTCGAAGGTCTCTGTTCCGCTCATCGTCACTCCGGTGGCTCTGGCCCGGGACGTCCCGGGCCGGCCGACGGTCGCCGGCCACCCCTGATCGTAGGGGCTGCCCGGCCAGGCGACCCAGGGCCGTTCGTCCCGGATCGGATCTGCGTCCGTCAGTACTCGGCGATCGACCCGCCCGGCACCACGGCCAGCTCGGCGTGCTCGAGATGGTGGTCGAGGTCGGCGTCCGCCCCCGAGCCGGGGCCGGTCGGGATCAGCAGGGCGGCCACCACCGCCACCACCGTCATAACGGCCAGGAACAGGAAGCCCCGCGTGTAGCCCGACTCGGCCGGGTAGCCGCCGGACAGCATCTGGGAGGCCACGATGCTCGACATGACCGCCGCGCCCACGGCGCCCCCGATGGTGCGGATGTTGGCGTTCATACCGCTGGCCACGCCGGTCTGGGCCGGGGGCACGGCCTGGACGATGAGGTTGGACATGGCCGAGAAGGCCAGGCCCAGCCCGACCCCGAGCAGGGTGCTGGCCAGGTAGATCTCCCACTTCTGGTGGTGGGCGAAGGCCAGCAGCAGGTAGGCGCCGGTCGAGGCGGTCGAGCCGATGATGACCGCCGACCGGGAGCCGATGGTGGCGGCGATGCGCCCGGACAGCAGGCCGCCGATGAACATGGTGACGGTCAGCGGCAGCAGGAAGAGGCCGGACTGGATGATGCTGGCCCCGAAGCCGTAGCCGGCCGACGTGGGCGTCTGCACGAACTCGGGCAGGAAGCCGATGACGGCGTACATGCCGATGCCGAACATGAAGGCCACCAGGTTGTTGGTCCACACGGCCCGGCGTCGCATCATGTGCATGTCGACCAGCGGCTCGGGGGCCCGCAGCTCGACCCACACCCAGAGGACGGCCAGGACGATCCCCACCGCGATGAGGCCGAGCACCTTGGGGGAGCCCCAGCCCCACGACGGTGCCTCGCTCACACCCAGCAGGATGGCGACCAGCCAGCCGGACAGCAGGACGGCGGCCAGCCAGCTGATCCGGCCGGGCGTCCGCACGGGCGACTCGGGCACGAACAGCCAGGCGCACAGGGCGGCCACGGCGGCGATCATCATCGGGATCCAGAACAGCCAGTGGTAGTTGAGGTGGCTGACGATCGGGCCGGCCAGGACGATGCCGGCCCCGCCGCCCACCGCGGCCATGGCGGCGATGATGCCGACCGCTCCGGCCACCTTGACCCCCGGGAACTCGTCGCGCACGATGCCGAACGACAGCGGCAGCACGGCGCCGCCGATGCCCTGGATGGCCCGGGCGATGATGAGCACGGTGATGCTGTGGGCGAGCCCGGCCACCACCGACCCGGCGGCCAGGGCGACGAGCGTCACCACCAGCATGTGCTCCTTGCCCACCATGTCGCCGACCCGTCCGAGGATGGGCGTGAAGATCGAGGCCGACAGCAGGAAGGCGGTCAGCACCCACGTCACCGTGTTCTGGGTGGTGTGCAGGTCGTGCTGGATGGTGGGCAGCACGGGCGAGACCAGCGACTGCAGCAGCGCGTAGGCGATGGTCCCGAGCAGCAGCACGGTGAAGGTCACCTGGTAGCTCGACCGCGTCGAGGTGACGGCCATGCGCGCTCCGTTCCGGGGGACGTCGCCGGCGGGCGCCGACGGGGCCATTGTGCCACCCGGGCAGTGAGCTCCCACCGCACATATGTGCGGCGCGGCGCCCGCGCCACGCGTCGGGGATGGGGCCGGAGGTAGCGTGCCCGGGCCGGTGGGCGCCCGCCCGGCGGCCCGGCCCGGAGGTGCCCGTCATGCCGCCACCGACACGGCGCCGACCGCCCGGCGGACGGATCGTCGAGCGGGCCACCGGCCCCGAGGGCGAGGCCTCGGCCACCTTCGACGCCACCCGCACCTACCGCTACCGGCTGACCCGTACCTGGGACCCGACAGGGCCCTCGGTCGCGTTCGTGATGCTGAACCCGTCGACGGCCACCCCCGCCACCCGCTCTACGTCCGCCGTGAGGTGGTGCCCACCGCGTGGACGGGGTCGTGACCTGGGGGTATGACCGGATCACCGGCCTGCGGGTGGCTCCTGTGCAACAGGTGGTGCGGTAAACACCTGTAGACAAACGCAACTCCGAGGCGCATGATGGGGAGGTGCACCTGGAGGATTCGGCGGAATCGACCGGTGGTGCCGCGCCGTCCGAGGTCTGGACCCGCAAGCGCCAGCCGAAGAGCGAGCTGCGGCAGCTCATGGTGGACAAGGGGCGCGAGATCCTCCAGGAGGAGGGGATCGAGGTCCGCACCAGCAACCTCACCTTCAAGCGGGTGTTCGACCGGGTGGAGCGCGACACCGGGCGCCGCCTGACCAACGCGTCGGTCATCAAGCGGGTGTGGGAGGACCAGACCGACTTCCAGGCCGACGTGCTGGTGACCATCGCCCATGACGAGGACCGACCCGAGATCGGCGCCACCATGGCCGCCGTCCAGGAGGTGCTCGGGGACGCCGACCTCACCTCACCGGAAGGACGGGTGCGGGCCATGTCCCAGCTCTGCCGGGTGGCGGGGGCGGGGAGCCGCGAAGCACTCACTGAATCGTCGGGGTGGTCGCTCTGGGTCAGCGTGGTGGCCATCGCCACCACGTCGCCCAACGAGGAGCAGCGCCAGCGCATGTGCGCGGCGCTGACCGAGGCCTACGAGGCCACGACCTCCTTCTGGGAGGGCGTCTACGGCGGACTCGCCACCCTGCTCGGGCTGCGCACCCGCCCGGGGCTGTCCATCCGGGACTTCGCCACGGCCGTCTCCACGCTGGCCGAGGGCGACCAGTTCCGCAGCCACGTCGACCCCAGCCAGGCGACGGTGGTCGTCCCCGGTGGGCCGGACGGCGAGGACCAGGAGTGGACGCTCTATGCGCTCACCATCGAGTCCCTGGCGCTGCGGTTCTTCGAGCTGGACCCCGGCTTCCAGCCGCCGGGCGCCTGACGGGCCGACGTCAGGAGGCGGGGACGGGCGGCACGTTGCCGAAGCCGATGCCCGACCGGATCAGCGGCAGGTCGGCCATGGTGCGCACGCCGGGCGGGGCCGCCCGCAGCGCCGGGATGGCTCATCTGCGTCCCCTCCGACGTCGGGTGCCCCTGCCGGTGGGCATCGTAGGGTGCCTGGCCGCGACGCGCCGTCCGGCGACACGTCATCCGACGACGTCATCCGATCGTGTCGGCGGCTGCGAAGAATTGGCATGAGCTTCGACGCCGCCACCTACCAGCAGGTGTCGTCCCGGCTGGAGATCGGCGACATCGACTTCGCCGCCTTCCGCACCGACCCGCTGCCGGAGGACGCGCTCCGCTGCCTGCGCTACATGCACGACGTGGAGAGCCACACCGTCTGCTACCTGCGCGACGTCCTGGTGACCCGCGCCCACCGCGATCCCGACATCACCTCGTTCCTCACGCTGTGGAACTACGAGGAGTTCTGGCACGGCGACGCCATCGGACGCGTGCTGGCCGCCCACGACGAGCCGGCCGGCGCCGACCGGATCGCAGCGACCCGCCGTCGGGTGGCGAAGGGCGACCGGTGGCGTCCGCTCGGCTTCCAGGTGGCGTCGGCCCTGACACCCCACCTGACCGCCGTGCACATGACGTGGGGCGCGGTCAACGAGTGGACCACGCAGGCCGCCTACGCCCGGCTGGCCGCGCTGGCCGACCACCCGACCCTGTCGGTGCTGCTCCGCCGCATCATGAAGCAGGAGGGTCGCCACATCGACTTCTACGCCACCGAGGCGAGGGGACGGCTGGCCCGCAGCCGCGCCGCCCAACGGGTGACCCGCTGGGCGCTGCGCCGCTTCTGGGCGCCCGTCGGGTCGGGCGTCGTGCCCGACGCCGAGGTCTCGTTCCTCCGCGGCTACCTGTTCGGGGATGCCGACGGGCAGGCCATGGCCGCCCGCATCGACCGCAGGGTCGACCGGCTGCCCGGGCTGGACGGCCTCGGCCTGCTGTCCGGCGCCACCGCCGCCTGACACCCCGCAGGCCCCCGTGCACCGGCGCGACCCGTACCAGTTGTGCGTCCCACCTGCTAGAACGGGGGTGAGCGGTCGGGTGTGGCGGTGCCCGGCGGCCTGATCGCCCGACGATCCGGGAGTGGGGGAATGAGCAACCGCCGTCCGCAATTGCGCCGTGAGGAGACCCGGGCCCTGTTCATCGAGGCCGGCCGGTCCATCCTGAAGGAGAACGGCCTCGGCGCCGGCGGCGACGTGCTCACCCTGAAGCGGGCACGCGACCGGGTGGAGTCGGACTTCGGGGTCCGCTTCGTCAACGCCTCCCTGCTCGGGCGCATCTGGAAGGACCAGTTCGAGTACCAGACCGAGGTGCTCGAGACCGTGGCCGCCGACGACAGCGTGACCGAGGTCGAGACCTCGCTCGACCGGGTGACCTCGCTGCTGGCCAACCTCGACGTCCGGACGGTCGAGGCCCGGGAGTGGTCGCTGCAGGAGATGTGCCGGGTGGTGAGCGCCGTCCACCTCGGCACGCTCAAGGAGTCCACCGACTGGGCGCTGTGGATCGGCATCCTGGCCACCAGCGCCATGGGCACGGACCCGTCTCGCCAGGAGCGGATCGACGCGTCGCTGCGGAAGTCCTACGAGGACGTCACCACCCAGATGGAGGCCATCTACACGTCGCTGCTCGAGTTCATCGGCTACCGCATCCGCCACGGGCTCACGGTCCGCCAGTTCGCCATCGCCGTGGCCGCCCTGACCGAGGGCTGCGTGCTGCGCGACCGCGTCGACCCGGCGGAGCTGAACGGGATCGTCCGGCCCACGGGCCGCGAGGGCGAGGACCAGGAGTGGACGCTGTTCGGCCTGGCCCTGCACGGCCTGGCCGACCAGTTCTTCGAGATCAACCCCGAGTGGGAGCTGGAGCGCCCGCTGCTGGTCCACGGACAGGACGGCGGCAGCACGGGCGACGGCGGGCCCGGCTGACACCCTGCCGGCGGGGGTACCCTCCGGCGGCACGCAGGAGACGACGATCGATCGGCGGTCGGGGCGGCCCTCGGGCCACCCCGGGAACGGAGTCGCATGGCACGCAACGAGCTGGACCCCCGGGCGGTGGAGCGCGTCATCGCCGCCTACGGCTTCGAGGCCCTGCGCGGCAGCCGGGGCAGCGGGTCGGGGGCGGCGCCGGCCCACCGGCTGGCCGAGCTCCACCTGGAGGGGTTCGACTCGGACAAGCGCACAGTGGCCCGCAAGGCGGCCCAGGGCATGCCGGCGGGCGCGCCGCCGGCCTCGACGGCCACGCCGTTCGACTTCGCCATGGCCGCCCAGTTCGACTGGGCCCGCAACGGCGGGCAGGCCAGCTTCGAGGTGGGCCTCGAGCTCATCGCCGAGGTGTTCCCCTCGCTGGGCCCCGAGGACTACGTCGACATGACCGCGTCGCTCATGCGGCTGACCGTCCAGGTCGAGTTCGACGAGCCGGTCAGCCCGTTCCTGACGGCCATCGCGGTGGAGTCGGTGGCGCTGGACTACGTCCGGAGCCAGGACCTCCGCCGGACGGCCGGCCCCGAGAGCGGGCGGGCCGCCTCCGAGGAGGCGCTGGCCTGGGCCACCTGGCTGCTCGACCAGAGGCGTCGGGAGGCGCGCCAGACCACCGAGGGGTACGAGGCGGCGCTGGGCCTCCTCCTGCTCGTCATCCGCCGCCGGCCGAAGCCCGGCTACACGTTGGCGCAGATCGTCCGGGCGGCCCAGGCGCAGTGGATCGGTGGCATGCACCAGGCCCATCTCGACCCGGCGGCCTTCCCCGAGTACCACCGGCCGGGTCCGGCCCCGGCGGCCGGGTGGGGGGGCCTGCCGCCGGGGGACGGCCAGATCGAGCGGGCCATGGTCGACCTGATCATGGGGATGACGGAAGAGGGCCTCTTCGCCGTCCGTGTCACCGACCTCGAGAGCCGGCTGGTGGCCGACGCGCTGGAGCGGTACCGGACGTCCCCGGCGATGGTCCGCCTGGAGGACGTCGCCACCGACCTGGCACTGGCCCGGGAGCGGTTCCCCACCGACGACTCCCTGGCGGCGGCCTGCCTCGGCCGGCTGGCGGGGGAGTGGTCGGGGTTCGAGACCCTCGCCAACCAGTTCCGCACCGCCGCGGCCACCGGCGCGGCCATCCTGCTCGACTGGGTGGCCGACGTGCGGGCCACCTATCCGGCGCTGCTCGGGGCCGCCGGCTTCGGCACCGGTGACCGGGCCTTCGACGAGGTGGTGTCGTTCGTGGCGGTGGTGTTCGGCCGCACGACAGAACACGGCGGCGTCACGCCGGCCCCGGCCGACGTCAAGTGGGCCAGAGCCTGTGTGCAGGACGCCGCCGACGGGCGCGACTGGCGGACTCGGCCCGGTGTGCCGGCCGCCTGGGCCGGGACGCCCGCCTGACGCAGGACGTAAATTGCTCACCGGTGCGCAAGCAACCCGGGTGACACTGTCGGTGGGCGGCGGAAGGCCCGACACGGAGCAGGAGTAGGAGAGGTGCGCCGGACGGGTGCCCTGGCGGGACGTCCGGTGCGAGCACCGGACGAGGCCCGTCCGGCCCCCTCCTCCTGTGGCCGGTCAGGCGCCGACGACCCCCGGGAGGCGGTCCCGCCCCGGCCCCGGCCGGATGTGGACGTCCCGTGGCCCGACCACCGACTCGCACGAACTGCAGGCCAGCACCAGCGGTGCGGCCGCGCCGCAGGCGTCGTGGACGACCTCGAGCGGCGGGCCGTCCGGCGCGGCGTAGGCGTCGCCCCACTGGCGCATGGCGGTCAGCACCGGCCAGAGGTCCCGACCCTTCGGGGTGAGCCGGTAGTCGTGGCGGGGCGGGTGCTCGGAGTAGGGGACGCGGACGAACACCCCGGCGTCGACCAGCTTGGTCAGCCGTTGCTGGAGGATGTTGCGCGAGATCCCGAGGCGCCGTTGGAAGTCCTCGAACCGGGTCACCCCGAGGAACGCGTCGCGGACGATGAGCATCGTCCACCACTCGCCGACGATCTCCAGGCACTGCGCCACCGAGCAGTCCATGCCCACGAAGCTCTTGCGTTCCATGCCGCCATGGTAGTGGGTTGCATGATAAAACGCAATCCGTTAGGGTGCATTGCATGAGAGAACTCACTGACCGTGCCGAGGCCACCGACGCCCCTCGGACCGAAGAGCGACGACGGGCGGTCTTCCTGGTCACGGCGCTGGGGGCCTTCATGGCGTCGCTGGACCTGTCCATCGTCAACGTGGCCTTCCCGGCGCTCGAGCGGTCGTTCCCCGCCGACTCGCGGGCGACCCTGGCGTGGGTCATCACCGGCTACAGCATCGTGTTCGGGGCGCTGCTGGTGGTGGCCGGCCGGACGGCCGACCGGTTGGGGAGCCGGCGGGTGTTCTTCGCCGGTCTCGGCGTGTTCTGCCTGGGCTCACTGCTGTGCGGCGTGGCGCCCTCGGTGGACCTGCTGATCGTCGGACGGGTGGTCCAGGGGCTCGGCGCCGCCGCTCTGCTGCCGTCGTCGCTGGCCCTGCTGCTCGGCGCCTACCCGGACAGCCGCCGGGCCCAGGTGGTGGCCCTGTGGGGCGGGATCGGCGCGCTGGCCGTGGCCACCGGGCCGTCGCTCGGGGCGCTGCTCATCACCGGCTTCGGCTGGCGCTCGGCGTTCGTGGTGAACCTGCCCGTGGGCCTGGTGGCCTGGGCGGTCGGCCGCCGGGTCCTGCCCGCCACGCCGGCCGGGGCCACCCGGTCGTCGCCCGACTACCTCGGCGTGCTGCTGCTGGCCGGGTCGCTGGCCGCGCTGGTCCTGGCCATCTCGGAGGGCCCCGACTGGGGCTGGACCAGCCCCGGGTTCCTGGTCGCCCTGACCGCGTCGGCGGTGGTGCTGGCGGTGTTCCTGCGACGGTCGGCCCACCACCGGGAGCCGGTCCTCGACCTGACCCTGTTCCGCTCGCGCACCTTTGCGGTGGCCAACCTGGCCACCCTGCTCTACGCCATGGGCTTCTTCGCCATGCTGCTCGGCAACATCCTGTTCCTGACCAGCGTGTGGCGGTACTCGATCCTGGTGGCCGGCCTGGCCGTCACCCCCGGCCCGCTGGTGGTGGCGGTGGTGGCCGGCCCGGCCGGCAAGGCGGCGGCCCGGTTCGGGTTCCGTCCGGTGCTGCTGGCCGGCTTCACCGTGTTCGCGTCGGCACTGGTCTGGTATGCGGTGCGGGTCGGCGTGCACCGTGAGTACCTGACCGTGTGGCTGCCCGCCACCCTCGTGGCCGGCCTCGGCATCGGCCTGACGTTCCCCGTGCTCAGCGCGGCCGCCGTGTCCGACCTCCACCCGGAGCGGTTCGCGGTGGGCAGCGCGGTCAACCAGACGGCCCGGCAGGTCGGCGGCGCGCTGGGCGTGGCCTGCCTGGTGGTGCTGCTCGGCTCGCCCGCCTCGCCGCTCGAGGCGCTCGCCGACTTCCACCACCTGTGGTGGTTCGCGGCGGCCATGGCCGTGTCGTCGGGGCTGGTGTGCGCCCTGCTGCCCTCCGCGGCGGCCCGGGCCCGCCGGGCGGAGCAGGCGCCCCTGGTCACGGTCGGCGCGGTTGGGGAGGCGGCGTGAGCGCGGTCGACACGACGGACGGCACGGCGGACGTCGCGTCAGGCCTCGACTTCCTGCGGGAGTGGCTCGGGCAGTGGGACGAGCGGCCGGGCATCGGCCGCCTGCTCGGGATGGAGGTGGTGTCCCTCGAGGTGGGGGAGGCGGTCTTCGCCCTGCGGACGTCCCCCGAGTTCGCCAACCCGCTGGGCACCGTCCACGGCGGCATCTGCGCCACGCTGCTCGACTCGGTGATGGCGTGCGCCGTGCACTCGACCTTGGAGGCGGGGGCCGGGTACACGACGCTCGAGCTGAAGGTGAACTACATCGCACCGGTCCGTACCGACGGACGGGAGCTGCGGGCCGTCGGACGCACCATCCACGTGGGACGCACCACGGCCACCGCCGAGGGCCGCGTCGAAGACGGGGACGGCCGCCTGGTGGCGCACGCCACCACCACCTGCCTGCTCTTCCGGGCCTGACCGGGCCGGCCGGTCCGGCCGCTGTCCGCCGACGCGCCGCGCCACGTCGCGCAATTGATGGTGGTCAGGACGCGTCCCGGTTGCTACCATGCCGGTACGGACAACCGTGTCGATGACGAAAGGAGTTGCCCGATGAAGATCGCTCAGACCAGCGCCATGTGCGGCACTCCGGACGCTCGACGAATGGCTCCGTCCATGCGCCGCCCGGACTGACCTCGCTGTAGGTCACCGCCGGCCCACGGGCCACTGCGCCGCTGCCCACCCCTCGAGGGTCCGGGTCCGCCGCGCCCAGGTGCGTTCCGCACCTCGTCCCATCTCATCCCGCCGTCAGGCTCCCGCCTGATCGGCGTTCCTCCCCGAGGTCCCACCATGAACCCGACCCTGTTCCATCTGCTCGCCGACGACCATCGCAACCGACTCACCACCCAACGCACCGTCCGCACCCGTCGTCCCCGACGGGGCGGCGTGAGCCGCCACCTGGCGGCCCGCATCCGGGTGGGGGTCGGGGGCGCGCTGGTCACGATCGGCACCCGGCTCGCCGGTCCCCGCACGGGGCCGGTGGGCTTGCACCAACCGCCTACGTGACATCGTCGGCGACGCCACCGTGACGCGGGAGAACCCCGGGCCTCGGGCCCGGGGTTCTCTTCGTGTTGCGACTTCAGGCGGACGGTCTAGAGGGCGTCCTTCACCTTCTCGCCGGCCTGCTTCAGGTTGCCGACGACCTTGTCGCCCTTGCCCTCGGCCTCCATCGACCGGTCATTGGTGGCGCTGCCCACCTTCTCCTTCGCCCCGCCCTTGGCGGCCTGCGCCTTGTCCTTGGCCTTGTCCACGATTCCCATGCTGGTCTCCCTTCTCTCGACTGTCAGGAGTCCTACCCGCAGGCCGTCCCGACAAACGGCGGCGGGCTCCGGTCGGACCGGCGCCGGCTCGTCCCTGGCCACGGGGACGCACCCGTTCCGCCATCCGGTCGCGCCGGGCCGGTCGGCGGGCCGGTCGGCGGGCCGTGGCATTGTGTGGGTGTGCGCGGTCGGAAGAGGGACTGGCGGACGATCGCGTTCGTGACGGTGTTCGGCGTCGTCGTCGCGGTCCTGATCACCCGGGGCTCGACCCGACCGGTGGTGGCGGCCAGCCCGACGATCACCCGCCCGTCCGCCGGAACGACCACGACCACCGACCGTCCGGAGGCGACGGTGGTGGCCGGCACCGCGGTCACCTCGACCACCCGCCCGGTGACGACCACCAGCCAGGGCGTCCCGACGGGCGCCACCGATCCGGGTCGGTGGGCCGCCGCCGTGGCCGGCTTCCGGCTGGTGAACTACTACCCGTCGGACGACGCCTGGACGTACATGTGGACCCGGTGGGACCCGACCACCATCGGGCAGGACTTCGCCACCATCGCGGCCATGGGGGCGAACACCGTGCGGTTGAACGTGTTCCCGTCGACGTTCGGCTTCCCCACGCCGTCGGGCGCCATGATGCGCGAGCTGGAGTCGGCCGTCGACCTGGCCGCCGCGCACGGCCTCCGGGTGCAGCTGGCCCTGTTCGACTGGTGGAACTCCTACGAGGACATCTCGGACAGCACGCTCTGGGCCCGTGCCGTCCTGGCGCCGTTCGCGTCGTCGCCCGAGGTCGCCTTCATCGACCTCCGGAACGAGATCGACGTGACCAACCCGGCCGCCATGGCCTGGGCCCGGGTGGAGCTGCCCGTGGTCGAGCGGCTGGCCGGGACCGTGCCTGTCACCCTGTCCGTCCCTTCGGCACCGCCCATCCTCCGCTCGCTGGTGGACGCGCTCGGGTCGAGCCAGCCCGAGTTCTACGACGTCCACTACTACGGGCCCCTCGGTGGCGCCTACGCCGTCCTGGCGGCCGACCGGATCATCGCCGGGTCCCGCCCGCTCTACGTCGGCGAGACGGGGTACTCGACGGCCGGGCACGGGCTCCTGGCCGCCTCGGCGGAGACCAACCAGGCTCTCTACCTCAACTCGGCCGAGTGGGCGGCGGCCCAGCTCCACCTGGCTCCGGCCGCGCCGTGGATCCTGGAGGACCTGGTCCCGAGCGGCTTCCCGACCGCCGCCGTCTTCCAGCCCTACAAGACCGGGTACGGCCTGCTCCGCTCCGACGGCAGTCCCAAGGAGGCGGCCGACGTGATCCGGGGGGACTTCCAGTCCGGCACGGTCAGCCCGGTGCTCGACCCGCAGTTCCTGACCGGCACCGCCGCCCAACCGGCCGGGTGGCTGCCCGTCAACCCGGCCCAGGGGCAGCTCAGCTGGGTGGCCGGCGTGTCGGCGGGGGACGGGGGATCGGTCGAGCTGGCGGCCACCGGAGCCGACCGCTCGGCCGTGCCGGCGTTCGCCACCACACTGGCGCCGGCGCCGCTCCACCCGGGCCAGCTGTTCACCGCGTGGGCGTGGGCGAAGGGCACGGCGGTGACGGGTGCCAACGAGGTGGACATCGCCTGGTTCGGTCCGGATGGGGACTACCTCAGCCTCCGCCGGTCGCCGGTGCTGCCGGCGGGGACGACGGACTGGACCCGGCTGACGGTCACGGCGCCGGCGCCCACCGGGGCGTCCTACGCGCAGGTCCGCCTCAGCTCGTCCGGGAACAGCGGGGCGGTCTGGTTCTCGGACGTCGGGGTCGGCATCGCCGGCTGACGGCGCCGGCCGCTCACGCCGGGGCGGTGCTGACGGCGGCCGGGGTCCGAGCCTCGAGCACGTGTGACGCGTCGACGCCGGGGCCGAAGTCCACCTCGGTCAGGTCGACGACGGCGTCCGGGTCGCCCCGCTTGATCCACGCCCGGCAGGGCACGTAGAGCGCGGCCGAGAGCACGAACCCGCCGACCCCGATCCAGACGGCGAGGGGCTCGCTGGTCCAGGTGCTCCACAGGATGCCGACGACGAGCGACACCGGCAGCAGCGTCACGACGATCACCACCGGCCACCCGCCGGGAATGCGGAACGGGCGGGCCATCTGCGGGAAGCGCTTCCGCAGCACCAGCAGCGCGGCGAACTCGAGGGCCAGGCCCCCGAACCCGAGGATGATGTCGGCGTCGAGCAGGGTCTGGAAGTCCAGTGCGCAGAAGACGGCGAACACCAGGCAGCTGACGATGATGGCGTTGGCCGGCGTGCCGAAGCGCGGGTGGGTGCGGGCCAGCGGCCGCGGCAGGTAGCGATCGGCGGCCAGTACCGCCGGCACGCGTGATCCCGAGAGCAGCAGCGACGTGAAGAGCCCCACGTTGGCCACGCCCGCCCCGATGATGATGAGGACCTTCAGCCAGGACCCGCCGAGGAGCTGGCCGGCCAGGGCGAAGTCGCCGTCGGTCCAGTCGCCGGGGTGGCCGTGGTGGAGGCCGGAGGCCAGGGCGGCCAGCATCGGCAGCAGGTAGGACATCATGATCAGGGGGACGGAGACGGCCAGCGCCAGCGGGTAGTTGCGCTTCGGCTCGACGATCTCGTCGCCGGCGGTGGTGATGCTGTCGAACCCGACGTAGTTCCAGATGACCACGGCCAGCCCGGCGCTGAAGGCGGAGGCCTTGGACTGGCCGGTCAGGACGGCCGGGTGGAGCGGGTCGACCCCGGCCGTCGTCGCCATGTGCCAGACGCCGATGACCGTCAGGATGGCGAACGGGGCGATGATCACGGCGGTCAGCGCCGCCGACGTCTCGCCAACGATCTTCGACCCCCGGATGTTGAGGAAGGCGAGGGGGACCATGAAGGCCAGGCACAGGACCCAGTGGAGGTCGAGCGAGAAGGAGCCGCCGAACAGCGAGACGACCGCGTGCTGGCCCCGCGCCACCTGGGGGAACCACGTGGCGAGGTAGTCCACGAAGAGCACGGGGTAGAGGGCGGTGTCGAGGAAGGTGGTGAACCACGAGCTCATGCCTTCCACGAACCCGGCGAAGGACCCCATGGCCGCCTTGACCCAGTAGTAGTAGCCGCCCTCGATGGGGATGGCCGACCCGAGCTCGGCGTTCATGAGCGCGCAGGGCACGGCGAAGATGACCGGGATGACGATGATCAGCAGCATCGCCATCCCCGGTCCGGAGGAGCCGATGGCGTTCTCCAGGCCGTAGGGGCCGCCGGACACGCTGAAGTAGATGAGCCCGATGAGCGGGACGAGGGTGATCTGCTTGCGCAGGATCTTGAGGGTGATCGCCCCGGCGGGCTCGCCCGGTGCCGCCATCGCGCCCGTCGCGTCCGTCGTCCCCGTCGCCTGTTCGGTCACCGTTCGCTCCCCTGTGCCGGTATCTGGTGGCGGAGATACTCACACACGTGCGACCGAGAGGCCACCACGTGCGGGCGAGGGACGCCAGGCCGGCCGCGGCCCCCGAAGTAGCCTGACTCCCGGGTGTCGACCTCGGCCGGAAGGCGTGGGCGGACGTTCGGCCCCCTCCGGCCCACGTAGCTCAGGGGATAGAGCGTCGGTTTCCTAAACCGTGCGTCGCAGGTTCGAATCCTGCCGTGGGCACCCATCGCGGTGTGCGAGTTCGGCTGATTCTTGACGGATCAGTTCCGGTTGATGCTCTACACCGTTCCGCCCGATCCGACGAAGTTCCGGTTGGCGCTCTACGCCCGGGTCAGCCGGGTGCGCCGAAGAAGGGCGCGTTGAACGAGAACACCCCTCCGTCGGCGGCCACGAGCCAGTACCCGCCCGTCTCGGGGTCACCGGTGGTGCCCACGACGGGCCGGTTGAGAGGTGTCCCACCCATCGAACCGAAGTACGGCAACCCGAAGCTGAAGACGCCGCCATCGGCAGCTGCCAGCCGGTAGCCGGTCCCGCTCCGATCGGCCTGCATTCCGACGACGGGCTGATTGAGCACCGTGGTTCCCATGGACCCCAGGAACGGTGCGCCGAACGAGAAGATCCCTCCGTCGGCGGCGACGAGCCAGTAGCCACCCGACGCGGGATCCCCCGCCATGCCGACGACCGGCCGGTTGAGGTGGGTCGCGCCCATGGAACCCAGGTACGGGGCATCGCCGAAGGCGAAGACCCCGCCGTCCGCGGCCACGAGCCAGTACCCGCCTCCGTCGGACGACGCCGCCATGCCGACGATCGGCTGGTTCAGGACCATCGCCCCGGTCGATCCCTCGAAGCGCGCATCGCCGAAGGCGAAGACCCCGCCGTCCGAGGCCACGAGCCAGTAGCCCTCGCCATCCGCTGTCGAGGCCATGCCCACGATGGGCTTCGTCAGCTGCAGGCCCCCCATCGAACCTTGGAAGGTGGCGTCGCCGAAGGCGTAGACGGTGCCGTCGGTCGAGACCAGCCAGTACCCCAGCCCGTCGGGGGTCGATGTCATCCCGACGAACGTCCCGGGGACAGCCATCCGGTACCGGGCCACCCCGGTGGCACCCACTGCGAAGCAGGTGTCGATGGCAGGACAGTCCATGGCAGCGCCGTAGGGATCAGGTGCACCGTTGACCGTCCCCCCGCCGCTCACGCCGCCCTGAGAGGTCCACTCGGCCCCCGCGTCGATCGTCACCCCTCCGATCGTGCCTGTGGTGGCTCCGTCGATCGGCCTCGTCGGGGACTGCCAGTCGCCGCGGGCGTAGCAGGTCGTCGCGGACGGGCACGAGATCGAGGTCAGCTCGGAGAAGTCGGTGCTACTGACAGGGGGCCCCGGCGTCGTCAACGGCGTCCACGAGAGTCCGCCGTTCCGGGTGATGTAGGCGAACGACTGCGACCCGTCATTGCCGACGGCCTGTCCGACCACGTAGCAGGTACCAGGCGCCGGACAGGACGCACTACCAACACCCCCGAGTTCGGCCAGGTCGTGCCACGGGATCATGGTCTGTGTCGTCCAGTGGGCTCCGCCGTCCGTCGTGGCATCCACCTCGCCGTCCGGGGCGATCGCGTAACACTCGCTCACGGAGACGCACGAGAGCCGAGCGTCCTCGTGCACGGCCCCCTGCACCGTCCACGTGGTCCCTCCGTCCACCGTTCCGATCACGTCGGGCGCGTTGTCCGACGTCACCGAGGCGAAGCAGACCGTGGTGGACGGGCAGGCCAGTGAGGCGACCGCCGTGGTGCCGTTCGGGAGCGTGCGTGCGCTCCAACTGACGCCCTGGTCCAGCGTGACCACGATCTGTGCGACATCGGTGGGCGAGCCCGAGAACGTCTCGGCGAGGAGGCAGCGGGACATCGACGGACAAGCAATACCGGCGAGGCTGAGCGACGAGGATCCCACCCCGGGAGGGATCGGGGGATCGGAGTTCCTGGCCCAGGTCGAGCCTCCGTCGGTGGTGGCCAGAACCGTCACGTCGTCCACCGGGAGGGGAAGTCCACTCCGGCCCACGGCCATGCAGGAGGTCGGTGTGGGGCACGAGATGGACGTGAGCGGAGTCGGAGACCCGGGAACCCGCTGGGCCGTCCACTGACCGTTGAGGATCTGTTGCTCCATGGCGGGGGACGTGGTGACGGTCGACGGTCGGGTTGCTGCCCCAGCCGCACCGATCGGGGCGAGGCAGCAGGTCGCCACCGAGAGGATGCCGACAGCGACCGCCCGGGCCAGGGGGAGGCGCCGCGACGTCCGTGGGCGCCAGGGTCCACGGACCGGCCAGATCCGCTCGCAACCGCTTCCTGCAGGTTCGCCACTACGGGCCATGACATCCTCCCGCCGCCTCCGCCGGATCGGAGTGCTCCCCACATCGTTGCAGCCCCTCCGCGAGCGGAATGCCCAGTCACCTGGCAGCTCGCACCTACCGTGGCGACTCGTTGTCATCCGGAGGGCGCGGCCGATGACGGACGGACCCGCCGCACGCGACCGTGACGGTCCCGCACCCAGACCCTCGGCGGGCTGTGCTGGACTCGCGTGATGCACCCGGACAGGACACGACCACGCCGCGTCCTGTCGTCCCTTGCCCTCGCCGGCCTGGCCGTGGTGGCGGCCGCCTGCAGCAGCGGCACCACGGGGACGGCCACGACCACGTCCCCGACCGCCACGACGGCGACGTCCGCCGCGCCCTTCACCGGTGCCACCGCCCAGGTGACGCTCACCGTTCCGGCCGCCAACGGGGGAGGGGCGTTCGCGACGCCCCACGTGTTGACCGTGCCGGCCGGGTGGACCGCGGAGGTCTGGGCCCGGGTGCCGAAGGCCCGGATCGAGGCGTGGACCCCCGAGGGCGACCTGCTGGTGAGCGTCCCCTCGTCGGGCGCGGTCGACGAGCTCGTCCCCGCGGCCGACCGTGCGGCACCGCCCGCCGTCCACGTCCTGCTGTCCGGGCTGACCGAGCCCCAGGGCCTGGCCTTCGCGAAGGTGGATGGCCAGGAGACCCTCTACGTCGGCGAGTCGGACCAGATCGACCGCTACGTCTGGCAGTCGGACGGCTCGGTCGGTTCGCGCACCGTCGTGGCCGCCGGCCTGCCCGACGTCGATCCCACCGGCGACGACGTGCACCGCCAGAAGGACGTGGTGGTCGCGGCCGACGGCACGGTGTACTTCAATGTCGGCAGCTCCTCCAACGCCGACCCCGCCGATCGCACCAGCACGCCCCAGCGGGGGACGATCATGTCCCTCCGTCCCGACGGGACCGCGCTCACGACCGTGGCGACCGGCGTCCGCAACGGCGAAGGTCTGAGCATCGCCCCCGACGGCACGCTGTGGTCGGCGGTCAACGAGCGGGACCAGATCTCCTACCCGACCCACGGCGCCTTCGACGGGGTGGCCGACGCCTTCGGCCAGATCCTCCAGCCCTACGTCAACGAGCACCCACCCGACGAGGTGGCCAGGATCACCAGGGGCCGTGACCTCGGGTGGCCGCTGTGCAACCCCGACCAGGACGACAGCACGCCGACCGGGGCCATGACCTCCATCCCGCTCGTGGCCGACGCCGTCACCAACCCGGGTGGCCACGCGCTCGACTGCCGTTCGCTCACCCCGATCGAGGCGGGGCTGCCGGCCCACAGCGCCCCGGTCGGGTTCCACTTCCTGGAGGGCAGCGCGCTACCCGCGTCCCTGCGGGGCGGCGCCGTCGTGGCCGTCCACGGCTCGTGGGACCGCCACCCGCCCCGTGCCCCCGCCGTGCTGTGGATGGCCTGGAACGGCAGGAGCCGGACCCTCGAGCCGGCCGTGACGCTGATGGCCGGCTTCCAGAACCCCGACGGCAGTCGCTGGGGCAAGGCGGTGGACGCCGTGCCCGGGCCCGACGGCGCCCTCTACGTGAGCGACGACACGGCCGGGGCGGTCTACCGGCTCGTCCCGCCCTCCGCCGCCGGCTAGCGGCCGCCCCGGATCGGTCGTCAGTCGGCCAGTGCGGCCACGGCCTCCTCGAAGAGGCGGCCGTGGAGGTCGACGTCGTCCGCCGTGGTGGCGGGGCACATCAGCACCATGTTGTGGAACGGGGTGATGAGCACGCCCCGGTTCGACAGGTAGAGGTGCAGGTACTCGTCGAGCTCCGGGTCGTGGGCCGCGTCGGACGCGGTCCCGTCGCGGGGTGCCGGCCTGCAGAAGCGGTACTCGGCCCGGGCGCCCAGCCGGGTGATCGTCCACGGCATCCCGTGCCGGGTGATGGTGGCCTCGGCCTGCTCCACCAGCCGCTCGGCCAGCGTCTCCATCCGGGCGAACGCCTCGGCGGTCAGGACCTCGCCCAGGCACGCCCGGGCCGCCGCCATCGACAGGGCGTTGCCGGCCAGCGTCCCCCCGATCCCGCCGACGTCCTCGATGTCGGCGTCGTCGTCGGCCACCCGGGCCAGGATGCGGGCGGCCAGCTCGTCCCGCAGCCCGAACGCGCCGATCGGCACCCCGCCGGCGATGGCCTTGCCCATGGTCACGATGTCCGGCTGCAGCCCCCAGGCCGCGGTGGCGCCGCCCGGGCCGGCCGACAGCGTGTGGGTCTCGTCGATCATGAGCAGGGTGCCCGTCTCGTCGCACAGGGCACGGAGCCCGGCGTGGAAGCCCTCGTCGGGCAGCACGATGCCGATGTTGGTGAGGGCCGGCTCCGTCAGGACGGCGGCGATGTCGCCGGTGCGCAGGGCGGCGGCCACCGCGTCGAGGTCGTTGAACTCGACGGCCACCGTCGTCTCCGACGGGTCGACGGCCGGCGCCACGTTGCCGGGGCGCGAGCGGGTGCCGCCGTCGGGACCGGCCACCACGAACGTCTCGTCGACACTGCCGTGGTAGCAGTAGGAGAAGACGAGGATCTTCGGCCGGCCGGTCACCAGCCGGGCCAGCCGCAGGGCCCACCGGTTGGCGTCGGTGGCGCTCAGTGCGAACGACCACGTGCCCGGGCCGAACCGGCGCGTCAGCTCGGCGGCCACCCACTCGGCGTCCTCGGTGGGCAGCATGGCGGTGATGCCGCCGAGTGTCTCCACCCGGTGGCGGATCGCGTCGACCACCGGCGCCGGTGAGTGGCCGGCCATGGCGCCGGTGTCGCCCAGGGCGAAGTCGACGTAGGTGTGGCCGTCGACGTCGGTCACCCGCGCCCCGCGGGCGCCGGCCAGGGCCAGGGGGACGCTGCCGGCCCAGTGGGCCATCCACGGCATGGGCACCCCGGTGAAGAGGTGTGCCGACCCGCCGAACTGGGCCCGGGAGCCCGGGTTCCGCTCCAGGTGGGAGGCGCGCTCGGTCTCCAGCAGCGCGTTCAGTCGGTCCCTCTGCATGGTGTCCTCCAGGTCGGCAGTCCGGCGCGGCGCCGTTCGGACCACCATTCTGGTCACGCCGGTCCTCCCGGCCGCGCCGCCCGTGCCGGACGGCCGGTCGGGGTCAGGCGTCGGCGGGCGGGAGCTTGTCGGGGAGCGCCTGGATCAGGCGGCTGACCGCCGAGTAACGGCCGTCGCGCCAGGCCTCGGCGATGGTCTGGTCGCCCAGCTCGCGGTGGCGGGTGAAGTTCCACCACCGGGTGACGTCGCTGTCCGAGTAGCCCTTGTTGGCCAGGATGATGTTGAGGCGGGTGGCCTCCCACGCCGCCTCGTCCGACGTCAGGCCGGCGCTGCGGTCCTCGGCCACCGGCGTCGGCTCCACCCGCCTCTCCATCTCGTGGGCCAGCTCGCGGTCGAGGTCGCGCGACACATGGCCCCGGATGGTGGGGAGCGAGCCGCCGGTCACGGCGTGGCGGTCGGCCACGCGGCGCTCGCGCTCGGCCTCCAGGCTGCGCGACCACAGGTGCTGGGCGGTGTCGTCGACGTCGTCGGCCGTCACCCGCAGCCGCAGCCGTCGCTCGATCCGCTCGGCCGCCTTCTGGGGGGCGTCGGATTCGGGGGCGAGCCGGGGGTCGGCCGCCGCCGCCTCGGCCACGTCGACCGGTCGGCGGTCGCGCGGTCGCCGACGGCGCTCGAGCTCCATGGGCGAACCGCCGGGCGGCGTGGGCGTGCGGGCCGGTGCCTCCGGCTCCTCCCACCGGGCCGGCTCGTCGCGCGCGGTGCGGCCGGGCACGGTGAAGCTGTCGGGGGCGAACACGTCGCCGGCCGTGCCGGCGATGGCGGCGGCGAGGTAGGAGGTCGTCCAACGGCTGTCGCCCACGGTGACGGCGTCGGCGCCGGTGGCGGCCAGCCGGGCCAGGGGGACGTCGAGGCAGGCGGCCACGGCGATCGCCTCGGTCAGCCCGATGCGGCGGTTGGTGGTCTCGACCTGCGCCACCGTCTCGCGGGTCCAGCTGACACCCCGGACGAGCATCTGGTCGGCCAGGGCCTGCTGGGTGAGATCGGCCTTGGCCCGCAGCGCCGCGATGTTGCGCCGCACGATGTCCTCGATGCTCGTGGCCCCCTCACCGTTCATGTGGCCACCCTAGCGTCCGGCCTACAGATAGGTGATGGAGCGCTGTAAGGAATTTGAACATCATTTGACAGTTCGTGCGCTTGCTGATGTGTCTGAACAGGGAGTTTGTCGGCGGTAGCGGAAAAGCTGTGGATCTTCTCCTAACAAATGAGTGCGACGGAGGGTCGCACTCCCGCCACGCACCGCAGCGCACCCGCACGGCGCGTCGTCAGTTGCAGTTCGGTCGTCAGCCTTCAGGTGCCCACCGGTCCTTCCGATACCCAACCTGTACGGCGGGACACCCGGGCGAGCGTCCGGGCGTGACGGGCGGGTCGGTACGGCCCGCCCGGGACCATCAGTGCATCGACGACAAGGGGCAGGACAACAGTGACCATCGAACACCAGACGCACCCGGCGCTCCGGGACTGGCACGACGACAACTTCGACCTCGAGGACCTGGCGTTGCCGGGCGAGCACACGTGGCACCGCTGCGGTGCCGTGCACTGCATCGACCACGGCCCGTGGATCGGCACCCTCGTCTGCTGCATCCGCCAGAGCGGCCACGCCGGCGACCACTCGATGTCGTTGGGCGACCACGGCCAGGCCGACTACTGGCAGGAGACCTGGTTCTGACCGACGCCGCACCGGCCGCCGTCAGCCGCGCAGCACGACGGCCCGGTCGGGACCGAGCACGCCGGACCACCCACCGGTCGGGGACGGGTCGTCCGACGCCAGCAGCACCTCCGCGCCGACGTGGCCGAGAGCGGTGACGTCCACCACCACCCCGCTGAAATTGACGAGGACCGTGCACGCGTCGTCGCCCGACACGCGCCGGTAGGCCAGCGTCCCGTCGGGGGAGTCGAGCACCGTCATGTCGCCCAGCATCAGCGCCGGCGTCTCCCGACGGAGGGTCAGGGTGCGTCGGTAGAGGTGGAGGATGGAGTCCGGGTCGGCCTGCAGGGCGGCGTGGTTCCGCCGGTCGCCCTCGGGCGGGAAGGGCAACCACGGCACCGAGCCCCCGAGGGAGGGCCACCCGTGGTCGTCCGAGCCGTACCACGGGTACGGCGCCCGGCAGCCGTCCCGACCACCGGGGTCCACCACCCGGTCGGCGGGCACCACGGCGTCCTCCAGTCCCAGCTCGTCGCCCTGGTACACGAAGGGCGTCCCGCGCAGGGTGAGCAGCAGCACGGCGGCGGCCCGGGCGCGCGGTTCGCTCCGACGGTCCACCTCGGCGGCGTCGTCACCGGCCCGGGCGGCGGATCGGTCGTAGCGGGTGCGGTGCCGCGGGTTGTCGTGGTTGGACAGCACCCACGTCGGCCACGCCCCCCGCGGGTCGAGCGCCCGCTGGGCGTCGGCCACGCAGTCGGCCCAGCGGTCGGCCAGCCACGGGGCGAACAGGGGCGGGAAGTTGAAGGCCAGGTGCAGCTCGTCGTCGTGCCCGTAGTAGGTGGCCACCGCGTCGGTCGACATCAGGAACACCTCGCCCACCATCACCCGGTCGTCCGGGTAGCTGTCGAGCAGCGTGCGGATGGTGCGGAGCCGGGTGTGGGTGACGGGCTGGTCGTTCAGCGCGCAGTGGGGGATGCCCGCCACCTCCGGCGGGTCGTCGGGCAGGGCCGGGTCCTTGCCGATGCCGTGGATGACGTCGGCCCGGAAGCCGTCGACACCGCGGTCGAGCCAGAACCGCAGGGTGTCGAGCATGGCCGCCTCGACGGCCGGCTCGTCCCAGTCGAGGTCGGGCTGGGCCGACTCGAACATGTGGAGGTACCACTGTCCGGTCGGCTCGTGGAAGGTCCACGCCGGCGCGGTCAGGTCGAAGGCCGACACCCAATTGTTCGGGGGCGACCCGTCGGGCTCCGGGTCCCGCCAGACGTACCAGTCGCGGTGGGAGCTGGTGCGCGACGAGGTGGCGTCGATGAACCAGGGGTGCTGGTCCGAGGTGTGGTTCGGCACCCAGTCGATCACGACCCGCAGGCCGAGCCGGTGGGCGTCGGCCACCAGGGCGTCGAAGGTGGCCAGGTCGCCGAAGAGCGGGTCGACGTCGCAGTAGTCGCTCACGTCGTAGCCGAAGTCGGCCATGGGGGAGCGGAAGAAGGGCGAGATCCACAGGGCGTCGACGCCCAGCCACGCCAGGTCGGCCAGGTGGGCCCGGATCCCCTCCAGGTCGCCCACGCCGTCGCCGTCGGTGTCGGCGAAGGAGCGGGGGTACACCTGGTAGAAGACGGCCCGCTGCCACCAGGGCGCCCCGTCCGCCGGCGCCGTCATCGGCGCGCGACGCCGGATGGACGGACGGGGTGGCGGGGCATCCCGTGACGATACCAACGCGCCCGTGCCCCGGGGCCCTCCCATCCGGTGTCCTCCCAGTGCGTTTCAGTTCTGCGGGCGACCTGCCGATGGTGGTCCAGGAAGGAGCGCCGCCAGGCGCACCGGAGGGACAGGGACAGCCGCCGACCGAGGGGTCGGGGTGCGAGCAAGGGAGAGCGGTGGAATGGTGGAACGTCGAATGGCCGAGGACGGGTCGATGCTGGCCGAGGGCCTGTCCGGGGCCCTCCCGCCCGAGTCCTTCGGGACCGGCCGGGTGTGCATCGAGCCGTCGTGCCAGGTGCGTCTGAGCCGGTACAACAGCACCGAGTGGTGCGCCCTGCACGAGAGCCCGGCCGCCACCGGCCGCCCCTACGACACGTCGATCCGGCCCCGCGGCCGGCGCCGCAACTCGCGTCGCCGCACCCAGCGCTCGGCCGCCTGACCCGGCAGGTCCGCCGACGGCCGTCCGCCGTCGCGACCCCCGTCGGTACACTTCGTCGCTGACGCCGGGCCGCCGCGGCCCACGGTCAGGACGGGGACTGCGATGACGGATCGACTCGACGGCACGGTGGCCCTCGTCACCGGCGCCTCCAGTGGCATCGGACACGCCACCGCGCTGGCCCTCGCCTCCCAGGGCGCACGCGTGGCCCTGGCCGCCCGCCGGGTCGACCGACTCGAGGAGCTGGCCGACCGCATCGGCTCCGACCAGGCCCTGGTACTGGAGACCGACGTCACCGACGAGGCCCAGGCCCGCTCCATGGTGGCGCAGACCGTCGAGGCCTTCGGCCGCCTCGACACCCTGGTCAACAACGCCGGGATCATGCTGCTCGGCCCCATCGTGGACGCGCCGGTGGAGGAGTGGCGGCGCATGGTGGAGCTCAACCTGCTCGGCCTCCTCTACTGCACCCACGCCGCCCTGCCCCACCTCCTGACCGCCGCCCAGGACGGGCCACGCCAGGTGGCCGACGTGGTCAACATCAGCTCGGTGGCCGGGCGACAGCCCCGGCTCAACAACGGCGTCTACAGCGCCACCAAGTTCGCGGTGGGCGCCTTCTCCGAGTCGCTCCGCCAGGAGGTGACCACCCGCCACGTGCGGGTCACCCTGATCGAGCCGGGGGCCACCGCCTCCGAGCTGGTCGTGCACAACCGCCCGGAGGTGCTCGAGCAGCTGGCCGCCAACTTCGCCCGGACGGAGATCCTGGAGGCCGAGGACATCGCCGACACCATCGCCTTCACCGTGACCCGGCCGCGCCGGATGGTCGTCAACGAGGTGCTGGTCCGGCCGACCGAACAGGAGCGCTGAGTGGTCCTCGGCGCCTATCCGCCACCCGAGCACCTGCTCGGCGACCTGGGCATGGAGGCAGAGCTCACCACCACCGAGACGGCGTGGGTGCGTACCGCGGCCACGCCGTTCGTGGCCGCGGCCGACGGGGGCGTCCGTGCCGGTGTGCTGGCCACCCTGGTCGACATCGTGGGCGGCGCCATCGCCGCCCGGGTGCTCCACCCCGACTGGATGGCCACGGCCGACCTGACCGTGCAGCGGGTCGGCCCCGTGGTCGGTCCCTTCGTGGAGGCGCGCGGCTCAGTGCTCCGGCGGGGGCGCACCACGCTGGTCATCGAGGCGCTGGTGGTGTCCGTCGACGGGGACGGCTGCGCCGTCGAGGTCGACGGCCGGCCGGCCGACCCGGTGGCGTGGGCGTCGATGACCTTCGCCGTGCTGCCGGCCCGGGAGCCGGCCGTGACGCTGACCATGCCGGCCGGCCTGCCGTCGCGCTGGGCCTTCACCGGGGCCGGCCTGCAGGCGCCGGTGCTCGAGGGGGTGGGGGTCGAGGTGCTCGACCCGCCGGCGGGGCGGGTGTCGGTGGCGGTCCGGCCCTACCTGCACAACTCCTTCGGCGCCGTGCAGGGCGGGGTGATCGGCATGCTGGTGGAGGCGGCCGCTGCGGAGGCGCTCGGGTCGGCCGGGGGCGGCGACGCCTCCGACGTGGTCGTGACCGACCTCCAGATCGCCTACCTGGCCCTCGGCAAGGTGGGACCGGTGGTCAGCTCGGCCCGTCTGCTCGAGCCGGGCGCTGGCGGCCGCCGCGCCGCGGTGGTCGAACTGCGCGACACCGGGGCGGACGACCGCCTCATGACGGTGGCCAACGTGGTGGCCGTGCCCACCTCCGTTCTGGTCGGGGCGGGGTCGTGAGCGCGACCCGTCCCGAGGCCGAGGTGGACATGGAGCGGCGCCGGCACGTGAGCGACTACTTCCGTCTCGAGCGCTGGGAGCTGCCGGCCGACGCGTCGGAGCGCCCCTCGGCCGCGCGGGGGCGGGCCCCGGTCGACGACCACACCCGTGGCGAGGGCGGCGGCCTGCGGACCGGCGGACTGCTCACCAGCCTCGACTCGCTCGGCGGCTTCACCAGCGGACTGGCCGTGCTGCCCCGGTGGATCGTGACCACGTCGCTCCTGGCCACGGTGTCCGAGCTGCGCCACGTGGGCCCGCTCGGGTTCCGGGTCGACGTCGTCCGACGGGGTCGAGCGTCGGTGGTGACCGCACTCGAGGTGGTGGACGAGGGAGCGGGTGACCGGCACGTGGCCGCCGCCACCATGACCTGCGCGGTGCTCGACCCGGGGGCGATGGAGCTCCAGTTCGACCGACCGGTGGTGGTGCCGATGCCGCCGCCCCAGCAGGACCCGGTCGGCCCGGAGGAGTTCTTCTCGATCCAGCCGGGTGAGGGCCCGGTGACCCGCCTGCTGCTCGACGACCGCCTGCGCAACCCGTGGGGGATCCTGCACGGTGGTGCGGTGGCCATGCTGGCCGACGCGGCAGCCTGCCGGGCGGCGCGCGACGTGCCCGGTGCCGCCGGCCCCAACGGTGTGGCCGCGGCGGACGCCGTGCTCAACTACCTCCGGCCGGTCAAGGTCGGCCCGGTCGAGGCGCGGTGCACGGTGCTCGGTACCGCGGCCGGCCGGACGGTCGTGCGGGTGGCCATCCACGACGTGGGCGCCGACGACCGGATGACGAACCTCGGGACGATGACCGTCCTGGCCGTCTGACGATCCCCGGCCGCCCGGCCGCGGTTCGGCCTACAGTGTCGACCGTCACGGTCCAACGAGAGAGAGCAGGTGCGGTACGTGTCGACGGCATGGGGTCCCCTGGAGGCGCTGATCGGTGAGTGGGAGGGTGAGGGCGGGCTCGACAGCTCGTACTCCCACGCCCGGGGCGAGGTCGTCGGCACGCCCTTCCGCGAGCTGGCCACCTTCAAGCCGTTCGGCCCCGTCGACAACGGCAGCCAGCACCTCTACGGCCTCGACTACAAGTCGGCCATGTGGCGCAACGACGAGGAGAACCCCTTCCACACCGAGGTCGGGTACTGGCTGTGGGACTCGGCCACCGGCGAGGTGCTCCGGGCCGTCGCCATCCCCCGGGGCATCGCCTTCCTGGCCGGCGGCCACGCGGCGGCCGACGCCACGTCCTTCACCCTGAAGGCGGCGGTGGGCGACCCCCAGTACCCGATCGGCGAGGGCTCGTACCTGACGGCCAACGCCAGTTCGGTCACGTTCGAGACCACGATCAGCCTGAACGACGACGGTACCTGGTCCTACGACGAGACGACCATGCTGCGCATGACCGAGTTTCCCGAGCTGCTGCCGCACGTGGACCACAACACGCTGCACAAGGTCGGCTGAGCCCCGGCCCGGCGGGGGCGCGGGTTGACACGGCGTCAGAATTAGGTGAACCTAACTAAGTGGTGTCGCCTTCCCTACTGCACGGCCCGGCATGATCCCGACCTTCGTCATCTTCCTGCGCGAGGGCGTGGAGGCCAGCATGATCGTGGCCATCCTGCTGTCGTACCTGGACCAGATCGGCCAGCGCCGCCATTTCCGTGACGTGTTCCTCGGGGTGGGGGCGGCACTGGTGCTCATCCTGGCCGGCGGCATCGGCGCCTACCTGGCCATCCACCAGTACTCGGGCTCGACCACGCAGACGGTCTTCGAGACGGTCACCTATCTGCTGGCCGCCGCCGTGCTCACCTACATGACCTTCTGGATGCAGTCCCACAGCCGCACCATGAAGGACGAGCTGCAGCGGCGCTCCGAGGAGGCGCTCGAGGGCCGGACCCGCTGGGGTCTCGGTCTGCTGGCCTTCCAGGCCGTCGGGCGCGAGGGCCTGGAGACCATGGTGTTCACCCTGGCCATCGTGTTCGCCTCGTCGGCCCAGGCCCCGACGGCGGCCCGGGGCCACGGCCTGCTGATCGGCGCCGTGCTGGGTCTGGTGCTTGCCCTGGCTATCGCCTACGTCATCTTCCGTCTCGGCAAGCGCCTGAACCTGGGGCTGTTCTTCCGCATCATCGGCATCGTGCTCATGGTCTTCGCGGCGGGGCTGCTGGCCGACGCCGTCGAGAACATGCAGGAGCTGGGCTGGCTGCCCTTCCTCGACCACGTCCTGTGGAACACGAGCACCTACCTGAGCGAGGACAGCTCGCTGGGTGACGTGTTCCACAGCCTGCTCGGCTACGCCGACCAGCCCACCGTGCTGCAGTTCCTGGTGTGGGCCGGCTACCTGGCCGTGGCCACCACCGCCTTCGTCGTGCTCGGCCGGCGCCAGCGCCGCAACGGCCCGGCGTCCGCCGCGGCCCCGGTGGTGACCGACGCGGCGGCCCTGGTGGCCCCGGTTCCGGCCCCCCCGGTGTCGGCGGCCCCGGCCTCCGCCCCTGCGGCGGCCCGGCCCCAACCCCAGGGCTGACTCGCCGACCCGCTCCGGGCGCTACCGTCGTCGGCGGCGCCCGGTTCACGGGCGCCCCGACCTCGAGGAGCCCCATGGCCACGGCAGCACCCGTCCCGTCGATGGAGGGCAGGACCGTCGTCATCACCGGCGGCAACTCGGGTATCGGCCGGGCCGCGGCCGTCGCCCTGGCCGGCGCCGGCGCCCGGGTGGTCATCACCGCCCGCGACCCGCAGCGCGGGGCGGCCGCCCGCGACGGCATCGCCTCCGAGTCCGGCTCCGACCTCGTCGAGCTGTCGGTGTTCGACCTGGCCGACCTGTCGTCGGTGCGGGCCGGCGCCGACGACCTGCTCGACCGGTGCGACCGGATCGACGTCCTGGTCAACAACGCCGGCCTCATCCTGTCCGAGCGCACCCTCAGCGCCGACGGCTACGAGGCCACGTTCGCCATCAACCACCTCGGTCCCTTCCTCCTGACCGAGCTGCTCCTCGACCGGCTGCGGGCCTCGGCGCCGGCCCGGATCGTCAACGTGGCCTCGACGGCCCACAGCTGGGCACGTGGCGGCCTCGACTTCGACGACCTCATGGCCGAGAAGGGCTACAAGCAGATGGAGGTCTACGGCCGGAGCAAGCTGGCCAACATCCTGTTCACCACGGAGCTGGCCCGGCGCCTGGACGGCACCGGCGTGACGGCCAACAGCCTGCATCCGGGCTCGGTGGCCACGGGCTACGCCCTCGGCGGCGACACCACCGGCTTCATGGCCTGGGGCGTCCGGGTCTGGAACCAGCTGCCCTTCAGCCTCACCCCCGAGCAGGGGGCCCGCACCACCGTGTACCTGGCGTCCTCGCCCGAGGTGGACGGCGTCACCGGTGCGTACTTCGCCAAGTGCCGCCCGAAGCAGCCCTCGGCCGCCGCCCGCGACGACGCGGCCGCCGCCCGGCTGTGGGAGGTCAGCCAGGCCCTGGTCGACGCGGCCGGCTGAGCCCTCCGCCCCGGTCGGCCCCCGTCACAGCGGCTCGCCCTCGTTCAGCTCGGTGATGGCCTCGGCCACCCCCTCCTCGCGCTCGAGCGCGGTGGTGGGGCGCCCGCCCCCGTCGTCGGCCCACAGCTCGGGGATGCGCCACAGCAGGACGCCCACCCCGAGCACGCAGGCCAGACCGCCCGACCACACGGCGAACTGGGGGCCGCCGACCGCCGCGGCCAGGCCCGTCTCGAGGTCGCCGAGGCGGGGGCCGCCGGCCACCACGGCGAAGAAGGTGCCCGACAGCCGGCCCTGCAGGTGGTCGGGCACGGCCCGCTGCTGCACGTTCTGGCGGAACACCGCCGAGATGACGTCGGCCGCCCCGGCCACGGCCAGCAGGGTGAGGCCGATCCACAACACGGGCACGATGCCGAACACGGCGATGGTGCCGCCCCACACCACCACGCAGGCGGCGATGGCCCGGCCCTGGTGGCGGATGCGGGCCGTCCACCCGGTGACCAGCGAGCCGACGAGTGCCCCGGCCCCGGGCGCGGCGTAGAGCAGGCCGGTGACGCCGGCCCCGCCGCCGTAGAGGTGGACGGCCAGGGCCGGGAAGACGGCCCGGGGCATGCCGAAGATCATGGCGTTGAGGTCGATGAGGTACGTGGCCGACAGCAGGCGCTCGCGCCGCAGGTGGGTGAAGCCCTCGGCCATCGAGCGCACTCCCATCGGCGTGCCGCCGCCGGTCGGGACGAGGTGGGGGAGGAGCAGGGCCATGGTCAACGACACCCCGTAGGTGGCCAGGTCGATGCAGTAGACGGGGGTGAGCCCGAGCCGGGCGATGAGCACGCCACCGAGCGCCGGTCCGACCACCATGGACAGCGCCATGGTGGTGGTCTGCAGGGTGACGGCCGCCGTCACGTCGTCGTCCGACACGAGCATGGGGAGGGCGGCCCGCCGGGCCGGCCAGTCCATGCCCTGGAACCCGGCGCTGGCCGCGGCGCAGACGAACAGGACCCAGACCTCCGGGTGGTCGAGCGCGGCGTTGACGGCCAGGCCGGCCACGGCCACGGCCATGGCGCACTGGGTCAGGGTCAGCACCCGTCTGCGGTCCCAGGCGTCGGCCAGGGCGCCGCCCCAGAGCGACCCGGCCAGCAGCGGCACCAGGCCGACGAAGCCGAGCAGGCCCACCATGAAGGTGGAGTGGGTCAGGTGGAAGGTCTGGTAGGCCAGCGCCACCAGGGTGAGCTGGCTGCCCATGGCCGAGATGGTCTGGCCACCCCACAGCCGCCGGAAGTCGCGCGAGTGCCGCAGCGGCGAGACGTCGGCGAAGAGTGCGGCCACCCGGCAACGGTACCGGGCGGTGGTGAGGGTGCGGTCAGCCCCCGGCCCTGTCGCCGACGCAGAGTTCACGTGCGGGAAACATCCTTGACCACATGGCCGGGGCCCGGGTCGGTAGACTGCCCGCGTATGGCAGCAGGGGAGCCCACCGGCACGAGGGACCGACGGGGACGCCAGACGCTCGGCCTGACCGAGTCGGCCGGCGCCGAGCAGCGTCCAACCGCCGACCCTGCGGCACCCCCGATGGCCGTGTCCATCGCCGGCGTGTCCACTGCGTGCACCAAGGACGCCCTACGGGACAGCGCCGAGGCAGTCCGGCGGACGCTCGACTCGGACTGACCTCCCCACACCCGCCGCCACGCGCCGGGTGACCGCGTCGGGCTACCAGTACTCGGCCATCAGCTCGCCCGACCACGGCGGCTGCCGCACCTCGCCCCGGGCGCCGAACTCGGCCAGGTAGGGCTTCACGTCGAGCACCGGAGTGCCGTCGACCGCGTCCAGACCGGCCACCTCGAGCGCGTGGGGGCGCACGGCCACGAGGCGGCACACGGTCACCCCGATGCGGTTGGGCCGGTCCTTGGCCCGCTGGGCCAGGATCCCGACCGACGGCCAGTCGGTGCGACCCCGCGGATGGCGCGTGCCACGGCACACATCGGCCTCGTCGACCCGGTCGAAGCAGAACACCACCTCGATGTGGGAGAAGTCGGCCAGACCGTCGGTGGCGCCCGGCTCGAGTTGTCCGGGGTCGAGCTCGATGGTGCAGGTGACCGTGTCCCACCGGTCGTCGACCGCCTCCTGCCGGCCGCCGACCACCCGGCCGATCGGCCGCATCACGATGGTCCCGCCGTCCCCGACTCCTGTCATCGCATACCTCCGCGTTCGTCGGGCCCGACGCCCGCCCCGTCGCCGGGCCAGCCGGCGTCGGGGTCCTGCCCCTCGAACTGGATGCGGTACAGCTCCGCGTACTGCCCGCCGGCCAGCAGCAGGTCCTCGTGGCGGCCCTGCTCCACGATCCGCCCGTGGTCGAGGACCAGGATGGTGTCGGCCTCGCGGACCGTCGACAGCCGGTGGGCGATGACCAGCGAGGTCCGGCCCTGCAGGGCGGTGGCCAGCGCCAGCTGCACGGCGGCCTCGGACTCGCTGTCGAGGTGGGCGGTGGCCTCGTCCAGCACGACGATCTCGGGTGCCTTGAGCAGCAGCCGGGCGATGGCCAGGCGTTGCTTCTCGCCCCCGGACAGCCGGTAGCCCCGGTCGCCCACCACCGTGTCGAGGCCGTCCGGCAGCGAGTCGACCATGGTGGCGATCTGGGCGCCGGCCAACGCCGAATTCAGCTCCGCCTCGGTCGCCCCGGGGCGGGCGTAGAGGAGGTTGGCCCGGATGGTCTCGTGGAACAGGTGGGCGTCCTGGGTGACGACCCCGACCGTGTCCGACAGCGACTCGAGGGTGGCCTGGCGGATGTCGATCCCGTTGATGCGGATGGTGCCCGCGGTCACGTCGTAGAGGCGGGGCAGGAGCTGGCTGATGGTGGTCTTGCCCGCCCCCGACGGGCCGACCAGCGCCACCATCTGGCCGGGCTCCACCCGGAAGGAGACGTCGTGGAGCACCTGACTGGAGATGGTCGGGTCGAGGACGGCCACCGACTCGAGCGACGCCAGTGACACCTCCTCGGCCGTCGGGTAGCGGAAGTCGACGTGGTCGTACTCGATGGAGGCCGGGCCGTCGGGCAGCGGCCCGGCGTCCGGGGCGTCGACGATCATGGGCGGCAGGTCGAGCACCTCGAAGACGCGGTCGAAGGAGACGAGCGCGGTCATGACGTCGATCTGCACGTTGGACAGCGCGGTCAGCGGCGCGTAGAGGCGGGTGAGGTAGGCGGCCAGCGCCACCACGGTGCCGACGGTGAGCGCCCCGTCGATGGCCTGGACACCACCCCAGCCGTAGACGACGGCGGTGGCCAGTGCGGCGGTCAGGCTCAGCGCGGCGATGAAGAAGCGGGCGTACATCGCCTGGGTCACGCCGATGTCCCGCACCCGGCCGGCCCGGCGCTCGAAGGCGCCCCGCTCCTCGTCGGGACGCCCGAACAGCTTGACCAGCAGGGCGCCCGACACGTTGAAGCGCTCGTTCATGGTGTTGTTCATCTCGGCGTTGATGGCGTACGACTCACGGGTGATGGCCGACAGGCGGCGGCCCACCCGCTTGGCCGGGATCACGAAGATCGGCAGGATCACCAGGCTGATGAGGGTGATCTGCCAGGACAGCAGGAACATCACGATCAGCACCAGGGTGACGCTGATGAGGTTGGAGACGACCGACGACAGCGTGTCGGTGAAGGCCTGCTGGGCACCGATCACGTCGTTGTTGAGCCGGCTGATGAGGGCGCCGGTCTGCGTCCGGGTGAAGAAGGCGATCGGCATCTTCTGGATGTGGGAGAAGACCTGGGAGCGCATGTCGTAGATGAGGCCCTCGCCCACCGACGCCGACACGTAGCGGATGCCGATCGACAGCCCGGTGTCGACGACGGCGATGAGGGCGGCGACGATCGACAGGCTGATGATGAGGTGCTTGTCCGGGTGCGGCCCCGTCAGGCTGTTGATGATCGACCGGAACAGCAGGGGGTTGACGATCCCGACGAAGGCCTCGACGGTCACGAGCACCAGGAACCAGGCCAGGATCACCCGGTAGGGCCGGGCGAAGTGGAACATCCGCCGGGCCGTGCCCTTGGTGACGTGCTGCGCCTTGACCGACTCGTCGCGCCGCATCGAGCGCATGACGGAGCCGAACTGGCCCCCGCCACCGCCGCCACCCATGCCGTGGCCGGCCATGCTCACGGCCGGACCCCCGCGATGCTCGGGAACACAGGGGGCCAGGGGGTCATGTGCCGGACCCTACCAACCCGGCCCTCCGCGTCGATCTGCTGCGAGGGCACCGACGGGGCCCGGCCGTCGGTACGCTGCGCCGGTGGCGTTCGACGAAGAGCTGGGGGAGCGGGTGCGGGAGCTGTTCGGCGGCGCCCCCGACGTGGTCGAGCGGCGCATGTTCGGCGGGCTGGCGTTCATGGTGGCCGGCCACATGGCCTGCGGGGTCATGGGGGACGACCTGCTCGTCCGGGTGGCCCGGGCCGACTACGACGCCGTACTGGCCCTTCCCCACGTCCGGCAGATGGACTTCACCGGGCGGCCGATGCGCGGCTTCGTCGTGGTCGACGCCGAGGGGGTCGCCGAGGACGCCGAGCTCGCCTCGTGGGTGGACCGGGGCGTCGACGTCGCGGGCAACCTTCCGCCCCGCTAGGGAATCAGCCCACCAGCCCCCTGCCGTACACCGGGGGGAGGTCGAGGGCGGTCAGCAGGCCGGGCCGGCCCTCGACCACGGCCGGCACCGAGTTCACCAGCCGCATGGCCGTGGCCTTGAGGCCGCCCGTGTTGTGGTCACCGTCCCTCCCCATGAGCTGCATGTCCACGGTGTACGTCGGCTCGCCGGTGATGGTCACCCGATAGCAGCCCTGCCCGGCCGGTTGGGGCCACTCGGGTGCCAGGTCATCGCGCAGCCGGGTGACGTGCTCGAGCACCAGCACGGCCTTCCCGTCCTTCATGCCCCGCAGCTCGAAGTGCAGGGCGGCGGCGGTGCCCTCGGGGATGGTGCCGGCGTCGACCTCGAAGTCCTCGGGGGCCGGCACCCGCTCGTACCACTCGACCAGGTCGCCGTCGAGCTCCACGTCCAGTCCGGCGGCCAGCTGGCGGATGACGCTGCCCCAGGCCATGGTCATGACGCCCGGCTGCAGGATCATGGGGACGTCGTCCATCGGTCGGCCGAAGCCCATGATGTCGAAGAGCACCATGCCCTGGTTGTAGGTGGCGTAGTTGAGGATCTCGGCCACCCGCACCTCGTCGATCTGCTCGCTCACCCCCGACAGCACCAGGGGCAGCGCGTCGTTGGCGAACCCGGGGTCCACGCCGTTCACGAAGAGCGACACGCCGCCGGCCTCGGCCGCCTCGATCATGGGCGTGACCATGCCGTCGTCCACCACGCCGAAGGGGTACTGCAGGAACACGGGTCCTGAGGACAGCACGTTGATGCCGGCCCGCAGCATGCCCTGCATGTCGCCGAGCGCCTCGAACAGCCGGTCGTCGGCCATGGCCGAGTGGACGATGGCGTCGGGCTTCAGCGCGTAGACCGCCTCGACGTCGTTGGTGGCGGCCACCCCGAGGGTGCGGCCGAGCCCGGCCAGCTCGCCGGCGTCCTTCCCCACCTTGTCGGGGTTCGATACCCACAGGCCGACCAGCTCGAGGTCGGGCCGGGCGTCGATGCCGGCGATCACGTGGCGGCCGACGTTGCCGGTGCTCCAGGCGACGACTCGGTAGGGGGTGGGCATGGTGGTTCCTCCTGGCAGTACGACGGGCGGTGGGTGCGGTGCGGTGGGTGCGGTGCGGATCAGAGGTCGGGCAGGCCGAGGGGCAGGGTGGGGGACTCGATGCCGCCGTCCACCTCGAGGATCTTGCCGGTCACGTACGAGCCGGCCTGCGACGAGAGGTAGACGATGGCCGCGGCGATGTCCTCGGGATCGCCGATGCGGCCGAGCGGCGTGGCGTCCTCCATGGTCGTCCGCATCTCGTCGACCTGCATGACGATGTCGAGCGCCGAGGTGGCCACCGAACCCACCGCGATGGCGTTGACCCGGATGCGCGGGGACAGGTCGGTGGCGGCCAGCCGGGTGTAGTGGGCCAGCGCGCCCTTGGCCGTGCCGTAGGCCACGAAGCCGCGGTCGGCCATGCGGCCCATGGCCGACGAGATGTTGACGGCCGAGCCGCCCCCGCCCTCGAGCATCAGGGGCACA